>Ga0209302_10000067_pt1 | contig 67409 bp, 62 predicted proteins | sample ArcOceMetagenome_2_FD_187445 | JGI IMG/M metagenome (GOLD analysis project Ga0209302, IMG submission 187445) | Marine eukaryotic phytoplankton communities from Arctic Ocean - Arctic Ocean ARC135M Metagenome (SPAdes) (version 2) | ecosystem: Environmental > Aquatic > Marine > Oceanic | place...
CCTGGCTCAGTCTGGTGAAGCCGTTAGCTTCGAATTTTAGAGCCGTCAGCTTCGAATTTTAGAGCCATCAGCTTCGAATTCTAGAGCCATCAGCGACGAAACTTAGGCCATCAGCGACGAAACTTAGGCCATCAGCGACGAAACTTAAGCCATCATCACCAGACCTACCCTTCAGCCTCGGATAGACAGCAACTCCATGGCTCGCTTGGCAGCGGCTCTTACCTGATCTGGAGCTGTGCCACCAATATGGTTTCGTGCAGCAACAGACCCTTTGAGAGTTAATACCTTAAACACATCTTCAGCAATTTGATCAGAGAACTGCTGTAACTCTTCCAAGCTCATCTCGGAGAGATCTTTGTTCTGCTCGATACCATAGGCAACCGCTTTGCCGACAATTTCATGGGAGTCGCGAAAGGGAATACCTTTGCGAACCAAATAATCAGCCAGGTCTGTCGCTGTTGAAAACCCTCTGCGAGCAGCTTCAAGCATGGACTCTTTATTGGCTTGAACGGCCGGAATCATGTCGCCGAAAGCACGCAGGCAGTCGGCTACCGTATCCACCGTATCAAACAATGGCTCTTTATCTTCCTGATTGTCTTTGTTGTAGGCGAGGGGTTGAGACTTCATTAGCGTGAGCAGGGAAATAAGATGGCCGGTGACTCTGCCTGTTTTACCGCGCACCAGTTCGGGCACATCAGGGTTTTTCTTTTGCGGCATAATTGACGAGCCAGTACAGAACCGATCAGGCAGGTCGATAAACTGGAACTGAGCAGAGGCCCAGAGTACTAACTCTTCGGACATGCGCGACATATGAGTCATCAGCATACTGGCAAAGGCACAGAATTCGATGGCAAAGTCACGATCACTCACCGAGTCCAATGAGTTTTCGGTGGGTTTATCAAAGCCCAGTTCAGTGGCGGTAAATTCGCGATTAATGGGGTAGGTAGTGCCCGCTAAGGCGGCTGCACCTAGGGGGCTTTGGTTAAGGCGTCTACGACAGTCCAGCAGTCGCCCGAAATCGCGCTCTAGCATTTCGTTCCAAGCCAGCAAGTGATGCCCAAACGTGACTGGCTGGGCGGTCTGCAAATGGGTAAAACCGGGCATTATGGTGTCAGCTTCTTTTATTGCCAGCCCAATGATGCCCTGCTGTAATTTGGTAAATAATGGTTTGATTGTGTCAATTTCATCACGCAGCCAGAGTCGAATATCGGTTGCCACCTGGTCATTTCTTGAGCGCCCGGTATGTAGTTTTTTACCCACAATACCAATGCGATCTGTCAGCGCTGCCTCGATGTTCATATGCACGTCTTCTAGGGCAACAGACCAAGCAAAATTACCGTTTTCAATATCAGCTTTGATTTCTTGCAGGCCATTGCAAATAGACTCTAATTCTTCGCCGTTGAGCACTCCAGCTTGCTTGAGCATTTTCGCATGGGCAATCGAGCCCTGAATATCTTGCTGGGCTAGTCGTTGATCAAAATTAACCGAAGCAGTAAAGCGCGCCACAAAATCATCTACAGGCTCATTGAAACGGCCGCCCCAAGCTTGGTTGGTTGGTTTGTTTTCGGCTGTGTCAGGGGTCTGCTTATCAAGCTTGCTCATTGGCTCTGGTACTCAGTTGTTTAGATGCCGAGAATTATAGCTAATCAGGCCCGGCAAAGGGTAATACTTCGGTCTATAAGTATGTATGATAGTCCGCATCGGCTTATTCCATTGGAGGGAATTTATGATCAAGGTATTGATCGTGGACGAGGAATTGTTGGCGGGAGTTCGGATTGAACGCCTGTTAGCAGCTACAAAAAATATAGAAGTCATTGGCGTTGCTGTCAATGGATTTGATGCTCGGGCAATTTCGGACAAGCAAAACCCAGATCTACTTTTACTCAAATGCCCCATTTCTCCTTCTAACGAACCCTACGTTTTAGAGCTAGTACGACGCGCTGATTTTTATCCAGTGTTGATGTTCTGCCCTTCATTTGATGGATTCAACCCAATGCCCGCTGCGATCAAGCGCAAGGCATCTTTTAAAATGAAACTGGTTAATTCTGATGATTTACTGACCGCAGTATTGTCGGCCAGCAAGCTGATCCATAAGCGTCGTAAAGAGAAAAGTGTCGAACCCAGAACTCACCTATATGTTTATAGCTACTTAGGTATAGATAAAATCCCCGTCGATAAGATTCTGTTGCTTCAGGCGGACCAGAAATATGTCAGGGTCTACATGAGTGATTCTGTGGTGACGGTCAATGACAGCCTCAAGAGCTTAGAAAAAGAGTTTAAGCAGCTGTTCGTTAGAGTTCATCGCAATGCTCTGGTAGCAATTTCCGCTATTCAAGGCTTGGACCGGTCTGATGATCAGGTGAGTGTCAAAATTACAGGGCTATCCACTGAGCCAAGGGTTAGCCGGCGCCGAGCATCTTATCTACGTCAATTATTGCCGCTGCTCTGAGATTTCTGACATTGTCGAGCAAATCGTCGATAATGGCAGAATAAATACTGACTTAGGTTACACCCTTGACTAAAACCTCCATAAACAAAGTCCGCATCGCGACCCGAAAAAGCCCTCTCGCCCTCTGGCAAGCCGAATATGTCAAAGCCCAGTTAATGGGTCACAACCCGAGCCTCCAGGTCGAGTTAATTGCCATGAGCACTAAAGGAGACAAGCTGCTAGATACTCCCCTAGCCAAAGTCGGTGGCAAAGGTCTTTTTGTGAAGGAACTAGAAGTGGCCATGTTGGAGGGTAGGGCTGATATTGCTGTGCACTCCATGAAAGATGTGCCCATGGAATTTCCTCCTGGCCTTGAATTGGCCGTGATTTGTGAACGAGAAGATCCATTAGACGCCTTTGTGTCTAATCATTATCAAAACCTAGCGGAGCTTCCCGATGGTGCCGTGGTTGGTACCTCAAGTTTGCGCAGGCAGTGTCAGGTGCGTGCGCACTTTCCAAAGCTCCAAATCAAAGAGCTGCGAGGCAATGTTAATACTAGGCTCGGCAAATTAGACGCTGGTGAATACGATGCCATTATTTTGGCTAGCGCGGGCCTCATTCGTCTTGAGATGGGCCATAGAATTACCGACAAAATTAACTCCACATTGTCATTACCGGCTGGTGGTCAGGGAGCGGTTGGTATTGAGTGCCGCAGCGACGACCTTGATATTCAGGCTCTGCTAGCACCATTGCACCATAAAGATAGTGCCAGCTGTGTCTTAGCCGAGCGGGCTGTTAATCGGCATCTGCAAGGAGGTTGTCAGGTGCCCATCGCCTGTTTCGCCGAGTTGGATGCCAGCGGCACAAGCCTCGCCTTGAGAGGGTTAGTGGGCAGTATAGATGGCACGCAAATATTGCGTGCTGATATTCAGGGCCACCGGGACAATGCAGAGCAGTTGGGCGTGCAATTGGCAGAGCAGTTGCTGGCAGCTGGTGCTGGCGAAATTTTGGCTGAGGTTTATGGAAGCTAAAATCCCTCAGAACAAGACAGCTAAGGACAAAACAGTCCCCAGAAAACCAGTCCCCAGAAAACCAGTGTTGGTTGTGCGGCCGCTGCGGGACCAGGATGCTTTTTTACGACTTATGGATCAGGCCCAGATCAACTACCAATACCAGCCGATTATGCGCATTGAGCCTGTGGCTGAAACAGAGCCTGAGGCCCAGTTAATAAAGACCGCCATTACTCAGTTTTCTGACTTTGACCATGCCATTTTTATCAGTGCCAATGCAGCGGAACTTGGGGTTCGCTGGTTAGATGAATATTGGCCCATGTTGCCCGTTGGTATTGAAATATTTGCGGTAGGCCAGCAAACTGCTCAAATACTTAGCGCCTATGGCCTTGAGGTGTCTTCACCCCAAAGACAACCCAACACCGAAGGCCTGCTGCAAGAAATGGAGCAGCTACAGGATCTGCAAAACAAATCGGTGATCATTTTTCGTGGCGGGGGTGGTCGCACTACACTGGGCGAAACATTAGAGAGTCGCGGGGCTTCTGTTACCTACTGTGAGCTTTACAGAAGAATGATAGAACCGGATAGTTTAGTGGAAGCGCAGAGGCTGCTAGAGCAGTCATGCTGCTTGGTCGTCCATAGTGGAGAATTGATTCAGGCGATGGGTCCTGCCCGAGCCGACAGTATTGATCTGCAGTTAGTGGTGCCAAGCGATCGAGTCGCTGAGGTGTCTCGCAAGCTGGGCTATAGTAATATTCAGGTAGCTGCAAATGCTCTTCCTGAATCAATGCTGCAAGCGGTGCAAATTGCGCTAGGCTCTTAATATTTACAGGCCTGATTTTTAAAGGCCTAATTTTCAAAGGCATAAGCTCCTAGGCACAAGTTTAAAAGCGCCTAATCGCCCAAAACCCCAGAAATTAGTTGGCCAGTAATAGAGGTAAGACAGTGACTGAAGAAGCTAAACCGTCAAAAGAGCAACCAACGCCAAAGAAGCCACCTGAGCCCAATGGTGGCAATAAAACAGCCAAGGTAAAAAGTCCAAAAGAGAGCTCCAAGGGCTCTAGCTTTTTTCGTGGGGTAAAAATTATTTTCATGCTCTGTCTGATTGCGGTGCTTGCCGCTGGCAGCTGGCTGGGGTGGAATTATTGGCAGGCGCAGCTTACCGAAACAGACAATTCTCAGGGGACTATCCTCAGCTTACAGGGGTCGGTCGACAGTATTCAGGGCCAATATAAACTGGACCAAGAGCGGCAGGCACAGGAAATTCTGCAGCTCAAACAGGCGCTGTCTAGTCTGCAATTGCGGGCTAACACTCAGGGTCAGCGTTTGGCTGAACTGAGTTCGACGACTCGCAGTGATTGGTTACTTGCCGAAGCGGTATATTTAACGAGGCTGGCCAATCAGCGTCTACAAACGGAACGCAGCACTAAAAACCCTCTGGCCCTGTTAGCCAATGTCGACGTGATACTGCAGGAGCTGGACGACCCAGAACTAACGCCAGTGCGAGGTGCTGTGGCCGCAGATATTACTGCCCTGAGGCTAGCGGGCGAGGTGGATGCAGAAGGTATTTTCTTAGAGTTGGTTGCACTGGTGAAGAGTATCGACCAGCTGGATATTAGGCTTTCATTGGCTGAGTCTGGGCCGAAGGGTGACAAAGCGTCGATTGCTACTTCTGCTGCAGTTGCAGAAGAACCTCTAAGCAGCATAGATTCAACGCTGGCATTGTTTACTCAGAAACTCAGCCAGCTTATTAGAGTTCGGGAGCGCAGCCAGCCTATAGAGCCAATGCTTCACCCTAAGGAAGAAACAGTCGTTCGGCAGAATTTACGCCTGATGTTGGAGCAGGCCCAGAGTGGTCTATTGCGCGAGCAGCAGGGCGTTTATAGCCAAAGTATTGCCAAGGCGCAGGGTTGGTTAGAGCAGTATTTTCAGCTCAATCCAAATACCCAGGTTGTATCAGAGCGGTTAGGTGAACTCGCAAAAGTCCAGGTTGTTCAGCAATTACCAGCGATTAACGGTTCCCTTAAAGCCATAGAGGCTGTGGTTGCTGTACGCCAAAGTCGTCTTCTAGATAGCGCTCAGCAGGAGTCACAACAGTGAGAAAACTGCTGATTATTTTTGTACTGGCGCTACTTGCGGGCGCTGGGCTAATAGGGCTGCTAGAACAGGGCAGTGGCTATGTGCTGGTTAGTTTTGGTGATACCAGTATTGAGATGACTCTTTTGGTCGGCGTCATGATCTATGTACTGTTAACTTGTTTTTTACTGTGGCTGTTACTGACGATTAGATGGCTTAGTGTTGCTGGTGGTATTCGCCATTGGTGGAGCAGCCGGCGGAGTGCTAAGCAGCGCAGCAAGACAGCTCAGGGTTTACTGCTGTATGCGGATCAAGACTGGCAAAAGGCAAGCCTTCTGTTATCCCAGTCGGCAGACCATTCATCGATGCCTGTGGTCAACCTAATCTTTGCTGCCCGCGCAGCAGCGGACAACAACGAACTTAACAAGGCTCGGCAACTATTGCAGCGCCTTAAAATAACCTATCCAAAAGCGAAGCTGTTAGCCGACAAACTATTGGCAGAACTGTTGATTGTGGAAGAAAAGTTGGATGAAGCTGTGCAGCTGTTAGAGTCTCTGCATCGCAAAAACCCCAGTGACCCAGGTATTTTACGGTTACTCGTAGACACCTACTTCTTGCGGGGAGACTGGACCCTGGCACAAAAAATGCTCGGGGATATCAAGCATTATTCTGTGCTCAATAAGCGTGCAATCGAGCTGTTGGAACTGGATATTTACACGAGCTTGCTGGCGGAGTTTGTGGCTGACCCAGAGTTTACTGAACAGGAACAGCAGGCCCAGCTCGCCGAGCTCTGGGAACTGTTACCCAAGTCACTGCGCAAGGTGCCAGAGGTTATTGTGCACTATGCCGACGCCCTGACTATGGTCAATGGGATGGACAAATTACAGCCGCTGCTGACCAAGGCGCTCAACAGCCATTGGCACTCGGACCTGGTGGACAGATTCGGGGTTTTGCAGGCTCCAAAGCCAGAAAAACAGCTGGCGACAGGTGAGAAATGGTTATCTAGCCATGCTGAGGATCCGGAGCTGTTATTAGCTTTGGGGCGTATTTGCCGCCGTTTGGGTTTTATGGGAAAGGCCAGAGATTATTTGACCAGCGCGGTGAACATTGACCCTAGCCCCCAGACTTATTTGGAGCTGGCAGAGGTTCTGGAGACTATGGGAGAGACCCAAGCCAGTGCTGATATGTATCGTGAAGGCTTGCAGGCGGGGCTTGCTGCTGAAGACTGTTAGTCTTAAGAGCTTCTTAGCTATCTGGTCTTATATATATTGCCCTAGATACGTTTCTTTTTTAAATCTCTAATCAAAAACCTTGCCGGGTGCATCGCCAAGCGCAGTTCATCCTCTATGGGTAAGGTTTCCCCTGCAATTTCCGCCGCAAGTACCTCAGATGTTAGAGGTGCATAGCTCAGCCCCCGCGAGCCCATTCCGCAGTGCACATATAGATTGGGTAAATAGCTGCCCAGACTGGTTATCTCACACCGTGCATCTCTGCGCAGTGGCGCGTAATCTTCGAGTAGCTGCGGCACATTGGGCACTGGGCCGACAATGGGCAGATAGTCTTTAGTGGTGCAGCGATAGTTAGCGCGACCTGACAAACTGGCAATGTCCTGGGGGCCAATGGCCTCCCCAAGCCCCTCGTCGGTTCGAGACATCTGTTCTAAATTGGTCTGGTGATCTATTGGCCGCAACTCAGTAGTAAACACCCCTTTGTTGTAAGTGGCTCCGCAGCTGTGCACGCCTTTGTGTTGAGGGGTGATATAGCCTTCACCACAGATCACCGTTTTTAGGGTGCTACTCGCGGGGCTTTGTTGCAGCTCTGTAATTTGGCCGCGGAGCTGGGTTAGGGGCAAAAATGCGGTCTGTTCGAATTGCAGGCAATCGAAGGCATTGGCAATAACAAGGCTCTCGCTAGTTAAGAATAGATCACCATTGGCCTCTAGCAGCTGCCAGTGATTGTCGCTATAAACAATCTTATGAATATCCGCTCTTAGCAGCGGGATACCTTGCTGTGCCAGAAGTTGCTGACATACCTCTGCTGGTGGCAGCCAGCCTAGTTGCGGAAAAAACAGGCCCTGTTTAGCCACAAGGTTGAGACCAGATACTCCGCGGAGTTCACTGTTGTTTTGTAGCTGAACAAATCCAGGCTGATCGGCAAAGCGCTCACCGATAATTTTAAAATCACTGGCCGTTTTTTCGCTCTCGGGCAAGACTAAAACACCACATTGCTGACCAACGTCCCGATCCCAAAAAGGTTTGTAATAGTCACTGGCGAACTTCATAGACGAGAGATTAATCCGCGGTAGCAAATCGTCTCGCGGCGATAATTTGGGGTAGACAACCGCTTGGTTGTTGCCTGCGCCCTCAGACCCAGCGCTTGGGTGGCGATCGATAACCCTCACATTAAAGCCCCGTTTGGCCAAAGCCACAGCTGTTGTGCAGCCGGCAATACCAGCGCCGAGAATAGTGATTTCTTTACTGAGTCTAGGTGCTACGGATTTGTCCAGATGCCAAGGCTGTCTTTTGTTACTAGGCAGTTTACTAGACGGTTTGCTAGAGGGTTTACTTAAGTCATTGCTGAGGGGATTGATTTTGTTGTCCATGCTAGCTGAGCCCAAACTCATGGAGAATCTGTTCACACCATTGGGCGATATAGTCATCGGTCAGGTCTAGTTGGTTTTCATCGTCTAGGGGCAGGCCAACAAAGAATTTACCATCATCGGTCAATGCCTTTGACTGCTCAAAGCTGTAGCCTTTATTGGGCCACGCGCCGACGGCGCTGGCTCCTAAGTTGACGACTTTGGCCCACAGATAGCCTAGGGCATCCTGAAACCATTCCGGGTAGCCAATCTGATCACCAAGACCATAGACGGCTACTTGAATGGTACTGAAGTCGAGACTGTCTATGGCGTCCCAATTGGACTCCCAGTCTTCCTGCAGTTCGCCGTAATCCCAGGTAGGAATGCCCAAAATTAAGTATTTGTAGTCGGTCATTAACGCGATCGAATCTGAAGCAATATTATGTAAAACAACAAGCTCAGTGCCGCTGATGCCGTTAATAGCCTCAGCTATTTTTTCGGCTGCCATTTCGGTGTAGCAGGTCGAGCTGCCGTAAAACAAACCAATTTTTGCATTCATCAGCTGTCTTGGCCCTGCACTTGAAGGCTGTCAATGAATCCCAATTGGCGCCAGGCTTCGTAGGCAACAATAGATACAGTGTTGGATAGGTTCAGGCTGCGACTATTGGGTTGCATGGGTAGTCGTAGCACATGGTCTGTGCCGATATCTGTGCGAATATCCTCCGGTAGGCCCCGGGTTTCTGGGCCAAACAGCAATGTGTCGCCCGGCTGGTACTGAGCTTTGGAGTAACATTTTGTACCTTTGGTGCTCAGCGCATAAACAGTTTTTGATACACTCGCTTGTAAATAAGCGGCCCAGCTGGCATGGACCTGCAGTGACTGAAACTCACCGTAATCAAGGCCTGCCCGGCGCAGCTTCTTATCATCCAAATCAAATCCTAAAGGTTCTATAAGGTGCAGGCGAAAGCCCGTATTGGCACAGAGGCGAATAATATTGCCGGTATTAGGGGGAATTTCAGGCTGATAAAGCACTATATTAAGCATAATTTTTTGTTTGACCCTCGAGCCCTGTATTATCGCACTAATTGATAGTTCTTAACTACGCCCATTGTTGGGTATCTGGTGATGGAGCTATTACCATCGAAGACATACATTGAAAGGATGAGAAACATGAAGTTAGCGACTAAAACCTTATTATTGGTAGCCAGTTTTTTATTAATGACTGTCCAGGCCAACGCCGGCCATCATTCAGGGGCCGGGGAGAGTCACACAGAAAGCGCGGACCGCAACCCAGATAATGCGGCGCGAGACCAGTATCGTAACCCCATTAAGACTCTTGATTTTTTTGGCATTAAGCCGGATATGTCGGTGGTCGAGATCACTCCTGGCGGTGGTTGGTACACAGAGATTTTGGCCCACCGTTTAAAGGGCACTCTATATGCCGCTCATTATAATCCCGAGTCGACGCGAGCCTATTACCTCAATTCGCTGGTTAAATTTAAAGAGATGGTTGCAGCGAACCCGACGCTTTATGGCAATGTTGAAATGCATACCTTTGATGCTAATGCGCAGCTCTTAACCACTGACGACAATAGTGCCGACGCGGTACTTACCTTTAGAAATGTCCACAACTGGATGAAATCTAAAAATGACGGGCGGTCCTTTGAGCTGTTCTTCAAAACCTTAAAACCAGGTGGTGTTTTGGGGGTGGTTGAGCATCGTGCCGCGCCGGGCACTGACCATGCAACCATGATCAAGAGTGGTTATGTTACCCAAGAATACGTAATTGCTCTCGCAGAGTCCGCCGGATTTGTACTGGAGGCGTCATCAGAAGTTAATGCCAATCCAGCAGATACCGCTGACCATCCCAAAGGTGTTTGGAGTTTGCTGCCTAATATGGCAATGGGTGATGTTGACCGTGATCGCTACCTAGCCATTGGTGAAAGTGATCGTATGACCTTGCGTTTTAGGAAGCCTGGGCAGTGATTGAAATTCCGGTCGACAGGCTTAGTGCTGAAGTTCTAAACGCTGTTATTGAGGAGTTTATTCTTCGCGAGGGCACCGATTATGGTGTCCAAGAGGCGGGTATGGATAATAAAATCGCTCAGGTTCATCGCCAGTTAACGAAAGGCGATGTACTGATCACCTTTGATCCCGCCACTGAAAATTGTACCTTGCTGACTAAAAATCAATTTCAGCGTTATATCTCTGAACAGAATGCGGAAAATAGCGAAGAAAAAAATGAGACAAAGAGCGCAGGCACAGCTGAGCGGTTAAGCTCCAAATCCAGAGCTTCTGCTTCTGCTTCTGCGTCGGCCTATGAAGATTACTCCCAGGATCCGGGTAGTAACTTTGACTAGCACAACGTCGACTGGGACCAGCCCTGGTGCGAGAAAGCAGGGTCCTGCCGCGTGGGGGAAAACCCCTAGCGCGCCGTCAGTATTTGGCCCTTGGCAGGATAAGCTTAATGCAGCGCCACAGATTTTGGTGGCGCTTAGCGGCGGCCTAGACTCCATGGTTTTATTGCATTTGCTCATGGGCACTGTTCCTGTGGGTCGCATCTCTGTGGTCCATGTCAACCATGGTCTATCGCCAAATGCAGATCAATGGCAGGCCAGTGTAGAAGCTTATTGCCAGTCTCTAAAATTGCAGTTACAGGTTGAGCGAGTTCAGGTTGTTGTCGCCGGAGAAGGTATTGAAGCGGCAGCACGAAGTGCCAGATATGCAGTGTTTGAACGCCTGTTACAAAAAGATGGCCTATTGCTGCTTGGTCATCATGGTGATGATCAGGTAGAAACGGTGCTTTATCATCTGATGCGCGGCTCTGGTGCAAAAGGGTTGGCCGGCATGCCCGTTGAGAGAGCGCTAGGGCTAGGGCGGCTTGTCCGGCCGCTGCTGTCATTGAGTAAGTCAGACTTGCAGGCCTATGGCCAAGCCCAAAAGCTAAGCAGTGTGGAAGATGAAAGTAATGCCGAGAGCATCTTTGACCGTAATTATTTACGCAATGAGGTTATCCCAGTGATTGCTGATCGCTGGCCTGATTACCGGCAGGCTATTCAGCTGTCGGCACAGCACAGCAGTGAAGCCAGCCAGTTAGCTGAGGTTCTAGCCCATGAGGATTTATTGAAGCTTGAGCTGAGAGAAGAGCGTGCAGGTTGGTCAATCTGTATTGACTCTCTATCGCAGCTAAGCCCTTTGCGGCAGCGAAATATTTTGCGTCATTGGCCCAGTGTGTATAGCTGGGCTATGCCAAATAACAAACTAATCACCGAGATTATGGACTCTCTCATAAGGGTTCGAAAAGATGCGCAACCGGCAGTGGTTTGGCAGTCAACGCAGTGGCGGCGCTTTCATGGTCGTCTCTATCTATTATCGTTTAGGGGGGGCTCAAACTTTACTGGGGAGCAACATGATAGCTGGGCGATGCAACAACCTTTACGGCTGATAGATGGTAGTCACCTAATGGCCCAAGAAATAGTGGGAGAGGGTTTGTTTTTAGAGTCAGAGCAAGCCGTCACAATCCGCTACCGCCAGGGCGGCGAACGCTGCAAGCCAGCGGGTCGCGGCCATTCTAATAGCCTTAAAAAATTGTTTCTAGAGCATCTTATTGAGCCCTGGTGGCGAGACAGAATGCCGTTGCTATACGTGGGTGAAACCCTTGTGGCCGTCGGTGATTGCTGGGTTTGTGAGGGCTGGCAGGCGCAGGCGGGTCAGCGAGGCAAAAAAATCCGCTGGCAAGCCAACTCTTTGTAGATCGCAGTAGAATACAGGCCGCCTTTCTGGTAATCTGCTCTCCCATCTTGAGTAGGGTGGCACCGGCCAAAATTTGATCATAAATTCGGCCAAAACCTCTTTCAAAGATAAATTTTTTCCATTCTTTTTGCGATCGTTGCAGGGTCATTATGACGCGTTTTATTTTTGTTACTGGCGGTGTTGTTTCTTCTTTGGGTAAAGGTATTGCAGCGGCTTCGCTGGGTGCTGTTCTCGAGGCGAGAGGCCTAAGCGTTACTATCCTCAAGCTTGACCCCTACCTCAATGTTGATCCCGGCACCATGAGCCCCTATCAGCACGGTGAAGTCTATGTGACCGAAGATGGCGCAGAGACCGATCTGGATCTTGGTCACTACGAGCGTTTTCTGCGTTCAAGAATGACCCAAAACAATAACTTCACCAGTGGGCAAGTCTACGAGACTATTTTGCGCCGTGAGCGTCGAGGTGATTACCTCGGTGGCACCGTGCAGGTGATCCCCCATGTGACCGACGAAATTAAGCGCAGAGTCTATGCCGGTGCTGGTAACCATGATATTGCTGTTGTCGAGATTGGTGGCACAGTAGGTGATATTGAATCTCAGCCCTTTTTAGAGGCCGTGCGCCAGTTAAAGGGAGAGCTAGGTCACGAAAGAGCATTATTGCTGCATTTGACCCTGGTGCCCTATATTAAGTCGGCGGGTGAGACCAAAACCAAACCTACTCAGCACTCGGTCAAAGAAATGCGCTCTCTTGGCTTGCAGCCCGATGTACTGCTATGCCGTTCAGAAGTAGAGCTCGAAGAAGTGCAGCGCAAAAAGATTTCGTTGTTTACCAATGTTGAAGAGCGCGCCGTTATTCCCGTGATTGATGCTAAGACTGTCTATTACGTGCCGCGCATGCTCCATGAGTGGGGCTTGGACCAGTTTGTAGTTGAGCGCTTTAGATTGGATAGACCGCCGGCTGATCTCAGTGAATGGGATGCTGTGGTTGATAACGAGCTCAATTCTGAAGGCGAAGTAGTTATTGCCATGGTCGGCAAATACATGGAGCTGCTCGACGCTTACAAGTCGTTGACTGAGGCGCTTGTTCACGGCGGTATTCACAACAAAACCAAGGTTAAAATTCGCTATATTGACTCTGAACGCTTGGAATCTGACCACTCATTACTTGAGGGTGCGGACGCTATTTTGGTCCCGGGCGGTTTTGGTACTCGCGGCACAGAAGGCAAAATTTATGCGGTTAAAACCGCGCGGGAAAATAACATTCCCTACCTTGGTATCTGTTTGGGTATGCAAATTGCCGTGATTGAATATGCGCGTAATGTCTGTGGCCTAGCGGCTGCCAACAGCACAGAATTTGATCCCCAAACTCCTTACCCAGTGGTTGGCTTGATTGCTGAATGGATCGATAGCGAAGGCAATAAAGAGCAGCGTACCGAAGACAGTGATCTGGGCGGTACCATGCGACTGGGCTCTCAGGTTTGTCACCTAGTGCCTGGGTCTAAGGCTCATGGCATCTATGGTAGCGAGCAGATCAAAGAGCGCCATCGTCACCGCTACGAGGTGAATAATAATTTCTTGCCGCAAATTAAAGAAGCTGGGCTAGTGATTGGCGGTCTTTCTGCGGACAAGACTCTGGTCGAAACCGTAGAGCTGCCAAACCACCCCTGGTTCTTTGCTAGCCAATTTCACCCAGAATTTAACTCAACGCCGAGGGACGGTCATCCGCTGTTCCAAGGTTTTGTCGCTGCAGCCACCGCTTTTCAAGCGCAAAAGTAAGGAACCTCATTATGGATTCAGTCAGCATACAGGTCGCCGATATCGGCGTTAGCAACGATGCACCCATGACGTTGTTTGGTGGTATGAATGTTCTGGAATCCAGAGATATGGCAATGCAAATTGCCGAGGCCTATGTCGAAGCAACGCAGAAGCTAGGTATTCCCTATGTCTTTAAAGCCTCTTTTGATAAGGCTAATCGTTCGTCGGTTCACTCCTACCGAGGCCCCGGCGTTGACGAAGGCCTAAAGATATTCCAAGAGATCAAAAGCACTTTTAATGTGCCAGTAATTACTGACGTTCATGAAATTGACCAGGTTATTCCTGTGGCTGAGGTTTGCGATGTGATTCAGCTGCCCGCATTTTTGGCTCGTCAAACCGATTTGGTAGAGGCCATGGCCAAGACTGGTGCGGTGATCAATGTGAAAAAACCCCAGTTTCTCAGCCCAGGCCAGATGGGCAATATTGTTGATAAATTCCGCGAATGCGGCAACGATAAAATTATGCTCTGTGAGCGCGGTACCTGTATGGGCTACGACAACCTCGTTGTCGACATGCTAGGTTTTAGAACAATGAAAGATGTCAGCGGTGGTTTGCCGTTGATCTTTGATGTTACCCATGCGCTGCAGTGTCGTGACCCTTTAGGTTCCGCTTCTGGCGGTCGCCGTCATCAGGTTGCCGAGTTGGGTCGAGCTGGTATTGCTGTGGGTATTGCCGGTCTGTTTTTGGAAGCTCACCCGCACCCTGATAAAGCCCTTTGTGATGGCCCCAGCGCATTGCCTCTGGATAAATTAGAGCCCTTTTTGGCCCAAATGAAAGCATTTGATGATTTGATTAAGTCTCAGCCGGACCTCAATATTGTTTAATTGGGTACGACCCGCAAAATAGTATTCGTTTTTATTCTGAACACAGTTCATAACCACATTTAATGGAGTACCTAAACCATGAGTAACATTGCAGATATTCGCGCTTTTGAAATTCTGGATTCACGAGGCAACCCAACAGTGCAGGCCGACGTCATTCTTGATAACGGTATTATTGGAACTGCCTGTGCTCCATCTGGAGCCTCCACTGGATCAAGAGAAGCGCTTGAACTGCGAGATGGCGACAAGAGTCGCTACTTAGGTAAAGGTGTACTCATAGCAGTGGCCAATATTAATACCACGATTAAATCTTTGTTGGTGGGGACAGACGCTGCCGACCAGCGCGCATTAGACCAGGCCATGATCGATGCCGATGGCACTGAGAATAAGGCTAAATTGGGCGCCAACGCTATTTTGGCAGTGTCTCTTGCTGCGGCTAAAGCGGCAGCACAGGCTAAGGGCATACCGCTGTACGCTCATATTGCGGACTTAAATGGTACTCCGGGTCAGTACAGCATGCCTGTGCCGATGATGAATATTATTAATGGCGGCGAGCATGCCGACAACAATGTCGACATCCAAGAATTTATGGTTCAGCCGGTAGCGGCGAAAAGTTTTTCTGAAGCCCTGCAGGTTGGCGCTGAAATTTTTCACTCATTAAAGAAAGTACTGAGCGGTAAAGGCCTGAGCACAGCGGTTGGCGATGAAGGTGGTTTTGCGCCCAACTTAGCGTCCAATGCCGACGCATTAGCGGTGATTAAGGTGGCCACAGAAGCGGCTGGTTATACCTTGGGTACTGACGTGACTCTGGCCCTAGATTGTGCTGCTACTGAGTTCTATAAAGACGGCCAGTATGACCTTGCCGGTGAGGGTAAAATCTATAGCTCTGAGGGCTTTAGTGACTTCTTGGCTGAGCTCTGCGATAAGTACCCCATTATCTCTATTGAAGACGGCCTTGATGAGTCCGATTGGGATGGCTGGAAATATCAGACCGAAAAGTTAGGCGATCGCTGCCAGTTAGTGGGTGATGATTTGTTTGTTACCAATACCAGTATTCTAAGCCGAGGTATTGAGCTGGGCGTGGCCAACTCTATTTTGATTAAGTTTAATCAGATTGGCACATTGTCTGAAACCTTGGATGCCATCAATATGGCTAAAGAGGCTGGTTATAGCGTGGTTATTTCTCACCGGTCTGGTGAGACTGAAGATACCACTATTGCCGATTTGGCTGTGGGCACCGCTGCTGGGCAGATTAAAACTGGTTCACTGTGTCGCTCTGATCGTGTAGCCAAATATAATCGCCTACTTCGTATTGAAGCGGAGCTGGGTAATGTCGCAGCTCCCTACAAGGGCCGAGCCGAATTTAAGGTATAAGGGCTAAGCCTAATTAATAGAAATTTCTTAATAGAAACTTCTTAGCATAAACGTCGCCAAAGCGAATAGAATAATAGTATGCGTTGGTTGTTGATAATATTGGTTGTACTCTTGATTGGCCTGCAGACTCGTCTGTGGGTTGGAGAGGGCAGTCTCGCCCACCGGGCTGTGCTGGATCGCGAGCTTGAATTGCAGGCGCAAAAGAACCTGCAGTTAAAACAACGCAACGATATTATTGCTAAAGAAGTCGAAAGCCTAAAAGCCAACCTTGATTCGATTGAAGAAAAAGCGCGCAAGGATCTCGGCATGATCAAGCAGGGTGAGATTTTTTATCTGGTCATCGACAAAGACGACAGTGTGCTGAATAGTAAATCTGATGCCATTCCGGTGAGTGTCAAGCCGTGACTGAGAAGGCCATGCAGACAACTGAAGCAAGAGAGACTCCAAAATACTGGGCAATTGTTCCCGCCGCAGGCGTTGGCCAGCGCTTTTCTGCAGATATTCCCAAACAATTTCACCAGCTTAATGGCGCTCTTGTTGCCCAACACACCCTCAGTCGACTGCTGAGCCTGTCGATTATTGAGGCCATAGTCGCCCCCTGTGAAGTGGGTTCGAGCTATTGGTCCAAAGTGCCGGCCGCTGATGATCCCCGGGTCTCTTTGGTGCCCGGCGGCAAGCAGCGCGCTGATTCAGTGTTAAATGGTCTGCTGGCTCTGCAAGAGCGGGCTGCAGATGACGACTGGGTGCTAGTGCACGATATGGCGCGGCCCTGTGTCATGCCCTCCAACATCGCCAAGTTAGTCTCTGAATTAGGTGGTCATGAGGTTGGTGGTATTCTGGCCGCGCCCATTAATGACACCTTAAAGATTATCGCGGCTGACAACAGTATTCAGAGCACGGTCAATCGCGCAGAATACCGAGCAGCGCAAACCCCTCAGATGTTTCGTTTTGGACTATTAAAGTCGTCCATTGAGGCTATGCTAGAGCAACAAAAATATCCCACAGACGAAGCCTCTGCCATAGAACAAGCTGGTTTAACTGCTCTGGTCGTGGATGGGCGGCAGGACAACATCAAGATCACTAGGCGCGAAGATTTGGCTATTGCGGAAGCGATTATGAGAAATCAGGAGAGCGAGTAATGAAAAATTGGGAGAAGCGACTATGCGTATAGGCCATGGCTACGATGTCCATGCTTTTGGTCCGGGCAACAGTCTGATATTAGGCGGTGTGACTATTCCTTATCAGCAAGCTTTTATTGCCCATTCTGATGGTGATGTTTTAATTCATGCGCTCATTGATGCAATGCTGGGCGCGCTGGCATTAGGGGATATTGGTCAGCATTTCCCCGACACAGACCCTAGATATGCGGGCAGTAATAGCCGCGACCTACTGGCAGTGGTTGTCGCTATGATGACGACAAAGGGCTATAAACTGGGCAATGTGGATATGACCATCGTCGCACAGAGCCCTAAAATGGCTCCTTATCTAGAAAAAATGCGCCTGCATATGGCCGCAGATCTCGACTGCGGTATAGAGCAGATCAATATCAAAGCCACTACCACTGAAAAACTTGGCTTCGCTGGCCGTGAAGAAGGCGTTGCCTGTCACGCCGTAGTGCTTTTGCAGCCCGTTCGCGAAAATTAGAGAGTCCTTACCCATTAAATCTGACCATTTTGATTTCCACCAGATGCCTCGTCTTCATGGTGAGCCCTTGGGCCGAGCTCTCTTCAGAAGCTGCCCTGAGGATTTTTTGGTCGATGAAATAATGACAATGGAACCCAGTGGCGAAGGCGAACATCTGTGGATACATGTCCGCAAGCGGGACCAAAATACTCAGTGGGTTGCGGGTCTGCTGGCAGAGCTCGCCGGTATTAAGCGTAACGATGTTGGGTTTTGTGGGCTAAAAGATCGGTTTGCAGTGACCACTCAGTGGTATAGCCTGCATCTGCCTGGCCGCGAAATAGATATTGAGCAATTACAACACAGCGATTTTGAAATTCTCGCAGCTCATCGTCACAACAAAAAACTCCGTCGCGGTATGCATCAGGGCAATCAATTTAAAATTGTATTGCGCCAATTCGAGGTGGCAGAAGAGCTTGTCGAGCAGCGTCTAAGCCTGATAACAGAGTTTGGCGTCCCTAACTACTTTGCTGAGCAGCGGTTTGGCCATGACGGCAACAATCTTCGGGAGGCTCAGCGCTTGATTGATGCTGACCAGCTTAAGGGTAATAGGCGTGGCACTGGGATGTATCTCTCTGCGGCTCGCTCCTGGCTGTTTAATCTACTAGTAGAAAAGCGTATAGGGATAAACAAGCTGTCTGTGCCTATCGAGGGTGATGAGTCTGGCGCTCTGTGGGGCAGAGGGCGCTCTAATATCAATGCTGCGGTCAATGAGATTGAGACGGCTGTTTTAGGGGACTGGCAGAGTTGGTGTTATGCCCTTGAGCATGCAGGCTTAAAACAGGAACGCCGGGATTTGTTATTGCGCCCTCAGGGTATGGCCATTGAATGGTTGGCCAAGGACGAATTACTGCTGAGTTTTGCCTTGCCTAACGGGGCCTATGCTACGGCGCTGTTGCGTGAAATAGCTGAATTATTCCGCCCTGAATTTAAAGCCCTGTGATATATTATCGCCCTTGTAATGGGGAGGGCTGTAGGCAACCCAAGGCGGCTTTTAAAGCAGCTTTTAATGCGAACGTTATAGGCAGTTTTCAACACAGGAGCAACGGGTGAATTCGACCGATTTAGCTGGTATTGGCATGACATCCCAGCGCACTAGAGAGCGGCTAATTCAGCGTCTTATAGACCAGGGCATTACTAGCCAACCTGTACTCGATGTTATTCGAATGACTCCCCGGCATATCTTTCTCGATGAGGCTCTATCTCATCGCGCATACGAAGACACCGCACTGCCTATTGGCTTTTCTCAAACTTTGTCACAGCCCTATATTGTCGCGCGTATGACTGAAATATTACTCAGTGGTGGGCCGCTTAACAAAGTATTAGAGATAGGCACAGGCTCCGGTTACCAGACAACGATTCTTTCCCAGCTAGTCACCGAGGTATGCACAGTAGAGCGCATTGACCCTCTGTTAAGAAAAGCCAAAGAGCGTTTTCGTAAGCTAGGTCTAAAAAACATTACCGCAGAGCTTTCTGATGGCAGCTTTGGTTGGGATAAGCACGCGCCCTATGACGGCATTATTACCACAGCGGCGCCCCAAGCAGTGCCAGAGGACCTACTTCGCCAAATGGCCCCAGATGGCATTCTAGTGATCCCTGTGGGCAACGGCGTCTCGCAAGATCTTCGCGTATTACGCAGGCTAGGCGATTCGGCTGAATTTGATGAAGAAATTGTAGAAAAAGTTAAATTTGTCCCCCTATTGGGTGGACTCTCTCGCTAGCAGGCATTTATATTCAGGGCTACGCAAGTTCGCGGGCAACATCAATCAAGGTAGTGAAATGAGAAATTTCCGACAGCAGGTACTGCTTTTTTTGAAAGGGCTCGCTATGGGCGCGGCTGACGTGGTACCCGGCGTTTCCGGTGGCACCATTGCCTTTGTTAGCGGTATCTATGTTGAGCTTCTCAACAGTATTAATGGGCTTAATCTACAGGCTTTAAAATTACTTAGATCTCAGGGTCTTGCAGCTGCATGGGCTCATATTAACGGTAACTTTTTACTGGTTCTTTTAGCGGGCATTTTGACCAGTCTTTTCTCGCTAGCCCAAGTTATGCAGCTTCTGCTGGTAGAGCATCCGCTACCTCTCTGGTCTTTCTTTACCGGTCTCATTATCGGTTCGGTGATTTATCTGCTGCGCCAACACCCACCAGGGCGTCCCATTGAGAAATTGGTGTTTGTTTTGGGTGTAGCAGCTGCTTACCTTATTTCTATTGCGCCAGCAGTGGCAATGGAAGGTACGCATCTAACTATGTTCTTCGCGGGTATGATCGCGCTATGCGCCATGATTTTGCCGGGTATTTCTGGGTCATTTATTCTTGTCCTGCTTGGTCTATACCCTGTATTTATAGGCGCGATAGCCAATTTACAGATTGATATACTATTAGTCTTTGCCGCCGGTGGCGTAATAGGCCTAATGGTCTTTAGCCGCTTGCTGTCTTGGTTGTTAAGTCGCTACCAGACCATGGTGATCTCTACCATGTGCGGTTTTTTAGTCGGTAGTCTAAATGTTATCTGGCCTTGGAAGCTGGTGACCGATTCGGCAATTAGTCATTCAGGCAAGACGATTGTTCTGGCCTCCGACAATTTATTACCCAGTGACTTTGCCCAAATTGTTGGGCAGGACCCTAAAGCTTTACTCTGTTTAGCGGCCCTGATCACGGGAATGGTGTTGGTACTGGGCTTGGAATATGTTGGTCGCAAATACCAGCAGCAACCTGCACAGGCAGACTAATTTGATGAATGCCGCCAAAATAATATTACTGCTAATAGTGAGCGCCATTGCGGGCTGTAGTACCTATTCGGCACCGATTATTACTCGGGACCAGCCGCCTAACATCCGTATAATGACTCATTATGTGACCACTGGTGACACATTGTATTCAATTGCTTGGCGCTATGATCTTGATGTGCGCTTGCTGGCCAAGGCTAACCGGATAGGGCAACCCTATATTATTAGTAAGGGACGGGTTTTGTCCTTAAATACCAAGGGCGTAACATTACACTCGCCAGCGCCGCGCCGCACCTCAAGTGCTGCTAAATCGCAATCAGTAGCTACTTCTAGCGCTAGGCCAGCCCCTAAACCTCTTGTATACAGCAAGAATTTGCGTTGGCAGTGGCCTGTTAAGGGCAAAGTTGTGCAGGGCTATAACCCTAAAGATCTCCGTAAGGGGCTTAGCATACAATCTAATAATGGTCCCAATGTTCGTCCGGCAGCGCCCGGAATTGTGGTCTATGCAGGTGACGGTTTGCGCGGATATGGTAAGCTAATTATTATTAAGCACAGCGAAATACTGCTTAGTGCTTATGCGCACAACGAAGAAATATTGGTAAAAGAAGGACAATCTGTAAAAAGTGGGGAAACAATCTCGAAATTGGGGTCTAAGAAAACGCTGTACTTTGAAATAAGAAAAGACGGCTACCCTGTGAATCCGACTACATATATAGATTAAAACGAAATATAGACATTAAAAAATCAATAAGTAACAACGAGGGACAGGGTAATTATTTTGTAAAATAAGGTTCTGGGTTAGCGCCGGGATTGGCTGCTAAAAACATGGAAGATCGTGCAAAAGGGATGCAGACGTGATGGAAGAAGCGTTTATTTTAGATCAGAGAGCGCAAGCTACTGATACCAAGGAAGAGTCGCCGGAGATAAGTCATCAGGTTATTGATGCTACTAGTCTCTATCTAAAAGAAATTGGCTATGCGCCGTTATTAACGGCAGAACAAGAGGTTTTTTACGCCCGTAAGTTTCATAAGGGCTGTGAATCTATGCGCCATACCATGATTGAGAGCAATTTGAGGTTGGTGGTTAAAATCTCTAGACGCTATGTCAATCGAGGCCTTGAGCTTCTCGATCTTATCGAGGAGGGCAATTTAGGCTTAATGCGAGCCGTAGAAAAATTTGACCCCGAGCTGGGATACCGATTTTCCACCTATGCAACCTGGTGGATTCGGCAGACTATTGAGCGGGCTCTTATGAATCAAACTCGCACCATTCGACTACCTGTTCATGTGGTCAAAGAACTCAATGTTTATCTCCGTGCTTCGCGCCAGCTGGCTCAGAAGCTCGATCATGCTCCAACGCCAGAAGAAATTGCTGAGGAAGTGGGTAAGCCGGTTGCCGATGTGCTTAAAATTCTCAGTCTGAGTGAGCGCATTTCGTCGATTGACGTGCCTGTGGCGGATAAAGAGAAAACTCTGGTTGAAACCATTGCCGATGACAACGGCGCTAGCCCTGAGAACCAGATTGAGGGCGAGAACCTGACCACGGTGTTAAATGAGTGGCTTGAACAGCTGCCAGAAAAGCAGCGGGAAGTGCTGGTCAGACGGTTTGGGTTGCTCAACCATCAGGAAGAGACCTTAGAGCAGGTGGGGCGCGAAATTGGCCTTACCCGCGAGCGTGTCAGGCAGATACAGGTAGATGCACTGCGGCGTTTGGGGGATGTTTTACGTAAACATGGCTTGAGTAGTAATGTTTTGTTTGCGGATCTTCAGGATGGTTAAAGGTGATCTAGCTATTGATCTAACTATCTATGCACCCATATAGGGAGCACAAAATTATTTAGGTCGCATAGCATTTAGTCTACATAAAACGGTGCAGGCAATAAAAACCCCAGCTTAGGCTGGGGTTTTTATTGCATTAGATTACTAATCTATCCGAGTTTACTCGGCTAAATAGCGCTCTCTAGATGCCATAACTTCATCGCGGGCTGCAGCTGCGTCGTCCCAGCCTTCAATTTTTACCCACTTACCTGGCTCTAGAGCCTTGTAGTTTTCGAAATAATGGCCGATTTGAGCAATCAATAGCTCTGGAAGGTCTGAGGCTTCTTGAACGTGATCGTACATCTTAGTCAGCTTCGAATGGGGCACGGCCAATAACTTGGCGTCGACACCAGACTCATCACTCATATTCAAAACACCCACTACACGGCTGCGAATAACCGCGCCTGGCATAACGGGGTAAGGGGTGACCACTAAGACGTCTAAGGGGTCGCCATCTTCAGACAGAGTCTGGGGTACATAGCCATAGTTGGCTGGATAAAACATTGGAGTAGCGACAAAACGGTCAACAAAAATAGCGTCACTGTCTTTGTCTACTTCATATTTAATAGGGTCGTGATTAGCTGGGATTTCAATAATGACATTGATATCGTTGGGCAGGTCTTTACCGGCAGGTATGTCGTTGTAGCTCATTTCAATGGTTCCGTTAGATTGCGTGACTGTTGGAGGACGCGAATTATAGCCAGTTGATCAAAACTTGACCAGCGGGAATGGATAAAATCCGCAATCCTCTCTATCTTTAATGCAGCCTGACCTATTGGAGCCTAAAGGTAATGGGCAAGTTGACCTCAAAGGTATCTGCTTTCATCTGATCAGGTAAACCGGAAAAGGTGCCGCTTTATTCACGGCTTTTAGGGCTGCCTGATCAAGCATTCGGAATGTTGATTTTTGTGTAGCCACGGCGCTGATGAGTTCTCCCGAGCGGTCGATAGTGAGGCCGATACGCACAGTTCCCTGCTGATTCTTCTCTGCGGCGCGATTGGGGTAGCGAATAGACTTGTAAATCTGTGCGACGACTAATGGTGTGTAATCTCGCTGAGCAAGTGCCTCGGACACGTCAAAATCGACGATTTCTTCAGCAGGTTCCAAAGAGCCCGCATCGCCCTCGGCTTGGTTTTCCTCAGTATCGGTCTCTGCGACTAAGTCGCTTTCAGGCAGCTCAGCTGGTACTTCTATAGGCTCGACCTGCTCTGGTTCAGCTGGTATCGCTGGCTCTTCAACAATAGGTTCTGGGGGTGCCATCCATGAAGCGGCTAGGGCTATTCTGCTGCTCTGAGGCTTGGTGATGGTGAGTAGTTCGTCAGCGTCTTGATCGACGACATTGCCCAACAGCTGGTCTTTAAAGGCAGTTGAGGGTGGTATTGGGCCAATCCAGGTGCGCAGCAGGATGTTAAATACAGCTGGGGGGTAGTTGGCGATTAGTTCGGTGCCGTTAAATTGGACCGAGGTTCCCTGTTTTGGGTCAAACACATACTCGATTATGTCGCCTTTTTGCGGTGCCGATTGCGGGGCACGCATAATATCAATGACTTCCTGAGCCGAACCGGAGAAGCTCTCTCTGTCGTTATTAATCGAGATGCTCTGCATCCATAGATTTAACCAGCGACGCTTAGAGTAGTTATTAAGCATTCGCACTTCCATGCGTTTGGGGCTCTGCTCGAGCTGTATGCTATTTGCGTTGTTACTCAGAGTGTCGACAAATAATGCAGCAACAAATTGCTGTTTGCCTAAATCTTCGTAGGTAGCGCTGCCATTAAGTTGCAATTCGGCATTTGCTCCACTGCAAAAAAACATGATTGAAGTCAGAGCGCATGTTGCTATGCGCCGAGCCTTTAATCCCGCTATTAATCCCGCTGCTGGAGCTGATTTTAGTCCTGATTTTAGTCCTACTGCACGAGTGCTGTAATGTCGGCTGCCCATTTCCCTGTGCGATTGAGGCTGGCTATAGTTGTTCATTAGGATGTTTCCTGTCCTGGTTGATCAAAGCTCCATATCCCATCTGTCGTTAATGGTTGGAACCGTCCTTTTCCTAATTTTCAAAAGCTATTCTCATCAGCGCTAATTCTTGTGCAACCCCTGCTTATCAAAATGATAACCCGGTTTACATTCAACCGTTATTTTTGTGAGATGCCTCACGTTATGGGTATCTTTCTGTTAAGTGATTAGAGCGATAAACTAGTGGTAATTGGCTTTATGAATGCCAAAATACTGCCGTACAAACTGTTTAGTGCCATATGTTTTACATAACAAATGTGATGAAAACCGAGTAAACTTAGCTCCAATCTGTAGGGTAAACTAAAGCCGCAATTACAGCGTAAAACGCTCACAATAAAATAATAATAATGTTGTTAAAAATTAAGGTAGGTATTTCTTGAATACTAATGTCCGTCTCGCGCTTTTTTTTACCCTAGCTATAGTGCTGTGGTTTGGCAGTGGTAGTTTTGGCACCACAGATTCTGGAGAGCCTGTGGCGACCAAAGAGTCCAGTGTTTACACCAAAGTGCAGGCAACAAACTCAATACAGCAGTCGTTTAGTCCTACTGTGCAGCTGCGAGCGAAAACTAAGGTAAATCGAGAGGTTAAGGTTCTGGCAGAGGTGTCGGGCAAAGTAACCTCAGCATTGGTCGAAGAGGGTGCAGGGGTCATTGCAGGCCAGGGCATTTGCGAAATTGGTGCCGAAGATCGTTTCCTTAGTTTGGCGCAGGCCAAGGCGTCCGCAGAGAACGCAGACATTGCCTATCGTGGTGCCCTAAAGCTCAAAAGTGTTGGCTATCAATCTGATCTGGCCATATCCCAGGCGAAAGCGAATCAGGCCGCCGCAAAAACAAATGTAAAACGAGCTCAGCTCGACGTTAACAACCTCAAGGTAAAGGCGCCTTTCGACGGTATTGTCGAATCTCGGCCTGTTGAGATTGGTGACTTTATAATGCCGGGTCAGTTATGCGCCGTAGTGGTTGAGCTCGACCCGCTAAAAATCGAGGCTCTGGTTGCCGAGACCGAAATCAACAAACTTAGGCTAGGTGATAAGGCTGTGGTAGTTATTGATGGCAATGCTTACCCTAACGCGACGATTACTTACCTTGCCCGTCAGGCCAACCCCAAAACTCGGGGATATAGGCTGGAAGCTACCATGGGAAACCCGGAACAAGCCCTGAGAGCCGGTATATCAGCTCGCTTAAAGGTTAAAACGACAGCGATATTAGCTCACCTAATTCCGGCCAGCAGTATTCTGTTAAACGATATTGGCGAAACGGTGGTACGAGTTCTAGACCAGAAGCAGATTGTTGATTCCTTGAAGGTGACAGCTGTGGGTGAGTCTGCCCAAGGCATTTGGGTCGCTGGTTTGCCCGAAAAAGTGGTATTGGTCACCGTTGGACAAAACTACATTATCGATGGTGAGCATGTCGACCCCTCATTTCCGGCTGCTAGCCCAAAGCAATAAACTGAGTCTGACCTTCCTATGAAATTTCTTAGTCTTGTTGTAGATCATTCCAGAGCAACTCTAGCGATTATGTTGTTGATACTTGTCGCCGGTGCTGGCTCAAGATTGTCCATGCCGGTAGAGCTGAATCCCAACGTCACACTGCCGGTTGTTATGGTTATGGTGAGGCATGATGGTATCTCTCCTGAAGACGGTGCGAGACTACTGATTCGGCCCATAGAGAAAGAGCTAAAAACCCTCGATGGCCTAGAGGAAATGAAAGCCACGGCTCAGGAAGGCATGGTTGTTGTGACTGCAGAGTTTGAAGTCGCTGGCAACATTAAAGAGATCGTCGCTGAAGTGAGGGAAGCTGTAAACCGCGCCAAAGCAGAATTTCCCCAAGATACCAAAGAACCCATAGTCAATGAGCTAAGCCCTAGCCCTGAGCCGACAATCGTTATTACTTTCTCTGGAGAGAATGTGGCTGAGCGCGAGCTTTACGCGGCGGCAAAGTTTTTTCAAAGAGAATTAGAAATGCTCCCAGATGTTCTCAAGGCAGATGTGTCTGGGCATCGTGATGAAGTGGTTGATGTTGTAGTTGATCCCGCTCGGTTAGAGCAGTATGGGTTGCGCATTGATGAGTTAATCCGAGCGGTCAGAGTCAACAATCTGCTGATTCCTGCTGGAGAGATGGATGCAGCTCAGGGACGCTTTGGTATTAAGGTGCCGGCATTGCTCGAGACCTCGGCTGATATCCGCGCCTTACCGGTGCGTAACGATGCGGAGGGTTCTATTACTCTCGGTGACGTTGCCACGGTGAGAAGAACGTTTAAAGATGCGACCGGCTACAGCCTGATCAACGGCAAAAAAGCCATTGCTATCGAAGTTCGCAAGCGTCTCAATGCCAACCTAATCAAGACTGTAGAGACCTCAAGAGCAGCGGTGGAAGCCTCGAGAGATCAGTTCTCTGCTGATATGGAAATCGGCTATATTTTCGATTCTTCCGTGATGACCAATCAGATGGTCAATGAACTACAGGGCAATATCATTACTGCGATGTGCCTAGTGCTGATTTTGGTTGTGGCTACCCTAGGTGTTAAGTCTGGGTTGTTAGTCGGCTTTGGCATTCCGTTTTGTCTGCTAGGCGCGCTCATTTTTATCAATATTATGGGCTATAGCTTCAACTTTATGGTCATGTTTGGGCTGCTTCTGTCTCTGGGTATGTTGATCGATGGGGCTATCGTGGTCGTAGAATTTGCCAACACCCAAGCTGCCGCCGGTCTGTCTGTGCGAGAGGCTTATATGGTGGCGGTGCGACGCATGGCTATACCAGTTATAGCTTCAACAGGAACAACCCTAGCAGCCTTCTTGCCGCTATTGTTTTGGCCGGGAGTGTCCGGTGACTTCATGTCTTATCTGCCCATCACTGTATTTGCGGTCCTGGCTTGGTCGTTAACCTATGCCTTAATATTTGCACCTACATTGGGTATTGTTCTTGGCCGTCGACGCGGCAAGCAAAAGGAGCTTCCGGAAAATCATGAGTCGGAAGAGTCGGCAAAAACATTGTTTGAGCCATTACAGAATGCTTACCTAAAAGTATTGAGACCAGTGATTAAGGCACCCATTATCACGGCTATTGTTTCAATGGCACTGTTGTTTGGTGTGTTTAATATCTATGGCAAGTTTAATGCGGGCCAAGAATTTTTTACCGCAATCGAGAGCCAATATGGCATGGTTGGGGTGCGCGCCCAGGGCAATATGTCCATTGCAGAGCAGCGAAACATTACCACTGATGTCTATGACATCGTGGCCGATGTTGACGGCGTGAGCCAGCTCTATGGTTATTCTAAGGGCAGCAGTATGGTGCTCTATGGTACAGATGTTAGCCGCGACGAAATTAGCTCGTTTTTGGTTGAGCTCTATCCGCGGGAAGATCGCAGCAGAGGAAGTGCCGAGATATTTGAAGAGATTCGTCAGCGAACTCAGTCCTTGCCCGGCGCCTATGTGAGTGCGGCGGAAATGGAAACTGGGCCGCCCACAGGCAAAGACATTCAAATTCAACTTTCTTCATCAGATCGTCAGGCTATGTATAGAGCCACGGCTCTGATCCGACAGTGGGTCGCCGATAACGTTGAGGGAGTAAGAGATCTGCAAGATACTCTGCCTCTTGCCGGGATTCAGTGGGAGATCGATGTAGACCGTTCCCGTGCTGCTATGTTGGGCGTCAATGTAGCCGATGTAGGCAACATGGTGCAGATGGTCACTGGCGGTGTGATGATTGGCGAGTTCCGTCCCGATGACGCCGATGATGAGATTGAAATTAGACTGCGTTTTCCAGAGGAAGACAGGCAGCTAGCGGCGATCGACAGCTTAAGAGTTAACACCCCTAATGGCGCAGTGCCCATTGGCAACTTTAGTAAGCGCGTGGCTAAGCCTCGAGTTGACGCTATCCAGCGCTTCGATATGGTTGAAACCGTGTTTATATTAGCCAGTTCAGAAGAAGGCTTTTTGCCCGACAATCAAACTCGGCAAATCGCTGAATGGCTTGAGGGGCAAAATATTGATCCAGCGGTCAATGTGACTTTCCGTGGCGCCAACGAAGAGCAGGCTAAAGCTGCAGCATTTCTGTCAACGGCGTTCTCGCTGGCCATGTCGGTCATGCTGATTATGCTGGTCATGCAATTTAATAGCTTCTACCAGGCAGGCCTAATTCTGTTCTCAGTGGTGATGTCTACGGCTGGTGTACTGCTGGGACTGTTAATAGCCCAGGCCACCTTTAGTACTATTTTGACCGGTGTAGGTATCGTAGCTCTGGCGGGGATCGTGGTGAACAATAATATTGTTCTTATCGATACTTATAATTATTTACGCCGCAACGACCCTCGGCTCTCTGAAGCTGAGGCGGTTTACAATGCAGCCAAGTCCAGATTTAGGCCAGTCATGCTGACCAGTGTCACGACCATTGTTGGTTTGTTGCCTCTGGCTAACGGGCTGAGTATTGACCTGATCAATCGTAGTTACACTATTGGTGGCATGGTAGCTTCTTGGTGGCAGCCGTTGGCCAGTGCCATTGTTAACGGATTGGTTGTGTCTACTGTATTAACCTTGTTACTAACGCCCGCCATGTTGCTTCTGCCTGGGATCATTTCTCGGCGTTTGGGTTTTAGGGTCGCGGATCACCAATTTGAGGATGGCGGCGCTTCATGATATCGCTCGGCAATATACAAAGACTGGTAGTAGGTTTAAAGGCCGGCAAAAGGTAGTCTTTTGAGAAAAATAATCCACTGCGATTGTGATTGCTTCTATGCGGCAGTGGAGATGCGGGACGATCCTTCTCTAAAGAATCTGCCTATTGCAATTGGCGGAAAATCTGACCGCCGTGGTGTCGTGGCTACCTGTAACTACAAGGCCCGCCAATACGGTGTGCATTCTGCCATGCCAACCGGCCAGGCTCTAAAGCTCTGCCCTGATCTTGTGGTTATCCCGGGTACCATGGCTAAGTATCGCGAAGCCGCCCAGCAAATTAGACAAATTTTTTACCGCTACACCGATAAAGTCGAACCTCTTTCATTAGATGAAGCCTACTTGGACGTAACCGACTGCACTGAATGTCAGGGCAGTGCCACATTGATCGCGCAAGAAATTCGTCAAGTGATTGCCAAAGAAGTGGGTGTGACTGCCTCTGCAGGCATAGCGCCTAATAAATTCTTAGCCAAGGTTGCCAGTGACCTCAATAAGCCCGACGGCCAATTTGTTATTACCCCAGACAATGTCGATGGATTTGTTGAGAAGCTAGAAGTTAAACGGATATTTGGCGTGGGTAAGGTGACTAATGAGAAGATGCGTCGCCTCGGCATAATAACTTGCGGTGATCTGCAACAGCGCTCAGTAATAGAACTAGTCGACAAATTTGGTGTGTTTGGTAAACGCCTCCATGACCTTAGTTTTGGGCGAGATGATCGCGAGGTAAACGCCAATAGCCGACGCAAGTCTCTGAGTGTCGAGAATACCTTCTCCGATGATCTTGCAGATCTGCAGGCATGCCAAGATAAGCTCCCCAACTTGCTGGTCGAGTTACGCAGCAGGTTGCGCCGTATTGATAGTGATTATCTGGTTACCAAGCAATTTATAAAAATGAAATTTAATGACTTTACTGCCACCACTGTAGAGCGGCAAATGGTGAAGAATTTACCTATTGAGAGTTTTGAAAATCTCTGTAACGAAGCCTGGGAGAGAAGTGATCTGCCCGTAAGGTTGTTGGGTATAGGAGTACGCTTTGTCGATACTAGGGCGGACGGGCGTGCCATGCAGTTAGAGCTGTTCCCCTAAACAGTTTTTATACTTATAGGCTTATGGCGGCGTTTTTGTTAGACTATCGATTCTCCCTAAAAATGAATATATCACTCTGATGACTGGTTCAAAAAGCTCTATGCGTAAAGCCCTTCGCCTGCAGACAGAAGCATTTCTGTCCGGTGGTGGAGAGATTAAGCAGCATATTGCGGGTGAGACTGGTGAGTCAAAGGATAAGCCACGGGGACGATCGGTATTTGTAAGTGCCCAGCCAAGACAGACTAGAACCTATGTTAACGAAGCGGTAAACGCTCTAGATAGCCGCAAAAAGAAGGCCCCTGAGAAGCCGGTTAAAGTCAGCAAGCGGCCAAAGAAGAAAATAATATTGGATGATTTCGGTGAGCCAGTTCGCGAGATTTGGAGCGAAGAATAACTAAATAAGTTATGCCTTTGTTATTACTCTATTTCCTTTTTTTTGTTCCGATGATCTCTATCCCAGTGCTCTCTATCCGAATATTCCCTATCCTAAAATTTTAATTCAAAGCGCCGTTCATCAAATCATGGGTCATCAAAACACCCTTCATCAAAACACTGAAAATCGAATGACCTCACCGTTTTAATCCCAAACACCTCACAAATTCTTAACTTTATTCTTTAGCTAATATCTTCGCCGCGTGCCTGTTTGTCGGCATGATAGCTGGAGCGCACTAGAGGGCCGCAGGCTGCCTGAGTAAAGCCAATACTTTCTGCGTAGGCAGTATATTCTGCAAATTCATCGGGGTGAACAAAGCGTTCAACAGGCAAGTGATTAACCGACGGCTGAAGGTATTGCCCCACGGTTAGCATCTCTACATCGTGCTCACGCAGATCATCCAGCGTGCGCAACAGTTCGTCTTTAGTCTCTCCCAAGCCCACCATAAGGCCTGATTTTGTCAGCACATTGGGGTTCAGTGCTTTGTACTCTTTAAGCAGTTTTAACGACCATTCATAATTGGCGCCTGGCCGTGCTTCTCGATACAGTCTGGGGATTGTTTCCATATTGTGGTTAAACACATCCGGCGCTGTGGCGCTGAGAATATCGAGTGCCGGCGCCATGCGACCACGAAAGTCAGGTACCAGCACCTCAACTTTAAGCGCTGGGGACAGCAGGCGTGCTTCACGAATACAGTCGGCAAAATGTTGGGCACCACCATCGCGCAGGTCATCGCGGTCAACAGAGGTAATAACGACATAGCTGAGACCCATCTCTTGAATGGCTCTGGCTAAATTGCCCGGCTCTTCAGTATCTAGGGGGTTGGGCTTACCATGGCCCACATCGCAAAACGGACAGCGTCTGGTGCATATCTCACCCATAATCATAAAAGTTGCGGTGCCATTGCTAAAACATTCATGAAGATTAGGGCAGGCGGCTTCTTCGCACACAGTGGCCATTTTGTGGCTGCGCAAAATATCTTTGATCTGCTGTACTTTTGGCGAAGCGGAAAGGCGAATACGCATCCACTCCGGTTTGCGCTGAATAGTTTTAGTTGGAATAACCTTAACTGGAATGCGCTCCACCTTATCGGCACTGCGCAATTTCTCACCCTGCTGTAGCCGGCGAGTGCGCTTTGGTGGTGTGACTGTCTCAGTTGTCATAGTAATTCCTACAAATTGCTCAGTTTAAGGCAGTGTATTCGCTGCTAATTTCTGGTTCATTTTATCATCATTTTATCATTATTATAGCCAAGCCCATGGGTAAGGCACTCAGCTAATTTGTCCGTCACCTGCTGTATGCTCGGAGGCTCGTCGACAAGGTCTTGAATCTGTGTCATGGCAACGCCCAACCCGCAGGGGTTAATACAGTGCCAAGGGGCCATATCCATAGCCACATTAAAGTTAAGGCCATGATAGCTACAACCTTTACGAATACGTAGCCCCAGAGAGGCAATCTTGTGGCCATTGTCCACATACACTCCGGGCGCGTCACGGCGCGGACTGGCACTGATATGCCAGTGTTTTAATGTATCCACAAGAGCTTGTTCGATCAAACTTACCAGATCTCGCACGCCAATTTTCAGGCGTTTAAGGTCAACCAAGATATAGGCGGTTATCTGGCCTGGTCCATGGTAAGTCACATGGCCACCGCGATCACTTTTGATAACCGGGATATCGCCCGGGTTGAGAATATATTCCTCTTTACCCGCTTGGCCCTGAGTAAAGACCGGCTGGTGTTCAAGAAACCAAATCTCATCGGCCGTTGTCTCGTTGCGCTGTTCATTAAACGTTTTCATCGCGTCGAAACACTGGCTGTAATCACGCAGTCCTAAATGTCGAATAATGATCGGAGATTGAGTCGGTTGAGGAATTTTAGCCATGGCTACAACACCATTTTCACTCGACTACTGGTCTTCAAATGTTCAAAAATAGCAGATAACTGCGGTTTGCCTGTGGCAGTAATCGTCAGGGTAATGGACTGCCATCGACCCTTACTGCTATCGCGAGTGGTGATTTTTGAATGGTCAAAACCCGGGGCATGGGTGCTCATGACCAACAGCACATGTTCATGGAGTTCTGGGTGAGCCTCACCCATGACCTTTATGGGGTAGTCACAGGGAAACTCTATCTTCGGTGCTTCTGGCTCAGCCACTATTCGACCCTCAAGACATTAGGTTGGTAAAGAACAAAACGATCCAGTCAAAGAATCTCGACATTATGCCCGAAGCCTCTACATCAGCCTCGGCAACTAATGGCACATCAACAAGAATTTCCTCGTTTAACGTAACCTGCAGTCTGCCCAATTCTTGGCCCCGATAAATAGGCGCTTCAATCTGCTCATCTACCAGTATGTTTGCGGCCAGCTTTTTCTGCGCACCGCGAGGGAATGTAAGTATTACATCATCGCCAATAGTCAGGTTTAAAAACTCCTGCTGGCCATACCAAACTTTGGTGTTTTCTTTAATCAGGTCGCCAGCAGAGTAGATGATTTTAGTATCAAAGTTACGGAAGCCATAGGACAGCAGCTTCTGGGACTCTCGGGCTCTTGAGGCGTCGTTATCGGCCCCTAGTACTACCGATATCAATCGCATACCACGACGCTGAGCCGAGGCCACCAAACAGTAGCCAGCGGCCTGGGTGTGGCCAGTCTTTAAACCATCGACACTAGTATCGCGCCACAGCAAGCGATTGCGGTTGGGTTGGTTGATGTTGTTATGTTCAAAATATTTTTTGGAATAGATGCTGTAGTACTTGGGGTGCTCACGAATAATCGCACGGGCAATCAGTGACAGGTCTCGCGCCGTTGTGACCATACCTTCAGCGGGGAGGCCGGTGGCATTCCTGTAGGTTGTGCTGTTCATGCCCAGCAGTTCAGCCTGCCGATTCATGGTGTCCGAAAAAGTGTCTTCGTCACCGCTGACAAATTCGGCGAGAGCAATGGCGGCATCGTTGCCAGACTGGATAATTACGCCGTGCATAAGGTCAAGTACCGAGACCTTGGTTCTAGGGCTTAGAAACATCGTAGAACCGTCAGTTTTAGCGCCACCGCGCTCCCAGGCATTGTCGCTAATAAGAACCTGACTCTGTTCTTCAATACGCCCGGCTTCAATTTCATTGGAGACGATATAGGTGGTCATCATCTTAGCTAGGCTTGCAGGAGGTAATCGCAAGTCGGCATTTTCTTGGGCCAACACATGACCGGTTTCCGCATCCACTAAAATCCAAGCCTTGGCCGCTAGCTCTGGCTCAGATGGGATTAATTTTTGTGCCTGAGTTGCAGAGATTGCTATGAGGCAAAGGAAAAAAACTGCCGAGGACAGTATCCGATTTTTAAACATGTTGGCGTCACCGAGTATCAAAAAAATAGTGCGCATAGTCTAACACCACAAAGCGCTTTGTGCGCGCCTTGTAGGGGCTTTGCTAAGCCTGTGTTAGAGAATAAAAGTAGAGTGGCAGTGAGTAAAAAGATGCCTGCGGCGCCTTACTGAACCACCATAAAGCTAGAGATGTTAGCCAACTTCTTAAGTTGCTGTTTGACCCGTTGAAACTCGAGGTGATCGCTAATGGGGCCGATCCACACTTTGTACAGAGTATTCTTCTGCTGAACCAAAATAGGATGTTGCGTATAGCCTCTTACCTGCTTTTGTAATACCTGTGCAGGGGCGAGAGCGTCAAAGGCGCCCACCTGTAAGTAGCGGCCCTGAATAGTGAGAGGCTTCTGGTTGCTGGATTTTACCGCGGCTTTATTGCCGGTGGCGAACGGGGTCAGTACCCTATCTTGGCTACCCGAGGGGTCTATGGTTTCTATTAATACATTAGCGGTGCCCTTATCGGCATAACCCAGTTTTAGGGCAGCCATATAGGAAAGGTCGATAAGACGGTCACCGTGAAAAGGCCCGCGATCATTAATACGCACAATCACCGAACGTTTATTATCCAGGTTCGTCACTCTGGCATAGGCAGGGATTGGTAATGTCTTATGAGCCGCGGTCATGGCGTACATATCATAGACTTCGCCATTAGATGTTTTGCGGCCATGGAATTTTTTGCCATACCAAGAAGCCACCCCCTGCTCGCGATAACCTTTACTGCTGGGCAGCAAAACATAGGTTTTGCCAAACACTCTGTAGGGGTTTTTATTGCCCGCCACCTTGATGGGCTCTACCTTGGGTATCGCGTCGGCAATGGCTGTCGTGTCTACCGCTTTGCCTGGGCCATCAGTCTGAGAGCCACCTAGACCGCCAGGCAAATTGCCCGGAAGGGTGCCACAACCTGCCATGGTTAGGCAGGTCAGCAGGGTAAGGGGTATTAGATGGAGGCGAGAATTAACAGTTTTCTGCAGAGACACAGCGTTTGTTCCTAATTATTTCACTAAGCTGGTAAACAGCCATGGCATATTTGGTGCGGGGGTTGTAGCGGCCGATTACATAGAAATTGTGCAGCCCAATCCAGTATTCATCGCCGTATTTAGCCTTAAATCGCATTGGAAAGGCGGTGGTTTCAGGGTCAAATTTTTCGACCGGTTGGTAGCCCATTGCACTGAGTTCGGCGATGGTCATAGTGGGGCGTTTCATTTTATTGAGCCCCTTTTCGCTGACTTCACCTTCAATATGGGCTCGGGTCGCCACTGGCTGGTCTTTTTTCCAGCCGTGTTTAGTGAAATAGTTGGCCACACTGCCTATGGCATCGGTGGGGTTGGTCCAAATGTCGGCAAACTCATCACCATCAAAATCGACGGCATAATTACGATAGCTGTTGGGCATAAACTGGCCCCAACCCATGGCGCCGGCATAGGAACCTTTTAGTTCTAGGGGATCCTGTTTCTGCTCTCGCGCTAGCAAAAACATATGCTCAAGCTGGGTGGTAAAGAACTTCTTACGGGATTCACGCTTTTCGGTGTAGGTGTAATAGTCAAAGGCCAGTGTGGTCAGTGCATCAATGACCTTATAGCTGCCGGTATTGCGGCCATAGTTAGTTTCGACGCCAATAATACTGACGATAATCGCTGGGTCTACACCAAACTCCTGCTGTGCTCGCTCTAAGGTCTTTTGGTTTTCTTCCCAGAACTGCAGGCCGCGCTCAATACGCAGGTCAGAGATAAAGTGCTTTCGGTATTCAAACCAAGGTTTTACTTTTTCCGCAGGGCGGCTCATGGCTTTAACAATCGAATTCTGGTGCTCTGCATAGGACAACCAGCCCACGATGTCTGCACGTTCGAATTTATGCTTAGTCACCATAGTGTCCACAAAGGCAGCCGCTTCAGGATGCTCGGAGTAGTCTGCAAATGACAGGGAAGCCCATAGGCTAGCACTAACAATGAGCAGCGTTTTAGCTAATAGCTCTTTGATTGAGAGCGTTTTAATGAAAGGCTGTTTGATTAATAGTTTCAAAGGTCCATCCTAATTCGTTTGGGTTCCGTGCTAATGGCCATTAGGATACCAAATCCTAAGAACAGCGCGACCACTGAAGTGCCGCCATAACTGATTAGCGGCAATGGTACGCCAACAACGGGCAGGATTCCTGACACCATGCTCATGTTGACAAAGATATAGATAAAAAAGGTCAGGCTCAGGCTGCCCGCAATCAGCCGTCCAAACTGGGACTGAGAGTTCAGCGCAATGAGCATACAGCGACCAACAAACAAAAAGTAAGCGATGCACAGGGCTAACACGCCAATTAGACCAAATTCTTCGGCCAATACAGCAATAATAAAATCCGTATGGCTTTCTGGCAAAAAGTTTAACTGGGACTGGGTGCCCTGCATCCAGCCTTTGCCCGCCAAGCCACCAGAGCCGATGGCGGTGGTGGACTGAATAATATTCCAACCAGCCCCTAATTTATCGTCTTCAGGCGACAGTAATGTCAAAACCCGCTGTTTTTGATAGTCGCGCATCACAAAGACCCACAGGGTAGGTATGGCAGCCATTACTAATAAAAACGTCGACAGCAAATAGCGTTTGCCCAGTCCTGCTAAAAACAATACGAAGAACCCCGAGGTAAAAACTAAAATAGCCGTACCCAAGTCGGGCTGATCAACAATCAGCAATACGGGGAGAAGTATCAGAACTAGAGAGATAAAAATATGCTGGAACGAAGGGGGTATATATCGCTTACCGAGAAACGAAGAAACCATCATTGGCACAGCAACTTTCATTAACTCCGAGGGCTGAACTCTGGTCACACCCAGGTCTAGCCAGCGCTGTGCGCCTTTGGCGCCAACCCCATAAAACATAACGGCTACCAGCGCCAATAGACCGCCAATATAAAAGACTATGGCCCAGCGCTCCCAAAAGCGCACAGGAAATTGGGCGACAGTAATCATGGCAATAAACCCAAACAGCATAAATACGGCCTGACGCTTAACTAGGTAGAGGCTCTGACCGCTGGCACTGTAGAGTACAAATAGGCCAGTCAGGCAGATGACGGCCAAAATAACCAGCAAAGGAATATCTAGGTGCATGGAGCGACTGCCACGGCGATCTCCCCCGGGGCTGTGAATACGTCTGACAAAGTCATCTCTATACATCTACTGAGCCACCTTAGTTACGTCGTCCTCTGCGCCAGGGGCAGCAACCATCACTTGGGTTGTCTGAACTGGTCTAGATTTCATATAGGCATCGATCACCTGTCGAGCAATCGGTGCTGCAGCTGAGCTGCCATGCTCGCCATTTTCCACAATCAGGCCAATGGCAATCTGCGGATCATCCACCGGGGCAAAGGCGACGAACAGAGCGTGGTCCCAGTTGCGTTTATCAATTTTGGAGCTGTCATACTCTTCTTCAGCATCAATGCTGATGACCTGGGCTGTACCGGTTTTACCCGCAATTTCGTAGTCTAGGCCCTTGCTAATGCCCTTAGCAGTGCCTCGAGGGGAATGAACCACATCTCTCATCGCCTTGTGGACATAATCCCAGTATTCGGGTTTGATTTCGATATCTGCAGCCATCGCCTCAGGCACTATGGGGACGCCATTAACGGACTGGACCAGTTGTGGCGTGACCATTTTACCTTTTGAGGCAATGCGAGCTGACATTACGGCAAGCTGCAATGGTGTGGTCAGCATGAAGCCCTGGCCAATACTTACATTAATGGTATCGCCATTAAACCAGGCTTCTTGTCGCGCACCCTGTTTCCAAACTCTTGAGGGCATAATGCCTGGGCGTTCGCCGGGTAAATCTATACCGGTAACACTGCCGAGGCCAAACATTTCGCTGTAACTAGATAGTAGATCGATACCAGTTTTGACGCTCATCTTGTAGAAGTACACATCGCAGGACTCAATGATGGCCTCAGCTAGGTCAACCCCGCGACCATGGCCACCGCGCTTAGAATTGTGGTCACGCCAAGGCCGTTCTATACCTTCCATAAAAAAGTAGCCGGGATCATTAATGGTGTAATCCATGGTAATCGTATTGTTGTGCAAGCCGATTAATCCAAATAGTGGCTTTATTGTAGACCCAGGTGGGTATTGGCCGCGAATGGCACGGTCAAACATAGGTCGGTCTGAGGAGTTGATCAGCGCATCATAATTTTTTTGGCTGATACCAGAGACAAACAAATTGGGGTCGTAGCTAGGCGCACTAACGAGGCTCAAAATACCACCAGTTTTGACATCAATTGCCACTAGGGCACCCCGTTCGCCTTCAAATGCCTCATAGGCTACACGCTGAAGGCGACTATCTAGATGCATGGTTAGACTGTCACCGGGGGTGGCGCCAACACTGTCGAGAATACGCATAACGCGACCCCGGGCATTGGTCTCTACATGTTCGCTGCCCACTTTACCCAGCAGCTGATTTTCATAGTATTTTTCGATACCAATCTTGCCAATAGAATCTGTGCCGCTGTAAGCAATGGAGTCAATGTTCTGGGTCTCGCGCTCATTAATACGACCCACATAGCCAACCACATGGGCAAAAAGCTCTCGGTTAGGATAAAAGCGTGTTAGCCGAGCGGTGATTTCAGCACCATTCAGACGAAACCCGTTGACTGCCAGTATTCCGCGTTCTTGCTCGGTAAGATTAAATTTGAGAGGTGTTTGCTGAAAGGGTTTACGGCGCTTTAGGCGTTTGGTGAAGCGCTTAATATCGTCGTCAGATATCTCGATAAGGTCGCCAATGGTACCGAGCAGCTCGTCTAGGCTCTTGGACCGCTCACGCACAATAGTGAGGTTGTAGGTGGGGCGGTTGTCGGCTAGTAATTCGCCATTGCGATCGTAGATCAGGCCACGAGACGGTGCAGCTGGCCTAACGTGAACGCGATTATTGTCGGAATGGGTAGCAAAGTTTTGGTGGCGATTGATCTGCAGATCTACGTAGCGAACAATAATAACGATAGCCAGCACAGTAATGCCAACGGCTGTAACAAACAGCCTGCCAGCAAAAATTCTGCGTTCCCGAGCGGGATCTGTAAAGGCTGAGTCATGTATCATTTTATAAATTCCATCGTCTAGCTGCGATGATACGGGTGATTGGCATTGATCGTCCATGCTCGATAGAGCTGTTCCATCAATACAATTCTTACCAGTGGGTGGGGCAGGGTCAAATCGGACAGTGACCAGCGCATATTGGCTCGCGCGAGTATATCGGCTGACAGGCCGTCTGGGCCACCAATAACCAGGCAGACATCCTGTCCATTCATCTGCCAGCTAGCCAGATTCTGGGCTAGTTTTTCTGTACTCATGGGCTTGCCTATTACATCCAAAGCAACCACAAAATCATGCTCGCCAATGGCTTTTAAAAGCCCCTGACTCTCTGCCTCAATAGCTTTTGCTGGGGGCTGATTTTTGCCCCGGACACCCAATGGGATTTCAGTTGCCTGCACACGCAGCTCTGGCGGCATGCGCTTGCCATATTCCTGGCAGCCAGACTCTACCCAAGCGGGCATGCGGGTGCCGACAACTAACAGCTTAAGCTTCATGGTACTTGACTACTGATCGCTCTCAGGAGCACCCAGTATCGCATCACGATCGCCGAAACGATCGTCTGGGTGATCGCCGGGACGCAGAGTCCACAGGCGCTCAAGGTCATAAAACTCTCGGGTAGCTGGCAGCATGACATGGACGATAACATCGCCAAAATCGACCAGAATCCACTCTGAGGTATCGTCACCCTCAACACCAATCAGTATATGGCCTGCTTTTTTTGCATCGACCACGACACTGTTGGCCAATGACTTTACCTGGCGATTTGAATTGCCCGTAGCAACCACCATGGTATCCATCAAGCCAGTCAGCTCACGCACGTCAATAGTGGTGATATTAGTGGCCTTAATCTCTTCAAGGGCGTTGATAACAATGTCTTTAAGGGCTTGCGTCATAGCAATTATTTACTCATATAAATGATGTTGTTGAATATAATCGACCACTGCATCAGGGGTCATAAATTGTATATTTTCACCGCGTGCTAACTTGCGACGAATCTCGGTCGATGACAGGTCTAGCATTGTCAGCTCACAAAAATGTATTTTGCCTCCCGAGGACTGCCTTAAACTGGGCAAATCGTCACAGCGGTGCGCGTCAATCCAATCGGCCAAGGGCCCAGGTTGGGGAAGCGCCGAGTCTGGTCTTGAAGAGACCACAATATGGCAGTGGTTAAGCAGTTCCTGCCATTGCTGCCAGGTATCTATCTTTGCCAGGGCGTCCATACCAAGGCAGAAAAATAACGGCTGCTGGGTGCCAATCTGTTCTCGCACCAACTTCAATGTATCTATGCTGTAGCTCGGCTCTGGCCGCTGCAACTCTAAATCATCGGCCACCAGCACAGACTGGTTGGCAAGTGCCACCTGTAACATCTCCAGCCGCTGCAGAGCAGTTGCCTGAGGTGTGCCGCGGTGGGGCGGAAAAGCACAGGGCATAAGCCGAATGCTATCTACTTGCAATAGCTCGGCAAGCTCGGCGGCAACCCTCAGGTGACCAATATGCACTGGGTTAAACGTGCCACCAAACAGAGCGACGGCCATGTTATTGACGGATCTGCCCGTCGCCAAAGACAATCCATTTTTGGCTGGTAAGGCCCTCAAGGCCCACGGGGCCGCGAGCATGGATTTTGTCGGTGGAAATACCAATTTCTGCCCCTAGGCCATATTCAAAACCATCGGCAAAGCGGGTCGAGGCATTGATCATTACCGAGCTAGAATCTACCTCAGCAATAAAGCGTCGGCCGCGATTAAAGTCTTCGGTGACAATCGAGTCTGTGTGCTGGGAACCGTATTGATTGATATGCTCAATCGCCTCGTCGAGGCCAGTGACAACTTTGATCGACACAATAGGGGCTAAATACTCTTCAGCCCAATCCTGCTCAGTAGCTGGCCCTATGCTATTTAAAATGGCTCGAGACTTTTCACAGCCACGCATCTCCACGGCTTTTTCGAAATAAATTTTGCCCAACTCGGGCAGCACCTTTGCGACCACAGACTCAGCTATTAAAAGAGACTCCATGGCGTTACAAACTCCGTAACGGTGGGTCTTGGCATTGTCGGCAATCGCGATGGCTTTTTTAAGGTCAGCGCGGTCATCGATATAGACATGACAGTTGCCATCCAAATGTTTAATGACGGGCACTCGAGCATCGGCGCTAACTCGTTTAATCAAGCTTTTGCCGCCTCGGGGCACAATGACATCAACATAGTCAGTCATGGTGATCAGCTCGCCAACCGCATCTCGGTCAATGGTATTAACCACCTGTACGGCGGTTTCTGGCAATCCAGTAGCGGCAAGACCCTGAGAAATACAACGGGCAATAGCGCGATTGGAGTTAATGGCCTCACTGCCACCGCGCAATATGGTGGCATTGCCTGATTTTAGGCACAGGCTTGCTGCGTCAAGAGTCACATTGGGGCGTGATTCATAAATAATACCAACCACACCGAGGGGTACACGCATTTTGCCTAGCTGAATGCCGCTGGGCCGATAGCCCATGTCGGTAATCTCGCCCACGGGATCCTGCAGTGAAGCAACCTGGTGTAAACCGTCGATCATGCTAGAAATTCGTTCGTCATTGAGCGCCAAACGATCGAGAAGGGCATCATCAAGGCCCTTGCTGCGGCCATTTTCCATATCCAGTTCATTGGCTGACAAAAGATCAGCTCGGCTGTTATTAACGGCTTCGGCTATGGCCAACAATGCATTATTTTTAATAGCCGAGCCGGCACGGGCAAGCACTCGAGATGACTCTCGAGCGGCAACACCAACAGACTGCATATAGGCTTTAACTTGCATGGTTCGTAATCAGCTACAATCGACTTTATTAAGAGGTCGGCATTATACGTGTAGCACCAGCATAATTCCTTATTTTTGGGGGTGTACAGCCAATTTCTGTCTGCATCCCGTATAAAACCTAAATTTGAAGTAAAAAAAGCACTGCCAAACCTACAAAAGAACCCTGCTATGGACCACGCCATTTCTACACTGAACTCCCGAGATTGCTGGCTTGTACTTAGTGGTGCCGGCGTAAGTGCGGAGTCTGGGGTGCCTACCTATCGAGACAAGCAGGGGGCTTGGCAGCGCTTGCCTCCGGTGACCCATCAAGAATTTGTGGCTAACCACGCTGCTCGGCAACGTTTCTGGGCACGCAATATGGTGGGGTGGCGACATATGTTGGAGGCACAACCGAATAGAGCTCATCGCGCTCTGGTCGAGTTAGAGCAGTTGGGTTTAGTGTCTTACTTGGTGACACAAAATGTTGATGGACTGCATCAGCGCGCGGGAAGCAAGCGGGTGATAGATCTCCATGGTCGTGTGGACATGGTGTCTTGCCTGAGTTGTGGGCTCAAATTCCCCCGGGCCCCTTTGCAGACATGGTTAGAAACCAATAACCCAACCTATGCACAGATAGCAGGTGCTATAGCGCCAGACGGCGATGCAGATATTGATCAGCTTGATTACACACAGCTCTTGGTACCAGATTGCGAGCACTGCGGTGGTCTATTGAAACCAGATGCGGTTTTTTATGGCGATTCTGTGCCCAAGCAAAGGGTGGCGATGGCTCAAGATCAGCTGGGACAAGCAGGTGGGTTGCTGGTAGTTGGTTCATCCCTAACCGTCTATTCGGGATATCGGTTTTGCCTCTGGGCTCAAAGTCAGGGTAAACCCATTGTGCTGTTCAATGATGGCAAAACTAGGGCTGACCCATTGGCTACTGCAAAAGCCGAGGGCTCTTGCGCAGCGGCTTTGGAGATGTGGCTGCAAAAAAGGTTACAGCCAGAGTCAAAGTAAGTTGATTAGCGCTTTAGTTGGTTATCGACAATTTTGGCCAGCGCTTTAATATGAGCCGGGTCACTGTTGAGGCAGGGAATATAGTGAAAATGTTCGCCGCCAGCTTCCATAAACGATTCACGTCCTTCCATGTTTATCTCTTCAATTGTCTCTAGACAGTCCGAGGAAAAACCGGGGCAAATAACGGCAATATGCTTAGCGCCTTCACCGGGCAGTGCTTCCAGCGTTTTATCGGTATAGGGCTGCAGCCAAGGCTCGCGACCAAAACGAGACTGAAAAGTCGTCATTACCTGATCTTCGTCTAACCCCATGCGTTCGCGAACCAGCCTTGTGGTCTGGTGGCAGAAGCAATGATAGGGATCGCCCTTTTTGAGATAGCGCTCGGGGGTACCATGGTACGAAAACATCAGTTTATCTGGCTGGCCATGGGCCTTGATATGTTTACTAATGCTCTTGCATAGCGCATCAATATAACCCTCAGACTGCTGGTAGCCACCAATAAAGTGCAGCTCGGGTACCCAGCGTAGTTTGGTCAATTTTTTAGCAATTGCATCAAAGGTTGAGCCGGTGGTGGCGCCAGAATATTGAGGGTAGAGAGGCAGCACCGTGATATTACGCACATTCATGTCGGTGAGCTTTTGGATGGCAGACTCGATCGACGGGTTGCCATAGCGCATGCCCAGCACCACAGGTACCTCATCGCCATATTTCTTGGTAATAACTTTTTGCACCCCGTCCACCTGAGCCTGACTGTGGACCATTAGCGGTGAGCCACCCTCAGTCCAAACTGAGCGATAAAGCTTGGCTGAACGACGGGGGCGGATGCGTAAAATAATAAGATTTAGAATCATCCACCACAGCAGGCGCGGCACCTCAACCACTCGAGGGTCGCTCAAAAACTCTTTCAGGTAGCGTCGCAATTCAGGAGTCTGCGGTGCATCGGGAGTACCCAGATTACAAAGAATCACGCCGCGTCGCGGTGATGGCCCTTTGTGCTCGTATTCAGTCTGGCCCTGATACTGCATGTTGCTGCTCCTAAAATGTTGTATTGATACTGCTAGATTGGATGAAGCCCAGACCATACGGCAACTGGCTCACAAGGCCAAATGATATTCATCGGCGAGGGGTAAATAACGCACAGATATACGGTCCATGTGGAATACAGGATGACCGGGCGGTTTAAAAGCTGACCGCTAACCACTGGGGCGCTATAATGCGCGGCTTTCACCTATAGCGTACTGGTAACCAGAATACTCAATGAGCCAATCAGCCTCAGATCGTCGCACCTTTGCCATTATCTCGCACCCGGATGCGGGCAAGACCACTATCACTGAAAAATTATTGTTGCTAGGCAACCTGATTCAGGTGGCAGGCACCGTTAAGGGTCGTAAAAGTGATCGCCATGCGACCTCAGATTGGATGGCCATGGAAAAGGAGCGGGGCATTTCTGTGACTTCTTCTGTTATGCAGTTTCCCTACGCTGGCTGCATGGTCAATCTGTTGGATACCCCCGGCCACGAAGATTTCTCCGAAGACACCTACCGTACCTTAACTGCTGTTGATTCCTCTTTAATGGTCATCGATGGCGCCAAGGGCGTTGAAGATCGCACGATTAAGCTGATGGATGTCTGTCGTCTGCGCGATACCCCTATTTTGACCTTCGTTAATAAAATGGACCGCGATATTCGCGATCCCATAGACCTGCTCGATGAAATTGAAGCGGTTTTAAAAATTAGAGCGGCACCGATTAACTGGCCGATTGGTATGGGCCGTGAGTTTCGTGGGGTGTACAACTTTTACACTGACACCATTCACGTCTATACCCAGGGTAAGGGGCATTTGTTAAGTGATGATGTTCAGATCAAAGGCCTGCAGTCTCCAGAAGCCTATGAAGCATTAGGCGCCTATGCGGACGATGTTTTAGAAGAGCTGGAGCTTGTTCGAGGAGCGACCAACCTTTTTGATATGGATGAGTTCTTATCGGGTCGCCTTTCGCCGGTATTTTTCGGTACCGCAATGGGTAATTTTGGCGTTCGGGAAATGCTCAACGATTTTGTGCGCTGGGCACCGCCGCCACAACCGCGGCAGGCACTGGGTCGTGAAGTAGTTGCGAGTGAAGAAAAGTTTAGTGGCTTCGTGTTTAAAATCCAGGCCAACATGGACCCCAAGCACCGGGATCGCATCGCTTTTTTACGTATTTGCTCGGGCAAGTACACCAAAGGCATGAAGATGAAGCATGTGCGCACGGGTAAAGATGTGCGAGTCTCGGACGCCTTTAGTTTTAAGGCCGGTGAGCGAATCTCTGTGGAAGAAGCGGTGGCTGGCGACATTATTGGCCTGCACAACCATGGTTCGATTCAGATAGGTGACACCTTTACCGAAGGTGAGGACCTCAAATTTAGTGGTATACCGCATTTTGCACCGGAATTATTTAAGCGTATTCGCTTAAAAGACCCGCTGCGAGCCAAACAGCTGCAAAACGGCATTCGTCAGCTGTCGGAAGAGGGCAGTACCCAGGTATTTTTCCCGTTCCGCAATAACGACATTATTGTTGGGGCCGTGGGCCAGCTGCAGTTTGATGTGGTCGCTTACCGATTGCGCGAAGAATATGGTGTTGACGCAATGTACGAGCCTATCTCCGTGCACACTGCGCGCTGGACTGAATGTGCAGACAGTAAAACTCTAGAAGCCTTTAGAAATAAAGCCGAGGACAACTTGGCGCTGGACGGGGGCGGTCATTTGACCTACTTGGCACCCACCAGAGTGAATCTTTCTCTGGCAGAAGAACGCAACCCAGATATTGATTTTCGCGCAACCAGAGAGCACTAATCGGTATTAGAACGACCTAGAATAATAATTAATACAGGCCCCCAAGCATGAGCGAAAAAGTTACTCCAGTCTCTCAGGACCAATGTCCCGAGCATTTACGCACTAATCGCAGTGCACTGACCCGCTGGTTTGGGCGCACCTTTTATCGTTCAATTGGCTGGACCTTAGAGGGCAAAATCGCCGATGTGGAGCGGGTACTAATTATTGCCGCACCCCATACCTCTAACTGGGATTTCGTGTATGGCATCACCGCCGTTTTGGGTATCAATGCCCGCGTCCGCTGGCTGGGAAAACACACCATTTTTAAGTTTGGTTTGGGGATCGTGATGCGCTGGTTGGGTGGTATCCCGGTTAATCGTGATAAGCCAGACGCAGTTATGGGTTATGTGGATGCTGCCGTTGAAAAAGACAAAGGTGTCGTGATTGTTGTGGCCCCTGAAGGGACTCGCAAAAAGTCCAAAAAATGGAAGACCGGCTTTTTGCGTATAGCTGAAAAGAATAACTGCAAGATCCAAATGGGCGCCCTGGACTTCCCTAATAAGCGTATTGTCCTTGGCGATATGTTTGAACCGACGGGCGACAACGAGGCAGATATTGCTGCGATTATTAAATATTACGGTCAGTTTAAAGGTAGATATCCAGACCAATTCTGATTTTGTTAGTAGGCGCTTACTTATATGGAAATAGCTGCTGATACTCAGGTAATTCTCGTCGGGGTGGCCTTTTTTGCAGGCCTTATATCCTCGATTGCCGGCTCTGGCGGCATACTCACACTACCGGCTCTACTGTGGGCCGGTCTCCCTCCGCTCAATGCCTTGGCGACCAATAAGGTACAGAGCTCTCTTGGTACATTATCGTCGGCCTGGAACTTCTTTCGTCGTGGCCATCTGGATGTAAAGCCTCTTGGGCTCTCTGTTGTATTCGCGGTTGCGGGTTCGGCAGTGGGCACAATGGTAGTGCAGAGTCTTGATAGCGCTGTATTAACCCGACTGATTCCTTTTCTGCTGTTAGCCATTGCGATCTATTTTTTGCTGTCCCCTAAGGTCAGTGACAAAGATCACCCACAGAAAATCAGCCAGCGCTGGTTTGCCTGCACAGCCGCATTGGCCATGGGGTTTTATGGGGGCTTTTTTGGTCCGGGTATGGGCTCCATTATGCCGTTTCTTTTTGTCTGGTTACTGGGCCATAATTTGATTAAGGCCACGGCAGAAACCAAGCTAATGATACTGGCGGTGAATGGCACATCGGCAGCGATTTTTATTTTTAGTGGCTATGTTATCTGGTCATTAGCCATTGCTATGTCGGTGGCGCAAGTGGTGGGTGCTAGGTTGGGTTCTAACCTTGTTATGCAACGGGGAACCAGCTTAGTGCAACCCATTATTACTGCCGTGACAATGCTTATGGCGTTGAAATTACTGTTTTTCCCCTAAGTGCTTTCTATGTATAAGTACTCTAGATATAAAAGAAGGATTTTATGGACCTGCTGATCACCATCGCGCTGTCGTTTTGCCTCATTCTACTGGCGCTACTGGTATTTCGCTTTGTGGGCTTGCCGGTTTACAGAGTTGAAGCAATCAACATTAAGACATTGCTCGAAGCGGTGCTCCAAGAAACAGCCACGGTTGCCGACTGGGATGTGTTTATGGGCATGCCCATTCGCCAGGATCCAGAGCTGGATGAAATTCGCCTGCAATGTGCTATGTTAGCCGCCAGCGCATTGACTGAGCGGGCGGGGCTAGTTATTTTTTCCTCACAGGGCCGTGAACAGTTGGTACAAATTTTGGACAGGGTCAACAGCAAGTTACAGGCAACGGAGCACAACCATGATTGAGAAAACCTCATCTTTAGCCCGATTTTTAGTCGTCAGTGCGGCCTTTGTGGTGGTGGTTTCTGGGTTAAAAATGGCCGGGCCTCTGTTAGTGCCTTTTTTACTGGCGGTGTTTATCGCCATGATTGTGTCGCCATTATTAGCTTGGCTAAAAAATCGTCGAGTGCCGGGAGGCCTAGCGATTTTAATGGTGGTGATGTTGGTTTTCCTAGTGGGGCTAATGGTGGCGGCCTTGATAGGCTCTTCACTGGACAATTTCCGCGAAGATATTCCTCTTTATTCAGACAAATTGTCGGCCATGAGCACCTCTGTGCAGCAATGGCTCAGCCAGCGAGGAGTGAATATTGACGCCGAGCAGTGGCAGAGTAGTTTTGACCCGGGGGCCGTGATGCAGTTAGTAGGCAGCACCCTAGCGTCTTTTGGCAATGTAATGACCAATGCGGTGATGATTTTGCTGACGGTGATTTTTATTCTGGCCGAGAACATGGGTTTTGGCGAAAAGTTACGTATGGCGCGAGGCGGAGACACCTCCCAAGAATGGCTCAATAAATTTTCTGATAGTGTTCACAGCTATTTAGGCATTAAAGCCATGATAAGCCTGGCCACCGGCCTGCTAATCTTTATCTGGTTAAGTATTCTTGGCGTTGACTATGCTGTGCTCTGGGCCCTACTGGCCTTTTTGCTCAACTTTGTACCCACAGTGGGCTCATTTATTGCCGCAGTGCCAGCGGTGCTGCTGGCCCTAGTTCAGCTAGGTGTTGTGCACGCAGGCCTTACATTAGGTGGATTTGTGGTGGTTAATCTAGTGATGGGTAATGTCATTGAGCCCCGCTGGATGGGCAGGGGGTTAAACCTGTCGCCCCTAGTTGTGTTTGTGTCTTTGGTACTCTGGGGATGGGTGCTGGGGCCTGTGGGGATGCTGCTGTCGATTCCGCTGACTATTATGATTAAAATTGCACTCGAAAATCAGGAAGAGACCCGCTGGATCAGTATCATGCTAGGTGGAGCTAACCCTTCTCCAGAACCTGCGGGCTAAAGGCCGGGGCTAAGGCTAAGCAACCAGCTTTTAGTCGGCTCTGCTTTATTTATGGTCACTAACCCATTTTCCAGCACTAGCTCATTTCCCATACTCCCATGGCCGACTAGTTTCTTAGGCTGGGTAGTGCAGTAATTTTCCTAGAAATGTTGGCGCGAAGCCCTACGGATTTGTAGTTTAGACCTCAACTGTCGTTGCTTTTACATTGAGGATAACGCCTAACAACGTATAGGTGGGTGATGGGTGTCTTAAAATCACTGATGCCCTCTCCAATTACTGGGGAGTCAACTTTAAGTGCCTACGGCGATTTGTTAAGTTCCCTTAGCACGCTGGTATAGTGCGTTAAAGTTGCTTTTAGCAGTTTCATAGAGATCAGTAGCGCTCTTTCACAAGTGCCTTAAATGCTTAAGCGCTCCTCGATGAGAACATTTTTTCTCTTAACATTTACACTCTTGTCTCTACCCCCCCTTGCGAGGGTATAAGAAATGTACATTACATGGTTGCTTTAAAAAAATTTCTCGGATATATTTCTAAGGTCGTATGAGAAAACTAAATCATACGTAGGGATACGCCTCATACAAAAACAGAAAAAGAAGCCTATTTTCGGAAATCAGCGCAGCTGATGGAGTGAATTGGGTGGACGGGGAGCTTTATGAAAAAGAATCAAATATCCACGGCGATTAAATTCGCTATGGGCGTAAGTGCGTTCGCTGCATTTATGCCTCTGGCCGGTGTGGCCTACGCGCAGGACGATAGTGCCGACGTTGACGAAGTCATCGTCACCGGTTCTAGAATCAAGCGAACGACTAACACTGACTCACAATCAATCATCACTATCAGTGCCGAGGATATGAAAATATCTGGTGACGTTTCTGTTGCTGATGCCCTGCGTTCTTCTACTCTAAATTCACTCGGTTCGTTCCGAGAGTCTTCAGGTAGCAGCGCACAGTCAAACGCAACAGTTAACCTTCGTGGTGCTGGTGCTAGCCGCACTCTTGTACTGATCAACGGTCGTCGTACTGTTGGTTCACCTTCATTAGGTGGTGGCGGTACTGTTAACCTTAACCTCATCCCATTCTCTTTCGTAGATCGTTTAGAAATCATCGCTGATGGTGCTTCTGCGGTTTATGGTTCTGACGCGGTTGCTGGTGTTGTTAACGTAATTCTTAAGTCTGGCTACGACGGCATGACATTCACTGCACGTCACGGCGATCGTTCTAAAGATGATGGCTCAGAGCAGAGCTTCTCTCTGTTAGTCGGTGCTAGTGGTGATCGTTCTTCTGTGACCTTTGGTCTAGAGCACGATAGCCGAGATGAAATTTACGACAAAGATCGTTCTTACACTGCTGCACGTTACAGTGACTTGAATGGTGATGGCGTTATTGAAGGCTACGCAGAAACAGAAGGCGTTTCTGTATATGGCTACACTTTGATAAATCCTAACTATACTGGGGCAGATTTTGATCAGAACGATCGTTCAACTTGGCAGATCACCCCCGGTGAAAACTGTGTTGACGATGGTTCTTTTGTTGGTGAGTTGAAGGCTGATTCCGCATTTGGTGTGCCAGATATTGGTTACTACTGTGGCTACGCTTACGCAAACGTTTCAGCTAACCGTGCTTCTATGGAACGAACTAACGCATGGGTGAGTTCTACCTTTGAACTGACTGACGAAATTGAATTGTTTGCCGACGCAGTACTGTCAAACAGTGAGTCTTTTGGTCGTTATGCTCCTCCCGCAGCACCAGGTAGCGCGCTAGCTTCAGATCCACGCAACCCGTATGGCGAAGCTGTTGACGGTTACTTCCGTTGGGTAGATATTGGTACTCGTGACAATGTTGTTAATGACGCATTGACCGACATCAACATCGGCCTACGTGGAAATCTTACCGATTCAGTTAGCTACGAAACCTACTACACGTACTCTGATTATCGTTCATCTTCAATCGGCATGTACTACTTGAGCTACGGTGGCTTTGCTGAAAACATTGCTGAAGATATTACTGACTATGAGACTTATGTAGATAACCTTAAGACGACTACTCTCAATGATGACCGCATGAACATCCAAAAAGTATTCTTTGGTGCTCAGTGGGATATGTTTGAGATGGACGGCGGTACTGCTGCTTCTTACTTCGCTATCGAAAGCTTCGATGTTAAGTATGCTGCACTAGTTGACGCACAGTCTGAAGCTGGTCTGGTAGGCGGCTCAGCTGGTAACTCTGCAACTGGTAAGCGAAGTGTTACTGCGCTGTCTGCAGAAGCAATCTTCCCAGTGAACGATTGGTTAGAAGTTGATGCTGCAATTCGCTACGATGACTACGATGATTTCGGTAAGGCTACTTCACCTCGTGTTGGTGCCACCTTTACAATGATTCCTAAGTTGACTCTTAAAGCTTCTTACGGCCAGGGCTTCCGTGCTCCGGATCTTTCTGATCTTTACGGTGCTACTTCGTTCTCAGCCGAGTCTGCTACTGACTATTATGGTTGTGAGCAGGTAGGTATAGCTGAAGCAGATTGTACTCCTCGTCAGTTCTCTACTTACATCGGTTCTAATCCAGATCTTGGTGCAGAAGAGTCTGAAACGCTGTCTATTGGCGGTACTTATGAGTTTTTGGATGGGTGGTTCCTCAGCGCTAACTTCTTCAGCCTAACGTTGAAGAATGCTGTTGAATATGTCTCTGCTCAGGATATGCTTAACGTTGATTACAACACTGGCGGTAACAACCCAGCGGTCGATCGTTCTGGCACTGAAACCACTATCTATGCTGGCTACCAAAACGCAGTTAGTGATGTTGATCGTGAGTCTTTTGACTTTGCACTGAACGGTAGCTTTGATACTGATGACTTCGGATCATTTATGGTCGCAGGTTCTTCTACTTACTATACTAAGTACGAAACTGAATCAATTTTTGGTTCTGGTGAGTTAGTTGATGCAGCTGGTACCTTGGGCTTCCCTGAGTGGCGTACCAATGGTGCAATTCGTTGGACTATGGGTGACTGGAGTGCTTCTTGGTCTGCCGATTACATCGGTGAGTCAACTAGTTCAGTAAGCGACACTAAGTACAAGGGCTACAGCACTCAAAACTTAGCAGTAAGCTATGATCTGAGTGACATGGGCGTTGTGCGAGTTGGTGCAAACAACATTGGCAACAAAGATCCGTTGCTAACTAAGTTTGGATCACAGGTAGATGAAGATCAGTATAGTCTGACTGGCCGTGTTATCTTCTTAGAATACTCAATCGAAATGTAAACTGTATTCTAAAAGTGTTAAAACTAGAGCCCGCTTATGCGGGCTCTTTTTTAGGAAAAGAAAAATGGATGCTTGGGGAAACTTTTGGGAAAAAGGCCATAGTACTACCTTCGGGGAGTACTACAGCGACGGCTATACCAAGGGCTATATTGCGCAATGGTGGACTGCCATTCTAAATTCGGCAGACGCTAAAGACTTACATATTCTAGAAGTGGGCTGTGGCAATGCCTCTTTGCTTCCTTGTTTGTTAGACCAGCGAGTAAAAGGCTCCTACACAGGTGTCGATGCCGCTGAAGTCAGGTTGTCAGAAGCGGTTAAAAAACGCGCCAATGCGGAACTCAAAATAAATCTTAAAGGCGGTTTAGGCATTGAGAAATTTGACTCTGAGACCCAGTTTGACCTCATTGCCTCTGTTTACGGCCTTGAGTATTCTCCGTTAGATCAGTCACTCCCCTTATTACGAAAACTCCTGGCCCCGAAGGGCGAGGCTAATTTTTTAATGCACCACTCGGGCTCGGTTATTACTGAAATGTCAGCTAAAGCCCTGGGTGAGTTTGATTTTGAATCGATGGAATCCGTTGTTAGCCAACTTAAGGCCATCAATTCTGAGCTTAACAGCCATGCTGGTGATCCAGCTAAGCTTCAGCAATCGTCTGTTGCCCATGCCGCGCGGGATTCAGTCAATGAGTTTGTGTCCTTGGTTATGGATGCAGGGCCTGAAGAGCGAAATCCCATTTCGGTCGATTTTGCCAAGGCTGCCTTGAGCTACTTTAAGAAGCTGCGCCTTTCCGAGGCAGACAGAAAAACCTATATTGATGGTATATTGGTAGACTTCCACTCTTCAAAAGAACGCTTTCGACAAATGGTTGATGTGGCTCGCAACGAAGAGCAAATAAAAGAATTTGAACAGCAGCTGGCAGCAGCCGGCTTTACCAATGTAACAGCCAAACCGTTACTAAAAGATGGGGCACCCGTAGCATGGAATATAAAAGCAAAATAATTCTGTTGATGACTATTCTTGTCGCTGGCACAGTGCAGGCGCGAGACGCCTCCGATTGCCTCGATATTGCCGATAACAACGCAAGACTGTCCTGCTATGATCGAGCGCTTGGTTACAGAAATATGACAGCCCCAGAACGGCCGCAAATGTTGCAGCAAACCAGGCAGTCTCGCTCTTCATCAGAAGATTCAAATCAGTCTTCTAGTCAGCCCTCTAAACAGTCTATTAGCGTCAGCACAAGCACGCCTGTTATGATCAAGGCCCAACAAGCCTATGATCAGGTTGTTGCTGACTCGATTAGCATGTTGATTACTAAGGTGAAAAATACCCAGCGAAAAGAGAGTTATTTCACGACTAATACCAACAGAAAGTTTAAGCGAGTCTCTGACCGACAGGTTGCTTTTAGAGTTAATGACCGTGTCGAGCTTCAGCCTGGTGTTTTAGGCTCTATGTTTCTTGTTAATCAGGTTGGCTTAAGAATTAAAGTTAAGGAGATAAAATAAATGTTCTATTCTAAAAAATTATCTAAACTACTCGCTTTTGTTGCCTTTGCAGTAATTGCCGCAGCAGTTCTTGTGACACCACGAGTGATGGCAAAACTACCAGAATCGGTCAACACACTCTTGCAAGGCTACGAATTTAGAGGGGTGAGTATCTCCCCTTCAGGTAAGTATATTAGCCTAGTCATGAAGGAAGATGAGCGTGGCACTTTGGTAATACTAAACCGTCAAACCATGAAGGTCGAAGAGAGTATTCGTTACGAAGATGACGATAATATAGAGATCAGTGGCGGTCGCTGGGTGTCTGAGAGCCTATTTAAGTATCGCGTTCTAACTGAGTATTCAGAGGGTCGACGCCCAGGTGATTTTGGTGACCAGTTCATCTTCGATATGCAAACCCGAAAGAACACCCGAATTTGGAACTATAGAGGTAACTTTCTCAATAGGGCTCTCCAAAGCGGAAAACGAATTTCGGGAAGATTAGAGGTACTGTCTTACTTACCAGATGATGACCAAAACATACTGGTCGCGGTTTCTCCGTTGAAGCGTGACGGTGGAGTTCGTCCGGTGGTTTATAAGTTCGAATTATCCACTGGAGATTTAAATAAGCTTATGACTGGGCCAGCTCGTGGAGCTGCAATCGCGACTAATGACAGCGCAGATACCTTTGTCGCCGCTGCCCCAACCGAGCAATTTACCACAGACTTTTACTATCGCCGGTCTGGTGATGTGGAATGGAAAGATATTGATATTGATGTGCCAGGAAAATTTAATGGCCTTAATGTCAGTGACGACGGTACCTTGATTTACGGACTAACACAGCTGGAAGAGGGTGCAAACGCACCGCAACTTTTAGTCAGTATTGCACTGGATACTGGTGAGATGAATACAGTGCATGATTTTGGTTTTGTGTCTGAAATTGATGTTCAGTTCTCTGAGGGTGGTCACCCTAGCTATGCGACATGGATAGCCGATAAACCTGAGATCAAAATATTCAAGAAAGATACCGTTTCATCTATCGTTGTCGGATTCATGAAAAGCTTTAAAGGCTTCAATGTAACCATGACCAGTGTTGACGACGATGAAGAGAATATGGTGTTCCATGTGAGCTCACCCGGTGTTACTGGTGAGTACTATATCTGGGAGAAAAGCGCGGGTAAGGCCCGTTACCTGTTCAGTTATAACGCGGATATAGATCAGCTTGGGCTCAACTCCTTTACCTCTATAAACTATGAGGCCAGTGACGGTGTTGCAATGCAGGGCTGGCTGTTAATGCCTAAATCAGGCAAGCCAAAAGGCCTGGTTAATTATATTCATGGTGGCCCCCATGGCCCATTTACGCCTTTTGGTTTTAATACCTATATGCAGATTTACGCAGAGATGGGTTATGCGGTATTTGCCCCTAACTTTAGAGGTTCTGGCGGTTACGGCTATAACTTCGAGCGCTCGGGTCATACCTTGTGGGGCACCCGTATGCTAGACGATATGCGTGATGGGTCAGAGTTTGTTCAGGCTAACTACGAAGTCGGCGACAAGGTTTATACCGCTGGCGCAAGCTATGGTGGCTATTCAAGTGCCCAGAACATCGTACGTCATAATGATTATTACGACTGCAGTATTATCGATGCTGGGTTCTTTAACTTTGAGGAGCTTACAGATACCTGGGATGGCCGAGATGGCTTCACTACAGATGCCTTTGTTGATAATGCCATGGGTACTAATGTTGAAAAGTTAAGAGAGATGTCTCCACTGCATAACATTGACCGTATTAGAGCCCCTATGCTGATCACTCATGGTAAAGTCGATAGACGCACGCCGATTGCCGGCGCCAAGCAGTTTATCAAGGCACTTAGTAAAACCGACCTAGATTATGAGTATTACGCATACAGTAAAGAGGGCCATGGTTTGTATTTCACGCCAAACCGTCTTGACCGTTTTGCTAAGGTGCAGAAATTTTTAAGCCGCTGTGACGCTATGAAAGCGACAACAGCTTCGCGCTAAAAATACTAGACTCGTAGTTTAAAAGTGTTTTAACAGTAATCAAAAAAAGCCCCGGTATTTATCGGGGCTTTTTTATATCTTCTTTTTAGTGCACTTTTTATATAGCTCGTTATACCGCTCTTCTTGGCCTTACAGCGCGCTTAAAGCTTCTTTGAATTCAGCAAATATCTGAGCCTTTGCTGGGCTATCGGCCCAAGATTCCAAAGCGTCACTCAGATTGCCCATGCGCACTGCTGTGCGTTGATGCAGGCCATTATTCTGTTCAGCTAGCTCTGCGATAATAGTCTTGTAAGAGAGACTAATGCCGGTAATATCCTCTGGCGCCAACTCAAGCAGGTTGACCACATAGTTAACCCCCCACTGGATCCTTGTCGCAGGCCCCTTAGAGCTATCCCAGGCTTTCTTATACCAATCTAGTGACTGCTGATTATTGCCCAGCTGAGCCTCCATTAAGCCCAGATCAGACATTAGGTAATAGGGGTGCTTAGTGATAGTCAGGCTATTAACTAACATGAGTTTGGCATCCTCAACCAAACCTGCATCGTAGAGTGTCTGTGACAATGTATTAACAGCGCTGTGGTATTCATAGCTGTCCGCTTCACCAAGACCCTTGGAGACACGTTGGCTGATCCAGGCTAGCTTATCATCGGCCAATGTTTCATCTTCAGCCAGTGACGCATTTTGCAGTGCCACCCAGCCGGATAAGGCGCTAAGGCGCAGAGGCAGATTGAATTCAGAGTCAGTCGATATGGAAGCCATATGCTCGCTGAGCTGAACCCTTAACTCAATCAGCTGAGCGCCCTCTGTCAGCGCCGCAGAGAGATCAGCAGCTCCATAAATAATACTGCTGCTATTGGCGTTGCTAAGAGCTGGGTCCGATAAGATACTGGTAAATTGATTCAAATAGAGGGCTTTGTTAGTTTTATCCTCAGTGTCTAGAACACTCCAATATTCAATGGCAAGCATCTGCAAACGACTTTTAGCCAACACCAAGTCCGCAGGGCAAGTTACAGCTAGCAGTTTAAACAAGCCATATCGCGCCTGATCATCAACGTCTGCAGCAAGCACCTTGCCGCGATCTTGGCTCCATGCATAAAACGCCAGGAGCTTCCAATCCGCAGAGCTAATGTTGTCGCCCTGCTTAACAGCAGCTACTAGCTTTTTCACTGGCGTAATGGCATTAATCGCCAACTCCAAAACACTAAGATAGCGCTGAATATCCATACCACCGGGAATGCGAGTAATCTCAGCACCCTGTGGAGAGAAGACAACCACACTAGGGTAGCCATACACCGAAAACTTCTCGCCATACAGCTGAGCCTGCTCAGTATCGCCATCCAAATAAACAGGAATAAACAACCGCGACTGGTCAATAAACGCCTGCTGCTTAAAAATAGTCCCCTTCAATTCCTGACAAGGAGGACACCAAGCCGCCCCCCAATACAAGAAAATAGGCTTATCCTGCTGCTCCGCCAAAGCAAATGCCTCATCGACCTCACTCTCAAACCAGTCAATCCCTCCCGGACGGTCCCCATCCACCTGCCGGCCATCACAACCAACAACCAAAAAAATCATCACCAAAAGCACCATCAGACGCAGCACAAAACCCATTACCCACTCCCACCAAACATTTGTAATTATTATATTCCCCAGCATACCCCAGAAGCCCCCTAGCGCTAAATACCTAATGAGATCCACTATATAACTAAGAGAGAATTAAAGAAGCCAGAAAACCAGTTAGCCAAAAAGCCCAAAGGCACAAGTCAGGAAATCAAAAAGAATGGAGGTCTCGGACTACACGCACTGGGTTTTGGGCGCCGCAGGAGGGGAGAAACCCCGAGCACATAAGTGAGAGTCCATCGAACCGTTCGATGATCCCTTTATAGAACCAAAAAAGCCCCAGCAAGTGCTGAGGCCTTTTAAGATATGGTGCCCGGTCTCGGAATCGAACCAAGGACACGAGGATTTTCAATCCTCTGCTCTACCAACTGAGCTAACCGGGCGTCTCGAAAAGAACTACACACAACGCGAGAGGCGCGTATTAAAGCGTTTGAAAAGCAGTTCGTCAAGGGTTATTCGGTAGGCGGCACGTATCCTTCAGCCTGATCGACCTCTTCGCCGTCAAAGAACTTTTCTCTTTGCTCTGACAGGTAGGTACGGGCGGTTAAATCCATCATATTTAGACGCATTTCATTAATTAATGTGGTTTGGTGAGTCATCCACTCGGCCCAAGCCTGCTTAGAAATATTTTCAAAAATTTCTAAGCCCTTAGGGCCGGGAAATGGAGGCATATCGAGCCCGGGTAATTCTTGTTTGAGCTTGCGGCATGAAACTGTGCGCGCCATGGGTGTTCTCCAAGTGACAGATTTTTGATTAAGGGTGAATGAGCGCCACAATCGGTGCTGGCATGCCCAATGATAGTGGTTTTTGCGGGTTATACCAGACTTGATTGTCCCCTTCAGCGACAGCACAGCTGTGGTCTAGGGCATTGATGGTAATTGGTTGATAGTCGAGATGAAAATGGCTGAAGGTATGGCGTTTACTTGGCTGTACCTGCTGGTCTACCAGCTTGAGCCCTAATTTTGTGCAAGTGGCGTCAACATCATCAATAGAGTCTACCTGCGGTAATACCCAGAGCCCGCCCCAGAGGCCAGAAGGTGGGTTTTGCTGGAGTAGTAAATCCCCTTGCTCGTTACGTATTAGCAGAAAATAACTGCTTCGAACCGGTATTTTTTTCTTAGGCTTTTTGCCGGGGTACTGCGTTTGGTTGCCCTGAGCCAAAGCCACACAGCTATCGGCTAACGGGCACTGCCCACAGCTGGGCGATGATCTAGTACAGACAGTTGCCCCTAGATCCATCATTGCTTGGGTGTAGTCAGCGATTCGCTCTAAGGGCGTATAGGTTTCCGCCACCAGCCATAGCTTTTGCACCACATCAGATTTCCCCGGCCAACCATCGGTGGCAGAAAACCTTGCCAGTACCCTTTTGACGTTCCCATCTAATATGGTTGCTGGAATCTTAAAGGCGATAGAGCTAATGGCCCCGGCGGTGGAGCGGCCAATACCCGGGAGCGCACACAGGCCATCAATGCTACTGGGAAACTGGCCCTCAAAATCACTGCTGACTAACTGTGCCGTCCTGTGCAAATTACGAGCGCGGGCGTAATAGCCAAGCCCGGTCCAATGGTGCAGCACATTATCTAAGGGTGCGGCGGCAAGGGCTTCAACATCGGGAAAGCTTTTCATAAAGCGCTCGAAGTAGGGTATTACTGTGGTGACCTGAGTCTGTTGCAACATAATTTCTGATACCCAAACCCTATAGGGGTTGATATCCAGCTGCCAGGGCAGATTACTGCGGCCATGCAGGTCAAACCAGCTGAGTACTGCCTGTTGAAAGTCCGCTGGTTTCACTCTTCGAGTTTACGCTTTAGATAGTCATTGAGAAGGCTCTTTAGCGGGTCGGTGTTATCTTCTTCCGAAGTCGAGCCGTTGTTTCGGCTTTTCAATAATTGACCGCCTAACGCTTCTAGGGCTGTATTTTTTAAAAGTTCTTTCAATACGCGCTCGTCTGGTTTGCACTCTGTCGAGCCCCCATCAAAGCTGCCTATACAGATAAAAGGTATTTGGCGATTTTGTAGGCGTTTGTTGACGGAACAGCCATTGCTGCTAGAGGTCGTGCCATCGAGCAGGGCATTGGCTCTAATATTGTAAGTCCCCTTAAGCAGAGCGACAGTCCCTCGGCCCATAATACTAAGGTTACCTGTGCCAGTGCTGTACTCATTAATGCTGAGCTTGCCCTGGCTAACCTGAAAACTGCCGCTTAGGTCGTCTAAGTCGGTACCCGTCGGCAAGTTTTTATTCGACTGGCCTCTGCTGCCAAAGAGCGTGGCCGTATTGCAAAAGGTTTGCTCAACATTAATATCAGCATAAGAGGGCGACTTAATATCAAACTGACCAGCACCGGTGATGGACTCAAAAATACTGTCCATAGAATCGCCGGCGCCCTGAATATTACTGTCCAGACTTAAGGTTCCTTTGAACGCGTTGTAGCCAGCTAGAGCGGGCAGTGCAAGCGCCATATCGATACCCTTTAACGACGGCTGCATATTGAAACTGGGCGTCGACGAACGCATATCTAATTTGGCGATAGCATTAATTTGGCCGTTAAACACATCGGCATTTAATGAGGTCAGGCTCAATATGCGCTGGTTACCAAAGACATTGCTGTAAAAATTATGGACAGCAAAATCGTCAAACTGGATCGTTTTAATGTCGACTTCAACCTGGCTCTGGCCCTGCCATAGGGCAAAAGGGATCGCCAATGGTGCAAACAGGCTACTGTTATCGGCTTCAGTGGTAGTGTTAATGCTGGGCATATAGTCAGCGGCTTTTAAAAGGTCTGCTGCAATTGCGGTGGTTAGCTTGTTGTTATACTGGTCCACACGCATGTCAATGGTAATAGGCTGCCCGTCTAGATTCAGCACATTATTAATTTCAGAGTTCGCGTCTAGGTTAATATTGAAACGGCTTTTAATGCTCAGCTCTGTCAGGGCTGATGGCTGTATAGTCTGAGGTAGAGCAAGAGCTGGTATAACAGTCTTGATAGCTTGAAATTGCTGTTTAAAATCAAAGATATTGGTCCATATATTGCCCTGAATCCGCGTTAGATTTTTACTCGCTTCGACTTGACCATTAATTTCAATCTGGTCGATGCTTATCTGCAAATCAGTTAGCACCAGCCGCTCTACATTCGGACCGTTGGCAGTGATGGCAATATCTGTTTCGAGGGAGAATTGTTGCCCCGCAAATGCTTGGCCAGAAATCCTCAGCGGGAATGCATTGCCTTCAAGGGAGATGTTGTGGCTCAAGAGACTAATATTGCCTAGCTGCACAGGCAGGTTGTTCTGGGCTTTGTAGAGTATCTGGCCACCGCTAACTCGTACGGAGCCACTTTTGAGTCGGGTTGGGTGGCCGCTGACTGAAAGCAGATCAGTCCAGGCCACTGTCAAGGTGAGGTCATCTAAGGTGCCGGAAGTGGCATGCATGTCGGAAAAGCGGACCTGTCCGATGCTGATGCCAGGCTGAGGAAAAAATATCGAGGTCACATCGCCGCCAATGGCGACATCCAAACCCTGTTGACGGGCCAGAGATTCAATATCCGCCTTAAAGCCGTTGATATCGACAGATAATGAAACATAGATTATTACAGCAGAAAGCAGAGTGACCACTGCGATTAAGCTAGCGGCCACCCATTTAAATAAATTTTTCACAATCACCATCAGATTAAGGGTTGCTCTTTGAACTTCATATTACATCAAAGCATTCAACCCTTAAACACTGATAAATGATTCACTCTCTAAAAAGAATAACTAGCTCGTATACCTAGATTTCTGCCCGCGAGCGGCACTTCATCCTTAACGAATGAGCTGTGATTTCTAGCCACCTCATCCAGCAGGTTTTTACCAAACACTGACAGGGTTAAAAAGTTACCTGAACTGTACTCAATTGTTTTCGAGAGGTTCAGATTTAACATTTGAAATCCATCGCTGGCCGTTTCATTTTCAGCCGCATCATTCTGGGCTGATACATCTTTGAGAGACAGCAAAAACTTAAGCGTGTCTTCCACGTAAACGACTTTGTACAGGTTTCTTTCAGGGGTCATACGTGAGATATTACTTCCATCTGTGAACTCACCCGAAACGGAATCTCTTCCGAATGCCAGCGTTAGTGCGCCACGAGCTAGGTCAAACGTTTTGCCTATTTCAAGTTCATAACCCACAAATTCGGCATCCTGCTGAAGATAATTGGCAAGGGTGAAACCATCATGATCGTCGTCATCCCCATGATCTGCGTGATCCTCTTCAGTCTCATCCATAAGGTAGATATAGTTATCCACATTATTTTGGAAGAAGGTCAGTGCAGCATAAAGGCCATCATTACTAAAATTAAAGCTCAGATCGAAATTATTCGATTTTTCAGAGTTAAGATTGAAATTTCCGACTTCAAATCTACCCGTTGCCAGATGAGGGCCATTAATTAACAGCTCTACTGCTGAAGGCGCTCTCTCGACAGAGGAAAGTCCAAAATTAATTTCTAGCGTATCAGTAATATCACGACTCAGAGTAAGGGCATAGCTAGTTGTGCTGATATCCCGATCAAAGTACTTTAGTTCCGCTTCATGCTCATCACCATGTTCGTCGGCGTGATCTTCTTCATGCTCCTCATGATCTTCCTCGTCTTGATGACTAAAAGAACCTTCTTTGGAAATTTGATCATGTCTGATACCAAAGTCGACATGGAATAAGTCAAGCTCTTTACTTAGATAGTAACCAAGGGTCAATTCTTTGCTTTCCGTTGGATTGATAAAGGCCTCATTGCCAATAACAGAAATATCCTCAATCACATAATTTACAGCGATTTTTTGCGATAGGGAATCGTTACCTAAATCAAAAATGGCACCATATTCTTTGGCTTGATTACTGAAGGTTGTTGGGCCCTCTTCGTGATGCTCGTCTTCCTCATGTCCCTCGCCCTCATGTCCTTCTTCTTCGGCATGCTGCTCAGTGTGAGAATAATCGGAATCTCTGAAGTTGTAATCGATTTTTGTTAACCATCTATTACCTAAAACATAGGAGCCCTCTAGATTGATGACACTAGATTCAGTTTTAGAGAAGATTCTTTCGCCTTCATGCTCGCCTTCACCCTCATGATCGTCATGGCTCTCCTCATCGGCGTGCTCATCTTCGTCTTCATGGCCCTCTTCGTCTTCGTGCCCCTCGCCATGAAAAGGAATACCAAATATGTTTTCGTTATCAATCACAGAGACGCCAAAGTAGCCCCAATCTCCGGTCTTGGAGATACCTAATCTTTTAGTAGTAGATCCAGCATCAGAATTTGGCAAATAACCCATATCTTCTTCATGCTCTTCACCCTCGTGCTCCTCTCCCTCGTGCTCTTCACCCTCATGCTCTTCGTCTTCATGATGAATAACTGCACCATTTGGAATATCGAAGTTACCAAACTGAGAGTCTTTATAGGCAGCACTGATATTTATGCCGCCGATATTGTTCTGGTAAGAGAAGTCATGGGAGTCACCATCATTGACTGACTGAGTCTCTAAACCCAGTTTAAACCTAGATTCTTCAAAGTCTTTTTTGGCAATGGTATTATCAACAATATTTACTATTCCGCCGATGGTTCCATTAGAATAGAGCAAGGAAGATGGCCCTCGAACTATTTCGATCTGCTGGATATTATTTAAATCAGCATCAATAGCATGATCTGGTCCCAGACCTGAAACATCTCTGATCACTACGCCGTTATTGAGGATCTTTACGCGGGATCCCGACATCCCTCTGATAATAGGCTGGCCAACAGCGGTGCCATAATCACTGGAGGATATGCCCACCAAGCCATCAATGCTGGCACCAATACTTTGGCTTGCATCAGTTGCGATAGCCTCGCCATTCATAACATGTAGCGGATTTGAAATTGCGTCTGATGATGAATCGATTAACGATGCTTTAATAATAACTTCTTCCATTTCCTGCGTGAGAGCACTGCAGGACAAACTTACCAAGCAAGCTGCCAGGGGCAACTTAACAGTATTTAGCTTCTTCATGGGGTATTCCTCTAAAAAAATAGTATGTGCGCCGAATGACCGGAACAAATTCGTCCAAAATGTGAGATGTAAACTATTTAGAGGTTGTGAGGCGGGGCTCGGGCATGCTGGCAACCTCTGATACGGTTGCTGATAGCCTTGTTGATGTGAATTGTGTTCGGGGATGCGGCTTTGGGTATAAACGTTCTGCTGGTTTCAGTCGCAACTGCTGCTGAGGAGTTCTGTAATACAGAAACGGAGCAGCTGGTATCCTGATGGTCAAGATGGCTGTGGGCAGCAGCCGTGACAGAACCGACCCCGATGATGAGGGCTAGCACGATGCAAAATATAGGATTATATCGGTTTATTGACAACTTAAAGCCCACACACTTTAGGATCCTTTTGAGAGACGTCATAATAACGGAAGATCGAAATGTTACAAGGCCCTATTTGCAGTATACTGCGCGAATCAAGAAATGGACCGTTTGGAGAACCCCCATGGCCGATCGCACAGCCACTGTGACCCGCAACACCCTCGAGTCTCAAATTACCGTTACCGTTAATTTAGATGGAACAGGACAGGCAAACTTTGCTACGCCAGTGCCTTTTTTAGAGCATATGATGGATCAAATTGCTCGCCACGGCTTAGTTGATCTGGATGTTCAGGCCACAGGGGATACTCATATTGATGATCACCACACGGTTGAAGATATCGGTATTACCCTGGGCATGGCGATTGCCGAAGCTATTGGAGACAAAAAAGGCCTCACCCGTTATGGCCATGCCTATGTGCCTCTCGACGAAGCCTTGTCCCGTGTTGTCATGGATTTTTCTGGTCGCCCAGGTCTGATTATGAAAGCCGATTTTGTGCGCAGTCATGTCGGTGGTTTTGATGTGGACCTGACCCGTGAATTCTTTCAGGGCTTTGTAAACCACGCTTTGGTTAGCTTGCATATCGACAATTTGCGCGGTTCCAATGCTCACCACCAGGTAGAGACTATCTTTAAGGCTTTTGGCCGCGCACTGCGCATGGCGGCGACTGCCGACGAGCGTATGGCCGGTGTTATGCCTTCAACTAAGGGTACTCTTTAGAGAAGCGTATTTTAACTAAGCGTCTTTTAAATTGAGCATATTTTAAATTAGACGCACTTTAAATTAATACGCATTCTGTGAGCGTACTCTTAACTTTTGTTAGCAGTGATACCTAAATATGAGTGAATTTCGAAGCCATATCGCAGTAATTGACTACGGCATGGGTAACCTCCATTCCGTTGCCAAGGCTCTTGAGCACGTTTGCCCTGGTGCTAAGGTGTCTATTACCGTCGACCCAGCTCTGATTGAGGACGCCGATCGTGTAGTTTTTCCCGGCGTTGGTGCCATCCGCGACTGCATGGGCGAGATTCAGCGCCTTAATGTTGGGGATGTGGTTAGCAAGGCAATGAAAACTAAGCCAGTATTGGCGATCTGTGTGGGTATGCAGGCATTGATGCAACACAGCGAAGAAAATGGCGGTGTTGATTGCCTTGGGCTACTGCCCGGGCAGGTGAACTTTTTTGGTGACAATTTACAGGACGCTCAGGGGGCCAAGTTAAAGATTCCCCACATGGGTTGGAATAATGTCCACCAGCGCATTGACCACCCGCTTTGGCAGAGTATAGAACAAGATAGCCGGTTCTACTTTGTACACAGCTATTATGTCGATGCCGAAGGTAATCCCAATGTAGCGGGCACCTGCGATTACGGTTCAGACTTTGCCGCAGCACTCAGCTACAACAATCTATTTGCAGTGCAATTTCACCCAGAAAAAAGTGCCGATGCGGGCTTGCAGTTACTGCGTAATTTTTGCCGCTGGATGGGCTAGTAGGGAATTACCTTACCTGTTATCAAGAGGCTGTTGTTAAGGGCCGGGGATTAAGGGCGATTAATCTAGTGCTACTATATTTTTCATTGCTAGTCCTCAAGGTCTAGGCAGTAGCAATAGAAGTCATTATCTCGCTCATAGCCGAGTTTTTCGTACAGTCCCTGGGCCGTTGTATTGTCTGTTGCAGTCTGCAGCATAATCTCGCAAGCACCGCTTTCTTTGGCCATCTGTTTGGCGCGATCCATCAACTGCTGGCCTACTAATAACCGACGAGCCTCAGGCGCGACATATAAATCATTTAGCGTCCAGGTGTTTTTAAGGCTCAGTGAGCTAAAGCCTGGGTATAGCTGAGTAAAGCCTACGGCAGCTGTATCAGTGGTAGCTTCATCAATCGAAGCCAAAAAGATAACGCACTGATTATTCTTCAGCCGTTCATACAGATAGTCGCGCAGCTCCACTGGGTCTGACTCGATATTGTAAAAAGCTCTGTAGGCCGTAAAGAGTGGAATAATCGATTCAATATCCTCAATGCCTGCTTGTTTAATATGCGCCATTATTTCGATCCCCTTGTCGCGTTTTTTTTGAGTGCTGGCCTCAGTGTAATTGATTACTGCACTCCAGCCATTTATCCTTGCGACCTGTTTTAAACTTATAGAATCGAAAATGACTAATAAAACCCAAACATCCTCATCAGCGGCTTTAAGCGAAAGAGAAACCCTGATTAATCGGCTCAATTCTGAAACCGCTAAAATTGGCTGGCAGGAGCTACAAAAGCATTATGCCGCGGGCAATGTGTTGGGCGTGGCAGCGGGCGCCGATTTAATCCAAGTAGCTATTGCTCTGAATGAAGATAACGCCACGCAGATTCAAGCCTGGCTCAGCGATAAATCAGTCTTTGAAGTTACCGATCAGCAAGCACTGGAATGGTTCGAAAACCAGACTATACTTTGGGCTTTAGTTATTCCTCCTTTTGTCTTGGTGCAAGAACCCAAAACCTAAGGTCCTAGTAATAAACAGCTTCGGCACTAGAGAGCATACCATTGTCATTCGACCAATTTGAATATGGGAAACAGAGATGAACCTACAAAATAAAGTAGCCGTGGTAACAGGCGGAGGCTCAGGTCTTGGTCGCGCAGCATCACAGGCGTTGGTCGATGGCGGTGCAACCGTTGTTATTATTGATATGAATGCAGAAGCAGGCGCCAAAGCAGTTGAAGAGCTTGGCGCTAACAAAGCCCAGTTTATACAACTCGACGTGTCCAGTGGCCCAGATGTTGAGGCGGCATTTGACAGCATCACTGAAGACCTAGGTCGCGTGGATATCTGCGTCAACTGTGCTGGTATTGGTATCGCAGCCAAAACGATCGACCGTGAAGGCCAGCCTCATAATCTCGACCATTACCGTAAAGTCATTGAAGTGAATTTAATTGGCACCTTTAATATTTCTCGCTGTGCTGCAGCGGCCATGGCGCGCAACGAGCCCGATGAGAAAGCTGAAAAAGGCGTGATTATTAATACGGCTTCTATTGCAGCCTTTGATGGCCAGATGGGTCAGGTGGCTTACTCGGCAACCAAAGGTGGCATTGTAGGCATGACCTTGCCAATGGCTCGTGATCTAGCCAGCCAGGGTATTCGGGTGAATACCATTGCGCCAGGTGTTATGGCGACGCCATTAATGATGAGCATGCCCCAGCCAGTTCAAGACGGTATTGTGTCTAATATCCCTTTCCCTAAGCGTTTAGGTGAACCTTCAGAATTTGGTCAGCTGGTGACTCATATTGTTGAGAACAGCTATTTGAATGGGGAGACGATCCGTTTGGATGGTGGTGTGAGAATGCAGCCTCGTTAGTACTTGGATGATGAGATTTCTCCCTCTGGGCTAAATAACAGAGGGGTTAATTACTTCAGCCTGCCGCCCGAAGCCAATCAATAACGGCTTCACGATTACCCCGAAAAACCACCAGCTCTTTCTTCTTCTCAAGCTGATAAGTGTACATGGGGTCGTAATAGTCTCGGGTTAACCCCGTTAGCCAATCGCGATGACTAGCAAAATTATCTTGATGCTGAATAGCAATTGCACTGTCCATAGAGGCTAAAAGCTCTTTGGTTCTCTGGCCGCCCAAACGCTTCTGCACTCGCAGTAAACTCTCGCGCAAGTAGCTAGCAAACTCCTCCTCCCCAGTCGCGCCATAAAAAGCCATAGTTTTTAAATAACGCTCAACCACATATTCTTGCCATAACCGCTCAAGCCTTTCTTCAAAGTCCATCTCAATCACGACAAAGTGACTCCGAGACATATGGTCCGAAAAATAATGAGGCAGATGGCGGGCACCAATATTGCGGCTTTCATCTTCAAGCACAATGCGGGTATCGGGCATCGCGGCTTCAATCTTTAAGATATCTAACGTAAAGCGGTTTTCAAAATTAATCTGTACCGGCTGGCCATCTAAGGGACGGCCAAAGCTTGACCCTTTGTGGTTAGCCGCGCCCTCAAGGTCAACGGCATTATCCAGCTGCTGGATAATCTCAGTTTTACCTGTGCCGGTCATGCCCGAGAGAATGGTGAACGAGTTATTGGCACTGTAATCAATTAGATACTGATACAGATAACCACGCAGAGCCTTATACCCACCCTCAACCTTGGGGCAGTGAATACCGGCATCTGCAAGCCAGCCACAGCTAAGTTCTGAACGCAGGCCGCCACGGGCACAGTACAGAACAGCACTGGGGTTAGCCGCCACAAAGTCGATCCAAGCCTGAACACGTTGGTCTTTGACGTCACCCACTACCAAACTATTACCCAGTTCGATAGCCGACTGCTGGCCATTATTTTTGTAGCGGATGCCTACCTGATGACGTTCGTCATCGGACATTAACGGCAGGTTAGCGGAAGAGGGTAGAGCGCCAGTGATAAATTCAATGGGCGCTCGCACATCAATCATTGGCGTATCGTTAAGCAATAGCTCTCGATAATGATTAATGGTTGGAAGGCTCATGAGATAACCT
>Ga0209302_10000068_pt1 | contig 66357 bp, 58 predicted proteins | sample ArcOceMetagenome_2_FD_187445 | JGI IMG/M metagenome (GOLD analysis project Ga0209302, IMG submission 187445) | Marine eukaryotic phytoplankton communities from Arctic Ocean - Arctic Ocean ARC135M Metagenome (SPAdes) (version 2) | ecosystem: Environmental > Aquatic > Marine > Oceanic | place...
AAACCGTCGTCTTTTTGGGAAGTTAACCTCTTAACAGAGGGAGAAGTTTATGCCTTTTGGGCTATTAAAATACGGACTCAACAGCGAGTATCCGGGCAAGCATCATTTCACTCCGGCCACAGAGCTTAAGAGGCACTACGACGTAGTGATTATTGGCGCTGGTGGTCATGGCACTGCGATTGCCTACAATCTTGCCAAATATCACGGCATTACCAATGTCGCGGTATTAGAGAAGAGTTACTTGGGTGGCGGCAATACTGCGCGTAATACGGCCGTGATTCGCTCTAACTATCTCACCGAAGAAGGCGTTAATTTCTACCGCGAGTCCGTTAAGCTTTTCAACAATCTCAGTAATGAATTTAACTATAACGTCATGATGGAAAGCCGTGGTCAGCTAACACTGGCCCACAGCGATGCGGCTATTCGCAGCTTCCGTTGGCGCGCAGAGGTCAACCAGCACATGGGCGTGCGCTCTGAGCTGATTGACCGGCAGACCATTGCCGAGATGGTGCCCAACCTAAATATGTCTGAAGACTCGCGCTACCCGATTATGGCGGGTCTCTGGCATGCCGATGGCGCCACTGCCCGCCATGATGCCGTGGCCTGGGGCTATGCCAAAGGTGCCTGTGATCGCGGTGTTGAATTGCACCAACTTACCGAAGTAGAAGATATAGAAATCACTCAGGGCCGTGTGACTGCGGTTAAAACTAATCGCGGACGAGTGGAATGTGGCGCAGTGGTACAGGCAGTAGCCGGTGCCAGTTCTGTTGTGGCCAAAAAGGCCGGTATAGCATTACCCATTCACTGCTACCCTCTGCAGGCCATGGTGACACAACCCTATAAGCCTATTTTGACTCCCCATATTAGTTCGCCCCATGTGCATGTTTATGTGCACCAGACCTCTCGAGGAGAATTTGTAATCGGTGGCGGCTCTGACCCCTACCCGCTCTACCACACCAGAGCCACCCTAGATCAACGGGAAACTTTGGCGGCCGCTAGTATGGAACTGTTCCCCTTTTTGGCTCAGGCCAGAATGCTGCGCCAATGGGCGGGCACCACAGATATGACTCCTGACTACAGCCCCATCATGGGCCTAAGCCCAGTCGAAAATTATTACCTAGATGCCGGCTGGGGTACCTGGGGTTTTAAAGCAACGCCCATCTGCGGCGTCACTATGGCCGAGCTGGTTGCCACCAAAAAGGTACCAGACCTTATTAAGCCATTTGAGCTCGAGCGTTTTTATCGCTACGACCAAATTAACGAAGCCGGCGCCACTGCCGCTAGTCACTAGGGGGAGCTGATAATGAAACTACTGACCTGCCCCTTAAATGGCCAGCGCAATATTTCTGAATTTACCTATGGGGGTGAATACCACCCTATGCCCGACCCCAATACCACAGATTCAAGAGCCTGGGCCGAGCATGTATTTTTCCATGACAATGCCGCTGGTGTTGTCACCGAATGGTGGTGCCATACCGCCAGCTCTTTTTGGTTTTTGGCCGAGCGCAACACTATTACTGACAAAGTGATTCGCACCTTTGATACCAGTGAAATATTTAATGAGAGAGTCGACTTTAAAGTGCCAGACGCTGCGGAGAAACAATCATGAAGCGTTTGCCCGCCCCCTATGGCCTGCTCATTAATAGAGAGCAGCCTATTAGCTTTAGTTTTGAAAATAAGGCCTATCAGGGCTTGGCTGGTGACAGTATCGCCAGTGCTCTGGCAGCCAATGATCAATGGCTACTAAGCCGCTCATTTAAATACCACCGCCCACGCGGGGCGCTCACTATGGCTGGCCAAGATGCCAACACCATGGTGCAACTGCCCTCTAACCCCAATGCATTAGCGGACAAAGAACCTATTGCAGAAGGCTTACAGGTCATGGGCCAGAACTATAGTGGTAGCCTAGAAAATGACCGTGGTTCGATACTGGGTCTATTTTCTCGTTTTTTGCCTGTCGGCTTCTATTACAAAGCTTTCTTTAAGCCCCGAGGTATGTGGGAAAAGTGGGTTAAATTGATCCGTAAAAAAGCGGGTTTAGGTGTTATTAATCAGCAGTTAGAACCAGAGTATTACGACAAGCAGTACAAGTTTTACGATGTGGTTGTGGTCGGCGCTGGCCCTACTGGACTGCAGGCAGCTCTAACAGCAGCAGTGGATGGCTGCGAAGTATTGCTGGTGGATGAAAACCCCATACTAGGCGGCTCATTAAATTATGCCCGCTTGGACACTGAAGGGACTTTGGCCAAAGAAGTTCGCGACCAGTTGATTCTCGAGGTCAACGGCAATAGCAATATCACCTGTATGACCAATGCTATGGTTAATGCTTGGTTTGCCGATAACTGGCTGCCTATCATCTGTGGCAAACGCCTGTATAAGGTACGTTCCAAACAGACGATCCTATGCACCGGTGCTTTAGAGCAGCAAGCGGTCTTTCATAACAATGATGTGCCCGGAGTCATGATGAGCAGCGCCGCTCAGCGCCTGATGCATCTCTATGGCGTTGCCCCCGGAAAAACAGCAGTGGTAGTCACAGGCAATGACGACGGCTATGCCAATGCACTGGATCTGATGGATGCAGGTGTAAACGTTGCAGCTATTATCGATCTGCGCGAAACACCCAAGGCCACCCCCATGATTGAAGCCGCCATTAAGCGTCGCCTGAAAATTAAGCCTGGCTATGCCGTTTATGGCGCGCAACAAAATGGTAACCACCTCAGTGCGGTAGAGATTCGCAAAGTGGTGAGTCAGGGGATCTGTGCTGAGGTCGGTGAAACTATTAGCTGTGACCTGCTCTGTATGGCGGTGGGTTACACACCCACCTATCAGCTAGCCTGTCAGTCCGGAGGGCAGTTAAGCTACGATGATAACTCGGCTATGTTTACGTTAAATAATCTGGCCGATGATCTGCAGGTCGCGGGCTCCGTTAATAGTTACTGGGATCTAGGTAACTGTCTCGAAGAAGGCGCCAGAGCCGCGACTATTGCCACTAATGCCCTTGGCTTTACCCAAGCTGATATTCCTGAGGCCATGGCCAAAGAGAGCCAGAGCCCCAACCATAGCTGGCCCATTTTTGCCCACCCCAAGGGCAAAGAGTTTGTCGATTTTGATGAGGACTTAACCATTGCAGATATCATCAACGCCACCAAAGATGGTTACGAACATATTCAGCTGGTTAAGCGTTACTCTACTTGTGGCATGGGCCCTTCCCAAGGACGCCATTCAGCATTGGCAGCCGCTCGACTGGTCGCCGCGGCAACCAACAAAACCGTCGCAGAAACCGGTGTCACCACGGCACGCCCTCCCTTCGCCCCAGAACATTTGGGCCATAGTGCGGGGCGTAGTTTTTACCCTGCCCGCCGCAGTAACATGCACTACAGGCATTTGGAGGCTGGCGCGCAGATGCTGCAAGCTGGCGCCTGGTATAGACCTGCTTTTTATTCACCCCAAGCGGATTATGGGCCCTCTTTAGATAGCGCCGTCTGCATTAACAATGAAGTGAATAATGTCCGTAATAATGTGGGGCTAGTGGACGTCTCAACACTGGGTGGCCTTGAAGTGCGCGGCCCAGATGCTGGGGAATTCCTAAACCGTTTTTACACCTTTGGTTTTGTAAAGCAGCCCGTGGGTAAGGCCCGCTACGCCCTGCTCACCAATGAGGCCGGGGTGGTCATAGATGATGGCGTGGCCTGTCGCTTTAGCGAGGAGCATTATTATGTCACTGCCACCACAGGTGGTGTCGATCGCGTTTATCAAAATATGCTCAAGTGGAATGCCCAATGGCGTCTCGATGTGGATATTGCCAATGTCACTTCGGCCTATTCCGCTGTCAATATCGCAGGACCAAAGGCTCGTCAAGTACTGGCTAAGCTGTGCTCTGACATTGATCTATCGAAAGAAGCATTCCCCTATATGGGCGTGCGCGAAGGCACAGTCGCAGGTATTCCTGCGCGGCTTATTCGCGTGGGTTTTGTGGGTGAGTTGGGTTATGAAGTTCATGTGCCCCAGCAGTTTGGCGAAGCTCTATGGGATGCCTTGATGGACGCCGGCCAGCCCGAAGGTATTAAACCCTTTGGTATTGAGGCCCAACGTATTCTGCGCCTAGAAAAGGGCCATATTATTATTGGCCAGGATACAGACGCTATGTCCAACCCAATGGAAGTACAGATGGGCTGGGCGGTATCCCGCAAAAAACCGTTCTTTGTCGGCGGCCGCACCATTAGTGAGTTGAAAAAGAAAACTCCCTCAAGAAGCCTAGTGGGTTTTATGATCAACGATACTGATGGCCCCACCCCCATGGAAAGTCACCTGGTGCTTAACGGCGAGCAGATGGCAGGTCGAGTGACCTCCTGTAACTATTCCCCAACTCTAGGCAAGCCCATAGGTCTGGCCTATGTGCAGCCACACAGCGCCGAGGCTGGCAGCCAGATAACCATCCGAGCCAATGGCGGTGTTCTGGTTACCGCAGAAGTCGTTACTCTGCCCTTTTATGACCCAACAACCGCTCGTCAGGAGCTGTAATAATGACTGACTACAATCCGCTACTGCCAATAGCTCCAGCTCAAGGTAACAGACGCAGCCCTTTATACCGCCGCCATGTAGATCTGCAGGCTAAGTTCGAGCAGGTGGGCGACGCTGTATTAGTCAGCCACTACGTCAAACCCGGTATCGAAGTATTGCTGGCCGCTAATTTGGGGTTGGTGGATTTATCCACAATGCCCCGCACTGGTTTTAAAGGCGCTGGCGCGCCGGCTTGGGCTGCTAGTCAGAGAGTAAAGTTACCCAAATTGCCCAACACAGCGGTGACCCAAAAAGATGGCTCGGTGGTGGCCAAGCTGTCTCATCAGGAGCTTTTGATTGTCTCTAATATTATGGGTAGCGCAACTTCTATTGATCGCCTTAATAGAGAGCACCTTAATAGAGAGCATTCTAATAAAGAGCACCTTAATAGAGAGCACCTTAATAGAGAGCATTCTAATAAAGAGCACCTCAGCAAGCAGACTTTAGCCCCACAAACCTATTCCCTACCCCGAGCAGATAGTCATAGCTGGTTAGCCGTGACCGGCAATGCTGCGGCAGAAATGTTCTCAAAAATCTGTGGTGTGGACCTGCGCGTGCACAAATTTGCCCACAACCAAGTGGCACAGACCTCGGTGGCTAAAATCAATGGCGTGATCCTGCGCCATGATTTGGCAACCACCCCCTGCTTTTATATTTTGAGTGATATTACCTCGACAGAATTTCTTTGGGACAGTCTTTTGGATGCGATGGAGGAGTATCGCGGAGCAGCCGTTGGCGTCGCAGCCATGCGCTCACTTGCCGCGAATAAATAACTCGCTCTCAACTAGCTAGCCTATACTGCGCAGTATGAGAAGAACTGCGCGATGAAAAACAACAAGAACATTGAGATTGGTGCTCTGCGTATTTTTGCCGCTGTCACCGAAGCCGACACCCTTACCCAGGCTGCAGAGAGGCTGGGTATTACCCAGTCCGCCGTTTCACAAACCATTAAGCAACTCGAAATTTTGACCGAGACGCAGCTAGTGATCACCCGCTCACGCCCTATCAAGCTCACCCCCAGTGGTCAGGTACTTAGAGACTACGCGCAGCAAATTATCAATGACACCCAGCGTATGCTTGCCGATGTGCGCATGACCTCAAAAGGCGGCCTGCTGCCCTTAAGTGTTGGGATGGTAGATTCATTTTGTGATGTCGCCGGTCTAGAATTTATGCAACGCATAAACTCCTCTGTGTCAAAACTCTCCCTGCGCACAGGGCTGGGCTCCTCGCTGTCTCAAGATTTATTAAACCGCGATCTGGATATATTGATTACCAGTGACCCCATTGACGAGCACCCGGAGCTGCAGCGCCACCCTATTTTGCGCGACCCCTTTGTGATGATTGTGCCCGAAAAGTACGCGCAGAACGGCGAGGTAACCGCAGCCTGGCTAGCCGACAACATCCCCTTTATTCGCTATACCAGACAGTCGCGACTGGGCGTTCTAACCGACCTTATTGCGCGACGACTTAACATTGAATTACAGACTGCCTATGAACTAGACAGTACTCAGACATTACTGCGTTTTGTGCAGTCTGGGCAGGGCTGGGCCATTACGACAGGCCTATGCATGGTCCGCTACCCTGAGTTACTCAAGGGTTGTCGTGTTCTTGAGCTCGCCAATGGTGCCAACGCGCGATACCTAACCATGCTCTGTCGCCATAACGAGTTGAATACATTACCAGAGCAAATCGCCGCTATCTCCCGCTCTATATATACCGATGACATTGTGCCTCAGCTGATTGAAATAGCCCCCTGGCTCAAGCAACAAGCTTACTCAATCACCGACATGCCGGCTATCTGATGAATAAAGATGATCAGAAAGAATATGGTCATCGCCTAATAGCCCTGCGCGCAGAATTAGAAGAATTAGAAACGATGTCAGCCGAGGCTTGTAAGCCAGTGGCACTTGACCAATCGATGGTCGGCAGGCTATCTAGAATAGATGCCATGCAGGGAGTTCAGATGGCACAAGAGGCCTCCCGTCGTCGCCAGCAACAACTCGCCAGAATCGTGGGCGCGCTGGCCCGAATCGATTCTGGCGACTATGGCTATTGCAGCTTATGTGATGAAGATATCTCCGTCGGTCGACTCGGTATCGATCCAACCTACAGTCTCTGTATTGGCTGTGCCGAAAAGTCCGTCTAGCTCAGGCATGGGCTCACCCCTAGAATCTCCCGGCAGATAGGTTTTACCCCAGGCCAAACCAGCAATACCTCTTTCCAGCATTGAATCAATTTGCGCCGCACTATAGTTCACCGCTGCAAGCACTTCTCGGGTGGAATGGCCATGGGCCTCGGTGGGGCTCAGGGAATAAATTTGCGCATCAGTCGGACGAATAGCGTAGTGGTCAATCTGCGTAAGCTGATGGCCACTTGGATGATCCGGGTAGATCGAGAAGGCAAAGCTACCCCGCTCCATACCCACAGTGCCATCGGCAACACGGCTATTTTGGTCGCGCAAAGTCTCAATAGAATTCGGCTGGGCCGCCGCCACATCAGCGGCTAACAGGCGCTCCACCCATTTCTGAGAAGAAGCCTGCTGAAATGCCACGGTTAAAAATACCTGAATATCTGCCGTGGCGATTATGCCCTGCAGTCCCTTAACCTTATCTAGCACTGGAAGGTCGGCGACATCAGCATCGAGAAAAATCCAATCATCGGCTGTTTGATAAAAGTGCGATAGCTCATTATTACCCAAGGCCTGACGACCAGAAGGCTCATTAAAGTCTTCAAGGCCGGCATAGTCGAAACAAAATGGCAGCTGAGCCAGATTAGTGACTGCTGATAGAGATGTTCTGCCACGGCTGACGGAGCCGGTTTTAGCTTTGTGATACAGCGCAACCGCCATCGACAGGCCGCCAGCAAAACCACAGTTCACATCCAGAGTTCCTAGGTGAGCGTGCTCTTCGGGAGTTTCCTGCCCACCGAAGCGGCTCATAATGCCGCTGTTGGCCTGAATAATATCGTCGTAGCCAATGTAGTTAGTCTTCTTCCCTGGCATGGGACCACCCAGACAGTCGAGTCGACAAAACAGCACACCGGGGTTTATGGCCTGCAGGGCATCATGGTCAAGACCCAGCGACTTCATCTGACGTTCTGGCGCATTGATCACCACCATATCCACTGAACAGACAAGGCGGTTAAATGCTTCGCGGCCTTCACCTGTGTTGATATCAAGCAGTGCACTGCTTTTACCCATATCAGTCTGAAAAGAAAACAGGGTTCCAATCAAGGGGTCGTACATGGGTACTACAGGCTCAACTTTAATGACCTCGGCACCAAAGCGGGCTAAAAATGCCGTGGAATGGGGCCCAGCAATCACATTGGTTAAATCTAAGACCCGCAGACCATCAAGCCAGCCACTGGTTGGCTGGGGCTGAGAATCGGCGATAAAGGCTGCCGTGGGTACAGCCTCAAGCTCCGTTAATGCCTGATCAAACGAGACAAACTTGCGGGCAGCGGGGGCCAGCATATGGGCGGCGGACTCTTCTAGCCAAGCTATAGGGCCGGGCTGTTTCATGAGCCCATACTCTGGATCATTGACCTCTACGATAAGGCCGGCATCCTTACAGTGCTGGCTATTGATCCACTCTTTTGTGGTTCTATGTGGCGCGCCGGGTATTTTCCCCTCACCAAAAATTTGCCCCCATTCTGAAGAGGTTTTAGTCAACATCACCAATTTAATTTTGCTAGAGATAATATCTGCCCAGCGCTTGGGCAGAGGATACACGCCCAGAGAACTGTCGCCCTCCCATTCGCTGACTGGCATATGTAGGTCAGTGACCTCAGGCATTCCCTCGGCCATTACTTCTTGGTAAAGCCCTAGAACCTCTAAGCAGCGCCGAGCATGGTTGCGGTGAGAGGGGCAAACCACGTAAAACATACGCCCGTCAGAGCATTCGTAAGTGCGGTAAAACGGATCCAAGTACTCTTGCAGGTCTTCATAGCTGAGGTCAAAGGCAATATTATTAGCCCGGCGGCGCTCAATCTCTAGCTCGCGCATGGTCTTGTAGCGCTCTGGTAAGTCAGCTACTTGGTAGGAGTTGTAAGACAGCCCCTCCATCATCGCCGCAATAACAGGTACCTCAATACTATCGCCTCGGGCGGTTTTCTCCCGGGCCATCAGGGCCAGAACCACCGAGCTTGCTGCCAGCGTAATGCTGTAAGAAGAGGCCAACGGCAGAGGTGAAAAAGACGGGTTTAAACCCATAAGTACACGGTTAAAGCCCATATCAGTAAACGCACCAGCCGTAGCGGCTACCACAGCTTCGGTCGCTTTCCAGTCGCGACGCAGCTGGTCATTGCTGGCAAAACCAGGCATAGACAAAGTAACGAGCTCTGGACGAGTCTGGCGCAGCTGTTTAAAGTCGATACCCAATCGTTGCATAACACCGGGGCGAAAAGATTCTATAACTACATCTGCATAGGCAATCAACTCCAAGGCCTGGGCGAGACCTGCAGGGGTCTTCAAGTCCAGATTGATACAGCTTTTATTGCGATTGAGAATGGCATTGGCCGGATGTTTCCATTGCGGGCCCGCAGGCGGATCAACATGGACCACGGTAGCCCCAAGATCAGCCATTACCATGGCGGCACCAGGCCCAGCAATCTGTTGGCCAAAGTCGATAATGCGAACCCCTTTGAGGGGCAAATGAGTTTGTTTTTTCATGATAAATAACGCCGCTGATCTGTAATTCCGGCATATTAGAAAGCAATTCATTTTCAATCCAGCAACAAAAAAATGGCCTTAGGCATGGTTTTTTTTATGCCTATAAAAGGGCTTTAAAAAACCAGTCATTTTAAATGGTTGCATCCATTATTTAGATGCATAACAATATGATTTGTATCGTTTTAGTAGCTAAGAGCAATAATAATAATAACAGAGAGCCCTCTATGCCCCAGCCAACGCCCCAGCCAATACCTAAGCTTATGCCCCACGCACCATCTGCAGGTGTTCATCCCGTTATGGCCATTGGCTCAGCAGCTCTGGTCGCTGCCTTTGTTTTATTTACCCTCATAAGCCCCCAGGTAGCAGACGCTGCCTACAGCGCCGCGCGAGACTATATTGCCACTGAATTAAGCTGGTATTACATCGCACTGATGAACCTCTATCTGGTGATTGCTCTATTTTTAGTGCTGAGTAAATACGGCAAGATAAGACTAGGAGCAGACTCAGAACGACCAGAGTTTGGTTACTTTGCTTGGTTCTCTATGCTGTTTGGTGCCAGCGTCGGTATTGGTATTTTGTTTTGGAGTATTGCCGAGCCTATCTATTATTTTCAGAGCAACCCCTTCGTAGCTGCAGACCAAGCCATGACCGCTGAAGCTGCACAGGTAGCCATGCGTATTACTCTGTTCCATTGGGGTCTCCACGGTTGGGCGCTGTATGCCATTATGGGTATGTGCTTTGCCTACTTCTCTTACCGTAAAGGCATGCCTCTCTCTATCAGGTCCGCTCTCTACCCAGTATTTGGTGAGCGCATTTATGGGCCCATCGGCTACATCGCCGATTTGCTAGCAGTGCTGGGCACGGTATTTGGTATTGCTACCTCTTTAGGATTGGGTGCTCAGCAAATGAATGCTGGTATCAATTATTTACTCGGTATTGAGATTAGTATCGGCACGCAGATAATACTGATCGCAGGCATCTCGATCATTGCCACTATTTCGGTATTAACCGGTGTCGACCGTGGGATTCGTCTGCTTAGTGAATTCAACATGCGACTTACTGTAGTGATACTGGCTCTGTTTTTAGTCTTTGGCCCTACCCTCTACCTTATTTACTCTTTTGGCGGCAACCTAGTCGACTACCTAGCTAACTTCGCGACACTCGGTATTTGGCTGGCACCAGAGCAGCACACACAATGGCAGAGCGACTGGACTATTTTTTACTGGGGCTGGTGGATTGCCTGGTCACCTTTTACTGGTCTGTTTATCGCCCGAATTTCCCGTGGTCGTACCATTAGAGAATTCCTTCTCGGGGTGCTTGGCGCACCGGTGATACTGACCATTTTATGGATTACCCTGTTTGGTAATACCGCCATGCATATCGAGCTATTTGGCGACGGCGGTGTCACCGCTGCGGTGAATGCTGACCGCACCACGGCACTGTTCAAGACCATTGAAATTATGGACCTTGGCAAATGGCTTACGGGCCTTATGGCGAGTATTTGCACATTGATGCTGGTGACCTACTTTGTGACCTCAGCAGATTCAGCCACTCTGGTGGTCTGCACACTCATCGCCATGGGCGACAATAATCCACCGGCGAGACTGCGTATTTTTTGGGGCACACTGATGGGTGCTGTCGCGGGAGTCCTGCTATTTGCTGGAGGCCTCGAGGCTTTGCAGACGGCTTCGATAGTAGCGGCGCTGCCGTTTTCAATCGTGCTTCTTCTCGCCACCTATGGTTTGGGAAAGTCACTTTATGCTGAGGGCAAAACACTCTCAATTCCCACCTCCTTGACCGCGACCATACAAGATAATGAGAGCGCCCAAGTACAGGTTCAAGAAAAATAAAAATAAAAAGAAATAAAAAGAAATTGAAAGAATTCGAAAGAAAAGAAACCGAAAGAGAGCTCCAATAATGTCCACACAAATTATTCTACCGCGCATCCTGCAAGTTGGCGCCGGCGCTAGCCAAGAAGCAGGTAATATTCTCACCAGCCTCAGCTGTCAGCGCCCTCTTATTGTCACCGACAAAATGATGGTTCAGCTGGGCTATGTTCGCAGTTTGCAAGACAGTCTAGAAGCCGCTGGTATACAAGCAGATGTTTTTGATGACACGGTTCCAGAGCCAACCGTTAGCTCTATTCAAGCCGGTGTAGACCGCGTTCGGGATGGCAGCTATGACAGTATTATTGCCATTGGCGGTGGCAGCCCTATCGACAGCGCCAAAGCTATTGCCATTTTAGGTAAGCATGGCGGCGTCATGCGCGACTACAAATTCCCTCGTATCGTCAACGAACCTGGTCTGCCTATTATTGCCATTCCAACCACGGCGGGTACTGGCTCTGAATGCACTAAGGTAACGATTATTACCGATGAAACCAACGACGAAAAAATGCTCTGCGTTGGTATTGGTTTTATGCCCACGGCCGCACTGGTCGATTACAGCCTGACTCTAAGTCTACCCGCAAGAACTACGGCAGATACGGGCATTGATGCCCTGACTCATGCCATGGAAGCCTATGTCAGTAAAAAAGCTAGCCTCTACAGTGACAGCCAAGCCATTGCTGCCATGAAACTACTGGGGCCCAACCTGCGCAAAGCCTTCCATGATGGCAGTGACCAAAAAGCCCGAGAAGAGATGATGCTCGGTGCCACTCTGGCGGGTGTGGCTTTTTCTAACGCTTCAGTTGCTCTGGTGCATGGTATGTCGCGGCCCATTGGCGCTTTCTATCATGTACCTCACGGCCTCTCCAATGCCATGTTACTGCCAACAGTCACCGAATTTAGTATTCCTGCGGCCCCCGAGCGTTATGCCGACTGTGCCCGCGCTATGGGAGTCGCTAGCGAATCCGATAGCGACGAGATAGCCAACGAAAATCTCATGGACGAGCTCAATGCAATCAATAGAGAACTACAGGTACCCACTCCTCGGGAGTTTGGTATTGACCCGGAACACTTTCTTAACAATCTAGAGCTGATGTCTGAGCAGGCTTTGGCCTCTGGCTCACCGGGCAATAACCCAAGAGTACCCAGTGCCGATGAGATCATCGAAATCTACCGCCAGCTCTGGTAAAAATAATTTTTGAGGATAGCCACATGACAGTAGTAGGACATTTAATTAACGGTCAGATGACCACCGAATCCACACGTACTCAGGATGTTTATAACCCGTCCACAGGCGAGGTCAGCAAACAGGTGGCTCTTGCTTCACAGGCAACCGTTGAAGACGCGATTACAGCGGCTCAGGCAGCTTACCCCGCATGGCGCAATACTCCCGCTATTAAGCGCGCGCGAGTGATGTTTAAGTTTAAAGATTTACTCGAGCAAAACGTCGACAAGATCTGCGCATTAATCGGCGAAGAGCACGGCAAAATTAGTCATGACGCCGCCGGCGAATTGCAGCGCGGCATCGAGAATGTGGAATACGCCTGCTGTGCGCCAGAATTATTAAAAGGTGAGCACAGTAAAAATGTTGCTCCTAATATCGATTCTTGGAGCGAGTTTCAGCCTCTTGGCGTAGTGGCTGGTATTACCCCCTTTAACTTCCCTGCGATGGTACCTCTGTGGATGTACCCAATGGCGATTGTCTGTGGCAACTGCTTTATTCTCAAGCCCTCTGAACGCGACCCCAGCTCAACATTATTTATTGCATCCTTATTAAAAGAAGCTGGTCTGCCCGACGGTGTAATGAATGTGGTTAACGGCGATAAAGAAGCGGTAGACACCTTACTAAACGACGAGCGCATCAAGGCAGTAAGCTTTGTTGGTTCAACACCGATTGCCGAATATATCTACAGTACAGCCAGTACCAATGGCAAACGCTGCCAGGCTCTAGGTGGCGCGAAAAACCATGCCATAGTCATGCCTGATGCCGATATGGATAATGCCGTTGCTCAGTTACTGGGAGCCGCCTTTGGGTCCTCTGGTGAGCGCTGTATGGCCCTATCGGTGGCGGTTGCCGTTGGCGATGCCGCGGCGGATTCTTTGGTCAGCAAAATGCAAGAAGCCATGAAATCTCTAAAGATTGGCCCCTGCCATGACGCCGGGAATGACTTTGGCCCAGTGATTACCCAGCAACATCAGCAAAAGGTCTTTGGCTATATCGACAGCGCTGAACAGCAAGGTGCCACGATTGTCGTCGATGGTCGCAACCCAAATATTGATGGCTATGAAAATGGCTTTTATGTGGGCGGCACTTTAATCGACCGAGTAACCCCAGACATGGAAAGCTACAACGCTGAAATTTTTGGTCCGGTTCTGCAAGTGATGCGAGTGGACACAATGCAGGCGGCAATGGATCTTATTGATAACCATGAGTATGGCAATGGCACCTGCATCTTTACCAGAGACGGTGAGGCAGCGCGCTATTTCTCTGACCATATTCAGGTGGGTATGGTGGGCATTAATATTCCTCTGCCGGTACCCGTGGCCTATCACAGTTTCGGTGGCTGGAAGCGTTCGTTGTTTGGCGATCTGCATGCCTATGGTCCAGATGCTGTGCGCTTCTATACCAAGCGTAAAACCATCACCCAGCGCTGGCCTTCGGCCGGTGTGCGCGAAGGTGCCCAGTTCTCTATGCCGACTATGAGCTAAAGTAATCCTATGACCACCAGGGAAAAAGGATCTGCAGTCAGCCGTGTTATGCAGATTATCGAAGCGGTAGCCAAGGCTGAGCGACCTATGTCGCCAGCTGATCTCGCCTGCCAACTCGGTATCCCCAAACCTAGTATCCATCGCCTGCTCAATCAGCTCGAGTCCGATGGTTTTGTGCAAACTAATATGCGCGGGCTGATTATTCCCAGCGCCAAAATGCACAGTATTGCCTGGGGTGTTTTACACAGTGAACGCTTTAGCGCTGTGCGCCGCTCCATATTGCAGCAGCTCACCGAAGAGATTGGCGAGACCTGCGGTATTGCCGTACCCAATGGCACTGAGATGCGCTATTACGACCGCGTGCAGTCGGACTGGCCGCTGCAGATTCATCTACAGGTGGGTAGCCCTACACCGAGCTGGTGTACCGCGAGTGGCAAGCTCTATCTTAGTTCACTACCTAGGGATCGGCGTCTGCGAATTATTAATAACCTGCCTCTCAAACAATACACCCGCAACACCATCGTCGATGCAGAAACATTAGAAATAGAGTTACAACATATAAAAGTAAGTCGCGTTGGCACAGACAATGAAGAGTTTGTCGATGGTATGGTGGCCTGCGCGGTGCCGGTCACTGATAGCAGCGGCAAGCTCTGTGCCTGCCTGTTTACCCATGCCCCGGTCGTACGCAAAAGCTTTGAAGAATTACTGCGCTATACCCCTGTCCTGCGCAGTGCAGCAGAACACCTGGGACATCTTATTGATGAACCAGAATAAACAATAAGCGACTCACAGAAGATCACCATGAAAAAAAGACTACCTCCCTTAAATTGGCTGCGCTCGTTTGAAGCCTCTGCTCGCCACCTGAATTTTACTCAGGCGGCAGCTGAATTACATATGACCCAGGCTGCCGTGAGTCAGCAAATCAAAGGTCTGGAAACTAAGTTGGGCTGTGCGCTTTTTGTTCGTTTGCCCAGAGGCCTAGAGCTTACCGACTCGGCTCGGGCCTATATCCCGGGAGTCCGTGAAGCCATTGAACAGCTGGCACTAGTTACCGATGAAGTGTTCGGCAAAGAGCGCAGTCACACATTAACGGTGCGAGTTAATCTGGTATTTTTTACAACTTGGTTAGCACCGCGACTGGCAGATTTTCGCCAGCAACACCCAGATATTGACCTGCGTTTTACCAGTAATATTTGGATCGCCAACCAAGACAGTGACGCAGACGTGGAAATACGCTACGGCAAGGGTCTCTGGCCCGGATTCACCAGTAATCGCCTTACTTGGGATGAACTTATTCCTGTTTGTAGCCCAGAGCTACTAGACAGCCTCTCGCCGCCGGAAAATCCAGAAGCCCTAGGGGATTTCACATTGCTCCATGTCATCGGTTATGAAGAGGGCTGGGGTTATTGGCTTAATAAGCTTGGTTATCACAGCATTGATGCCTCCCAGGGGATTCATTTTGACTCCCTAGTGACCGCCCTGGAAATGGCTGCCCAGGGCCATGGCGTTGCTCTCGGTCGCACCTCGTTAATCGGTCCTATGCTGGAAAGCGGCCGTCTAATTTCACCCTTCCCTGACAGGACTGGCACCTCTGAATCATTTTTCTTGGTGACCCCATCAAATAAGGCTATTCGCCCACACATAGAGGCTTTTCGCTACTGGTTAATTGATCAAGCGGGATTGGAAGCTGAAGAGTAGCTTCGCTGAAGAGCCCTTTTACTGAAGAGCCCTTTTACTGAAGAGTACTTTTACTGAAGAGCCTTTTTACTAAAGAGCCCTTTTACTAAATAGCAGCTTTGCTAAGGAACAGCTTTTGTATGGCTGCTTTCAAAAGCCATTAGCTCCGGTGTTTAGTCGCCAGCGCCGGCTCTAGAGCTATCGGTTGATTCGACTAAGACTCTGGCTACCAAAGTATCCAACTCATACCAAAGGCTCTCATCAATCTCAATGCCCTCATCTAGCATGATGTCATAACGGTCAACCATGGCGTCCCATGAATAAGCCTCAGTTTGAATGCCCAAGGCTATTTCATCATTAAATTGCTGATCAATAGAGGCTAAGTCTGCCCCTGCAAAAATTAACAGAGACTGGTCGGCAACCGCATCTTGCACAACATATCGCCCATAGTCTGGTCGCTTTGCACCTGGGCCAATACTGACTTTAATAGCTGTGGTTCCCTCAACCCAATAAGCCACTAACGCAGAATGAGATGCAGCAGCACTGGCGAGACGCTGGATGATCAGCCTACGGTTGTGACAATTATCTAAGCGCACCCTGCTACTACCATACTGTCGAGCAAGCGCGCAGGCTAACCTCACTGTCTGGCTACCACTTAGTAAGACCGAACTACCTTGTCCATCGAGCAAAGCCTGATGATCGTCATTGTGGATAAGCTTGGCATGTAAACAGAGACAGTCATTGAGAAATGGTAGGGCATCCTGGAGCTGCTGTAAGCCATCAAAGCCATGCATCTGCGACCAGATAATCATCGCCGCAGCATCCTGATAGTCGCCTACAGAAAAGCCTAGGCCTTCAAACGCCTTCTTGAGAGTAGCCGTCAATTCATTGCGAGAGACTTTCATTGAATTATGCAGTGCTCGAGTCTGGGGTAGCCCCCAACACAGGTTTGATGGGGAACTGCCAGTCGTCCAAGAATGGTTTATCGAAATCACTGACTAACGGTGCACCCTGGAACATGGTATTGCGCACCCATAGGCGCGAGCGTGGGTCAAACTTACTCACGCCAAAAAAGGAAAGTTTGCAGCGTAGCAAATGAATCGGCAATACATCAGCGTGCACTAGGTTCTCACGAATATCACCATAATGACTCTGAGCCATAGTCTGGATACGGCTAATGGCACCACTGAAATTCGGCTGCTGAAGAATAAAATGGGCAACATCTTGCTGAGGAAACTCTGTCATATAGACGCATATTTCATCGAAGCATTCACGCACCATACGGCCTATTGCTAATGGCATCTGCTTTTCCATACCCATATCGATGTGGGTTTGGCCTAAACGTGGTTCCATCTTTTCTTCAGAACGATACCAGAAAGAACCCTGGGCGGCGGGCTCAGCAAAATCGATAGCTAGGGCCCAATCATATTTATCTTCTATTAGCAGCTTCAAGTCGGCCAACGACATCTGTGGCACCAAATGCTGATCTTCATCGACAGACATCTGTTCTTCTAGCTCGTCCACAAGCTCGGGGTAGAGCTCAATCAGCATGGTGTTCATCACTTCTTGGGTTTCAACACGCCAGTTAGTCTCAGCGTACAGAACCAACTCTGCCCAACTGTAATGGTTAGCAATAATATTTGGGCCCTCATTGACGAGCCACTGGCCAAGCTCTTGGAGCTCTCCACGGACCAGCCCATTAGAGATATTTTGTTGCGAATCTCCGGTGACAATTTCACCTAGATGCTGAATCACTCTGGCAGTCCCGACCCGGAACTGTTCAAGCATGGCGGAAGTTACACCATCAGTACCTGCATCGACCGCTCTCGCTAAGGCGGTTTCGCGCTGTTCTATCCATTGGTTAATCAGCAATGGATGATTAATTAAAAACGGCGCCATACCAAGGCCTGTAGAATTGCCAATACCAAAGTAGCGTTTAATATCGTTGTGCAGGGAAACCGCCGTTTCCGGTTTGCGCTGAGCGGCAACATAGTCAGTGTGCTGTAAGCTAAAATGGCGAAGCATAAAACAAGTAAACATCTCTGCAGCAAAGGGGCGGTTAAAATCTCGATGTTTGGTGCGTACCTTTTCCCAGTCGGCCATGCCCAGCTTGCCACTGCCATAGGCAGCCGTTGTGCGATACAGATAACCCACCTCAGCAATCACGTCGATATCGGGCTGACGGCCATGGGCCAATTCGTCAACGACATATTCGAAGGTGCGGCCGCTGCGATTGCCTCTTGATAACACCAACACTCTTGAGTCAACACGACCCGCTTCTTGCTTGGGAACATTGGTGCGCAAAAACTCTAACTGCTCTGCACCCACCGTACCTTCACAAAGGGCCATGGTGAGATCCCATTGATTGGCAATCACTCTGTCATTGCGGTTTTCTGGGTCCAGATAATGGGAAAACAATACATAGCTATAGGTGCCATATTTGGCTTGTACTTCATAGACTGCAGTGCCGTAGCCCTCTGTATCGAGATCAAATATGGTGCTCTTGATCTGCCAGTTTTCCTGCACCATGCGTCGTACTAGAGTGCGCATAAAACTGAGACGAGACTGATGAAAACTGCCCAAACGATCGAGTTGCATAACCTGACTAGCAGGACGCATCGGCAGCGCGGCTCTATTGCCGTAGCTTTGCTTACTCGCTGTATTATGTTCGGATCGCACAGGCTTTATCTCATTGCTTATGGTAGATATTAGGCTCTATTTAGCACCCCATTTTTCGCTATTGTAGGCTCACTATAGCGCCGCGACTTAATTGCCAGCGACATAGAAACTACAGTTGCGACATCTAACTTTGCTAACTTACAGAGGCCCTGATTTTTAAGGACATACGGTAGAGCTGGGGAAAGATTTAGCAAAGAATGCCAACCAATTTTGCCCCATGATTTTTTCGATATCGCTATTATCAAAGCCGACATCCTCTAACCCCTGAGCTACTGTCAGCATATCTTTTGATCCTGTAAACCAGTTGGGCTGACGTGGCCAAGATAGGTTGGCAGCAGACCCCTCCCCATGGTCGATACCCATGGTCCAACGGCCACTGCGCATCCATTCCAATATAGAGTAATCCCAGTTTTCACAGAGATCAGAACCGATGCCGATGCGGTCTACGCCAATCATCTCTGCGGTTTGCGCAATCATCTGGCAAAATTCTGGCAAGGTGCAGTCCGAGCCATTTTTCAGGTGAAAGGGATACATGCTAAAACCCAGCATACCCTCTGACTCCCCAATAGCACGCAGTACGGTATCTGACTTATTGCGCAGCGCGGCATGAAAAGAGGTTGGGTTGGCATGGGTAATAGCGATGGGACGTTCGGAAATTTCAATAGCTTCTAAGGTGGACTTCTCGGCACTGTGAGACATATCAATGATCATGCCGACGCGGTTCATCTCTTTGATGACTTGGCGGCCAAAGCGTGTAATGCCGCCGTCCTGTTCTTCGTAACAGCCAGTCGCCAGCAGACTCTGATTGTTGTAGCTGAGTTGCATAATACGCACTCCCAGCTGCTGCAAAATCTGCACCATTTTGACATCGTCTTCTATGGGCGAGCAGTTCTGAAAACCAAAAATAATACCTACCTTTCCCAAGCGCTTAGCCTCAAGGATATCTGCGGCATTATGGATAGGCATTATCAGGTCAGCATGATTAATAAAGTGCTGATTCCAGTTGCCAATATTCTCTAAGGTCTCACGAATATTTTCCCAGTAGGCAATAGTTACATGGATAGCACTTAGGCCACTGCTTTGAGCCTTTTCAAATAGGTCGCGGTTCCAATTAACGTATTGCAGGCCATCGACTAGAAGCATATTTTTGTTCATGACAGAATCCCAAATAGCGATTAATAAGGCTTGCTGTAGTTAGTTTTAATAATAGTGTAAAACTCCCGTGCGTACTGACCCTGTTCTCGGGGACCGTAGCTTGAGTTTTTGCGACCACCAAAGGGCACGTGGTAATCGGTGCCTGCAGTGGGCAGGTTAACCATGACGCAGCCAGACTTGGAATGGCGCTTAAAGTGACCCGCATTTTTTAAACTGTTGGTCATAATGCCCGAGGTCAGACCAAACTCTGAATCATTGGACACCTGCAGCGCCTCTTCATAGCTAGCGACTTTGATGACACAGGCAATTGGGCCGAACACTTCTTCACGATTGATACGCATCTCGTTATTGGTGTTTATAAATAGTGCGGGTGACATGTAAAAACCTTCGGTGTCCATGGTTAGGGCTTCGCCACCTAGTACTAGATCAGCGCCTTCATCTTTGCCCAGCTGAATGTATTCAAGGTTTTGCTGAAACTGACGGTCGTCGACAACGGGGCCAATTTGCGAGCCCTCGGCCATCGCATGGCCCACCACTAGAGCGCCGACAGCAGTAGTCATTTTTTCAACAAACTCGTCATGGATACCGGCCTGCACAATAATCCGTGAAGACGCAGTACATTTTTGGCCTGTACCAAAATAGGCTCCAGCAACAGCGCACTGCACAGCCAGGTCTATATCAGCATCATCCAGCACTACTAGCGCATTTTTACTGCCCATCTCTAGCTGCACGCGGGCCATATTTTCAATGGCATTGCGGGCAATATGACGGCCGACACCCACAGAGCCGGTAAAGGTAACGGCGTCGATATCTGGCGAGGTACAGAGTGTTTCACCGACATCGCGGCCAGAACCCATCACTAGATTGAAAACGCCAGCTGGCAGGCCACTGCGACTAATAATATCGGCCAGTATCCAAGCACTGCCGGGCACCAGCTCAGCGGGTTTTAGCACCACTGCATTTCCATAGGCTAAGGCGGGAGCAACTTTCCATGCGGCAACGGCCATAGGGAAATTCCATGGAGTCACTATAGCGATAACACCCAGAGCTTCGCGGTGTACCTCAACATCAACACCTGGACGCACTGACTGGGTGTTTTCGCCCATGAGGCGCAAGACTTCTGCACCGTAGTATTGAAAAAACTGACCGGAGCGAGCAACTTCACCCTTGCCTTCGGCGAGGGTTTTGCCCTCTTCTCGGGCCAGAACAGCACCAATTTCAGCACTGCGGGCAATCAGCTCTGCACCAATAAAGTCCAGCACGACCTTACGCTGTTCTAGAGCACTCTGAGACCAGCCGTCAAAAGCAGATTTGGCGGCGGCAATAGCAGCTAGGCAGTCTTCGTTAGACGCCTTGGCGTAATGGCCCACTATATCGCTGGTATCTGAAGGGTTGATGTTCTCGATAACTGCTGAGCTATCTACCCATTTGCCGTTAATATAGTTGCTGTGCATATCCTGACTCATACTGACTCCGCCGTTAATTGTTGGTGCTGAACAGCACCCTAATCGTCTATTTTTATACGTGCCCACTCATAAAGCTAATGAAAACTTTATATAGATTTATAAGCTTAATTAATTTATTCTCAACTCAAATAAAATTTATAACAAAAATAAAAAAAGAGAATCCGATCAAATACTTAAACGTAACTCTGCGACATCTTCGCACGTTTATCACCGTGGCCGAGCAAGGCAGTTTTAATGGCGCTGCGGAAAAACTCTCGCGTACGCAACCGGCAATCACCTTAGCCATCAAACAGCTAGAAGAGTTTATTGGGTTAAAGTTGCTTGAGCGCACCACTAGGCAGGTGAGTACAACTACTGAAGGGCAGAACTTTATCCCTATAGCTCAGCGCTTAGTGCGGGATTTTGATACCGCTATCTATGACCTGCGCGCTACCGCAGAACGGCGCAGTGGTCATGTGAGTATGGCCATTGTTCCTTCCGTCGCTAGCAATGTGCTGCCAGACATAATTAAAAGCTTTTCTAAGGAGTTTCCCGGCATTCATCTACATCTTGATGACGATAGCTCTCAAGGGGTACAGCGACGAGTAGAGCGTAACGAGGTGGACTTTGGCTTGGGTAGCCAGTGGAAGTCCAACAAATTACTAAATTTTAAGCCGCTGTTTGCCGACAAACTAGAGCTAATCTGCCACGTGGACCACGCTCTGGCGCAAAAAAAGGGACCGGTTCACATTACAGAACTGGATACCACGACCTTTTTGGATACCAGTATTACTAAGACATTGCGTATTCGTGAGAGCTTTGGCGAGTCGAAATTCGACTTCCCCAATATCACCACATTGCTGGCGATGCTCAAAGCTAATCTTGGCGTGTCTGTTTTACCCTCTTTGGCCATCCCAAAATCGACTACGGATCTGGTGTCGCGGCCGCTTATTCCCACTGAGATTAGAGAAATTTATTTGATTACCCGCAAAGGCTGGACACTGTCCCCAGCGGCTGAAGCGATGATTGAAACGATTGTCCGCGAGACCCCAAGTCAGGTCGCAAAGCATGGCCTTACCATACTTAACAGGCCCGCTGTGACCAGTTGAAATACTGAGGTTACCTTTTATAAACTCTTTTTATACACCCTTATTTGTACACTCTTCTTAATGCACCCTTTTTCACCGACCAAATAATACGGGCTAGTTACTACAGCCTATTTATTAAGCGTTGAGAAATTCTTTACAGCTGTCCAAGGTTTTTGCGCTGATTTTAATACCATGGATAGCGGCTTTAGCCCGGTTAGCATAACGGCGATCACCCGGGATATGGGCCCCTTCCATACCAGCTAGATTTTCTATAAACATTTCAGAATGCTGTAACCAGCTGTCAGCATCACCAAAGTGGTTAGGGTCTATGGCCAGCATAAACTCGCCGCCGTTGGGTGGACCACCGTCATTATTATCATTGACCTGAGCTTCATAGCTGAAGTCCATGCCGGTCAGGCCTGCCACTAGCAACTCAATCATCATGGCAATAGTTGAACCTTTGTGCCCACCGAAAGGCAGCAAAGCACCACCATCAATTATTTTTTGAGCGTCAGTGGTCAACTCACCCTCGACGTCAACCCCAGTGCCCATGGGGACTGGCTGACCATCTCGAGCAGCGATCATCACATCACCCTTGGCCATTGAAGAAGAGGCCTGGTCAAACACCAGTGGCGGCTGATCGCCACGAGGCCATCCAAAGCACATAGGATTAGTGCCAAAAAATGGCTTCTTAGCCCCCGCAGGAACCACTGCCGACTTGTAAGTGGTAAATGCCATTGCTACCAATCCTGCTTCGGCTATGGGCTCTACTTCTACCCAAAGGGAGGAAAAGTGGTGAACATTGACCAGCGCCATAGCCGCAATACCGTTTTCTTGCGCCGCTTCTATTAGGGCCTGGCGACCTCTCTCAAGGGCCAGTGGTGCATAGCCTCGCCTACCGTCAACCCTTACCACTGAGGGGGAAATACGCTCAACGGTTGGCTCCGCGCAGCCATCAACTTTGCCACTGCGCAATGACGCTATGTAGCCGGGCATGCGAAATAGACCGTGAGATGCACTACCATCGCGCTCGGCGGCGCTAATGGTTCTTCCCAGAGCAGCTGCATTTTCACTGTTACAGCCATTGGCCATTAAACAGTCGCTGACAAGTTGCTGAATTTCAGCTTCAGTCATCATTACATCGGACAAAGTATCACCCCCACATTGTTATTTAATTGGATATCGTTCGAGCACAGGGCCCAGGGCTTGCTTTAAAGGCTCTAGGCAGTGCTCAAAGTTTTTCCACTGCTCTAGCCCCGCTGTATAAATTGGCTGGCGCACCTGCTCTGCACTTGGCGTTCTTACCGAGCGCTCATTCTTATGGAAATTAACACAGCTTTCCTCAAATGGTAGCCCACAGTAATCGAGAATGCGCCGCACCTGTGTCTCAAGATCGGCAACCACATCTTCGTACTGCACACTCAATACCTTGCCCGGCAACACTGCATCCCAGTGGTCCATTAATTCCACATAATTTCGGTAGTAAGTTCCTACCTCTTCAAGACCGTAGGTAAATTCTTGCCCCTCAAAGAATAGCTGCTTAAAACCACTGAAACAGCAGGCCATGGGATGACGGCGTGCATCAATAATTTTGGCATTGGGCAAAATCATTTGAATAAGACCAATATCACGGAAATTATTCGGCATCTTATCGATAAAATAAGCTGCACCTTGTCGATGAATTTTTGTTTCATCAATATAGGTCTGACCCAACTTTTGGGCAATTTCTGGGGTTAGTTTTTCGAGTACCTGAGGGTATCTTGGCTCTTCATAGACAGTGCGACGGCCATTTAGGCGATGAGCTATAGCAGGGATATTGTTCAACTCCAGAGTACCGTCAACCATAGAGTGGGAAGCGAGTATTTGCTCCAGCAAGGTGGACCCTGCCCGGGGCAGCCCGACAATGAAAATAGGATCTGCCGCAGAGCAACCAGACTCACCAAATTTTTCAAACAGTTCAGCTGTACAAAACTGCTTCTGTAAAGACAGCTTGTAACTCATGCGCTCTTTATCGTATTGGACATCTTGTTGTTTGAGCTGGTTACCAAAGACATAGTATTCACCGGCAGCCTGGTAATCTTTGATATCTTCCATGGCTTTGCCCAAAGCAAAACTCAGGTGTATGCGATCATCTAATGCGGTGGTTTCAGATTGCTGATGCTCACGCATCAGCGCTATTTCTGCATCTTCAAACTGGTAAGTCTTAAGGTTTGCCAAACTCCAAAAGGCGTCGCCAAAATCAGGTTTAGCCCGATAGACTGAGCGATAAGCTTCAACCGCTTCGTCAATTCGACCAATCGTTTTTAAGGTGTGGCCGCGCAGTAAATGGGTGGGTGCAGCGCTGGGGTCGGCGGCCGCAAACTCGTCATATAACGCTATGGCCTCTTCAAACCGCCCTACTGCAACACATTGATTTGCATAGGAAAATCTGTATTTATTGTTGTCTGGTTCGGCGTCTAACAATATCTGCGCCTGCTCCATACACAGCTCAAACTTCTGCCGTTTGTACAGTACATTCATGTAGTCAAAACGCACCAATTTATTATCGGGCTCATAGACCAAAGCACTTTCGAGAATAAACTCTGCGTCGTCTAGCACATGGGTCTTAACCCCTAGATCAGCAAGCAAACGCATGGCTTCAATATTTTTTGGCTGCTGTTGTAAAAAGCTGCGACACAGTTGCTCAGCCTTTGACAGTTTGCCTTCTTCCATTAAATTTCTAACACCCAGAAGCTCTGGAGGCAGAGAAGCTAAGCGCTGGTATTGCTCAGTAAAGTATTGATGGGCTTGTTGGTCTACCTTAGGGTCAGTAAGAGTAGCTAGCATCTGCCAGCTCGCGATGAGGCTACTGTTGTGGGTGGCTGCTGCCTGAAAGGCTGAACGTGCCTCTACATTGTTGTTGAGAGCCATATGCACATGGCCCTGTTCCTGCCAAGCGCGACCATAGGTCGGCTCGATCTCAATTAATTTTCCTAATGAAGCTAATGCGCCTGCATAGTTCTCTCTAAATCGCTGGGCGACGGAAATAAGATATAGCGCTTCTGAATGATTGGGATAATCTGCTAACAACTGCTCCATAAGCTGCTGTGCATCCGCAAACTCACCGGACTGCATGAGGGCTTTGCCTCTTTGCAATAGCTCTGCCGCTGCCTCAGATGATATTTTCGATGCATCATCCCTGTCATTATTTTTGCCGCTGTCAGACATAGACTTTTCCGTTACCTAATGTGTAGTTGATTTTATAACATATAAAATGCAAAGCTTTACCGCTAATACAAAAAAGGCGAGCCTAAGCTCGCCTTTTTTGTTACTTCGACTTAACGAATATTAACTAACACTAAAAATTAGCTATTAATTAAAATCGTAGTTGAAACGCATACCAATCGTACGGGGACGGTTAGTAGTTGTTCTTTCCAAAAAGTCCTGTCGGTTGATGTGCAACTGTGCGCGCTCATCAGTTAGGTTGCTAACATAAAGCTCAACACCCCAACCTGCGTCAGTTGTTACACCAGCGGAAGCATCCATGATGATATAGCTATCTTGCATGGTATTCGGCTCTGCAGCAGTATCAACAATTGAGTTGAGTGCTTCACCGTTATACTTACCGCCTAACTGCCAGTAACCTTCCATTCCAGCATCCATATCCCAGTTGTAACGGGCGCGAACATTGCCCTGGAACTCAGGAGTTAATGGGAGAGGACGGCCTTCGTCCTGAACAACAAAAGAGAAACCTGGATCTACGCGAACCAGCTCAGTTTCGTTGTAAGACATTGCACCGAACAGAGTCAGGTTATCACTAACCGCCCAAACCATATCCATTTCGAGACCGGTGATCTCAGCGTCGCCGCCGTTATCTACGATGGTGAAAATAGAGATGTTCTGTGAGTCAAACTGAGAGACCTGAATGTCTTTCCAGTCGATCTGGTATAGCGAGCCGTTTAGACGCATGTCGCCGTCTAACAGGGTCAGCTTCCATCCCAACTCAAGATTTTCCAGAGTATCTGAATCGAACTTGTAAGGTAGGCAGTATCCTGGGAAACCATTGTCTTTCGCTGGAACGTCTACACAGTCAGTACCACTATAAGTACCCTTCTGCGCTGCGCCACGGTTGAATCCAGGAGGACGGTAACCTTCAGAAGAAGTCATATAGAACAACATATCTTCGTTAGGCGTCCAAGTCAGGGTCAACTTAGTGATGGTATCTGTGGTTTTGATTGGCTGTAGAACATTAAACTTCTGCCCATAATCTCGACCACCAGTAACATTTGGAATCACGTCATTTGTGGGATCAGCGTCATCGATAAACAGAGGACGGTTACCATAACGCCATGCGCCATAACCTGTGAAGCCATACTCTAGATCGTAGTAACGAGCTGAGGCGGCAACAGTGAATGTTTCACTGAGGTCATAGGCAATCTCACCAAAGACAGCAACCTGTTCTTCGCTACGAGTATTATCGTTACGGAACTGAGTCGCTGAGCTAACGAGGCCACGAGCGTTCGCGTCGGCGTTATCCAATGAAGAGTTAAGGTTAATGTCGATAGCAGTAAAGCCTGCTTCTGCTGGACCCATGTAGTTAAAGTTACCTACGTGAAGGATTTCAGCATCTTCGTAGAAAACACCACCAGTGAAGCGTGCAGCTGCATCTGGATCAGTCGCCACACGAAATTCGTGTGTCATACGAGTATTCTCGTTTTCTGCGTTGAAGTTGTTAGCAGGGTTACCACATTCGATCACACCAGTATTACCACTAAGCGTTGGATCCCAGCTGTAGTTAGCCTGACCAATATCTAAGCCATGGTAGTAAGAACCAGTAAGGTACTCACACTGGTAGCCAGGAATAAAGGCACCAATGTTTGAGTAACCGGTGTAGTCCAGACGCTGAGAGACTTCACGATCTAAGTAGGCACCGGTGTAAACCAGATCCAGAGCACCAGCACGACCTTCTAAGGTCCATGCCAACTGAGTGAATTCATCTTCCAATGAATCTTCAGTGAAACGTGCGACCTTGAGATCACCGATGGATTCGTCATAGTCGAAAACACCCTGAGTCTTCAGAGACTGCTGAGTAAACTGAATCAGCGCTGACCAGTCGTCATTGATCAGGTACTTAGCACCTAAACGCATACCCTGATAGGACACATCGTTAAAGTCATCTTCAACCAAAGCCGAGCTTGTAGCAGTTGTATAGTTAACCGGAATAGTCACGCCACCGGCACCAACAACAGTGCCGTTACCAAAGATATGACCTTCGTCAAAATCTACGGAAGCACCAGGGTAGGCTGGGTTCAACGCACTACTTGCGGTGAATGTACCTTCGACATTATCGATGTAACCACCTCTGTTGTCGGTATAGATAGCAGCGCGAACTGCTAGTTTACCGTCGAGCAAAGGGATGTTGATCATGGCTTCAACTTTATTGCTGTCTTCGCCGCCTTTAGTGCTTGAGTAACCAGCAGAAAGGCTTGCATCGAACTCGTCGATAACAGGCTTATTGGTAATCAGTCGAACTGTACCAGCCTGTGAGCTAGCACCATAAAGAGTACCCTGGGGTCCAGGAAGTACTTCGATACGCTCCATATCAGTAATGTAGACGTCTAGGTTACGACCACCGGCCGTTACTGGCTGCTCGTCTAAATAGAGTGCTACGTTAGGAGCAGAGCCCTGTGATTCCGCAACAGAGATATTAATTGCGTCAACAGCAGCGCCACGGATGTAAATTTCATTCTGACCTGGACCACGGCCACCTGCATTTACACTGGGAAGATATTTAACATAGTCTTCAAAGCTTGTAACGTTCTGCTGTTCTAGAGACTCTTCCGTCATTGCTTGTACAGCAATTGGAATGTCCTGCATGCTGGCGGATCGTTTGGTCGCGGTTACAATAACCTCTTCCAACATTCCTTCAGCAACAGTCATACCTGCGGCACTTGCTGCAATACCTGCGGCAATTACCGAGATAACAGCCCGGTTTACTTTTGTTTTTTGAAACATAGTTTTCTCCCCAATGTATAAATTTTGAAGTGATTATTACTGGCTTTTTTTATACAGTTTGCACTGAATTCTATTAAATTTTGGCCAGTTTGATACGTAATACCTGTGGATACTCGCCCAGTAGGGTGAGAGACACAAATTAAAAAATTAAATCCATTTATAAGTTATTGTTATTAAGGATGGGTGCTATAACTATTTGCACAACCCTATCTATCAAACGTTTAAACCCGCCGACCCCACATTTGTAATATATTAGCTACGGGGCCTACCTATAAAAGGCGGTGACTTTAAACAACTCCTTGATTGCCAAATCTAACGTCCTGTCAGGGCTGATTTACAAATTAAAATGACCTGAAATCATTCATTAATAAGTTTTATTTTTCCCGGTTCGAGCAAGATTCTGTGGCTTTTATATAAAGTACCCAGAGCCTGTTTATACTTCTTTTTAGAGACCTTAAAAACGCGATAGATCTCTTCGGGATCACTTTTGTCCGAGAGGGTAGACTCTCCACCCGACTCCTCTAAATGACGCATTATTTGCTCACCCAGATCATGGTCGCCCTGCAATGTAGCCTGGGAAATCACCAGGTCTATCTTACCGTCCGAACGGATGCTCTTCACAAACCCTGGCAAACGCTCGCCAATTTTTAAAGGGCGAAAGGCATCCCCGCGAAACAGCAGGCCTAGGTATTTGTTATCGATAACGGCTTTGTAGCCCAGCTCAGTGCGGCCGGCGATCAATAGATTAACGGCCTGTCGGGGCTTAAGCCAGACAGACTCTTCGTCTAGGTGATGATTGAGTTTAGAGGATGCCGCAATGCGGTCTGAATTTTTATCGTGAAAGACATGAACTACGTAGGAGTAGCCAACTTCCATCGGTTTTTGCTGTTCGTTGTAGGGAACCAGAAGATCTTTCGGCAGACCCCAGTCAAGAAAGGCGCCGGCATGGCTTATGTCCACTACCTTCAGCATCTCGCAATCCCCTACCTGAACTTTGGGTTGCTCGGTTGTGGCTATCAGAAGATCGTCAGAATCGAAATAGAGAAACACATCAACCCAATCACCTACTTCACAGTGGTCAGGAACATAGCGCTTGGGCAACAAAATAGTGTCGAGGTCACCACCATCCAAATAGACTCCAAAGTCTACCTGCTTAACAACTTGGAGATTATTAAAAGTACCAATTTCTACCATTTATAACTCTCTGACCTTTAATAGACTGCTTAAGACAGCTTTTATCAAGGTGCGAGAGTATACAGTATTGAGAGCAAGCGCGGGAGATTACTGCCGCCCTTGCTCCTGCAAAGGTTAGGCGGAGTGGTGATTCTCTGGAGTATTTTCCTGAAGCAGCTCTTTAGGCACTGGCTCTGTAAGCTCTGGATTAGCCGCAGAAGCAGCTTTAGCCGCAAGCCCAGATTCCACAGACTTAATCACATCAGTCACGGTAACAAAGCCCTCAATCTCTTCGTCAGTAAACTCAATCGAGTACTCGTCTTCCAAATCCATGCCAATAGACAACTTTTCAAGAGAATCAACGTTGAGCTCTGCCAGTGTCATACTGACATCGACCAAATTAGATTTAACGGCAGGGTTTTTACTAATAAATTCGCAAACAGTTTTCTCAACCGCTGACTGATTGGTATCGTCCATAATATCTAGTCTCTTGTTTTATAATTGTAGGGTTCCTGCTTCAGCCCTGCATCCTAATGACTGAATCAAATACCAAAATAACGGCATCTGATAGTTTAAAAGTAGTCTAGAATCGGGGCATTCGCAAAATATAAAACCGAATTAGCACCAATAATTCAGGAATCGTTGTATGAATATATTCTCGACTAGCGGCTTTAGAAATGTCTGGGTGCTAAGCATCAGCGGCGCACTGGCCGGTTCGGTGATACCCCTTATGATTTTGGCAGGCAGCCTGGCGGGCACCTACTTAGCCCCATCTGCAGCCTGGGCGACAGCGCCTATTGCCCTAATGATCACTGGCACCGCAGCGGGGGTAATACCAGTAACCCAATGCATGAGAATCATGGGCCGCAAGAATGGGTTACTACTGTTTATGGTGATTGCCATATTGACCTGCGGCCTTTCTTTTATTGCACTGCAACTCAATAGCTTTACCCTTTTTTGTATTAGCGCCCTGGCTCTAGGCTCCTGCAACGCGGCAATATTGCAGACTCGATTTGCGGCTATGGAGTCTGTCGACGTGCAATACAGCTCAACGGCAGCCTCTATGGTAATGGCGAGTGGGATTATTGCCGCCTTTGTTGGGCCAGAATTAGCGGTATTAGGCAGGCAACTAACCCCCGTCGACTATCAGGGATCGTTTTTATTGGCGGCTGTGTGCATTTTTATAGCTGCCCTACTACTTAGCAGCCTTTACAAGCCGACAACCATGGCGACACAGACGGTCAGTAAAAGCCAAACCACCACAGCTGACCTAATGCGCAACCCCGTTTTTTGTTTGGCCCTGGCGAGCGGCGCAATAGCCTATGTCATTATGTCCTTTGTGATGACCGGCACCCCAATTAGCATGCACCATTTTCATGGTCATTCATTAATGGACACCAAGTGGGTGATTCAAAGCCATATTGCAGCAATGTTTCTGCCTTCGTTTATCGCACCTTTACTGTTTAGGTACCTCAATATCCGCGGCATGATGCTATTGGGCCTCGCATGCTACTGCGCAACCATTGCTATTGGCTTTTCAGACACCACGGTCAACGGGTTTTGGTTACAGCTGGTGCTGCTAGGTATTGGCTGGAATTTTCTGTTCGTCGCCGGCACGGCGCTGCTGCCAACTACCCATAGTGAAAATGACCGCTTTAAGGCTCAAGCAGTCAATGATTTCACGGTGTTTTCGTTTCAGGCAGTTGCGGCACTGAGCGCCGGCTGGGCGATCAATCTTATTACTTGGCAACAGATGTTGCTCGGCTGCTTGCTTCCAATTGGCTTAATGACAGGGATTCTTCTCTGGGAACGGGCCACAACCAACAAATTTAAGAGTTCGACAACTATTTAAGAGTTCAATAACCTAGCTGTGACGACGGTTTAAGAGCGGCGCAAGGCCCTAGCCACGATAAACGCAGCCACTGGTGCAAGTTTCTTTAATAGTAATACAGCACAACTCCGGCAACTGAGGCTTGAGTTTCTGCCATATCCACAGAGCCAAGTTTTCACTGGTGGGGTTTTCTAGCCCCTCTACATCATTAAGGTAATGATGGTCCAGCTGGTCATAAATGGGCGCAAACGCTGCTTTTATATCCCCAAAATCCATAATCCAACCAGTTTGAGCCCCCACAGGGCCTTCTACGGCGATTGTCACCTGAAACGAATGACCGTGAAGACGGGCGCATTTGTGCCCTTCAGGGACATTTGGCAACCTATGAGCCGCTTCTATACTAAACTCTTTATAAATCTGCATTTTTACTGAAAAAATCCTTTATTTAGGCCGGTATATTAGGGTTGCCAAACTGATATGTATATAGCACCAGAAAAAGTTTGACAGCCACCTTCAGTTCGGTAGAATGCGTCGCTCTCTCAGGGGGTGGTTAGCTCAGCTGGTAGAGCATCGCCCTTACAAGGCGAGGGTCACAGGTTCAATCCCTGTACCACCCACCATAGAGAAAATGCTTTCACGGACCGGTAGTTCAGCTGGTTAGAATGCCGGCCTGTCACGCCGGAGGTCGCGGGTTCGAGTCCCGTCCGGTCCGCCAATAATAAAATAGGCTGCTTCGAAAGAAGCGGCCTTTTTTATTGTTCGTAGATTGACCCCAAGACGAGAGCCCCGTTTCACTAGTACACCCCCGTCACCCCAAACCAAAACCAAAAAAAACAGAACCCAAAAAAAAACCCCCGATCCAAAGTCAGATCGGGGGCCCTTTTTACTACGGGGAGAGTTGTTGCTTCATGAAATATACAAGGAATAAACATCACTTGCCCTACTTAAGACCCCGTCGGCCAGACAAGTTCCATTAAACCTAAATAATTTTTCCACTGCCTCCGCATCAAACCACCACAACACTAAAAACCCAACTTCACCAAAATATTCACGGCTCAAGCAAACTGGGGTACTATCTTCAGAAACAAATTGCGCACTAGCAACCATCTATAAACAATGGATCCCTCCTCATGACCGTAAAATTCGACCACCAGTTCGCCGCCTCCGCAGACCAACTCTGGGCCATTGTCGGCACTCCCGACCGTGTTGACTGGGTTCCTGGTGCAGAGAGCTGCACATTTGATGGATCAGTTCGCTCTCTATCACTTCCTGGTGCTGGAGATATCAAGGAACGCATCCTTAGCCACAATAATGAGTTACGACGCATCGAATACTCCTGCTTCGAAACACCTGCCCCCTTAGAATCTCACCATGCCAGCATGGAAGTCATTGCTAACGAAAACGGCTGTCGCCTCCTCTGGGAAACCACTGCTGCTCCCATTGAAATCGAAACATTTATTCGTACTAGTATGGAAGGCTGTATAGAAAAGCTAGCTGACTTATTAAGCGAGTCAGAAACCGAATAGCACTCTAATTACCCCCTAATTAACCCCTAATAGCTCCCTAATAACCGCTATGATCACAATTGTTAAATATAGTTTTCTCACAATTTTAGTGATGAGCATGTGCATAGCAGGCCTATTGCTTACCCCTTTTAAGCAGACAATACTTAACCAACTACAAATGGAAGCCAATGCACATCTAAATGAATTAATCACCTCGCCCCACTCGCCACAGCTATCACCTCTTGACCCTATTATAGGGGCCCCGACCATAGGAAATATTACAGCTTCCGTGCATACGCCTTTTGTGAATCTGAATAATGCAGCCCTGAACCAATGGCTTACCGACAGTCAAACAGAGGTTCTGATTATTCAACAGCGCGGCAACATTATTCACGAGAGTTATTCTGACGCATCAAATCGAGGGCTTGCCATTAATAGTATGTCGATGGCAAAAAACGTAATTGCTCTGTTAATTGGCATTGCGATTGATGAGGGCCATATTCAATCTGAGCACAGCAATGTTCTAGACTATCTCCCTGAGCTAAATATTACTGACGACGCCAGTGTCAGCATTCGAGACATGCTTAATCACTTATCAGGTATACAAACTGGTTTTGCAGAACTAGAGAAGACACTTAAGGGCGAGCCTCTTACAGAGCAGCTCTCTGACATAACATTTACTGAGAATCGGCAGTTTCGTTATGACAATATCAATTACCATTTACTCGGCATTATTTTAAGTCGTGTTTATCAACAACCTCTCAATCAAGTTATCGACAATAAACTTTGGAGACCACTTAACTTAGAGAAGGCAGATATTATAGCCAGCACAGGGTACTGCTGCCTGTTTGCTACTGCTCGCTCTTGGCTTGCCATTGGAGAACTGCACCTTAATAAAGGCATGCACGATGGCGAACAAATTGTTCCAAAGAAATGGATTGACACTATGATTACGGACTATGAGATTCCTGAGGACTTCTTTGTGCAGGCTACCGGGGTCTCACAGGGAAACCGTTATGGCTACCATGTTTATGGCGGGCTAAAGGCTCACCCTGACTACTACTGGATCGAAGGAATGGGGTTGCAGACAATGTTTATTAACCCAGTTAGCGAAACTATTCTAGTACGTTTAGGAGGTATTCCGTCTTTGATCCGTCTACATAGTAATCGGTGGAATCAATCATTAATGGAAACCCCGATGTCTATCGTGAAAGAAATGACGTTTTAGTTAGATTTTGTAATTAGGCTTTGTATCTAGACTTTGTATTTAGACTGGCCGATATAGCCACACAGGAGACCACTTTAGACAGTGCATGCATTATTGTTAAAGGTATGATAGATTTAAAGTCGTTAGTATAGAAGTAGGCAATTTTTTGTCTGGGCACCACTAACGGAGAGAAAAGAGCCAAATATAAAAATAATAACTAGCAGTTAATAATCCTAATAAAACACACTGCGATAATTACAAGAATGACGGAGAAAATCCGTTACCAATAAAAATGTTGAGGGGAAACACCATGAAAAAATCAATACGTACTATAAGTGCGATGGCCTTAGCTATTGCGACAGCTTCTGGCGGTGCATATGCTGCCCAGCTAGAGGAAGTAATAGTAACAGCGCAGAAACGCGCGGAAAGCTTGCAAGATGTTCCAATTTCAATGACTGCTATCTCCGGTGACAAAATCTCGGACGCTAACATTCAAACCATGGCCGATCTAAGCGGATATGTTCCTAACTTAGGTATTTCAGAAAATGCTGTAAACAGTATTATTTCTATGCGCGGTATCGGCGTAGGCGCCAACCAGTCGTTTGAGCAATCAGTTGGTGTTTATGTAGATGGCGTTCACTACGGCAAGAGCCGTCAAGTTCGTACTGGTCTGTTTGACCTAGGACAGGTTGAGGTACTTCGTGGCCCTCAGGGTATTCTTTTTGGTAAGAACACACTTGCTGGCGCGATTAACGTAACCTCAGCTTCTGCAACAGTTGGCGACGAAATGTCAGGCAGAGTAAGTGTTAGCCGTGAAAGTAACCAAGGCGAGACTGCTGAAGTTATACTAAATGCCCCTGTCACTGACAACCTAGCTATTAGACTGGCTTATCGTGATCGTAGCGATGATGGCTACATGACCAATGGTTATGCCACTTCACAAAACGGTGCCCAGCCTTCATTCCCTAGTACTGATGAGCAAATTTGGCGTCTTTCTGCTACATGGGAGCCTACCGACAGTACTACTGTTAAGTTTAAAACTGGCGCAAGCGATTTTGTCCGTTTGGGCTCAACCGCAGCGCTAAATCGCTTCCAGCCTGAGGCAAACATTGCAGCTTCAAACGGCTTGATGTACGCAGTAATGGGCATCATGTTCCCAAGCTATGCAGGCGGGGTTGCAGCTGGCGTCGTTGACCCCTATCGTGACTCGATTTCACTTGGCGGTTTAGCCCTGGCCCAGAGCCTAGGTAGAGATCTTGACCAAACTGAAGAGAAGCCAGAGGGCACTGACACTCAGACTACTGAAAACTCTCTTAACATTAAGATGGAGTTAGACAATGGTTATACGCTTACGTCGGTGACTGGTCACTCAGGTTATGAGTATGAAGACGGCATTGATGCTGACTTTTTACCCGTTAGGTTTATCGGTCGAAGCGATATTTCTGACTATAGCCAGACAAGCCAAGAATTCCGGTTAGAGTCGCCAACAGATGAGGCTTTCTCTTGGGTTACTGGTGCATATTGGCAGACACAGGAACAGGAAATTGACCGTACAGTTGTCATTGACGGTACGTTAGGTAATCCTGGACTCATGACGGCGATCGTCGGCTGTAGCTCGTTCTTAAACCTTCCTCGAGCACTGGTAGGCCCCGCTTTCTGTATCAACGGCGTCACATCGTTTGATCAATCAGGGCGTGTTTCCAACTGGAAACAGGACACTGATGCTTGGGCAGTCTTCTTCCAAGGCACCTATGACATCACAGATACTCTAAGCCTGACTGCCGGTGTGCGTTATACCGAAGAAGAGAAATCAGTTCACGCGCAAACAGACCTTGTTCATGACACCACGGGCTTAGCGACTCCAAGTGCTAACCCATACAACGCTGCTATTAACGCTGCAAGCTTTGGATCATACCAGCACGTTTTTGATGAAGATCGCAAGACTGACCAGTTGATGCCTGCACTTAACCTGACTTGGGAAATGTCAGACACTAGCCTACTTTACGTAAGCTACTCAGAAGGCTTTAAGAGCGGTGGTTTTAACTCGGTAGATGACCAGAACCCTGAAATTGCAGCCGATGGTTCAGTTCTGCGAACTACTCCTGGACTCGGTTTCGAATATGAAGATGAAAATGCTGAGTCTTTCGAAATTGGTGGCAAGCACACCTTAATGGACGGCTCAATGACCGTTAACTGGGCGGTGTTTAACAGCGAATACATGAACCAGCAGGTATCTACATTCGTCGGTCTAGGCTTTGTTGTTGCAAACGCAGCAAGCTCAGATATCCGCGGAATTGAGATAGACATGCAGTACCAGGCGACTGATAACCTAAGACTTGGTGCCAATGTTGCCATGCTGGATGCAAAGTACGGAGCTTTTGACGCTGCCGGTTGTACAGCTGCGCAAGACTCGGCGTTAATTGGTCTAGGCACCCTAACTTCTTCTTCACCTGTTACCGCAGCAATGGGTTGTCAGGCGCAGTTTGACGGTGCTGGCAATAAAGCCGGTCAAAGCCAGGATCTTTCTGGTGACGACTTCGGTGCTGGGTACTCAGGTTCTTTGAGTGCTGATTACTCTCAGCCACTGGATAACGGCTTAGTTATGTTCGCTAGTGCAGACTATAACTTTACCGACGAGTACAAAATGACCGGTGACCATGACCCAATTGATATTCAGCAAGGGTTTGGCAAGGTTAATGTTCGAGTTGGTGTTCGTGGCGACAGCTGGGACTTCATGTTCTACGGTAAGAACATCACTGACAAGATCACTGCTCAAGGAGCGTTTGATATTCCTCTAGCAAGTGGTTCTCACGGCCGGTATAGATCTCCGGGTGAAATGTGGGGAGGTCGCTTTACTTACAGATTCTAAACATCTGTTGGTAGACCAGAAAAGGACGGGTATCCCCCGTCCTTTTTTTATGTCTCGAATGTCTGATTTTGCAACATTAATGACCGGTTTCGACAGTGCAGAGCGCGGTCATTGAGTTATGATAAAGTCAAAAAGGGGAATACCATGAGTACAGCATTAGTAACAGGCGCATCTGACGGCATAGGCTTGGAGTTCTGTAAAATTCTGGCCGGCCGGGGCTATAATCTTATTCTGGTCTCTCGCCGCGAAGCGTTACTACACCAAATCAGCAGCGACCTAAGTACAGAGCACGGTATTCAATGCACCGTTATCGCCGCTGACCTAGCAAAGCCAAAAGCTGCTCAAAAGCTATTCGAAGCCACCCAACAAAAAGGCCTGCAGGTGGACTTTTTAATTAATAATGCGGGGCTTTTACACAATGGTTTTTTTACCGAGCTAGATCTAAAAGCCCAAGAGACCATGATGACAGTGAATATGCTGGCACTGACGTCCCTCACCCACCTGTATGCCAATGATATGACTGCAAGAAATAGCGGCCATATTCTCAATGTTGCGTCCCTTGCCGCTTGGGCGCCACTGCCCAATCAAAATATCTATGCAGCCACCAAAGCCTTTGTACTCTCGTTTACCCAGGCATTACACAATGAACTAAAGGCCGCCGATACCGGCGTCACTGCAACTGCACTGTGCCCCGGCTATACCGATACCAGGATGATGGATAACCCAGATCAGGGAGCTAAACTAACCGTCCCCGCAGGTATGCTGCAATCGGCCCAAGACGTGGCCGAGCAAGGTATCGATGCCTGCCTTAAAGGCAAGGCTACAGCGATTCCCGGCATATCAAACCGTATGACGGCCTGGATTACTCATCTATTCCCAAAGATGACATTGGCCAACATTGCGGGCCGTTTTTACCGCAAAAATATGGCCTAGGTTTTTAGTAGCCGAGCTTTCTAATAGAGAGCATTTTAGTAGCCAAGATTTTTAGTCGCCTAGAGCCTCAGAAGCAAAGAACCTTAGAAGTTCAGAGACCTGGGAGCATAGCAATCTAACCAAATTAAATAGCAACGAATATTGAGAGACTATCATGGGTCAAAAACTACCTAAAAAAGTATTAATAACCGGCGCCAATGGTTTTATTGGCAGCAACCTAATGGCTCATTACAAAGCAGCGGGCATTGCCGTTATTGGCGTCGACCTTGTTGGTAATGACAGCGATATTATCGCGGCCGATATAGGCAATCCAGAGACCATAAGCCAGCAGCTAAAAGACTGTGATGTGGTCATTCACACTGCCGCGCTGGTTTCAAACTCTATCCCCGATGCAGATATGTGGCGAGTGAATGTGCTAGCCACTCGCAACCTAGTAGTAGCCGCTGAGAAACATAAGGTTCGACGCTTTGTGCAGCTATCCTCTATCGTTGCCTATGGTAATGCAGCTGAGGGCGAGCTGGACGAAACTCAGCCAGTACATGCCGACGGTGGCAGCTATGTATTAACCAAGCTAGCCTCAGAGCATGTGGTACTTACCACCGCAGCTAACACGGCCATGGAGACGGTCATTATTCGACCAGGCGATGTGTATGGTCCCGGCAGTCGTCCCTGGGTAATACTGCCAATTGAAGCCATTAACAAAGGGCAATTTATACTGCCAGCTAAGGGTGAGGGCTTCTTTCGCCCCATCTATATTGATGATCTGATTCGTGGCATTGCTCTGGCTGTGTCCACCCAAGAGGCCAGCGGCGAGATATTTAACCTCTCCTGCTCGGGTTATATGAGCACCAAAGAATTCTTTAGTCACCATTACCAGTGGATGAATAAGTCTGGCCCTAAAACAGTCTCAACTCGACTAGCTCTGCTCGCCGCTTCAGCAGCAACCACTATCGCCAACCTGACGGGCGGCGTTAATGAAGCATCGACGGCTACTGTTTTACAGCTATGCACTAAAAGTTGGTTTAGCATTGCCAAGGCAGAGCGAATACTAGGCTGGAAACCCGAGATGCCCTTTGACGAAGGTATACAGCGTTCAAAAGTCTGGGCTCAGGAGCAGGGCTTAATTAAATAACTATAGCCTAACCGCGGAAGGAGCCAGCAGTGCGCCCTGTCCACTGCTTAAAGCTGCGATAAAAAGACCGCGACTCAGCATATCCAAGCTCATGGGCAATACTGTCAAGACTGAGCTCTGTATTTTTGAGAAAGTACAGAGCCAGCTCTAGGCGCAGCTCATTTAAAACATCTTTGTACTGAGTGCCCTCTTCCGCCAGCTTGCGCTGCAATGTGCGGCTGCTAATACCCAGTTTTTCTGCTATTACAGCACTTGAAGGAGTCTGCTGCTTAAGCATTAGGCGCAATAAATTTTTCACCTGATCAGTGACTCGCTGGTTGGGCGTAATCTCTGCCAGAAGACGGGTCGCATGGCCAAGCAACATTTCTAGTAGCTTTTCATTGGCCTGGGGTAGCGGCACGTCAAGCCTAGCTTCATTAATACGCAGACCACTAGACCGTTGGTCAAACAAAACTTCACGGCCAAATACTTCGGCATAGTCCGCTAACAGCTCAGGGTTTTGGGGAGCTGAATGCTCAAACCAGACCGCATCGTGGAGTTCGATGTTAAGAAAATTTCGCGCGTAGGTCACCCAGCACGCCAACACATGCTCAACCTCATGGCGCACAGCCTCAGGGTTGTTGAATTTACAGCGCCAGCTCTGCAGGGCAAAACCGTCTTTAATTTCTACTGAGGTGACGCCCATATCACCTACAATTTTTTCAAAAATGGGAATCTTGGCCTGAATCATGCGCAGAGTAGAGCAGTTCATAGAGATATAACCGAGCACCGAATAGGATGCCGGCTCGATAAAGCGTGCAGAGTGGAGGCCAAAACAGGGGTCGCCGGTAGCTTCAATAAGCAGTTTCAGCAGATGCTCCATGGCAGAGATGGGAATGTGCTTACTGCTATCAGTCAATATCTGCGAATCGATACCTGCCAGCTCTAGAAGCGGTAAATAATCTACCCCGCAGGCTTGAGCCGATTTCAGATACTGATTGATCGCCGGCACCGAAGCCAAGCTATCACCGCTTATATCCAACATAATGCTATCCGTTATCCCAGTTACTGCTGTATTGGTTACACTCTTAACTAAGGTATTCATTACACCATTAATTGTATTATCTAGGCACCCCCTACTTATGTAATAGTTAATTGTAAGTTGGGGGCAAGTTAGCTTCTAGTTACATCAGCCTGACCGAAATAGTGACCCTCCTGTCGCTCTGCGACAGTGACCCATTTTACTCTGCCTTTATTATAGAGATTAATGGCTATAGTATGGCTGGACGGTGCCCTAAGGGCGACTAACGATCGTTAATGATAATCAGATTGTAGTAAGTGCACGACGCTTGAGCTACGACATTTAACTAAAAATAATACTTATAAAGGTGGGTGATATGCGGCTCTGGAATGGCTGGGGAAAAGAAAATAGCGAACTGACTATGGAGCTCAATAGCGGCTTAAAAATGCTCCTTGGGGCCCTTGTTGGACCTGGCGTATCTCTGCCTGAAGCAAGCCTTGAAGAAGTTGTGGCCACAGTGCCTGCCTCAAGGCTCAGCACTCACCCCCTAATTAGCACAGATCCCGAAACAAGAGTGCGCCATGCCAGGGGCCAAAGTCTGCCCGACTGGCTGGCCATGCACAGTGGCGAGGTAGGTACTTTCCCAGACGGTGTTGCCTTACCAGAGTCCAGCCAGCAGGTTCGTGAGTTACTGCAGTATGCGGCAGACCATGATCTCGATGTAATTCCCTACGGTGGCGGTACCTCTGTTGTAGGCCATATTAATCCCAATGCCAGTGACCGCCCCGTACTCACCATTAGCATGGCAAAAATGAATAAGCTCATCAAACTAGACCCTATAAGCCAACTCGCCACCTTTGGTGCTGGTATACCGGGCCCAGAAATTGAAGACCTGCTAAAAGCTGAAGGCTTTACCCTTGGTCATTTCCCGCAATCTTGGGAGCTGTCTACCTTGGGGGGCTGGGTAGCCAGCCGCTCCAGTGGCCAGCAGTCATTGCACTACGGCCGTATAGAGGCGCTATTTGCCGGTGGCAGTATGGAGACACTTAAGGGCACCATGAATATCCCAACTATTCCGGCCTCCTCTGCCGGGCCTGATATTCGTGAGATGGTCATGGGGTCAGAGGGCCGCATGGGCATTATTACTGAGGTGACAGTGCGCGTGACGCCAGTGCCTGAGGCCGAGCAGTTTCAGGTTGTGTTTTTCCCTTCGTGGGAAGCCGGTCTAGCCGCCGCGAGAGGGCTGGTACAGCAGCGTGTGGCCTTATCGATGGTGCGACTTAGCAACCCCCTAGAAACCATTAGCCTGCTCCATATGGGCGCAGGAGAGGATACCGCTGGTCTTGTCGCTCTTGAAAGTGCCCTGGCTGAGAAAGGCATTGGCACAGGCAAAGTCATGATGACCTTTGGGGTGACCGGCAGTGCCAAGCATTGTGTCCACGCTAAAGAGACGGCCCTAGAACTATGCACTTCCCATGGTGGCGCAGCAGACCAATCTGGTCTAGGTGACAACTGGGCCCATGGCCGCTTTCGCGCACCCTATGTTCGCGACCCTTTAGGGACTGCCGGCTATGCCGTCGATACTATGGAAACTGCCGTCGACTGGTCTGCAGTGACAGATTCTATCGATAAAATTGAGCATGCTATTCGCACTGGTCTAGAAGATGAAGGCGAGCAGGTACATGCTTACACCCATCTAAGCCATGTCTATGGCCAAGGCTCCAGCATTTACACCACCTATATTTATCGTTTTGGTGACAGCTATAAGCAAGCACTGCAGCGATGGCATAAACTTAAAGCGGCAGGGGCAGAACAGATTGTCGCTTGCGGTGGCACTATCAGCCATCAACACGGTGTCGGCGCAGATCACCGCAACTACTTAGCGGCGGAGAAAGGTGATCTTGGTATTGCCGCCATAAACAGCCTGTGCGAACTCTTTGACCCCAATGGCCGTATGAATCCAGGCAAACTTTTACCGGACAGTAAATAAAACTATGACCCAAAACTCTTCTCGCGAATCACTGCTTACAAAAATGCGTGACGGCCAATCTCTCAACTGGGATGTGATTATTGTCGGCGGAGGTGTTACCGGCGCTGGGGTGCTGCGGGAAGCGGTGCGTCGTGGCTATAAAGCATTGTTATTGGAGCAGCAGGATTTTTCTTGGGGAACATCAAGTCGCTCATCAAAAATGGTCCATGGGGGCCTACGCTATTTGGCCGCCGGTGACTTAAAGCTCACTAAGCACTCCTTAGAAGAACGAGAGCGTTTACTGAAAGAAGCGCCCGGCTTAGTCGATCGTATCGCCTTTTATTTTGCCCTTGGCAAAGGCAACTTTCCCGGCCGTTTTGCCATGAGTGTAATTCTGACCATCTATGACTTTTTAGCCCGCATCCGCGACCATCGCTACTGTAAAAATGCAGCATTAAAAATACGTTTTCCCGGTATAGAAACCAAAGACCTTAAAGGCGCCTGTTACTACACCGACGCCATGGTCGATGACTCTAGATTGGTACTTCGAGTACTTCAAGAGAGCATCGATAATGGCGGCAAGGCGCTCAACTACTGCAAAGTCAGCAAACTTACGACCTCTGAGAACCAGGTCACTGGTGTAGTAGTTCAAGACATAACCAATGGAGGCACTCTAGAACTGACGGCCCCCGTTGTAATAAATGCCACTGGCGCATGGGCTGACAAATTGCGTAACCAATTTACCCCAGAGACACGTGTTCGCCCACTGCGCGGTAGCCATCTTATTATTCCCAAACAGCTATGCCCTATGACTGACGTGCTCACCTCATTGCACCCAGACGACAAACGCGGGGTCTATGTCTACCCCTGGGAAGGCACCACTGTTATTGGCACAACAGACCTAGACCACAAAGAAGATTTAGATATTGAAGCTAGTATTTCGAACCAAGAGACTCAGTATTTACTAGACGGTTTTAATGCTGTTTTTCCAGATAATCTATTGTCTAGATCAGACATCCTATCCACCTGGGCTGGTGTGCGCCCCGTCATAGGTTCTGATGATGCCAAAGACCCCTCAAAAGAGCGTCGAGATCATGCGACCTGGTCAGACAATGGGCTCATTACTGTCAGCGGCGGCAAGCTCACTACCTTTAGATTAATCGCTCTAGATGCTCTGGCAGCAGCACAACCTAGGCTCCCTGAAGCTCAAGCATTTACAGACGACCGAGTATTTTCCGCGCCCAGCATTACAGCCGAAGCATTGGTCCCCTCTAACCCAGCTTGGGCTCAGAGGTTGCTAGGCCGCTATGGCGACAAAGCACAGGCAATATTGGCAGAGGCTAGCGCCCAAGAGCAAAAGCAGATAGGCGACACAGAATTCTGTCTAGCAGAATGCCGCTGGGCAGCACGCCACGAATCAGTGCAGCATCTGGACGACCTGCTGCTGCGGCGCACTAGACTGGGAATGTGCCTAGCCAATGGCGGCAGTGAAATTTTTGCCTCATTACAAGAAATTTGCATGGCCGAATTGGGTTGGGATAAGCAGCAGTGGCAGGCGGAATTGTCCCGCTACCAAGATATTTGGCAGCGCTTTTACTACCTTCCCGAGGTTTCCTAATTTTTCCCGGTATAAAAATAATAATAGAATTAAAAAAATGGCGGCATCAATAAAATGAAAAAACCGACCTATTTTCTAGCCATAGACAATGGTACCCAAAGTATTCGCGCCATGATTTTTGATCAGGCCGGCACGCTTATAGCCAAGAGTAAAGTCGATATAGAGCCATACTTTTCGAAGCAACCCGGCTGGGCCGAGCAGGAAGCTGGTTACTTTTGGTCTTCCCTATGCGAAGCCTGCCAAAACCTCTGGCCTATGCTCGACTTCCCCAGAGAAGATATTGCCGGGGTATCCATAACAACTCAGCGCGCCACCGCCGTTGCCATGGGTGCAGACAACCAACCACTGCGCCCTGCTATTACCTACATGGACCAACGCCAAGTCGATACTAAGCCAGCCCTAGGGGCCTTTGAATCTGCCCTATTTAAAGCGGTCAAAGCCAAAGACTTTGTCGATCTGGTACACCAGCAGGCCGAAGCAAGCTGGATGGCTCAGGAAGAACCAGAGCTCTGGAAGCAGGTCGACAAGTTTTTATTACTATCAGGCTACCAGACCTACAAGCTCACTGGAGCCTATACCGACGCCATCGCCAGCCAGGTGGGCTATGTGCCCTTTGACTTCAAAGCACTGGACTGGGCCGCAGCGAAGGACTGGAAATGGCGCGCCGTACCTATTACGCCAGAAATGCTTCCTGAACTTAAAGCAGCCGGAGAAATTCTTGGCCACATTAGCTCTGAAGCTTCAGAGCAGACTGGAATACCTGCAGGGCTGCCATTGATTTCTAGTGGTTCAGATAAGGCTTGCGAAGTATTGGGCACTGGCTGTCTGGACGCTGAGACGGGTAGCCTCAGCTACGGCACCATGGCAACCCTAAACATAACCAGTGACAAATACTTGGAACCCATTGCCTATCATCCAGCCTATCCTGGTGTGATTCCCGGCTCCTTCAATGTTGAGGTCATGGTTGAACGCGGCTATTGGATGGTCAACTGGTTTAAACAGCAGTTTGGTTTGCGCGAACAAACTATTGCCGACGAAACCGGTGTGGCACCAGAAACTCTTTTCGATGAACTTCTCAAGGCAGTGCCAGCAGGGTCCATGGGCCTCACTTTACAACCCTACTGGGGAACGGGCACCAACAGTGCAGGGCCAGAAGCCAAGGGAGCCATCGTCGGTTTTAGTGATGTGCATACCAGAGCGCATATGTATCGAGCCATGATTGAAGGGATCACCTACGCACTTCGCGAAGGCAAAGAATTGTTAGAAAAACGCAGTGGCAAAAAGCTGCGGCGCTTAGTGGTGTCTGGCGGCGGTAGTCAGAGCGATCAGATTATGCAGATAACCGCCGATGTTTTTGGTATGCCCGTCGAGCGGCCCCACACCTATGAAGCCTCTGCTCTGGGCGCTGCCATAGCCACGGCAGTGGGTACTGGTGCTCACCCCGACTTTGAAACGGCGGTGGCGTTGATGACCCACGTGGTTGATCGCTTTGAGCCGGTGCCCGCTAATCAGCAGATTTATAATGACCTCTACTTGGGGGTTTACAAAAAAATGTACCAGAATTTGAAGCCTAGTTATAAGGCGATTAAAGCTATTATTGGGCTTTAAGTGAATTGGGCTTTAAGTGAATTGAGCTGTTATTGAGGATAAGCGGACTAGAGTTACAGACTTAGGATAGTTACAGACTCAGGATAGTTAAATTCTTGGGCAGTGTGGCCACACTGCCCAGACATCTTTGGCCTTAGGTTTGTGATAGAACCTTTTAATCTACTGATTTTAAGCTACTGTTTTTACTCTTTGATTTTGAACTTCGTTGTAGTAAGTGATAATACTTTGCGTCTTGCCTTGCGACGCCGCTGCTTGAACATCCGCCGCTGACATGCCAACCTCAAGCTGGGCATCGTTAACATTGAGATCAATATGCAGGTCGCCCGCTTGTTTATAGGCCGCTGCCCATTCCGCGATAGCATCATCCATCTCAGCAACAACATTACTAAAGTTAGCTGTGCTCGCATCAGCAACAGCAACAGCAGTTTTAATGTCTGTCACGGCGCTATTAACGTCTGTTTCAAGAGTCTGCCATTCGACCAGAATAGCCTGTAGGTTAGCTTCTATTTCGACAGTTTGCGCAGACATTGCAGCAAAGTTTTTAGACAGTATATGTAGTGTAGCTACGTCTGCCGTTAAACCTGTTATCTGCTGTTCATCTGCCTTGATTGCCGCATTATCTGCTTTGATCTTGAGTCCATCAATTGCGATATAGGTACTGGCAACAGCAATTGCTGGGCCAAGAACAAACCATACCAACGCGCCCTCTGGGAATGCAGCTATGGTGGCTACTACGCCCAAAGTCAGGGCAATACCATCGACAATGGCCAAGGCAACAATCGCGGCAGTCAGGCTTTTAATCTCAGCATGCAGGCTATCAATGTCTGCATTTAGCTTATCGATTTGAGCCTGGTCTGCATTGGCAGCTTTAGTTGAATCGTCGGCAATAGTTTGCAGGTTTGTCGCCAGTACAGGGAGCACGTCTTTAAATCCCTTAATGGCATTAAGTGCACCAGTAATAAAGGTGACAATCAAAGCCATCTGGCTATTTAGGTTGTTAAGATCAGTATTAAGAATACTGAGGGCAGTTTTGTTGCTAGGGTCCTTTACTAACGTTTCCCCCTGCGTCTTTGCATCAACTAATAGCTGCGTAATGGTATCGTTGTAGCTACGGACTTCGTCCGGTACGTTCAACAGTCGCGCCATCACATTATTAACCCAGGTCAGAGCACCCGCATCGGCTTTTTCGTAAGCAGATACAAATTCATTCCAGTCCGGTGGGTTAGTATTTAGTGTAGGTAAGTTCGATGATAAGACACTGGTAACCAAGGTATTTACAGCAACTACATTCTGCTTGTAAGACGTTTGTGCTACCGCTAGGGATACTGCGTTTTTATTAAATGCTTTTGCAAGAGCCATCATGGCGTCCTCTGTGATTAAGTTTATTTTTCTGCTTCTTTCACATCTAAGCGCGGCCAGACTAGTGAGATCAGAACAAGATAAATAGGAACCACAGCCCAGTTTTCAGCTGATGAGCGAGATAGGGGATTTAGCGTGCATAAGTTTTGACGTTGTATACATTGCCTGTGCGTAACTGTGACTTAGACAGACTTGTTTATCGTTACTGTCGATAACGAGCAGGCTGGTCTTTTCCACAGAGGTAATGTCATGTCACGCAGGATTTGTTGAAATTATTAAACGATAGGCACTGAACTCTAATACCTACCGTTTAATTATTACTGACGAGGCCGCCAGTATTGTTAGCTAAGTAAATTTTCTTTTTTACAATGCGCCAATGTCGTATCTAAAGCGATAGCGACAATCTCAATCATCTCGTCGATCTGTTCTGTGGTGATAATTAGTGGCGGGCAAAAGCCCAGACTTGAGCCCGCAACGGCACGAATCAACAAACCATTATCTTGGGCAATCTTTTGCGCATAGCCACCCACGGCACCGCCAACAAACGCTTCGCCGGTTTCTTTATTAGCAACCAACTCAAGAGCACCGATTAAACCAATACCCCGGACCTCACCTACTAAGGGGTGATCTGTGAACTCAGCAAGACGCTTTTGCAAGTACTCGCCTGTCACTGCAGCTTTTTCAAAAATCAGATCTCGCTGGTAAATTTCTAAGGTTTTTAATGCGACAGCACAGGCAACGGGGTGACCTGAATAGGTATAACCATGGCCAAAGGCACCGGCATTAGCGCTCTGCTCGATCATTGCATCATAGACATCTCTACGCACAGCCGAGGCACTGATGGGCATGTAAGCCGATGACAGCTGTTTGGCAAAGGTCATCATGTCTGGGGACTCAATACCCATAGTGGTGCAACCAAAATCATTGCCTGTACGGCCAAAGCCCGTAATGACTTCGTCGGCCCAAAACATAATGCCGTATCTGTTTAGCACGGCCTGGACCTTCTGGTAGTAACCGGCAGGCGGCACGATAACACCGCTGGCACCAGTAATAGGTTCAGCGATAAAGGCCGCTATGCTGTCTGGCCCCTCGCGAATAATCAGAGCCTCAAGATTACCCACTATGCGATCGACAAATTCGGTTTCAGATTCGTCGCCCTGCTTACCACGATAATAGTGGGGATGGTCAGTACGCAAAATACCCAAGGCATCGACTGGAAGATCAAAATGGTTTTGGGTAACTGGCAGTCCTGTGAGAGAAGCGGCCGCGACAGTTACGCCATGATAGGAGCGCTCACGAGCGATTATTTTGCGACGCTCCGGCTTGCCTATGGCTTCATGGTAATAGCGCAACAACTTAATATGGGTATCGTTGGCATCACTGCCAGAGTTACCAAATGACAGTACCGAATCTTGCATAGGAATCATGTCAGCGAGCTTGTCTGCTAGATCTATTGCAACCTGGTGGGTCTTGCCACCAAACATATGACTAAAAGTCAGCTTACTCATCTGTTGAGTGGTGGTATCGATAAGCTCCTGATTTCCGTAACCCAACGCTGTACACCAGAGACCCGCCAAGCCCTCAAGGTATTTGTTACCCTGACTGTCCCAGACATAGCAGCCCTCACCACGCTCGATAGTCACTTGCTCAATGGCCTTAAAATTGGTGGTTGGGTATATTAAATGTGTCATAGGGAGCCTCTCAGCTACTTGTCGATGCCGCCCATACAGATATATTTGATATCCATATAGTCGTCCATGCCGTATTTAGATCCCTCACGGCCACTGCCAGATTCCTTAACGCCACCAAAGGGTGCCATCTCATTGGAAATAATACCTTCGTTCACACCCACAATACCGAACTCAAGCTGCTCAGCAACGCGGTGAACTCGGCCTATATCTCGGGAATAAAAATAGGCGGCCAGACCAAATTCCGTATCGTTGGCCATCTGTATCACTTCTTCTTCTGTCTCAAATTTAAACAGTGGCGCTACGGGGCCAAAAATTTCTTCTGAAAAGACGCGCATGTCTGAGCTGACATTGGTGAGAATAGTCGGATCAACAAAGGTACCCCCCAGGTCACTTCGCCCGCCGCCCAATATGACTGAGGCACCCTTGGCCACGGCATCATCAATAAACTCACAGACACCATTAGCCGCTTTTTCATCAATTAGTGGGCCAACTGTAACGCCCTCTTCTGCGCCGTTGCCAAGCTTTAAGGTTTTAGCTGCCTGTGTAAGCTTGGCTGTAAATTCATCATAAACGCCTGCCTGAATAATCAGTCGGTTTGAGCAGACACAGGTCTGACCAGCATTACGATACTTGGAAACCATTGCGCCCTGAACCGCAGCATCAATATCTGCGTCATCAAAAACAATAAACGGCGCATTGCCGCCAAGCTCCATCGAGGTGCGCTTTACTGTCTGAGCACATTCTGCCATTAGCTGTTTGCCGACAGGGGTAGAGCCAGTAAAGGTTACCTTGCGCACAATGGGGTTGCTGGTGATCTCGGCACCAATTTCTGCGGTGCGGCCTGTCACCATATTCACCAAACCTTTGGGGAAACCAGCACGCTCAGCTAGCTCCATCAGAGCCAGGGCGGATAGTGGCGTAGCATTTGCAGGTTTGCAGACCACGGCACAGCCAGCGGCAATCGCCGGAGCAATCTTGCGGGACAGCATGGCATTGGGGAAATTCCAGGGGGTAATACAGGCAACGACACCAACGGGCTGCTTGATCACCATAATGCGTTTGTCGTTGGACGGCTGGGGAATAATATCCCCATAAACTCGCTTGGACTCTTCGCTGAACCACTCTACATAACTAGCGCCGTAGGCAATTTCACCACGGGCCTCGGCCAATGGCTTTCCCTGTTCTGCGGTAAGCAGATGGGCCAGATCTTCTTGGTTTTCCATAATGAGGTTAAACCAAGTACGCAGTGCGGCGGCGCGCTGTTTAGCCGTAGTTTTGGCCCAGGATTTTTGCGCCACTCCGGCAGCTTCAATCATGCGGCGGGTCTCGGCGGTGCCGCATTTGGCGACCTGAGTCAGAATCTCACCTGTAGCAGGGTTGGTTACCGCTAGGGTTTCTCCGCTATCTGCATCCACCCACTGGCCATCTATATAGGCCTGAGATTTCATTAAGCTTCTGTCTTTTAACACTAAAGTCATTGGATTTTTACCTTGTTTCTGAGTCTGAACCTGAATCTGATAGCAGCTTTGTGATCGCTAAAGCCAGCCCTAAGACCACAGAATAATAGAGCATTATTGATTTACCAAGGTAAAGGGATCAATACCCATGATTAGGTAGTTGAGGGTGGCTGTTGCAGCTGTTATTACACCTCTTATTGCATCTCTTGTTACGGCCTCTGTCAGGGCCCCCTAAAAACCTGTAATCTGCACCTCTGAGGGTGACAATAATGTCTGATGACCAACTACATTTTATTCGCGATGGTATTCACACCCATCTAGCTCTGCCGGCAGAAGCTCTGTTTGCGGCGGTGCCTGAGCTGCGCGACTACTTCTCTGACTGCCGCTGGATTCGAGTAGGCTGGGGAGACTATCGCTACTATGGGGCCGAACATCAGCCCGCCTGGCTTGCTCTGCGGGCACTATTTTTACCTACCTCTGCGGTAGTGGGCCTGTTAGGCACCAATGACCTTCCTGACACTTTAAGCGATCGGGGAAGCCTGTACAGCATTGCAATCAATGCCAGCATCATGGAATCTGTGGCCCTGTTTATCAGCCGTCATTTTAAACTCGATAAATGTGACCAGCTCACCAAGGTACGCGACCGCACCTGCGGCACCCAGTATTTTAAATCTCGTGGCACCTATTTAATTCTCAATACCTGCAACAACTGGACGTCCCATGGCCTTAGCAGCGCAGGTTTGAACCTAAGGCCGCTGTTTAATTTCTTCCCCGGTCAGGTTGAACGCAGCGTGCGCAAAAATGGTTACCTACCTCTCCCTCTTTGAAGAAAACTAACTTAGAGCAAACCAATTACCCAGTTGAGGGTATTAGCCTTTAAATTGGCTAGTCAGTACTCTGTGTGCTGTTATTAATAGCCTAGGTGATCCATGAGTTTTGTAGAGAATTCATCAAATAGTTCTTCAAAGATATCAATAAAGAACTCGGCAGATAAAGTCGATTTTACTCAGTACGATACTCAAGCGATCAGTAATTCAGATCGAGATCATTTTTTACACCCATGGCAGGTCTTTGATGCCATGGCCGAAGAAGGTGCTCTGCCGATTGCTGCCGCAGAAGGTGCCTATATTTATGACACCGATGGCAAACGCTATCTAGATGCCGTAGGTGGACTCTGGTGTACCAATATTGGTATGGGCCGCGACGAGATGGCCGACGCCATTGCCGACCAGGTTAGGCAGATGGCCTACGCCAGCCCCTTTGTTGATATGACTAATATTCCCGCTGCCACTCTGGCCGCCAAACTGGCCCATCTAGCGCCGGGTGACCTCAATCATGTGGCATTGTCCTGTGGTGGCTCCACGGCCATCGACACCGCCTATCGCATGATCCATTTTTACCAAAACTGCCGTGGTAAGCACGACAAGAAGCATATTATCTCCAGGGTTAATTCATACCATGGCTCTACCTATGCCTCCATGTCTATCGGCGGCAAGCCCGGGGATCACCCCCCCGAGTTTGATTATATTCAAGACACGATCCACCATATTTCCTGCCCAAACTTTTACCGGGATAAAGACAATCTAACCGAAGCCGAGTTTTTGGCGGCGAAGCTGAAAGAGCTCGAAGACAAAATATTAGAAGTGGGTGCCGATAAGGTAGCTGCTTTCTTTGCTGAGCCTGTGTTTGGCGCTGGCGGCGTGATTATCCCACCCCAAGGCTACCACCGCGGAACCTGGGAAATCTGTCAAAAATATGATGTCCTCTACGTCTCCGATGAAGTGGTTACCGCCTTTGGTCGCCTGGGCCATTGGTTTGCATCAAAGGAAGTGTTCGATTTCCAGCCCGACATTATCTGTTCGGCCAAAGGCTTAACCTCTGGCTATCAGCCATTGGGCGCCACTATCTACTCCAGCAAAATCCACAATGTCATTAGTGAGCTGGGCCATGGCCGCTGCTTTACCCACGGCTTTACCTATTCCGGTCACCCGGTGGCCTGTGCTGCAGCACTCAAAAATATTGAAATCATTGAGCGCGAGGGATTATTGGCTCATGTTCAGGATATAGGCCCCTATTTTCAGGCCCAGTTAAAAACCCTCGCCGACCTACCTATCGTTGGCGATGTGCGGGGCATTGGCTTAATGGCCTGTGTGGAGTTTGTTAAAGACAAAAAAACCAAAGAGCTATTTCCGGAAGAGCTGGACATTGGCAAGTGGGTCTCTAATCAAGCCGATAGCAAAGGCTTAATTGTGCGCCCAATAGTGAATCTCAATGTTATGTCGCCGCCGTTGATTATTGATCGGGATCAGGTGGACTTTATTGTCACGACGTTGCGGGCAAGTATCCTGGCCTGCATGGATGATCTTAAACAGCACAACCATGTCTAAAAGATAAATTAGGTCAGGGCCATTGATATTTATGGCCCTGACCCCATCTCTACCACAAGCAATAAACTAAGGTAGTCTGTGAGATGGAACAATATCGTGGAACAACCATTTTGTCGGTTCGACGCAATGGCAAAGTAGTGATTGGTGGTGATGGCCAGGTGAGTCTTGGCAACACCATTATGAAAGGCAACGCGCGCAAAGTGCGACGCCTACACAAAGGCCAGGTTATCGCTGGTTTTGCCGGTGGCACCGCCGACGCTTTTACCCTCTTCGAACGCTTTGAAGCCAAACTTGAGCAGCATCAAGGCAACCTGACTAAAGCGGCGGTTGAGCTTGCTAAAGACTGGCGCACCGATCGTATTCTCCGCAAACTAGAAGCTCTGCTGGCCGTTGCCGATAGCGAAGCCTCGCTCATTATTACCGGTAATGGCGATGTCATTCAGCCAGAAGATGACCTTATTGCCATTGGTTCTGGTGGCCCCTTCGCCCAGTCTGCTGCCCGCGCCCTGTTAGAAAATACCGACATGGGAGCGCGCGATATTGTTGAACAAGGGCTTAAGATAGCTGGCGATATCTGCATCTACACCAATCACAATCGAACTATTGAAGAGCTAGACTCTAATAGCTAGAGCTTTAGTGCTCATGACTCTGCTCACCAAAGGCACCAAGGAATTCTTATGTCACAAATGACCCCCCGTGAGATTGTTCACGAACTGAATCGCCATATTATTGGCCAAGATGATGCTAAGCGCGCTGTGGCCATTGCCCTGCGCAATCGCTGGCGTCGTTCGCAACTTGATGCCGAGATGCGCAATGAAGTGACCCCCAAAAATATTCTTATGATCGGCCCAACTGGCGTGGGTAAAACCGAGATCGCACGCCGTTTGGCACGACTTGCCAATGCTCCATTCGTCAAAGTAGAGGCCACAAAATTTACTGAAGTTGGCTATGTGGGCAAAGATGTTGAATCCATTATTCGCGACCTTGTTGAGACCTCTGTTAAGCAGCGCCGAGAACAAGAAATGGAAAAAGTTGCCCAACGCGCAATGGACGCAGCTGAAGAGCGGGTTTTAGACGCACTATTGCCCCAGGCCCGCAGTGCAGATGCGCCGGCCGACAAAGACAACTCTACCCGACAGGTCTTTCGTAAAAAACTCCGCGAAGGCGCACTGGACGATAAAGAAATTGAAATCGAACTGAGCCAGATGCCGGCCGGCGTTGAGATTATGGCGCCCCCAGGCATGGAAGAGATGACCAACCAGCTGCAGGGTATGTTTAGCAGTATGGGCAAAGGCAAAACCACCAGCCGCAAGGTCACAGTAGCCGAAGCCCTAAAGCAGCTTAAAGATGAAGAGGCGGGCAAGCTGGTAAACGAAGAAAAGATTAAAGCCAGCGCCGTTGAAGCAGCAGAGCAAAATGGCATTGTATTTCTCGACGAGATCGACAAGGTCTGCCGTCGTGGCGAAGGCAGCGGCGGTGCAGATGTGTCCCGAGAGGGAGTGCAGCGTGATCTGCTGCCATTAATTGAAGGCAGCACGGTGTCCACCAAATACGGCATGATCAAAACTGATCATATTTTGTTTATTGCCTCAGGTGCATTTCACCTCTCCAAACCCTCGGACCTGATTCCGGAACTGCAGGGTCGCCTTCCTATTAGGGTTGAACTAAATTCATTAGAAATCAATGATTTAGAGCGAATTTTAACCGAACCCAAGGCCTCCTTAACCAAGCAGTACTGCGAGCTCATGGCCACTGAAGGCCTGACTATTGAGTTCACGGCTGATGGTGTGCGACGCATGGCCGAAATAGCCTTTGAGGTAAATGAGGGAACAGAAAATATTGGTGCCCGCCGCCTGCACACTATTCTTGAGCGCTTACTGGAAGAAATTTCTTTTGATGCCTCTGATTTGGGCGCGAAAGACGAGACCATTACCATTGATGCTGTCTTCGTAGAGAAGAACTTGGGCGAACTGGCCAGCAACGAAGACCTCACTCGGTTTATTCTCTAATGCCAGTCCCCAGCCGCATTGTTGTCAGCGAAAAGAAAGATGCCCTGAATATGCAATACCAGGGCGATGTTCGTTTTAACCTGCCTGCCGAGTATCTGCGCGTCTTTTCCCCTAGCGCGGAGGTTCGCGGCCATGGCAGGGGCCAAGAGGTTCTGCAGATCGGTAAGCGTGATGTGTTGATCAAAGCCATAGCTAAATCCGGTAACTATGCCATTCAGATCACCTTTGACGACGGCCATGACTCGGGAATTTTCACCTGGGACTACCTGTTTGAATTGGGCTCTAACCAAACCGACAACTGGGCAGACTATGTTCAGCGCCTGCACCAGGCCAATCAATCCCGTGATCCAGATACTCAGGTCGTTAAGCTTTCCTGAAACCCCCAACAACAGCTACAATGGCCTCCTAATTTGTTGAGATAGCGGCACCCATGTCTGATAAAACCACCCACTTCGGTTACAAAACCGTCAATGTTGAAGAAAAGGCCGGCAAAGTCGCCGAAGTCTTCCACTCTGTCGCGGGCAAATATGACCTGATGAATGACCTTATGTCTGCCGGCGTGCATCGCCTGTGGAAGCGCATGACCATCGAAATGTCTGGTGTGCGTCGAGGTAATTCAGTATTAGATATCGCCGGTGGCACGGGAGACTTAACCGCCAAGTTCTCACGCATTGTGGGCCCAGAGGGCACAGTGGTTCTGGCCGACATTAATAGTTCTATGCTGCAAGTAGGCCGCGACCGCTTGATGGACCGAGGTGTCGTGAACAATGTGATATTTTCCCAAGCCGACGCCCAGTACCTGCCCTTCCCAGACAATACCTTTGACGTGATTACCATCGCCTTTGGTTTGCGTAATGTCACCGATAAAGACATGGCTCTGCGCTCGATGCTACGCGTGCTAAAGCCCGGTGGTCGCCTGCTGGTACTCGAGTTTTCTAAGCCGGCAAACCCCGTCTTGTCTAAGGTCTACGACACCTATTCTTTTAGCATTTTACCCAAGCTCGGCAAACTATTTGCCAGTGACGCCGATAGCTACCAGTACTTAGCAGAGTCCATTCGCATGCACCCAGATCAAGAGACGTTGCAAGGCATGATGGATAACGCTGGTTTTGCCAATACTGACTTCCACAATATGACAGGCGGTGTTGTCGCCCTCCATAGGGGAGTTAAGCCTTAGTGTTTTTTGCTGCACTGCAATCGACCGCTTTAGAAGGCGTTGAAAAAATCATCAATGCCGCCCTATCTCATGATCCAGCTTCGGCCAAACGGCTGAGCGCACTGAAAGGTAAAATTCTGTTAATCGACAGTCCAATGCCGCCACTGCGGCTTGCAGTAGAGCCTGGCGCCAAGGGTATTATGTTGCACAATAACTGGCAGGATGATGCCGACGTCACTGTTAGTGGCACCCTGGTATCTCTTGCTGGTATGGCGATTAATTCAGGGGATATGGTTTCCTTTTCTGGTACCGGTGTTAATGTCACTGGCAACCTAGAAATCCTGCGCCAGCTCAACCTTATTATGGCTGGGCTAGATATTGACTGGGAAGCTGCCTTAGCAGAGCTAATTGGCGATGTGCCCGCTCATTTATTGGCTGAAAGCATTCGTAAGTCAGCTAGCTTCCGCAAAAGCACAGTACAGCGAGCTCAGTCTGCTCTGGCAGAAGTCTCCCAAGAAGAGCTGCGCCTAACCCCGAGCAAGAACGAATATGACGCCTTTGTGCAGTCCGTGCGCCATTTAGCCCCAGACGTTGATCGCATAGCGGCACGAGCGAATAAACTCCGCCTAATGATCCAAGACAGGAAACCCAGCCTGTGATTCGCCTGCGTCGCCTAGCCAAGATCGTCAGAGTAGTCGGTAAATATCGCCTTGATGAGCTCTTAGATAAAGACAATTTACCCTTTACTGTGCGCGCCGCACTGGCCCCTGCCGTTTTATTTGGCAAGGCTAAAAATAAGGCCAACCGCGGTGAACGTTTGCGTCTCGCTCTTGAAGAACTAGGGCCTATTTTTATTAAGTTCGGTCAGCTGCTGTCGACTAGACCAGACTTGGTACCCAGCGATATCTGCACCGAACTTACCCAGCTGCAAGATAATGTTGCGCCTTTTTCTTCTGCTGTTTTCAAAGCTAATATAGAAACTGCCCTTGAGGGCTCTGTGGACGATTTGTTCCAAAGTTTCGAGCCTGAGCCTTTGGCCTCAGCCTCGGTAGCCCAAGTCCATGCCGCTGTGCTCGCCGACGGTCGCAAAGTAGTCATTAAATCTGTGCGTCCAGGCATTGAAAAAACCATTCGCAAGGATATCGCCCTGCTGTACACATTGGCGCGTCTATTAGCCAAGTACAGTGAAGATGGCCGCAGACTGCGCCCGGTCGAGGTCATTGCCGACTATGAAATGGTCATTTTGGATGAGCTAAACCTGCAATCCGAAGGGGCTAATGCCTCATTGCTGCGCCACAACTTTGAACAGTCGTCACTGCTAAATGTTCCAGAAATTTACTGGCCCTACTCTAATGAAAAGGTTCTGGTCATGGAGCGCATTTACGGCATTCCAGTGACCAATATGGTCGACCTAGAGACCGCTGGTGTCGATATGAAATTACTGGCTGAGCGCGGCGTAGAGATATTTTTTACCCAGGTATTCGAGCACAATTTCTTTCATGCCGACATGCACCCAGGCAATATCTTTGTCGATGCCAGTAAGCCTAAATCTCCCAATTACATCGCTATTGATTGTGCCATTATGGGATCACTGTCTAGCGACGATCAGTTTTACTTAGCCCGCAACCTACTAGCCATTTTTAAGCGGGATTATCGCCAGGTGGCGGAGCTACATATTCGCTCTGGCTGGGTACCCAGCGATACCCCAGTTAATGAGTTTACTGGAGCCATTCGCTCAGTATGCGAACCTATTTTTGAGCGACCACTCAGCGAAATATCCCTGGGCCATATGCTCATTAGCCTGTTTACTACGGCACGACGTTTTAATATGGAAGTGCAGCCATCTCTGGTGCTATTGCAAAAGACATTGCTAAATATTGAAGGCCTGGGCCGGCAGATGTATCCCCAACTCGACCTCTGGGCCACCGCCCAGCCATTTCTCGATAAGTGGCTAAAAGATCGCTATTCGCCCAAGAGTATCTTCAAACAATTTAAGCGCCATGTGCCGGACTGGCTCGAACATCTGCCTCAGATACCGCCGCTGGTTTTTCAGGCCCTGCAAAATATGCAGACGCCAGAGACTTCTGCCCCATCATCAGAGAAGACGCCAGTTGCCGAAGACACCAGCAAACTTAGTAAGTTACTTAACCGCTTGGGTGCCGCACTGGTTGGTATTGGTGTAGGCATTGGTTTCTCAAATTGGTCAGAGTCCATGAGCCAACTGCCTGGCAACAGCCTTGTCATGGTGAGTGTTGGCCTACTGTTACTGCTACTGCGCTAGTAGCAGTTCGGCTATACTGATCCCATGGACAATTATCTCAATCAAATAGCTTGGAATTCTGACGGACTGGTGCCTGCCATTGCGCAGGATGCTGAATCTGGCCTGATTCTGATGGTCGCCTGGATGAACCGCGACGCTCTTGCACTCACCGTTAGCGAAAACCGCGCTGTGTATTGGTCGAGATCAAGACAAAAGCTTTGGCGTAAAGGCGAAGAGTCGGGGAATGTACAGCTGCTCAAAGAACTGCGCCTCGACTGCGATAACGATGTGATCATGATGCAGGTTGAGCAGATTGGCGGTATTGCCTGCCACACTGGGAGAACCTCCTGTTTTTATTCGGTATTGCGCGATGGCGAGTGGAAAAGCGTTGATGCCGTGATCAAAGACCCTAAGGAAATGTACCGATGAGCGACTCTGTATTAAGCCAACTCAGCCAGGTTTTAGAGGCCCGCAAAAACAACTCCGCCGACGAATCCTATGTGGCGAGCTTGCATGCCAAAGGGCTTAACAAAATCCTCGAAAAAGTCGGTGAAGAATCCATAGAAACTATTCTTGCTGCGCGAGATGCAGAGCTGAGCGGCAACAATGAAAAACTAATTTATGAGACCGCTGATTTGTGGTTTCACAGCCTAGTGATGCTATCTCACCTCGGTGAAAATGCCGACGGTGTATTGGCGGAACTGGAAAGACGCTTTGATTTATCCGGTCTTCAAGAGAAGGCACAACGAACAGCTGATAAGGAGAGTTAAGATGGGTTTTGGTTGGCAAGAATTATTAATTATCTTAGTGATTGTGGCGCTTATTTTTGGCACCAAGAAATTACGCAATATTGGCTCTGATCTGGGTGGCGCAGTCAAAGGCTTTAAGGATGGCATAGCCAGTGATTCAGCATCTGACGATAGCAAAGAGGCTAGTGAAGGCGCTAATAAAGAAACTAGCGAGAAGAAAGACGCGTCAGAGTAACAGCAAGCCATGTTTGATATAGGTTTTTCCGAACTGATGGTAATCGCCATCATTACATTAATTGTAATGGGTCCCGAGCGCCTGCCCGAGACTGTGAGAACCATAGGCCTGTGGATTGGGCGGCTGAAACAGGTGCTCTCCTCTGCCCGTACTGACTTAGAAAATGAAGTCGGAATGGGTGAAATTCGCCGCCAACTCCACAATGAAAAAATACTCCGCGATATCGAAAACAGTAAGTCAGACTTCGAAAACTCCATGCAGGACAGCGTAACTGAGTTGAAAAAAGCAGCCGCAGACATTAATGATGCAGCCCAGCCTCCTGTAGAAGAAAAGTTATGAGTGATAACGAGACAAATGCCACTAGCGAAAGTAAAGGAAAGTCCCATAGCGAAAGCGAGACATTAGAAAGCCAGCCCTTTATGGCTCACCTGATAGAGTTCCGCGATCGTGTACTGCGCATGTTTATAGCGGTTCTAGTAATTTTTGCCGGCCTATTTTCTTTTAGCCAAGAGCTCTATCTCTACGTATCTGAACCCATACGCCAGTATCTACCCGCCACCTCAACCATGATTGCCACAGAGGTCGCCTCGCCGTTTTTAACGCCGTTCAAGTTGACCTTAGTGCTATCTATGTTTGCCGCCATGCCTTACATCCTCTATCAGGTGTGGGCCTTCGTGGCGCCTGGGTTGTATCAGCGAGAAAAGAAGATTGTACTGCCACTATTTTTTTCTAGTGTATTTTTGTTTTATGGCGGTATGGCCTTCGCCTATTACATAGTATTCCCCCTGGTATTTATGTTCTTCACCAGCATAGCGCCTGAGGGTATTACGGTAATGCCGGATATTCGCAGCTATCTAGATTTCGTCTTAAAATTATTTTTTGCCTTTGGCCTGAGCTTTGAAATTCCGATTGCCGTGGTTATTCTGTCGTGGATGGGCGCAGTAGACCCGGACAAGTTGGCCAAAAAACGCCCCTATGTGTTTGTACTTTGCTTTGTACTCGGCATGCTGTTGACGCCACCAGATATTATTTCGCAAACCCTGCTGGCCATCCCTATGTGGCTACTCTTTGAGATCGGCATTCTGTTTGGCCGGCTGGTTAAGCCGTCGTCCTAAGTGGCTCTATTAGGACGCGCTCTATTACAAAGCACTATATTAAAAAGCACTATATTAAAAAGCTTTATATTACAGAGCACTATATTAAAAAGCCCTCTCACAATGGGCTTTATAGTAGATTTCAGGAACCTGCTTTAGTGCGTGACACTTCGCCACCTATATAAAACCACCGCTCACCTAGCTGGGTAAACACTGATTTCTCATGCATTTCGATATGCTGGCCATTATCTTTGTAGATCGCTTTAAACTCGACCCACCCACTATTGCCGCTAGTACCTGAACCTAGCACCTGCAACCCTAACCATTCGGTATCCGACCGAGACAGGTCCTCAACTGAAAGGTCTTTGGCCATTGGCGCAAACCAAGTTTTCAATAGATATCCGCCATAGCCACCCAGGGAATAGGCACTGTATCTTGAACGCATAAGTTGTTCCGGGGTAACCGCAAGCTCCGCTTCATTCAGAAGAGGTTCACAACAGGCAGTAAATAGCTTGGGGCTGCCACAAACGCAATTTCGCTTCATTCTCTTACATTCCTATCGTATTTAAGCTGGCCTGTGGTGCGCAGACTGGTTTAAAATCATACCTCATAACCTGCTGAGAGTTCGACCATGCCAAGCGTAGATATTGTTTCTGAAATTGAGACCGCCGAGATACTCAATGCCACCGACAACACTGAACGCGAACTAGCCACCAGATTTGATTTTCGTGGTGTCGATGCCAGCATCAAGTTCGCCAATGACATAGTGACCATTAAAACCGAAGCCGATTTTCAATGTCAGCAGTTATTGGATATTTTTCGCGGCCAGTTGATCAAGCGCAAGGTTGATCCCCGAGTTATCGAATGTGAAGATGAATCAATTCATCGAGGCAAAACATTCACTCTGGATGTTACCTTTAAACAGGGTATCAGCGCCGAAATCTGCAAAAAAATCGTCAAACTCATCAAGGACGAAAAGCAAAAGGTGCAGGCGACTATCCAAGGGGACCAGGTGCGAATCACCGGCAAGAAGCGGGATGACCTACAGGCCGTTATGGCCATGGTGCGAGCCGCAGATCTGGGCCAGCCCTTCCAGTTTAAAAACCAGCGGGACTGACCTGTAGCGTCAATCAGCGGCAACAAATACCATTGAAATACTATTGACGCAGTGGCGGATATTTTTGTCTGTATAGCCCTCCCCCTCAAAGATATGGCCCAAGTGGCCGCTGCAGTTAGCGCAGACTATCTCGACACGTCGGCCATCTGCATCCGGCTCATGCCGCACGGCGCCCGTTACCTCATCATCAAAGCTAGGCCAGCCGCAATGGGAGGGGAATTTATGCTCTGAATGGTATAGTGGCGCATCGCACTGCTTACACAGATACATGCCTTGGGCACTGTGGTCGGTGTACTTGCCGACAAAAGGTGGCTCTGTGCCTTTTTGTTGAATCACGTACTGCTCTTCAGTATTTAACTCGTTATAGTCTTTACTACTCATTAACTAATTCCCCTAATAATTTCTAAAGTTGCACTGCCAACCAGAGTTTGTCCATCGCCTGCTTCACTTTAAACAGAGCACGTAGGGAGCCATTTTGGTGATCAGGCGATGCATAGTCCGGACCATATAGACGCAGAAAATCCAAACCCGGATGACCTAGAGCGGCATATTCCCAGTCAATAAGAAACAGCCCCTCCTTATTGATAATAATATTCTCAGGCACCATATCATGGTGACAGATCACTGGCTCCCAGCCTGCAGCATCCACGGCTTTCGCCGCATCTTTTATCTGCTTTACGACTGCAGGAGAAACTGTCTTATCCGACAGCTGAGAAAGATACTGCTGACAGTAATCTAGGTAGTTACGTGGCCCGGTATCAATCATCTTAACCGCTTGCACGACAGCCAAGGCCTTAGAAAGGGACTCCATGATATGGCTATTTTTTAAACTCTTATCCGTGAGACAACTACCCTCTATAAACTCAGAGACCAACAACTCATCATCGATAAAGAATACTTTAGGGATTAGGCCAGTAGGCTCTAATAAGCCAAGAATTTTTTTCTCGCGGCGGCGGTTTATACCCAGTTTGATACTCACTGGAGAGTTGACTCTCACCACGGCCTGAAAGGCCCCAGAGGACACTAAAAAGCTTTTATTAGTGCGACCACCCAACAGTTCCCTAACCACTTCTGGCTGCGCTAGCAGGCCCTGGTCTTCACTAACCGTCCATCGTTGCCAGTTAGACAGGGCTTGTTTGAGGATTGTTTGGGTTCTGTTCGAGATAGGTCTTTCTCCAAGCGAAGTAGCCGATGACAGATAAAGCTAAATAAAGGGTAAGCATAGCGGCCGTTTGGTAGAGCTCTCGGTCTATAAATAAGAATATAGATACGGTATTAATCACTATCCAGTACAGCCAGTTTTCAAGTACCTTACGCGCAACCATCACTGTAGTCACTATACTGGCCCAAGTGGTGAATGAATCGAGATAGGGTAATTTTGCGTCTGTACTGAGGGCTAAAAAATACCCAGAGACAAAACTAGCCAGTAACACTAACGCGATAATCTGAACATGTTGGCCAACCGTCCAGCGGCAAACGGCAACACCCTCTTTGTTGTCTCCACCATAGCCCCATTGATACCAGCCATACACAGCCATTGCCATGTAATAGATATTTAGCGCCGACTCCATATACAGGCTGACGTCACCAAATATCCACACATAAATAGCGGTGCTAAAAAAAGCGCAGTACCAACATAGCCTGCTCTCTTTCATGGCTAACACCAGATAGGCTATAGCGAGTATGACCGCCAGAGTTTCTAGATTGACCCAATCAAACATGTTTTATAGCGCCTCGTACCCGGGAATAATTTTAGCCACGTAGATGGCCATATTAAATTCACGGTAGCATTCAGCAACGGTATCCTGCACTGCTGACATGGCCTGATCAAAATTGCCCTGCACCACGGTGCTAGTGGGGAAAGTTGTCACTTTTAGGTTATCGAACTTATTAATTTTCTCAATAAAACCCTCAATCGGGGGAATAAAATCTTCCCGATTTGGGTACATACTAATATCGATGGTTACTTGCATGTGCTGCTCCTTGTAGTGTTTCTTTCCATTAGATGTATCTGTACTCTTTATTTAACTGTCCTCTAAATTTAACTGTCCTCTAAATTTAACTGGCCTATAAATTTGACGGTCCTCCAATTTTAAAGCCCTTTAAATGCAGCCGCGATATACATTTTTTAGCGGTCCTTAAAAATCATACTGACCGGTAAAGCCGAATACTCGAGGTGCACCAAATTGATAGTAAGGCTCATTGATATAGCCTTTACGAGGGTCATTAGGAAAACTGAACCCACGCACAATCACGTCCTCATCGGTAAGGTTGCGACCCCATATCGATAGCTCCCAATCTCCAGTATCGTAGGTCATATTGGCATTAACCATCTCATAGGCATCGCTTTTGGTTTCGTGACTCGATGACAAGAAGAACTCATCTTTGCCCTCAATATCGATGGTGAGGGCTAAGCTATCAGTCAGTTGCACGCTGGTACCCAAAGCAAACTGATGGCTGGGGGCATGGGCCTGCTCACGGCTATCCAAGGTGTCTGATAATGGTGTGTCAAACTCTGTTTTCAACAGGCCAACAGAGCCAAACAGAGCCACCATGTCTGTCACCAACCAGTTAAACTCAGCTTCGACACCATAATTTGTGCCCTCGGCAGCATTGCTGAAGTAGTCTGTAAAGCTAGAACCACCACTCACCATCGGCTGCACCAGCGACTGCTTAATCTGGATGTCATCGCGGAGCTGGTAAAACGCTGAAATTTGGGTCTGCAAAGTATCATCTAACCACAGCCCTTTAACGCCGGTTTCAATATTCCACATCTGTTCGGTGCCAAATTCACGATCAGCAGCATCTAGATCAGGGTCACTGTTAACACCGCCAGCTTTATAACCGCGGGAGACCAGGCCATAAATCATAGTATTGCTAACTGCTTGGTACTGCAGAGCAATACGTCCACCCCAGAGGCTCTCATTCACGCTATGAGCAACTAGCTCGCTATCTCCGTAATCTGCACTGCGCTTTTCGAATCGCAGCCCAGTGGTCAGTGTGAGGGCATCAGATAGATGAGTATCGAGCTGTGCGTAAATAGCTTTGCTAGTTGTATCGAAGTCACTGGCAAAATCCCCAGCCGCAAAGGTATATTCACGTAACAGCTGCTCATCTTGCTCGCGCCAATAAGCACCTATAACCCAGTCTGTATCGCCCCTAAATATCTGGCCGCCTTCCTTGGATACCAGGCGCACGTCTAGGCTAGTATTTTCACGATCCCGACTGTAGTTATCTACGGAGGCATAGCCGTCAAAAACGCACACAAAGTCGACGCAGATATCAGGGTTGGTCCAGTCTTCGTCATAGCCATACTCAAGATTGTTGTTGGCATAGCTTAGAGTGCTGGCTAATTCAAAGCTTTGGTTGCCCTGCCAGCTACTCTGCAATGCCAATGCTGTCGCTTCATGGCGATCGTGACCCGGGTTATCAGAGAGGGTGTGTCTAGTGTTGTCCAGGGAAAATGCATCGTAACCATTGTCCGCATTGACATGAAAAATGGTCAGTTTAAGGTTGGTATCAATACTTGCTTGCCAGTCCAAAATAGAGCGCAGGCTTAACTCATCGATATTATTAGTATCGTCACGGCCTAAAAAGTCATTTTCTATATAACCGTCCGAGCTGTGCTGCTGTACCGCCAATCGATAGCCCAAGGTATCATTGATAGGCCCCCCTAGGGCACCTGATATGGTCTCAGTACCGTAGTCACCGAGAGAGACCGAAAGATTGCCCTCTGTTTCTGTGCCTGGCTGTACTGACTGTAAATAGATCAACCCTGCCAGTGCATTGGCGCCATAAAGCGTACCCTGAGGCCCACGCAATATCTCTACTTGCTGAATGTCCATGGTGGTGGCGGCGCCTGCAATACCGGTGAAATCAATACCATCAACCAAAATACCTACCGACGGATTCAGGGGTTCGATGAACTGGCTGCGCTCGCCAATGCCACGAATTTGAATAAACCGACCACGGGACGCACCGCTGGAGAAATTAACGTTGGGGGCTATATTTAATACTTGCTCTAGGTGGCGAGCCTGCCGCTGTTTAATGGCCTGACTATTGATAACACTAATACTCGCCGCTGATTCGAGTAACGTAGCATTGCGCAAATCTGCGCTGACAATAATTTCAACGATAGCATCATCGGCTGAGCTGGGACCTGCAACAGCTAAGCTAGCCAATACAATATAGTAGGAGCTGGAAAAACGGTTTGGAGAGAAATTCATAGCTTGAGCCTCAGTAACATTAGTTAAGGAGACCCGGAGGTAAAGACGAAGTGCAGGGCAAAATTCAAGTAGTCCTATTCCTACGCCGGCATAATCCGGATCAGGTTCAAAGGGTACTTCTCAGGTCTAATCTTATGATCGACCGCCCCTTAGGAAACGCGGCTATAGTAGCACCCGACTCTTTGGGCGCGCAACACACTGCAGGGCTTTCGCCCAAAAACTAAACGGTGCAGGCAAGGATACGACTAATTTGGCACAGTGGTCGCCCGGACTCTTGGCGAAGGTTCTCGAATACTTGTTCAACAAGCTTTAAATCTCTTTGCGAGTTAGGGCTGAATTTTTTCATGAGCCCATGGTGAACCAGCGCATTACAAACATCATTGGTCAACAAAAAGGTATCTCTGCCCATACTACGCAACATCATCGGCCCAGAGTTACCCCCCAACCGACTTCCCTGCTTTTTCATCTCTAACCACAACCCAGTAATATTATCTTCAGGCCACTCGGCAATAAATTGACCAAAGCTACCATGGCTGCGTTTGCGGTCTAAGACATAGACGGCATTGTGACGCACCGAAACGATCTTAGTGAAGTTACGAACAATGCTTTTGTCCTGAGCTAGCTCTTCGAGCTTCTCGTCGCTGAAATGCCCCACAGCCAGGGGGTTAAACTGTGCAAACGCCGCTTCAAATCCAGGCCATTTATTGTCAATGACACGCCACACAAAACCCGCACGAAAAACGCACCGCGCCATCATGGACAGATATCGATCGTCTGTTTGCGCCATTAATTCTTTAGCTGTTCTTGGTGTCGGCAGAGCCGATTCAAGTATTTCAGCACCACCACGATTGGCAGCAGCTAGCGTATAAAGGTCATCAAATGAGGTCATGGATCAGGTCACTGTTAAAGTTAGGCGTAAGAGGGAGGATAGTTATTGTTTGTCTAATTACTGGAACGCCGGTTGCGTCCCTGTATATGGAAAGCCGCTTGCGGCGTTGTATACGGACAGCCCATCAAATAAAGCCACCGCGTTGTAAAATTTGGGTAATGAAATAGATAGAGATAATAGCAAGAACAACCCCAAAGGCTTTATCGATCAACCAACTTTTACGATAAAACCCAGCCATAGAGGCAGAGCGAGACAGCAGTAACACCACTAAGATATACCAGAGCATATCAATACCACCCGCTATAACCGTCAGCGCTAACTTTTCCCCTGTATCACTTTCGGGGCGCACAAACTGGCTAAATAAAGCCGTAAAAAATATGATAATTTTGGGGTTAACCAAAGCGATCAGAAAGCCATCACGGGCGGCCGCCCAATAAGACGATTTCACCGCCACAGATAGATTGTTTTCCCTCTGGATTGGCGCTAATAAAAGCTTCGCCGCTAAGTACAATAAAAATAAGCTACCAAGGGTTTGGATAACATCAAACAGCAATGGGTTTTTATCGACGGCTACGACCAAACCAAACACCGTTGCAAAGGCAAACAGCCCAATACCTACCCCATGGGCTACCGCAGCAAAAAAACCTGCAATTTTTCCCTGAGACAGAGAATGATTGATAATGATCGCCAAACTGGGCCCAGGGGACATAGCGCCGAGTAGGCAAACAATGGTCACTGAAAACCAGAACATGACATTTGGCCAAGTTTGAAAAATAATATCCATGGGGTTTTTATACAGATTTGAGGGGATAAAACAAGTTAATTGTAACCATAAGCTAGCTTAGTTAAGTCATTCAAAGCTAATACTTTAGTATTAGTTCTTAAGCATTATATCAACTTAGCCCAGCATCCATTACTTTACTCCTGTGATAAAGGTGCCGTGACTAATGAAGAGCGCCTAGAAAATAAGGACAGCAGCAACTAATCTATTCGGTTTTTTACCTTAGAACGGACTCTCAAG
>Ga0209302_10000069_pt1 | contig 66278 bp, 67 predicted proteins | sample ArcOceMetagenome_2_FD_187445 | JGI IMG/M metagenome (GOLD analysis project Ga0209302, IMG submission 187445) | Marine eukaryotic phytoplankton communities from Arctic Ocean - Arctic Ocean ARC135M Metagenome (SPAdes) (version 2) | ecosystem: Environmental > Aquatic > Marine > Oceanic | place...
ACGGGGCGGAAAAATCGGAATTATTTTTGGGCAGTGCTAGCGTAATTCCGCTCGCCTCTGGTGCTGTGGCGGTGGATAAAACATTCGTGAATGGGTCAGGTATCCATGCCGTTCGTGCAGCAGGCATAGCCGCAGTTCCCGAGGGGCATCAGGTGTTGGGTGGCCTTAGCGTGATTGACAATCTGCAGGCCGCCGATCCTTCACTTTCTACCGCAGATCGGGACGCGGAAGTTGCAAATGCCTTTAATATTTTCCCCGAACTGCGCGCGTTGTAGCATCAAGAGGCAGGATCGCTGTCCGGCGGACAACAGCAGATGGTTGCAATTGCGCAGGCGCTTGTTTTGCGCCCACAGTTTTTGTTGATTGGCGAGATGTCGTTGGGCCTTGCTCCAGTGATCATCGACCGTCTGATTGGCGTGATCCGCGATTTGCGCGCAAAGGGCATTGGCATTCTGCTGATTGAGCAGTTTACGCAGTTGGCGCTAGATGTGGCGGACCGCTGTTATGCGTTGTCGCAGGGTGAGGTGAAATTTGCAGGCAATCTGGCGCAACTCAAATCGGATGCGTCGATCCTAGAGCGTGCTTACTTGGGCGCTTGATTACTACAGTTTGGCAAGCTTGATAAGGACGCTGCACATACTTGATCTGCCTGTTTGTATCGGGAAATACACCCTCGACGGAGGAACTTATCGTATGATTATTGCAGGCCCATTTGGTTCAATAATCAACGGTATTTTGTCTAAACTGCGCTCATATGTTTACGCTGCACTGCATTAAGACTCAAAAGCCAGGCTAAGAATTGGCAAAGGGCGGACTTGAAGGTGCCCCTTTTTTCGTTAGTTGCCGCAGATCGCCTGAAGGCGCAGCCAATCACTGTCGCGCAGCAATGGCTGGCTGAGGGTGCCTGAAACAGGATCGCCTTCGATCAAGCCAACGGTGCTTTCGCCGGTTACATCAATGGCTTTTGCATAAGGCGTGCTGCGAATATTGGCGTCTTTAAAGGCTGCCAATAGCGCAGTTTCATCCGCTTGTGGGCGAGGTGAGCTGATTACAGTTTCTGCATAATCATCAAGCGCTTGAGACGGAAGGTTGCCTGTTGTCAGCAATGTAAAGGTTGCCCGTATCCCAACATGGCTTAACATCTCATCCAGTGCGTCACTTGTTTGCCCGCGCAGTTGTTCGGCTAGGATGAAGCCAGCAATAACATCTGGTTCATCATAGTCTTCGACCAACACCTTGTTCACCAGCACTTTGCCTCCGGGCAAGTACAGGCTGTCGGTAAGGCCAGAGCGCAGCACGATCAGTTCCTTTGTCTTGGTACGTAGAGCCAGAGTTTTTAGGGCAGGGGCCGCAGGGCGTGCTTGGCACGGTTTGCCAGCGATCCGTTCAATACGGGTCAGCAGAGCATCACCAATCTTTATGCGGGTCACATCTGGAACGACGCTTATTGTGTGTTTTTGCAAAGCACCGGGTAGCCAAAATATCAACGCGGCAGCGACGGCTCCAACGGAAACTGTTGCACCCATCCAGCGCAACCGACCAGGCTTGGGTCGCGTTTTGGACACTGCTTTGCGCAATATCTCTATGGCATCGATCATTTCGGCTTCTGAATTCATCAGCTCAAGCGTTTCACTGGGATCACCATCGGGGTGAAATACAGCGGGTGATGTGGATGATCCATAACGATCCACAGCTGCCAAGGACCAATGCGCAATCGCCTGATCATTCATATCGCTGATGACCAGAGTGGCATCCCCAATAGACACAATCACCTCGCGCCGCTGTTCTTGCGGGAAGGGACGCCACAGGCCTGTAGCTTCTAATCGATCATATTTAGCAAGTGCGGTCATAGGTTTATTGGGCTGCTCTGCCTGTTATTTATAATAAGTTAACCCAGAGGCGCGAATTTGGGAAATCAAATCAACTAGCCAGTGATCATGGGATCAGAAATCCTTTGCTGCTGTGCGCAGTTCAAATTTCTGGATTTTACCGGTTGAGGTTTTTGGCAGCTCTTGGAACACCACCTTCTTTGGTGCTTTGAAGCTGGCCAAGGTCTGGCGGGCAAAGCTGATCATTTTGGCCTCGTCGCCTGTGCATCCCTCTTTCAACTCAATAAAGGCACAAGGCACTTCGCCCCATTTCTCATCTGGTTTGGCCACAACTGCAGCCAGTGATACGTCTGGGTGCCCCATCAGGACACCTTCGACTTCAACAGAACTGATGTTTTCACCGCCTGAAATGATGATGTCTTTGGCGCGATCCGCAATCTGGATATAGCCGTCAGGGTGCTGGATGGCCAAATCCTCGGAGTGGAAGTACCCACCTGTAAAAGCTTTTGCCGTTGCTTCAGGGTTTTTCAGGTACCCTTTCATAATGGAATTGCCGCGCATGACAATTTCGCCTTGGGTCGCGCTGTCCATTGGCACTTGGACCATTTGATCGTCCATGACGGTGATGTGCTCCATCATTGGCATCGCAACGCCTTGACGGGCTTTGATCGCTGCCTTGGCCGCTTGATCCAAGTCACCCCAGTCCTCAGCACGCCACACGCATTCCGTTACGTGGCCATAGCTTTCGGTCAGGCCGTACACTTGGGTCACGTTAAACCCAAGCGCCTCGATCTTGCCCAAAGTGGCAGGCGCTGGTGGGGCTCCAGCGGTGAACACTTCAACGTTATGATCGAATGCGCGGCGTTCGTTGTCAGGTGAGTTGACGATCATGTTCAACACAATTGGCGCACCGCCAAAGTGGGTCACACCTTCATCTGCGATGGCATTATAAATTGCGCCTGCAGTGATATCGCGACAGCAAACCAACGTACCGCCAATGAGGGGCATCATCCAAGTGTGGTTCCAGCCGTTACAGTGAAACAGCGGCACAATCGCCATAAACACAGGGTGCAGAACCATGCGCCATGAAATCACAGTACCCATTGTCATCTGATAGGCGCCGCGGTGATGGTAAACGACGCCTTTGGGGCGACCAGTGGTGCCTGAGGTATAGTTCAGCGCAAGGCTTTCCCATTCATCCTCTGGCATGATCCATTCAAATGTTGGATCCGCAGTGGCTAGCATATCCTCGTATGTCTTGTGACGCCCAGATGCAGGCCAGCCGTTGGTCGCGTCGGGTACTTCAACGATGACAGGCTTTGGGCCTGTAAGGTGCGCAATGGCGGCTTCGGCCAATTCTACGAACTGTGTGTCGGCTAAGACCACCTTGGCCTCACCATGTTCAAAAACATAGGCAACGGTATCGACGTCTAGGCGCGTGTTGATAGTGTTCAATACTGCACCACACGCGGGTACACCAAAATGGGCCTCTGCCTGTGCGGGAAGGTTGGGGATCAAGGTGGCAACGACATCGCCAGAGGTTACACCCATGTTAGCCAAACCAGCGGCAAGGCGGGTGCAGCGTTCATAATACTGGGCATATGTCACACGATGATCGCCATAGATCACAGCGGTGCGGGCAGCGAAAACATGGGCGGCGCGACGCAAATGCGACAGCGGTGTAAGTGGTACATAGTTGGCGGGGCATTTGCCCAAACCTGTTTCGTCGTTCATCCAGCCCATATGCGCTCTCCTCTTCGCGTGTTCACAACGCTTGAATCATGTGGAAAACAGGATATTGCAAGTACAATGAACTGAAAAGCAAAGTCTTCTTATATGAACGCTATTCCAAGCCCATCAGAAATACAGACGCGGCCAATGGCGGCGGCCCTTAGTATGATCGGTGCGATGGTCCTTTTGGGGTTCGTTGATAACTTTGTCGCCACCGTGGCCGAAGAAATCAGCATCTGGCAGTTCCTCGTCGTGCGCGCTTCAATGGCGATTCCGCTGATCTGCTTTATGTCGATAATGGGTTTGGGGACGATGCGCCCGAAACGGTTCTGGGCGGTTGCTGTGCGCAGTCTGCTGACAGCGACGGGCCTGATGCTGTACTTTGGGTCACTGGCCTTTATGCCCATCGCGCAATCCTTGGCGGGATTGTTTACGTCACCGATATTTGTACTGTTAATCAGTGCGTTTGTCCTGAAGCAGACGATTGGAAAATGGCGCGTGATTGCGGTGGCTATCGGCTTTAGCGGAATCCTTTTAGTCCTTGGTGTCCAAGACGGTGCACCGGGCTGGATCATGATGATGCCTGTGGCAGGCGGATTGATTTATGCAACTGGATCGATGGCGACCCGCATTTTATGTTCAGAGGAAAGCACAATTTCGATGCTTGCAGGCATTATGATCGTTCAATTAATCATCGGAACATTGGCATTGGTCGGCGTGACAATATGGGCACCTGTTGTGCCAGACGGTTCAGATGGGTTCCTTCTGCGTGGTTTGGTTTGGCCGATTGAAACCGTAGTTCCATATATTGCGATGCAGGCCATTATTTCGGTGGCAGGCGTTTTTTTATTAATTCGTGCCTATCAGTGGGGCGAAGCCAGCCAAGTGTCCGTATTGGAATATTCCATTATGATCTTCGGACCGTTCTTTGCGTGGTTGTTGATGGAGCAATCCATCACACCGATGATGATGGCGGGGATTGCCCTGATCATGGTCGCAGGTGGGATCATCGCGGTGCGTTCCAAAGAGTGAGTCATTAATCCGATGCTGTCAAATCATCGGTAAAAACTGCTCAACGAATGTGAATTGTGAGAGAATAGCACTCTCATGATTATCAGTCTTGGCCACAAATACATCTTCGTACATGCCCTTAAAACCGCTGGCACCTCGATGGCGCTGACGCTTGAGGCACGTGCGATGAAGGATGACATCATATTGGGCGATACGCCCAAAGAGGTGAAACGGCGCAAGCGGTTGCGGGATGTGAAGACGGCGGGACGGCTGTGGAAACACTCGATTTTGGCGGATGTTGCTGCACGGTTCATGGCGAAATGCACGTGTTGGGCCTGCCGGGGAAATGATCGCGTTAGAGGATCAAAGCCGCAAACGTTGGAACCGCCAGATAATTTAAGAGGGTGTCGCGATATTGAAAGAGGCGCTGCCAAAACAGGGCATTGGGCCCTACCAAATTCAGGCTGCGATCAGTGCCGTTCATGCAAAAAGCCTCGCGTGGGATCAAACAAATTAGGTGGAAATAGTGGCGCTGTACGAATTGTTGTTTACCATCCAGCCCACACTCGTTGTGCAGGTCAATCTTGCTTTCGCGGTGTCTTATGCACAAACGCCAGACGCGGCATTGGCGATCATGGAAGAAGTCACAACGACCGCCAAAATCCAAACCTATCAACTCTACCACGTGGCGATGGGAATCTGCTGGCACGGGCTGGCAGGATTACAGAGGCTAAGGTGAGCTTTAAAAGTGCGATAGAGCTGTCAGAAAATGCTCAAGAGATCGCATTTTTGAGAAATGCAGCGCGACGATTGCGGCACTAGGAACGAAAAAGCCCCCGAATGAACAGGGGCTTTAACAGTCTTATGCTGCGGCTTCGTCCTTGGAACCAAAGCGGCGATAAAAGGTTTGGTTTTTACCAGCCATCTCGCGCAGAAGGGCAGGGCATTCAAAACGGTCGCCATACTCTGCCTGCAATTGGTCACAGCGTTCTGCCGCGTATGGCGTCCCAATAATGTCCAAATAGCTGAATGGGCCACCAGTGGCAGGGGCAAAACCCCAACCAAGGATCGCTCCAACATCTCCTTCGCGGATGTCTTCCAACACACCTTCTTCCAATGCACGCACTGCTTCTAGAACCTGTGAGAACATCAAACGATCTTGAACTTCCTGTAGGGCTGGTTGCTCGGCGGCCAATGGATATTTGTCGTGAACACCTTTCCAATAGCCTGTGCGCTTGCCCTTTTCGTCATAATCGAAATAGCCTGCGTTGGCTTTGCGACCCAAACGACCCAAACCTTCCATCCAGACGATCAGATCGTCGGCGTCAGATGCAGGATAGGCATTGCCCATGGCGGCCTTAGTCGCCTTCATGATGCGCACACCCAGATCGATCGAGGTTTCGTCACCCAACTGGATTGGTCCCACTGGGAAACCAAGTTGTTGTGCGGCGTTATCAATCAACTGTGGTGCAACACCTTCGGTGACCATGCGCGCTGCTTCATTGCCGTAAGGGATAATGCAACGGTTGGCATAGAAGAACCGCGCATCGTTCACAACGATTGGGGTTTTGCGAATTTGGCGCACGTAGTCGAGGGATTTGGCAACAGCCACATCATCCGTTTGATCACCTTTGATGATCTCAACCAACAACATCTTTTCAACGGGTGAGAAGAAGTGGATACCGATAAACTGTTCAGGGCGCGAAGACGCCTTTGCCAGCTCAGAGATTGGTAGGGTCGAGGTGTTTGAGGCGAAAATGCAATCCACTGGGATTACGGCTTCAACGCGTTTGGTGATCTCTGCCTTAACTGCAGGGTCTTCATACACAGCCTCAATGATCAAATCACAACCCTTCAGCATTTCAACATCAGGGGTCGCCGTGATCAGGCTAAGCAGCGCTTCTTTCTTCTCAAGCGTCGCCTTTTTACGGGCAATGCCTTTGTCCATGTAGGTAGCAGAATAGGCTTTGCCTTTGTCAGCGGCTTCTTGATCACGATCGATCAAAACCACTTCGATGCCTGCTTGGGCAGACACAAGTGCAATACCAGCACCCATCATACCAGCGCCCAAAACACCCAATTTCTTGACGCGTTGGTCAGGGACATCTTTTGGACGCACAGCGCCTTTTTCAAGGGCTTCTTTGTTCAGGAACAAGGAGCGGATCATCGCGGATGAGGATGGGTTCATCAGGATATTGGTGAACCAACGTGCCTCAATCTTAAGGGCAGTGTCGAATGGAACCAGCGCACCTTCATAAATCGCAGACAACATAGCCTTGGCTGCAGGGAAGGCACCTTTTGTCTTACCGCCCACCAATGCGTTGGCACCGACAAAGTTCATGAAACCAGCAGGGTGATATGGGGCCCCGCCTGGCAATTTATAGCCCTTAGCGTCCCAAGGTTTTAACAGATCAGCGTCCTTTACAGAGAGAACCCATGCACGGGCTGCAGCAATCGGATCCTCAACAACCTCATCAATCACGCCAGCTTTCAGCGCTTTCTCAGGTGAGTTCATGCGACCCTCAAGCAACAATGAAGACGCACCCATCAAACCAAGTTTGCGCACCAAACGGGTTGTCCCGCCAGCACCCGGAAAGATGCCAACCAGAATTTCTGGCAGGCCAATCTTGGCCTTTGGGTTGTTGGCGCAGAAAATGCGGTGGGTCGAAAGGGGTAATTCTAAACCAATACCTGCAGCCGTGCCCGGAAGGGCCGTTGCAATTGGCTTGCCGCCTTTGTTGGTCTTTGGGTCCATGCCTGCGCGCTCAATCTTGCGCAGCAAGTGATGCATACGCATTGTGCCCTCAAACAATCCCTTGGCCGGATCATCCCCTGCATCAGCGCGCATTTTGGCCAATAGGTTCAAATCCATGCCACCTGCAAAGCTGTCTTTGCCAGATGTGATAACGATGCCTTTGACTGCATCATCCGCCAATGCGTCATCGATCTGGGCATCAAGCTGTTCAAGGCCCTCAAAAGACATCACGTTCATTGTCTTGTCAGCAACATCCCAAATGATCGTGGCAATGCCCTCAGCATCTTTGGTGAGTGTGAAGTCGTTCATCTGTATCTCCCCAGATTGGGTTTTTTGGTCGGGGTGTCGGACCCGTAATTTTCAAACTTTTTCAACAACATTTTGACAAGGGCCAAGGTCTCGTTTGGCCCGTTGCTGCAATCGTCTTCGCTAAGCAAGATGCGCTTAAAGTCATTTAAATCGGTGCCGTCCAAGCTGTCGCTTGGGTCAGGTTTGAATTTGAAAAACAATGGCGGGGTTTGTTGAACCAAACGGACATAGGTGCCGTCGTTGGCGACCTTGAGCTTAAGATTGTCCATGCCCTCAGACGCAGCAACAGCTGCGACAGCATGGAAAGGATGTGATTTATTGGTCATTATACACGCTCAATTATTGTTGCGGCACCCATGCCGGATGCAATGCAAAGGGTCGCAAGACCCACTTCTTTGTTTTGACGCTCTAGTTCATCCAGCAACGTGCCAATGATTATCGCACCTGTTGCACCCAGCGGGTGACCCATAGCGATTGAACCGCCGTTTACGTTGACAACTGAATGATCGACTTTGAATTTCTCCATGAACAACATGACGACAGAGGCGAAGGCCTCGTTCACTTCAAACAGATCAATGTCTGAGATGGTCATACCGTTGTCGGCCAAAATCTTTTGGGTGGCAGGGACCGGACCCGTCAACATGATGGTCGGATCAGTACCAATTTTTGTGGTGGCACGGATGCGGGCACGTGGCTTTAGGCCATGCTTTTCACCGAATTCTTTGTTGCCGATTAGAACGGCAGCAGCACCATCAACGATGCCAGATGAGTTACCGGCATGGTGGATGTGGTTGATTTTTTCCAAGTGTGGGTACTTCATCAACGCGATCTTATCAAAGCCAGGCATGACCTCACCCATTGCCTGAAACGCTGGGTTCAAGGCACCAAGGGACTGCATGTCGGTTTGGGGGCGCATGTATTCATCGTGATCAAGGATCGAGATGCCGTTGATGTCACGCACGTTGATAACTGAGTTGGCAAAACGGCCCTCATGCCATGCAATTTTGGCGCGGCGTTGGGATTCAACAGCCAATGCATCTGCATCGTCGCGGGTGAAACCATATTCGGTGGCGATGATATCGGCGCTGATGCCTTGGGGGACGAAATAGGTGTCCATCGCAACAGAAGGATCAGCGGCAATCGCAGCACCGTCAGACCCCATAGGGACGCGGCCCATCATCTCAACACCACCGGCAATATAAGCACTGCCTGCGCCGCCTTTGATTTGGTTGGCACCAAGGTTAACAGCCTCCATGCCAGATGCGCAGAAACGGTTGATCGCAAGACCCGGGATGGATTGATCCAAATCAGAAGCCAAAATGGCAGAACGGGCCAAACAGCCGCCTTGTTCCATAACTTGGGTCACGTTGCCCCAAATCACATCCTCAACCGCATGGCCGCCTAAATTGTTGCGCTCTTTGAGGGCGTTCAATGTGACAGCGGATAGGCGAAGGGCGGTGACCTCATGGAGGCTGCCGTCCTTACGACCTTTACCACGCGGGGTGCGCAGGGCGTCATAGATATAGGCTTCGGTCATTCTTTGATCCTTTTGGCAGTGGTCTTTGCCACAATGTGGTTACGTGGGGCAGGGCAGTTCAAGAGCTGCCGCTGCGCCCTTTTGTGAGGTTACGCGCGGTCTGATGGGTTTCCCGGCATCAAATCATAGGGGTGCTTCCAGCCTGGGGTTTCAGAGATGCGGGTTAACCATGCATCGATGTGGGGCCAATCAGCGCGGACAAAGCCAAAAGGCTCTGAGTAATAGAGATAGCCACAACAGCTTAGATCAGCATTGGTAAGGGCGTCGCCAACGATCCAATCACGGCCCTCAAGGTGGGTGCTGAGGGTTGCATATGCGCCTTGAAGACGACCTTGGTTAAACGCAATCACTTCCGTAGGGCGCTTCGTTTCGGGCAAGAAGTTCATCAAAAAACGGGTCATGCCCGCCATTGAACTGAGCTTGTGATTGTCGAAAAGAACCCAACGTAAAACCTCGCGGCGTTCCTCAGGCGAGGTGCCTGCAAATTTGCCGCTTAGGTGGCTCACATAATCTTGGATCGCTCCGGATTGGGTCACGGTGTAATCAGCGGCTGTGTCGACCAAAACTGGCGCTTCAGCCATCGTATTGACGGATTTGAATTCAGGGGTTCGGGACGCGCCACCAAAAAAGTCAACGAAGACAGGTTCCCACTCAAGGCCGGAAAGTTCCAAAGCCAGTGCTGCTTTGTAAGAATTTCCGCTTTCGCCAAAGCAATGCAATTTCAACGTCATGGTCCATACCCTCCCAAGGTGTTTTTTGATAAGGAAGCTGGGGGTTTCACACCCCCAGACCCCCGTAGAGTTTATTTCGTAAGATGAACGGGGGCGTTCACTTAGTCTTAAGGTTAATTTGCGATCCAAGTTATGCACGGTAGGCTGAAGAGCTGAGCCGCGTGTAAAGTGAAGCCCTGCTGTTTGGCTCGTCGGATCAATCCCAAATTGGATCGAACAGCAGGGTGGTCCCTTGTCTTCATCTTACCAGGAAACTCTCGCCGGAGGCATCCGAATTTTAAGCCCGCAATGCCGGTTGAGTTTTACAGCTCCCTTGCGATTAACTCCTTCATAATTTCGTTTGTTCCGCCATAGATGCGTTGCACCCGTGCGTCGGTCCACATCTCACCAATGGCGTATTCCTGCATGAAACCATAGCCACCATGCAATTGCAGGCATTCATCCAGTACCCATGCTTGCGTGTCTGTCGTCCAGTATTTGCACATTGCCGCTTTGTCTGGTGTGAGTTCGCCGCGCAAATGTTCTGCCATGCATTCATCAAAGAATGCGCGGCTGACCATTGTTTTGGTTTTGCATTCAGCCAATTTGAACCGTGTGTTTTGGAATTGCATAATTGGTCCGCCAAAGGCTTCGCGTTCGCGGCAATATGCGATGGTGCGTTCAACCGCGCCCTCCATTGCGCCAATGGCAGAGCAGGCGATGATTAACCGTTCCTGGGGCAGTTGGTTCATCAGTTGATAGAACCCTTTTCCCTCTTCCCCGCCCAAGATATTTTCGGGTGCGATCTCGACGTTGTCAAAGAACAGTTCTGATGTATCAGCCGCGTGCATTCCGATTTTCTCAAGGTTACGCCCGCGTGCAAATCCGGTTGCGCCGTCTGTTTCTAAAACCACCAAGGACACGCCTTTTGATCTCAGTGATGGGTCCGTTTTGGCGGCCACAATAATTAAATTGGCGTGCTGTCCGTTGGTGATGAATGTCTTTTGCCCAGAGAGGCGGTAAGAATTGCCTTCTCGAATGGCCCGCGTTTTGATCGCTTGAACGTCGGATCCGGTTGAAGGTTCTGTCATTGCTAGCGCGCCAACCAATTCACCGGTCACCATTTTGGGCAGCCAACGTGCCTTTTGCTCGTCCGTGCCGCAGTTCAGGATGTAGTGGGCCACGATCCCAGAGTGGATGCCGTGTCCCCAGCTGGCCAAGTTCGCACGGCTGCCTTCGATCAGGATTGCAGCCTCATGCCCGAAATCGCCGCCAGCGCCACCAAACTCTTCGGGGATGGAGGGGCAGAGTAGTCCAAGTTCGCCGGCTTCAGCCCAAGTGGACCGATCCATCTGCCCTTGTTTGCGCCAGTTGGCAAACTTGGGGGCCCATTCATTTGTGATGAATTGGGCCGTCATATCCGCGATCATCTGGTGTTCGTCTGTCATCCATCCTTTGGCCGTCTCACTCATCACAACATCCTCCCCAGATTCGTTTATTTCTTGCGTACATCGAGCTCTGCGTTGAACAGGCGCAAACGCGCAGTCAGGTTTTCTTCGTTCACGACACTGACAAAATTCTCAAACAGGAACGAAAGTGCTTCGCCTCCATCCAAACCCGCATCCGGTGAAAACCGTTTTAACCTGCGATAACCGTCTTCCGTCATTGCGACAGGGAAGCGGCGTGTAAGGCGAAAGCGTTTGGGCATGGGTGTTTTTCCTGCAGTGTCTTTGGGGTGGGACATTCGCCCACCGCTAGCACCTTAGAAGTTTGCCGCATCCAGCGCCATCACCGTATCACTTCCCGATTGAATACGTGTCAGGTGCAATGCCGTCGCAGGCAACTGGCGCGCCATATAGAAACGACCCGTCGCAAGTTTGGTTCCATAGAATTTTGCGTCATCCGTGCCCGCAGCTAAGGTATCGCTGGAAACCTTGCCCATACGTGCCCACATCAGGCCAAGGCAGACGTGCCCAAACATATGCATAAAGTCATTAGAACCAGCCAATGCATGGTTTGGATTGCTCATGCCGTTTTGCATGAAATACATGCCCGCGGCCTGCAAATCCTTGGACGCTGCTTTGAGTGGTTCGATAAAGTCTTTATCGTATGCTTCATCTTGGCCTGCATTGTCTTTGATAAAGGTCTTCACCATTTCAAAGAATGCCATCACGTGCTTGCCGCCGTCTTGCGCCAATTTACGCCCGACAAGGTCTAGCGCCTGAACACCATTGGCCCCCTCATAGATCATAGCAATACGGGCATCGCGGGTAAATTGGGACATGCCCCATTCCTCGATATAGCCGTGGCCACCATAGATCTGTTGTGCCTTAACGGTCATGTCGTAACCGACGTCCGTCAAGAAGCCTTTGATCACGGGGGTCAACAAGGACACCAAGCCATCGGCGTCTTTGTCATCCGCGCGGTGGGCGGCATCAATCATTGTGGCACCCCAAAGGATGAAGGCACGTGCGCCTTCAACGAATGACTTTTGTTCCATCAAGGAACGGCGAATATCTGGGTGAACGATCAGTGGATCAGCTGGACCATCTGGGTTTTGAACGCCAGTGACAGCGCGCCCTTGCAGACGATCGTTAGCGTAATCTAGTGCGTTTTGATAAGCAGCTTCTGCTTGAGACAGGCCTTGCATGCCGACACCCAAACGCGCCTCATTCATCATGGTGAACATGGCGCGCATGCCTTTGTGCTCATCGCCCAACAAATACCCTGTCGCGTTGTCATAGTTCATGACGCAAGTAGAGTTGCCGTGGATGCCCATTTTATCTTCGATGCTACCAACGGCTGCCCCGTTGCGCTCGCCCAGAGAACCATCGTGATTGACCATAACCTTTGGAACGATGAACAAAGACACACCTTTGATGCCTTCAGGACCATCGGTGATTTTTGCCAGGACCAAGTGAACGATGTTGTCCGCCATGTCGTGCTCACCGGAAGAGATAAAGATCTTCTGGCCTGTAATCTTATAGCTGCCATCCGCTTGTGGTTCTGCTTTGGTGCGCATTAGGCCCAAATCAGTGCCGCAATGTGGCTCTGTCAGGTTCATCGTGCCTGTCCATTCGCACGAGACCATGTTCGGCAACCATTTGTCTTTTTGTGCTTCAGTTCCGTGGGCCAAAATCGCGGAGGCTGCACCGTGGGTGAGGCCCTGATACATCGTAAAAGCCATGTTGGAGCCAGAGAACAATTCGCCCACGGCTGATCCCAAAACTACTGGCATGTTTTGCCCGCCGTATTGTTCAGGCATATCCAAGCCAGTCCAACCGCCTTCTTTGACTTTGGCAAATGCGTCTTTGAAGCCGGCTGGTGTGTAAACAACGCCATTTTCCAAACGACAACCTTCTTTATCGCCAGTCACGTTCAGAGGGGCCAATACTTCAGACGTCAGTTTGCTTGCTTCTTCCAGCACTGCAGATGTGAAATCTGCTTCCAACTCATCATAGCCTGGAATGGTGCTTTCTGAGACTTTCAATAGATCGTGCAAAACGAACTGCATGTCTTTTGTTGGGGCTGTGTAGCGAGGCATAGTGTTCTCCGTTTGGTCACAAATTGGGTGCAGGACGATCCGGTTTTAGTGGGTCATTCCAGAGGTTTTCTTGGTCGAGGCGATCATCTTTTCGCCCCAGCGCATTTGATGTTTTAGGTCTTCGATGGCTTCGTTCAACGTGTCGCGCTGGCGTTCCATATCGGCCAGACGGTCATTGGCTACGGCATAGGCGCGGGCCAGTTGCGTTTTGCGGTCATCATCAACGTGATACAGATCCAGAAGCTGGCGAATTTCCTCAAGGCTGAAGCCAAAGCGTTTGCCCAGCAAGATCAGCTTGAGGCGTGCGCCATCACGTTTGGTAAAGAGGCGCTTTTGCCCTTCACGAATAGGAAACAGCAATTCCTTGGCTTCATAGAAGCGCAAAGTGCGTGCGGTCACGTTGTGTGCGTCGCACATCTCTCTGATGGTTTTTGTATTTTCGTTCATTGGCTTTATCTCCGCTCGCAAAATCAATGTTACGAGTGTCAATTGGGTCTTATTATGGTTTGATATAATGGGGATTTAGCTTACGTAAGCTGTACGCTACGTCAACTATATGCCTTACGTAGCGTTTCTTTACGTCAAGTGATTGAGAATCTAGAAAAAATAGGGATTGGGGGAATTGCATTATTTTGCAGGCGATTTTCACAAATTTGTACAATTCATCTCAAAAGCTAAGATAAAAATGTCTGCTTTCGGCGCAGGACAGGCCGTTTCAAAAGAATCGATAGTGCGAAAATGGGGCTGCCCTATCTTAAAATAAGATCAGCAAAATTCTTAGGACTTGGTCAATTCCGTGGCAACGTTTTCGCGTAAAGCTTGCAGTTCAGTGATAGCTTCTTCCAGATGGACGCGTTGCACTGCCAGCTCTTTTAGTTGACCATCAGCCATGTCGATCCACGCTTCCATTTGCGCCTTTGTACCCTCGTTTTCGTAGATCAGCAGCCATTGGCGGATGTCTTCGAGTTGAAAGCCAAACTTACGACCACGCATGATCAACTTCATCCGCGCGCGTTCGCGGGCACCGTAAAACCGCGAACGGCCTTCGCGATCAGGTTGCAGCAATTCAATGTATTCGTAATACCTTAGCGTACGCGGTGTTACATCGAACGCGGCACACATTTCCTTAAAAGATAACCGATCGTCTGTCATAGTACTCCCCTTGGGGTGCAGGTTAGGCGGGCCGCAATAGAAGCGCAACGGGTGCTCTTGCCCTTTTCGCATGGTACTGGTCAAAAGGCTGCAAACAACGAAAGGCGCACGCTTATGTCATACAAAGTGAATATAGCCCGACAGTTTATGGAAGCGATCCCGCATTCGCGTGATCTGGGTATGGTTTTGACCGAAATCGAAAACGGTGTGGCGACAATCATGATGCCTTATGACGAACGCTTGATTGGTGACCCGGAAACGGGCGTTGTTCATGGGGGCGCGGTATCTGCGTTAATGGACAGCTGTTGCGGTGCAGCAGTGATGAGCCATCCATCCAATCCTGGGGCCACAGCCACCATTGATCTGCGTATTGACTATATGCGTTCTGCGACGCCGGGTCAGGCGCTGTCCACCACCGCCACATGTTACCACATCACCCGTAACGTCGCCTTTGTGCGGGCAACGGCGGTTGATGAGGACACAGACAATCCAGTTGCAATGGCGACAGGCACCTTTACAATCGAAGGGCAGGGCAGATGAGAAAGCCACCTGAACCTGTACAAGTGATAAAACAACGCCGCGATGAGGCATTGAGCAAATTGGTTGGGCGCGTACCCTATATCCAATACCTTGGTGTCACCTTCGATCGACGTGGCGATGAACTGACGGCCGTTCTGCCGTATGCGGATAAATTGATTGGCAATCCTCTGCTGCCTGCGATCCACGGTGGTGTGACCTCTGCATTTTTAGAAATCACATCCGTGATCTCTCTCAGCTGGGTGACACTTTGGGATGATCTTGAAAGTGGTGAGTTGGAGGGTGATAGCACAGCGTTCCGCATGCCAAAGACCATCGACTTTACTGTGGATTATCTGCGCTCTGGCCTGCCGCGCGATGCCTATGCCCGCGCACGGATTACCAGATCGGGACGGCGCTATGCCTCTGTGCATGTTGAGGGCTGGCAGGACAATCGTGAGAAACTGTTCGCCCAAGCGACGGGACATTTCCTGATGCCGAAACCACGTTCTGATAAACCGTGAAGGCAGTCACGCCTACATCGCCACCAAAAGAGATTACCCACAAACGTATCCTCAAACTGGCGGTGCCTTTGGTGCTGTCAAACGCCACGGTTCCAATCCTTGGGGCTGTGGACCTTGGCGTTGTTGGGCAAATGGGAGAAGCGGCACCGATTGGGGCTGTCGGCCTTGGTGCAATCATTCTGACTACGGTGTTCTGGATTTTCGGCTTTCTGCGTATGGGCACTGTGGGTCTGGTTGGACAAGCCGCAGGCGCAGAAGATCACGCTGAGGTCTCGATTATCCTAACCCGCGCGCTTTTGATCGCATTGGCTGCTGGGTTTGCCCTGATCTTGCTACAACCGCTTATTTTCATGCCGGCCCTCAGCATGTCGCATGCTTCCGCAGATGTCGAAACGCTTGCTTACAGCTACCTTTCAATCCGCATCTGGACTGCACCTGCGGCCATTAGCATTTATGCACTAACGGGTTGGCTGGTCGCGATGGAGCGCACATCAGGCGTGTTCTGGGTCCAACTGGTGATGAACAGCGTCAACATGCTACTCAGCGTCTTATTCGTGCTTTGGCTGGATATGGGCGTGCAGGGCGTGGCTATTGGTACTGTGATTGCGGAACTGATTGGCGCTGGGCTGGCGCTTTATCTATGCCGTAATGCGTTCAAACATCCTGATTGGCGCAAATGGGTGCAGGTATTTGATCGGGCGAAACTGATCCGTATGGCACTGCTCAACACTGATATCTTGATCCGTTCCGCGCTGTTGATGGTGATCTTTTCGTCCTTTGTGTTCCTCGGAACGCGATTTGGGGATGTCACGCTGGCGTCTAACGAAGTGCTGGTGCAGTTCATGTACATCACGGCCTACGCGATGGACGGTTTTGCCTTTGCTGCTGAAACGCTGATCGCACGGGCCATGGGGCGCGGTGATGCATCACTTCTGCGCCGTTCTGCGTTGATGACAGGTTTTTGGGGGGCTGTTGTGTGTGTCACCACCGCCTTGGCATTCGCAATCTTTGGCCCATGGCTGATTGACCTTATGGCCAAATCACCAGAGGTTCAGGCAGAGGCGCGCATCTATCTGCCTTGGATGGTTGTCGCCCCGTTGATCGGCTGTGTCGCATGGATGATGGACGGAATTTTCATTGGTGCAACCCAATCGCGCGATATGCGCAACATGATGATCGTCAGTTTTATCGTTTACTGGATCGCCGTTTTGCTGTTTTCGCCCCTTTGGGGGAATCACGGATTGTGGGCGGCGTTGCTTGTGTCGTTCCTTGCGCGGGGCATCACATTAAGTCTGCGATATCCCGCACTTGAGACCGCAGCCAAGAACCATAAGCAGGCTTAAAGCCAACTCGCCTTATCGGTTCCCACAGCGTCCTGAACGTTCTTGAACTCATCGCGTTCCAACAGCGCATCCAACTCGTGGGCAATTTTGGCTGCAAGGGTCAGACCGCCATAAACCAACGCAGTGTACAGCTGCACCGCAGAGGCACCGGCACGAATTTTAGCATAGGCTTGTTCGCCAGTGCTGATGCCACCAACGCCGATCAATGGGATGGTTGTCAGCTCGCTTAGTTTCGCAAGAATGCGCGTTGATTTCTCAAACAACGGTGCGCCGGATAAGCCGCCCATTTCATCGCGGTGCTGGCTTTGAAGGCCCGCACGATCAAGGGTGGTGTTGGTTGTGATAATAGCCGCAACGCGGGCGTCCGTGGCCACCTTGGCAATTTCGGCAAGGTCTTGATCGGTCAAATCAGGTGCGATTTTCAGGAACACTGGCGTGTCGCCGCGTACCTGCATCACACCATCAAGCAACGCGGCCAAGGCCATTGGCCCCTGCAAGTCGCGCAGTTTTTCGGTGTTGGGTGAGGACACATTCACAGTTGCGAAGTCCACATAAGGACCTGCCTGTTTCAATACAGTGGCAAAGTCTTCGGCACGATTGGAACTAGTTTTATTTGCGCCAAGGTTCAGACCAACAGGAATGCCAGTGCCGCGTTTGCTGAGGCGTGCAGCGATTGCCTCGCAGCCGTGGTTGTTAAAACCAAAGCGATTGATCGAAGCGCAATCTTCACTCAGACGAAATAGCCGTGGTTTTGGATTGCCTGGCTGCGCGATCGGGGTTGCCGCGCCCACTTCGATAAAGCCAAAGCCTGCGTTGGACAAAGGGGCGACAACTTCGGCGTTTTTGTCAAAACCTGCTGCCAAACCAACGGGGTTGGGCATGTCCAAACCTGCAACGTTGGTGGCAAGGCGGCTGGAGGTGACCGGACCGGGTGTTGGGGCCAGACCCATCTTTAGGGCTTTGATCGCCAAACCATGCGCCAATTCGGGATCGATCTTAAGCAAGGCCTTAAGCCCCAGCTGTTCCATTACCTGTTTCATCCGAATGTGGCCCTTTGTCGTTTCATCTAATGCGGATCGGTAGACGTGTTTACAGCAAACCCGCTGGGAATGCGTGGCGTTCATCGACTAGTGGCAAAGGCTGTGCCCATGCCACATCGGCGAGTTTCAAGTTGCGGTATAGGTGCGGAAACAATGCATCCCCACGCGACACTTCCCACTTTAGGTCATCGCCTAGCGGATCAGTTTCAACGCCCAGCAGGAACAGGTCTTCGACACCTGCAAAATGCTTATCAGCCGTTTCTTGCGCCTGCTCGGCGGTCGAAAAATGGACATAACCATCTGCAATATCGATCGGCGCCCCCTGCGTTTCGCCATTGGCGCGCAGGTGTGCCCATTCGTCGGAGCGGAATATTTTGAATATCAACATATGCGCCTGATGCCCTTTGGGTAAACAGGCGTCAAGTCACCAGCGTTACCGTAACGTTATATTTGCGTGTGATGGATGTGGGGCGAAATGATTCAGTTGCGGCTTTGACTCTTGAACAGACCAAGGCCAAAGTGATGAAATATTCAACCAATGGGGGACGTCCAGATGATACGTTTAACACAAACAGTGGCTGCACTTGCTTTGACAGCAGGCGCGGCATCGGCCGATTATTCCTTGACCATTCTACACACAAACGATTTCCATGCACGATTTGAACCAATCAGCAAATACGACAGCGGGTGCGGTTCTGAAGACAACGCAGAGGGCAAATGCTTTGGCGGTTCAGCCCGTTTGGTCACGGCTATTGCGGATGCAAAAGCCCGTTCTAATAATTCGATCCTCGTAGACGGCGGTGACCAATTCCAAGGCACATTATTCTATACATATTATAAAGGCGCATTGGCGGCTGAGATGATGAACAAGGTTGGCTATGACGCGATGACCGTGGGCAACCACGAATTCGACGATGGCCCAGAAGTGTTGGCAGGCTTCATGTCTGCGGTGAACTTCCCTGTGTTAATGTCCAACGCTGATGTGTCCAACGAACCACTTTTGGCTGGCAAATTGGCCAAATCTACAGTGATCGAACGTGGCGGTGAAAAGCTGGGCCTGATCGGTCTAACACCTGATGACACTGACGATCTGGCATCCCCGGGCGACAACATCACGTTCTCTGATCCAGTGGCTGCGGTCCAAGGTGAAGTTGATGCGCTTACAGCTATGGGCGTGAACAAGATCATCGTCTTGTCCCACTCTGGTTACGGTGTGGATCAACGCGTTGCAGCAGAAACAACAGGCGTTGATGTAATCGTTGGCGGTCACTCTAACACGCTATTGTCCAACACAAACGAACGTGCGGCGGGTGCATATCCGACAATGGTTGGTGAAACAGCCATAGTTCAGGCCTATGCCTACGGTAAATTCTTGGGCGAGCTGAACGTCACATTTAACGACGCTGGCGAAATCACTGAAGCCGTTGGTGAGCCATTGGTTATGGATGCGTCCGTGACGGAAGACGAAGCAACTGTTGCACGGATTGCAGAAGCTGCAAAACCGCTTGAAGAAATCCGTACCAAAGTTGTGGCTGAAACCGCTGCAGCAATTGAAGGTGATCGTTCGGTTTGCCGTGCAGTCGAGTGCCCAATGGGATCATTGATCGCAGATGCGATGCTTGATCGCGTAAAAGACCAAGGCGTTGAAATCGCAATCCAAAACGGTGGCGGTATTCGCGCCAGCATCGATGCGGGTCCGGTGACAATGGGCGAAGTGCTAACAGTTCTTCCATTCCAGAACACACTGTCCACATTCGAAGTTGATGGTGCAACAATCGTTGCTGCACTTGAAAACGGTGTGAGTGAATTGGAAGAGGGCGCGGGTCGTTTTGCACAGGTTGCAGGCATCTCCTTCACTGTAGACTCAGCTGCCGAAGTGGGCGCGCGCATTAGCGATGTCATGGTGGGTGGTGCTGCTATCGATTTGGGCAAAATCTATGGTATTGTGTCTAACAACTACGTTCGCAACGGTGGTGATGGCTACAAAATGTTCAAATCAGCGGCAAACGCCTATGATTACGGACCAGATTTGGCTGACGTAATGGCGGAATACTTGGCCGCTCAAGGGCCATTCACGCCCTACACTGACGGTCGTATCAAAGTGAAATAAGGGGTTCCCTTAACGACAAAAGAAAAGGCGTGCAGCAATGTGCGCCTTTTTTGTGTCAAACAGATCGAAAGTTCCAGCTATTGGGATTTTTTAATATCATAAACAACGATGCCATCACCGGCACCTTAGCACAGTGTACAAAGCTGGGCACCCAATTTTTGATGCGTTGGATGAACCGCATATGCCTCTAATGCGTGCTGGTTGGCAAACCGGATAGCAAAGCAACCAGAAAAATCGGAGGATTTTTTCAATATCGCGGTTCACACCAAAATCAAGCCCAAGGACGCCATCAATTGTTTGGCTAAAGGTCTCTAACCCTGCGAACACCTCGGTGCGCTGCTCAGCAATGACGTCCTTGTGGAAACTGCAGAAGACGCAGTGTAGAATGACATTGTTCATTTGGTGCCCTTTGTCGCAGCGATATTTATAGCTTTCGCCACGTTCAGTTTGGCAACCAGCATAGGCGGCTGTTGCACCCACTCACCAGATGGAAACCGCATAGGTTAAGAAAAGTTTAATTGGCCTACCCAAATGAATAACACGGAAAACAGGTTAACAAATGATTGCCATGCAAAACAGCGTGGCACTTTACAGATAAGGCCGTAAACTGTGCAGTTCGTTTAAATTCCAATTTTTTGGGGCAGTATCAGCAAATGAAACTGCACATTTTAAATGCTCAATTGTACATTGGCGTGCTAAACAAGCCGCGAACGCACCGTTAATCTGACCGTGCGCTGGGCTTTTTCTTGGGTGGAGTAGGGACCATATGTGCGGCCGAATTGCCAACACTATGCCACATGATGCCATGGCGCAATTGTTTGCGGCCAAGCCTGATAATGATCTCCCCGAGGTCCCAAATTAGAACGTTTGCCCGACGAATGCTGTCCACTCGATTACGGCTGATGATGGGAAGTGGCGACTGTAATCCATGCGTTGGGGCTTTATTCCCAGTTGGTACAAAAAGCCAAATAATGGCCCATTTTTGATCAACGCTTGGACCGAAACAATTTCAAAAAAGTCAGCGTTTAGAGAGGTTTGTCGTGAGCGTCGTTGTGTAGTGGTCGCGACCGGATTTTATGAATGGACCAAGTCCGAGGACGGTGAGCGCGACCCTTGATACATCTCCCGCAGTGACGGTGCGCCCCTTGCTTTCGCATACATTTGGCAGGGCTTGGATGGTGATGAGACACTGGTCAAAACCTGCGCGGTTGTCACGACAGGTGCGAATAAAGCTATTTCAGGCATTCACCATCCGATGCCCGTGATCTTAGAGCCCGATGAAATTGCATTGTAGTTGGGCGAAAAGGCAAAGGGGCTGCCACGCTTATGCGGGCAGTCCCAGAAAAATAATATAATTTCATAGGGTTAGTCGTGATGTTAACTCACGCCTTAGTTCAGGGCCTCTTCTTCTTCAGCCGCAGTTGAAGACGCTTGATCAAGAGGCGCTGCGCCAAAGTTGGTGAAACCTTGGATGGTCGTGTTGCCATCTTCGTCAGCAAGACCCTCTTGAAAGAAGTTTTTTTGCCATGTCAGCAAGAACGACCATTGCTTCAGTTTGGTCAACGTCAAATTCTTCAGTTGCCCAAGTGTCATCGCTTATGGTCACTGTAAAAACGCCATCAGTATCATTTACAAAATAATGGTATCACCAGCTGACACGTAAGTTGTCTCTGGGAAATATGTATCTGGAAGAACTGTAATTTTGTGCTCGGCTGCCTGAACAGGTGTTGAAATTAATAGTGTAGCCAAGCCGGCTATCAATGTAGCTTTGCGCAGCATTAGTAAGCTCCTGTTTTATAGGCCCCACCCGTAAACATTAGGCGAGGCATAGATAAACAATTGGGAATAGATATGGCCTGATATTGAGACTCTATTCAACTAGGATTTTTAACCATGCTTTAAAGGCGTTCAAGGGCGCAATGTTGGCCCGATCGGTAGGCCAAACCAAATAATATGTGCCGATGCTATCGCTTGTATGTGTCGATGCGCGGCACAGTTGACCACTGTTCAGATAGGGCTCTGCGACAAAGGTGGGAAGCAAAGCGATTCCCATGCCATGCAGGGCTGCTTGGGCCATGGTGGAAAATTGGTCAAACATCATTCCAGATGGGATATTTTCGTTTATTCCATGGGTACTTAGCCATCTTGCCCACCCTTTTGGCCGCGTCTCAAGATGGAGCAATGGGTGTTCCAAGATCGCACACGGATCACCAACGGGTTGTTCTAATAAACCTGGTGCGCAAACAGGAATCACTGTTTCAGACATCAGCTTCATATGTTGCGCGTTTGGCCAATCCTCTCGCCCAAAATGGATCGCGGCGTCAAAGCGGTTGGCGCGGAAATCAAACGGTGCAAGGCGAGTGGATAAATTTATAGTAACCTCTGGATGTTCTTTGGCAAAATCCGACAGGCGGGGTGCCAGCCAATGCATTCCAAAGGCTGGGAGGATCGCCAAATTTAAAGTTCCCCCATTGGGATTTGCACGGGCTTCAATCGAGGCAGAGGCCAGTTGCCCCAATATGCTATGCGCCTTTAAGGCAAAGGCCTGACCTGCTGGTGTCAGTCGGAGCACTCGACCCTCGCGTTGCATCAGTTGAACGCCCAATTGATCCTCTAACGTCTTTAGTTGCCGGCTCACGGCGCTTTGGGTTAATGACAATTCCGATGCAGCCGCCGTGGCTGTGCCAAGGCGCGCTATGGCCTCGAATGCCAACAAGGACGATGTTGAGGGTAGGAAACGGCGGGGCACAAGCATCTATGCGTTTTCCTCATGTATTGTAGGATCAACAAGCATTAGAACTTTGGTGAATTATTTGCAATATAGAGGTTAAATCATAAATATTGCGAAAGGCGCGTCAAATGAGTGCAGAACAAAAGGGTCTTAAAGCCAAGGATAAGCCAGATCTTGGATCGTTTGATTGGGCTGATGCATTCCGCCTAAGCGGTCAGCTCAGCGAAGATGAGCGGATGATTCAAGCATCAGCCGCAGCTTATGCATCAGAAAAACTGGCACCCCGCGTAATCGATGCCTTCGCCAATGAAGTAACAGACAGAAGCATTTTTTCAGAGATGGGCGAGATGGGTCTGCTGGGCGTAACTCTGCCAGAAGAATATGGCGGCCTAGGTGGGTCCTACGTCAGCTACGGGCTTGTTGCCCGTGAGGTGGAGCGGATCGATAGTGGTTATCGCTCCATGATGTCCGTGCAATCCAGTCTCGTGATCTATCCGATCTATGCCTACGGTTCAGAAGAGCAACGCCGCAAGTATTTGCCTAAACTGGCGTCGGGCGAATGGGTCGGTTGCTTTGGCTTGACCGAACCTGACGCGGGCAGTGACCCTGCAGGCATGAAAACAGTGGCCAAGAAAACCGACAGTGGTTACGTCATCAGCGGCTCCAAAATGTGGATCTCAAACGCGCCAATCGCGGATGTATTCGTGGTTTGGGCAAAGTCAGAGGAACATGGTGGCAAGATCCGTGGTTTTGTTCTGGAAAAAGGAATGAAGGGGCTGTCTGCGCCTAAAATCGGTAATAAACTTTCGTTACGTGCATCCATTACAGGGGAAATTGTGATGGAAGGCGTTGAGGTTGGCGAAGATGCTTTGTTGCCGAATGTGCAGGGTCTTAAAGGCCCGTTTGGCTGTTTAAATCGTGCACGTTACGGTATAGCGTGGGGCGCGATGGGCGCTGCAGAATTCTGCTGGCATGCGGCACGTCAGTACGGGTTGGACAGGAAGCAGTTTAACAAGCCGCTGGCTGGTACGCAATTGTTCCAGAAGAAATTGGCAGACATGCAAACCGAGATTTCACTGGGCCTTCAGGGCGCATTGCAGGTTGGCCGCCTTATGGACGAAGCGAATGCTGCCCCTGAAATGATCTCGATCATTAAGCGCAACAACTGTGGTAAGGCACTCGATATCGCGCGCATGTCGCGCGACATGCACGGTGGCAATGGCATCAGCGGCGAATTCCAAGTGATGCGTCACATGATGAACCTAGAGACCGTGAACACCTATGAGGGTACACATGATGTGCATGCCTTGATCTTGGGCCGTGCCCAAACGGGTATTCAAGCGTTCTTTTAAACGATTTAAGCGCGGGCCTCTGTCATTAGAGGCGCGCGTTCACCCGCGCGAATAACGTCTGGGTCATAGGCCTGGCGCGCAAAGACCTCGCGCACCATTGGCGCGAAAAAGTCGATCGATAAAGTGTCGTAGTCAGGGTCAAAGCTTGATTGATCCCAGCGTTCGCAAAACAACGCACAATCATCGAAATAGATGTGACCTGTGAATTGGTCTCTCTTGTTCGGGTTCCCGCCAACGTGGTGTCCATAGTAAACCATCTGAAAATCCCCATGCGCTTGGACGCACCAGCTGCATTGTTCGCGTACAAAGGGGCGCAATATGGCGGCTGCGTATTCGTCGTGATTATAGGGGGCATAGATGTCGCCGATGTCGTGTAGTAACGCGCAAACAACCCAATCAATATCCGCCCCATCGCGCCATGCCCGGGTGGCAGATTGTATTGAGTGACCAAGGCGTGTGATCTTGTAACCTGATAACCCCTCGTCCAAATTCACAAGTGCCTGAAGAAGTTTGTCAGCCGTGCCTTTGGCGTGCTCAGTCTCATTTTTAGTAAGAAACGCATATTCTTCGGCAGTGCCATCTTTCATCTGGGTGAAATTTACCGTTTTATTCATGCGCTTGATCCTTTTGTTGGCCGTACTTTGGCTGCCCTGGCGTACCAGTGCAAGCCATTTTCTTGTCGAGGATGCGGGTCGCAAGATTGCCTAAAATCCCATGTGCACTGAAGATACTAAACGTCACACCTGAGAATTGGGGGTTGGTGCTAGACATGTCAGCGCACGTCGCTAGTGTCCATTTTTGAAAGTTCATTTGCTTGGGAGCAGACGCATGGAAAAGTTCGGAAAAAGCCAACCGGTTAAACGGGTCGAAGATGTGCGCTTTCTGGTCGGGAAGGGCCGCTATGTGGATGACATCGCGCCTGCCGATGCATTGAACGCATTCTTTTTCCGCTCTCCAGTAGCGCATGCCGTTATTGCCAAACTTAATGTAGATAATGCGCGCGAAGCCGAAGGTGTTCACGCGGTGCTAACCTGTGCTGACCTTGAAGCAGCAGGCATGAACCTAGAAATGGCTGCGGTTCTTATAAAGAACCGTGATGGAAGCCAAGGCGCTGCGACCAGCCGCACGATGCTGGCCAAAGATCGCTTGCGTTTTGTTGGTGAGCCGATTGTTGCTGTGATTGCAGATACGTTGGTCCAAGCGCGTGATGCAGCTGAATTGATTGTGCTGGATTATGACGAACTGCCTGCAAAGATGGACCTTAAAGCGGGCGGTGAAACCCTGCATGAAACAGCACCCGACAACGTCGCGTTTGACTGGGGTATGGGTGACGAGGTAGCAACCAATGCAGCGTTTGAGAAAGCGGCACATGTCGTCAGCCTAGATGTTGGCGATAACCGCATTATCGTCAACTCAATGGAGCCACGCGGCTGTTATTCATATTGGGAAGATGACCGCCTTCACGTTGCAATCAACGGTCAGGGTGTTTGGGTGAACAAGACCCAGATGACTGCAGCATTTGGTCTGGAACCTGATGATGTTCACGTGACCAATCCTGATACGGGGGGCGGTTTTGGGATGAAAGGTATGGGTTATCCCGAACCATTCAGCGTTGCCCAAGCTGCGCGTATTTTGGGGCGTCCAGTGCGTTGGATGTCTGAGCGTACAGAAGCGATGCTGTCTGACAATGCAGGGCGCGATTTGACGTCTTTGGCAGAATTGGCATTTGACGAAAATCACAAGATAATCGCGTATCGTGTGCATTCCAATATTAATCTTGGTGCTTATAATTCGCAGTTTGCGCAACCGATCCAAACACAATTGTTTAGTCGTGTTTTAATGGGCGTTTATGATGTGCAGGACACGTATCTAAGTGTGAATGGTTACTTTACCAACACCACACAGGTTGATGCATATCGCGGTGCTGGGCGTCCTGAGGCGATCTATGTGCTAGAACGTGTCATGGACCGTGCGGCACGTGAACTGAGTATTGATCCATGGGAATTGCGCCGCCGCAACTTTATCAAACCCAATCAGTTTCCATATCTGGCGGCCACTGGTGAGACCTATGATGTGGGTAACTTTGACCTATTGCTAACCCGCGCCGCTGAGGTTGCTGATGCTGATTGTTTTGCCGCGCGTCGTACTGCCGATGAGGCTAATGGGCTGCTGCGCGGCTATGGTATTTGCTATTATATCGAAAGCATTTTGGGTGCGCCGGATGAAACAACCAAGGTTGTGTTCAACGACGATGAGACAGTTCATATTCTAGTTGGCACGCAATCAGGCGGGCAGGGGCACGAAACGGTCTATGCACAGTTTTTAAGCGACCAAACAGGCATCCCTGCGGATTTGATTTACGTCATCCAAGGCGACAGCGACTTGATCAAAAAGGGTGGCGGCACGGGCGGATCGCGTTCCGTCACTGTACAGAACAATGCCACGTTGGTTACCGTTGCGACGATGACGGAAAAGTTCACAGCATTCTTGTCCGATGAAATGGGTGTTGATGCGGCTGAAATCAGTTTTGACGATGAACGCTTCCGCGCTGAGGGATCAAACCTGACGCCAACTATGCTTGAGGTCGCAGATATGGCTCGCGTAGCTGGGCGCAGTGATCTTCTTGAGCACGAAGAGCACGTGAAACTAGAGGCGCGCAGCTTTCCAAATGGCGCACATGTTTGCGAAGTTGTGATTGATCCTGACACGGGTGTTGTTACCACTGATCGTTATTTCGTGGTCGATGATTTTGGGAACCTGATCAATCCTGTGCTGGCCGAAGGTCAAGTTCACGGTGGTGTCGTTCAAGGTATCGGGCAGGCTCTGACAGAACATGTTGTTTATGATGAAGACGGGCAGTTGCTCACCGCGACCTTTATGGATTATGCCATGCCTCGCGCAGATGATGTGCCGCAAATTAGTTTCACTTCGGTTCCTGTCCCTTCAACGGCCAACGTCATGGGCATGAAAGGGTGTGGCGAGGCTGGGACTGTTGGTGCTTTGGCCGCGGTAGCAAACGCTGTTCAAGATGCGCTGTGGGATCACGGGGTCCGACAGGCAGATATGCCTTTCACCCCGCATAAAGTTTGGAAACTGCTGCGAGATGCGCCTGCCGTCACTAAATAAACGTATCACGCGGTGGCTGATGGCGCGTTTTGGACGGGCCACACCAGAGGTTTTGCCACGCAAACGTGGATCAACGACCCATGTTATTATCATTGACGGCACCATGTCCACGTTGGCAGAAGGGCATGAGACCAATGCAGGTCTTAGCTATAAAATGCTGGCCGAACTGGATGGTGATATTTCAGTTTTTTATGAACACGGATTGCAGTGGTCCAATTGGCGTCGTCCAGGCGATGTGTTGATGGGGCGTGGTATCAACCACCAAATTTGCCGCGCTTATGGCTATCTTGCATCGCGCTATCGTACTGGCGACAAGGTTATCTTGCTTGGTTTCTCGCGTGGTGCCTATGCAGTCCGTTCATTGGCAGGTGTGATTGACATGGTAGGGTTGTTGCACAGCGATCAAGCGACCCAACGCCGAATTCGTGATGCCTATCGACACTATCGCCACGCTCCGCAAAGTGGTTCAGCCAAGCGGTTCAGTAAGGCGTACTGTCACTCTGAAGTGAAGATTAGAATGATTGGTGTCTGGGATACCGTAAAATCATTGGGTTTGAACGCGCCGGTGCTATGGCGCTTAAGTGTCGCCAAACATGCGTTTCACAGTCACGTTTTAGGACCATCAGTTCAAAATGGATATCATGCGTTGGCCTATGATGAGACACGTGTGGTGTACAGCCCCGTTTTGTGGGCAACGAACGACAGTTGGAATGGCCATATGGAACAGATGTGGTTTCGTGGTGCCCATGGGGACGTTGGTGGTGAGCTTGGTGGCATGCCGCAGGTGCGCCCACTCTCAAATATTCCACTGGTTTGGATATTGGAGAAGGCTGAGAAGCATGGGCTGGATTTGCCAGCAGGTTGGCAGGATCGTTTTTTTCAGGACCCCAAAGCCCCTGCGCGTGGCACTTGGACGGGTTATGGCCGTGTCTTTATCAATCGCAAGTCTCGCATTATCGGTGCTGATCTGTCTGAGACGATTCATCCAAGTGTCGCACAGGCCCCAGCCGAAGAACCCGCGCTTTGGTACAAATGGCTTTCAAAATTATGCGGTTAGGGTTTGTTGATCGACATGATGATGCATGTCGTTGAACCGGTGGCATATAGTTTACCATCTTCAACACCCCGAATTTCACCAGAGGCCACGCCAGTTGAGCGTCCTGCATGATCAACTGTGCCGATACAATCAATCGCCATGCCCAATGGGATAGGACGGGTGATGTTAATTTTGTATTCTAGAGTGGTGTAGACAGAGCCGCGCGGCACGCGTGTCATGACGGCGCAGGCCATAGAGCTATCTAGCAATGTTCCATACCAACCACCGTGAACCGTGCCCATTGGGTTGGTCACGTTGAATTCTGGAACGCCGCGAAATACCACGCGGCCGTCCGATACTTCAAACAACGAATACCCCATTGTGTCACCAATGGGTGGTCCAGGGTGTGCGCCGTCCAAAATACCTTGCATGAATTCCAGGCCAGACATGGCCAAAATTTCATCTAATTTAAGCAGATCAGCAGTGGTTTGCGCAGGTGTAACCATTGGTGCCTCCATCGGGCGTTTCGCTACCTTAACGCTAAAAACCCGCTAAGATCACAGCAAGTGTTACGCCACGTTGCGAATGCTGTGGGACCGTGTGACCCCCAAAGCATGGCACACATCGCGCGTTAGGTCGGGACGGTTGAGTGTATAAAAGTGCAAGTCGCTAACACCCTCATTTAGTAGATCATCACACAACTCTGTGCATTGAGCGACTGACAAAAGATCCAACCGGCCATCACGCGTGGCTTTGTCAAAGGTCTGGGCCAGCTCGTCAGGAATGTATGCACCGCATTTTTGGGCAAACTTGCGGGCGCTGTTCCAGTTTGTGATGGGTAAGATCCCGGGCGTAATTGGAGCTGTGATCCCAGCATCCGCACAAGCATCGCGGAAACGAAGGAAGCCATCAGCCTCAAAGAAGAATTGGGTCAATGCCTCACAGGCACCTGTGTCGATCTTGGCCTTCAGCCAATCAATGTTTTGCTTGGAGGATGCGGCGTCTGGGTGAACATCAGGGTACGCGCCAACGCGGATATTGAAACGGTCCGTCTTTGCAAGGGCCGTGATCAAGGCACAGCTGTCTTCGAAGCCATCAGCATGCGGCCTGAATTCGGTGTCGCCTTTGGACGGATCTCCGCGCAATGCCACGATATCTGTAATGCCTGCATCCGCAAATTTGTTGGCTGTTTCCATAACGTCGCCTTTGGTCGCGCCCACGCATGTGAGGTGGGCCGCAACACGGTGGCCAGATGTGCGGTGCAGCGTTTCAGCCGCATCATGTGTTAGATTTTGATCAGAACCGCCAGCACCATAAGTCACGGAAAAGAAGCGTGGGCCAAGGGGAGCGAGAACCTGTGCTGTGTCCCATAGCCGGAAGGAAGCATCGATGGATTTCGGGGGGAACACTTCAAACGAAACGGATGGCACAGGCATTGGTCTCTCCTTTTTTGCCCTTGTCGCAGAAATCAAAACATGAAACAAATTCATAACATTCAAGATAATTATGAGTTTCGTATGCATATAGAGTTTCGCCACCTCCGCACGATCAAAGCAATCCATGAAGCGGGTGGACTGGCAAAGGCCGCTGATCTGCTGAATACAACACAAAGTGCGCTGAGCCATCAGGTGAAGGGACTTGAGGATCAGGCAGGGGTTGAACTGTTCGTGCGCCGCTCAAAACCGCTGAAACTATCGGCTGCTGGGACACGTCTGCTGCGATTGGCAGAACAGGTTTTGCCACAAATCGAAGCAACAGTGGCTGAGTTCACCGGTTTGCGTAATGGTCATTCTGGCCGCATGCACATCGCGATTGAGTGTCATGCGTGTTTTGAATGGTTATTTCCAGTTTTGGAACACTTCCGTCGGGACTGGGCGGACGTGGATGTCGATATTCGGCCTGGCCTCGCTTTTGACGCGTTGCCCGCTTTGATGAAAGAAGAAGTGGATCTGGTTGTATCGTCGGACCCTGAAGAAATTGCGGGAGTCGAGTTTATTGAACTATTTGATTATGCACCGGTTTTTGTTGCGTCCAAAGATCACCCTCTTGCCCAAAAAGAATATATTGAGGCTTCGGACTTTCGGGGGGAGACGCTCATAACTTACCCCGTTGAACGGTCTCGACTTGATGTTTTTAGCCAACTTTTGATCCCAGCCAAGGTTGAACCTGCAGCTGTGCGTCAAGCAGAGCTCACGGCAGTGATTTTGCTATTGGTCGCTTCCAATCGGGGTGTTTCGGTGCTGCCAGATTGGGTCGTGCGCGAGGTTAAATACAGCTCTGATTATGTGACGCGACCTTTAACCAAGAATGGACTAACCCGTCGCCTCTATGCCGCGATCCGCAGCGAAGAACGCGATAAGCCTTATATGCAGCGATTGATTGAGCTAGCCCGAATTGAGGCGCGCAAACTGCAGGATGCTTAGGCGAATATCATAACCACTGTGGCCGCCATGAGAGCGGCCATTGTTGTCATGAAAATGCGCCAAACCTTTGGATCGTTGAGGGTCGACGATAGCATATGCCCAATGCTGGTCCAAAACAGGCAAACGGCCAAATTGATGGTGCTGAATACAATGAACAATCTGAATGCTTCAAGCGGTGTAGAAAGGCCCATGCCAAAGCCTGCGGACGCGGCGAGTGCTATGGCCCAAACCTTTGGATTGACCGCTTGAAATAGAATCGCTTCGTGAAATCGAAACGGACGCCCACGGTCTTCCGACTTAGCTGCACGTCCTGCTTGGGCCGTACGAAAGGCCAGCCATAAAATCCATAGTGCAGCGATGATTTGAAATGTGAACTTCAAGGTTGGTGCGGTGAGTAGAATAGTCCCCAAACCTAGCCCACTGATCGCACCCAACAGACCTGTTCCAATCGGGACACCCAGCAGATGTGGCAGTGTCGCGCGAAAGCCAAACCGCGCGCCAGAGGCCGTTAACATCACGACGTTTGGCCCGGGCGAAAACAACCCGACTAAAACGAAGAGAATAAGGGGAAATGATGCACTCATGGCGGCGATACGACGTGACGAAGCCTGCAATGTAAAGGCAGATTAAAAGCTGAATTTTTCTATCCCAGTAATGCTGCTGATCTAAAGAGCTTCCACAGGGCGCTATTTCAGGTGGGGTTCACCGCGCTTCCCTCTTGGCAAGTGCCAATGTAGGGCGTATAGCGCGGGCTTAATCCTCACTGGAGTACCCGCCATGATCGGCAGCGCGAACCTCAATATCATGATTAAAGCCGCCCGTAAGGCTGGCCGTTCCTTGGTCAAAGACTTCCGCGAAGTTGAAAACCTACAGGTTTCATCAAAGGGTGCAGGTGACTTTGTTTCCAAGGCGGATATCGCTGCTGAAAAGGTGATCAAAGACGAATTGATGGGCGCGCGCCCAACTTACGGCTGGTTAGCCGAAGAAGGCGGTGGAGAAGGAGGGGCCGATCCTACACGTCGTTGGATTGTTGACCCACTTGACGGCACCACGAACTTTTTGCACGGCCTTCCGCACTGGGCCGTTTCTATTGCGTTAGAGCACAAAGGCCAAATCGTTGCAGGCGTTGTATTTGACCCAGCAAAAGAAGAGATGTTCGTTGCTGAAAAAGGTGCAGGCGCTTGGATGAATGACACACGCATGCGCGTGTCTGGCCGTCATAAGTTGATCGAATCTGTCTTCTCAACAGGACTCCCATTTGCTGGCCGCTCTGACCTACCGCTGACATTACGTGAATTGGCCCGCTTGATGCCAGTCGTTGCTGGTGTTCGCCGTTGGGGTGCTGCATCGCTTGATTTGGCATATGTCGCCGCTGGTCGCTATGACGGTTACTGGGAGCGTCGCTTGCAATCATGGGATATCGCAGCTGGTTCGTTGATCGTTCGTGAAGCGGGTGGTTTGGTTGAACCGTTGAACCCCAATGGTAACATTGTGGAAGACGGCGAAATCATCTGCGCTAACGAGCCATTGTTTGAGCAGTTGGCGAAAATTGTGCGCCAGCAATAGTTGATATTGAGATTTTTAAAGGTCTCGCTTTTGGCGGGGCCTTTTTATTTGGGACTCTGCCCCCACCGCGCTATGCGCGTCTCTCCCAGAGTTTAGTTTGTAAGATGAAGCTGGTTATAAGCTGTGGTTAGCGTTTGACCCGAGGGATGCGGCTGTTTGTATAGACTGTTTCTGGATGGGGTGGGTGGTAGCCGTTGTTGCGCCAAAATTTAGTACCACCGCATTTGATCCAGGTTGGAATGGCGCAGATGAGGCCTGCGATGAAGCCTCCTGCGTGTGCCCAGTAGGCTACCCCCCCTGTTCCCGGATTTGATCCAATCCCCCCAACGAATTGCATAGCAAACCAGAACATCAGAACAATCCAAGCTGGGATTGGGAAGATACGGAAGAAGATGATGAGGATCAACAGGATGTCGACTTTGGCTTTGGGATAGAGCAGGAGGTAGCCACCCATGAGGCCCGCGATTGCCCCAGATGCGCCTACAGTCGGCACGCCGGAGTAAGGTGCTGAGATGTAATGGATGAGGCCTGCCGCAATACCTGTGAATATGTAGAACCCAAGGTAGGGTAAGTGGCCCATTTCGTCTTCTATGTTGTCGCCAAAGATCCAGAGAAACAGCATGTTTCCAGCAAGGTGCATCCAGCCACCATGTAAGAACATTGACGAAAACAAAGTATAATACCCTTCGCCTGCGCTGATCCGCTGAGGGATCATCCCCCAAGTTAGGTAAATATGATTGATTTTTGGAATGTCGGAAAAGGCCCCAGCATAGCAAAGGAATATCCCAATATTCGCAGCCATGAGCGCGTAGGTGACAAAGGGAAAACGTCCTGATGGGTTATGATCGCGAATAGGTAACATCCCGCCAAACTGAGACTTTGGCGGGATGTCGTCAAGGTGTTAGCTTGCTTCGCCGAGCAATGCGGCGTTGCCGCCAGATGCCGTCGTGTCGATACAGATGTGGCGTTCTTCTAGTGCATGTCCAACATCGGGCTGCCCTGTGATCAACGGCAAGATTGCGCCAGTGCGTTTGGCCAATGCTGTATCGATGGCTGTGGCCGTTTTTGCATCGCCCCACCAGAGTATGCCACCGTAAGATGGGCCATCTGCCAGCAATGAGGGTTCGATATTCCCTATGGCTTGGATGGCATGCCCGCCGAGTTTGTTGATAGCCTCGGCCTGAGCCATCGCAGCATTCGCGCCTGGGCCCATGCACAAGATGGGCGCGCGTGTCGTGCTGGTAAGACGATTAGATTCGCCGGTTGGGCCAGGCAACGTGTGCTCACAGACGATTTGTGGCTTATTCGTGATTGCAGGAAGTTCAATTTGTGTGGTGGCCCATTCCCCAGCTTCGCCGGCAGGTTTAACTGCACGGAAGCGTAATAGGTAATCGGGGCCACCCGCTTTGGGGCCGGTACCTGATAGGCCAGTTCCACCGAAAGGCTGACTTCCAACAATGGCACCGATTTGGTTGCGATTGATGTAGACGTTGCCTGCCATGATTCGATCAGACACGTGTTGAACGCGATCGTCGATACGAGTGTGAAGGCCGAATGTTAGGCCGTATCCGGTGTCATTGATGTCATTGATGATTTGATCCAGTTCTTGGGACTTGAAGGTCACCAAGTGTAGAATTGGGCCAAAAATTTCCTTTTTCATGTCTACAATTCCAGACACTCTGATCAGGGTTGGCGCTATAAATGTGCCCGCTTGAGGAGTGGGAAGTTGGTGAATGATATTCGCCTTGTGGGCCTCAATGTGAGCGGCAATTTTTGCGCGTGCTGGTTCGTCGATGACTGGCCCCACATCAGTTGAAACGTCCCACGGTTGTCCAACGTCCAGAGTATCCATGGCACCTGTCAGCATTTTGATGAACGATGGCGCAATGTCCTCTTGAACATAAAGACAGCGCAGAGCGGAACAGCGTTGTCCTGCTGATTGAAACGCGCTTTCAACGATGGCAGCCACTGCTTGTTCCGGAAGTGCCGTGCTGTCCACAATCATAGCGTTGAGGCCACCTGTTTCGGCAATGAATGGCGTAGCTGGTGCGTTTTTCGCAAGGCTGTGGCGTATGCGTTTGGCCGTGCTGGTTGATCCTGTAAACGCAACGATGTTTAGGTTCGGGTTTTCAGTCAGCGCCCCGCCGATGTCGCCGCCGCCTGGCAGCAACTGCAGGGCATGTTTGGGGACGCCTGCTTCGTGCAAAAACTGGGCTGCGCGGTGCGCCATAAGGCTGGTTTGTTCAGCAGGTTTGGCAAGGACCGCGTTGCCCGAAGCGAGAGCCGCTGCCATTTGTCCGGAGTAGATCGCGAGAGGAAAGTTCCACGGAGAGATGCAAAGCGCTGTCCCTGCAGGTGCATCGTCGGTCGCTTGGGCTGCATAGTAGCGCAGAAAATCCACAGATTCACGCAATTCTGCAACGCAATCTAGCAAGGTTTTACCTGCTTCACGGGTCAGCAGCGCAAACAATTCGCCAAAATTGGCTTCGTAGAGATCAGCGGCTTTGTTCAACACAGCTGCGCGTTCGGCCACGGGTGCATCCCATTGTTTAGCCATTGAAATGGCTGTTTTGACATCCTTGAGGGATGCAAACTCTGCAGTCCCAACAATATCATCTGGGTTGGCAGGGTTGGTCACATCGACACTGTCTGCCGGGTTTGCCTTGCCGTTTAACAGCGGCTGCGCTGTCCATTTGGATGTTTCGAAAGGCATGCGCGCGATATCAATTTGCGCCAAAGTTGGAGCGTGGGCCAGATCGAAACCAAGGGAATTGACCCGCTCAGGTTGGTATAGGTCGCTGCCAACTGTGATATTGTGACCTATTTCGCTGACGGTATCAAACGGATCAGCAGCCACAACTTCTGGTGCCACGTCTTCGTCCACGATTTGGTTCACAAAGCTAGAGTTGGCTCCATTTTCCAACAAACGGCGAACCAAATAGGCAAGCAGATCACGGTGCGCTCCAACTGGAGCATAAATACGGCAGCGCGTTTCGTTGTCTTGCATGACCATCTTATGCATAGCTTCGCCCATGCCGTGCAGACGTTGAAATTCGTACGTCTTTGGGTCAGTCGCCATATGCAGGATGGCTGCTACTGTATGGGCATTGTGGGTCGCGAATTGCGGATAGATGCGATCCGTCATGTCCAAAAGTTTACGTGCATTTGCGATATAGCTAACATCGGTCTGTGCCTTCTGAGTAAAGACAGGAAAATGCTTCATGCCCAGAACTTGGGCTTGTTTGATTTCGGTGTCCCAGTAGGCACCTTTGACCAAGCGCACCATGAACTTGCGGTCATATTTGATCGCCATGTCATACAATGCTTGGATCGCGGTTTCGGCGCGTGGGCCGTAAGCTTGGACAACAACGCCAAACCCATCCCAGCCAGCAAGAGTGGGTTCTGAAATGACTTGTTCAATTACTTCGAGGGACAGACCTAGGCGGTCTACTTCTTCAGCGTCGACATTCAGACCCATATCTGCGGATTTCGCGAGTAATGCCAACGAGCGCAGGCGTGGCGTTAGATTGCGAAGCACGTCTTCACGTTTAGCTAGCTCATAGCGCGAATAGAGAGCTGATAGTTTAACAGAAATACCTGGGTTGCTTTGAACGTCATCAGTGACACATGCGGTGGCAATAGCTGAGATCGCGCGCGAATAGCTAAGGTGATAGCGTTTTGCGTCAGCTTCAGTGCGCGCGGCTTCGCCCAGCATGTCGTAGGAGTAGGTGAACCCTTTTTCTTCCATCTTGGCGGCGCGTTTCATGGCGGCAATGATGTCTTCGCCTAAAACGAACTGACGACCCATTTCTTTCATCGCGCGTGAAACGGCGGCACGAATAACAGGTTCGCCCAAACGCTTCAGTACGGATTGGAGGTGGCCCGCCGTGGCCGGCGCGTTGTCGTCCAAAACACGGCCCGTCAGCATTAAGGCCCAAGTCGAGGCGTTCACAAGCGAGGAAGCCGATTTGCCCAGATGTTTGCCCCAGTCAGATGGCGCAATTTTGTCTTCAATCAATGCATCGATCGTATCCGCATCTGGAACGCGTAAAAGCGCCTCTGCCAAACACATCAAGGCAACGCCTTCGTCAGTGGAAAGGCCGTATTCGGCAAGGAACACTTCCATCAAGCCGGGTGCCGCGTCATTTCTGATTCGACCAACAAGAGTTGCGGCTTTCGCAATAATCTCTAAGCGATCTTGTTTAGAAAGGTTGGCCAGCTCAACTAAGTGCTTAACCACAGGACCATGATCGCCGTAAGTGTGTTCGTCAATTGTCTGCAGCATGTTGTATGACATGGATTTCCCTTTATGTTTCGCACACTTTATTCTACAAATAGAAGTCGTTTGGACTTAAGTGTGACCTTAGTGGAGTTTTTTGTTGTGAAAATTGGATATTTTTCGTGATTTTTAATCACTCCGAATTGGATCGTTTCGATACAGCAATTCTTGAAGTTCTTGCGAAGGATGGTCGGATCAGTCTGACTGAATTGGCCAGTCGCATTGGGCTATCCAAATCGCCGACACAGGCTCGTTTACGCAGGCTGGAAAGTTCAGGTGTGATTTTGGGTTATCGTGCAATGCTTAATCCGATCCGTTTGGGGTTGGACCATGTTGCCTTCGTTGAGGTTAAGCTGAACGATACACGTGATGCTGCCTTGCGCGCGTTTAATGCAGCCGTTGTGAAGATACCTGAAATTGAACAAGCCCATATGATTGCTGGTAATTTTGATTACCTTTTAAAGGTGCGCACATCGAATATGGCTAGTTATCGCGCCTTCTTGGGAGAGACAATTTCGATCCTACCCCACATTGCATCAACCTCGACATATGTCGCGATGGAAGCGGTCAAAGAGACCGTGCTGGCTGAAGCCCCGTAAAACCATACACCAAGAAGTTTCTTGACCTGTAAGGAATATGCGCCAAATCTAACATATGCGTATTTTGTTAGTCCTTGCCCTCGTGTCTGGCCCCGCGTGGGCTGAAGTCTGCCCTGACCCTCAGGATTACTCCACTGAGTTGGACGCTCTGATTGCTTCGGCGCAGGATGCGCCATCGGCTGCGGATGCAAATGATGTGACCAGTGGGATGTGGAAGGTGTGGTTGCGCGCACCCAACGTCCAAGCCCAAGAAGTTCTGGATCGCGGTCTTGCGCGGCGAGATGGCTTTGATTTCGTTGGGGCGTATAGTGATTTTGATAAACTTGTCGAATACTGCCCAAAATATGCAGAAGGTTTCAACCAGCGCGCCTATGTTCAATTCTTGCGGGGGGAATACGCGGGTGCACTGCTTGATTTAGACGCCGCGTTGGCGCTGTTGCCAAATCATGTGGCGGCACAGTCTGGTCGTGCACTGACACTGATGCAAATGGGCCGCTTAAAAGAGGCCCGAACACAGATGTTAGAGGCGTTAAAGAACAACCCATGGCTGTCAGAACGCGCATTGATTGCAAAAGGGGCCCCACTTGGACCCAAAGGTGAAGATATCTAGGGTTGAGGCTGGCGCAAGCTTTGACTACAGAAAGGGTATCGTGTCTGTGCGGGCGTGATGGAATGGTAGACATAGCAGACTTAAAATCTGTGGGCCTTTGTGCCGTGGGGGTTCAAGTCCCCCCGCCCGTACCACGATAACAATAATGTCGCGAATAACGTCAGTTTACTGGATTTATTCGCGGTCATTCTTTCTCCAATGATCCAGACAGTGTTGTCACTCGTAATAGTCTGTTAAGGGCCACTTATACCCGTTGGGCATTTGATTTCATATGCTTGTTCGAATTGGCGGGGCGCAGTCAGTTTTTTGAGGGACGTAATGAAGAAGATTATTGGGTACTTGGGCGTTGGCCTGCGTGAATTATTTTGGATTGCAGTTGCAGTTGCTGTAATTTTTGGCGGGATCACCGGATTTCGTTACCTTGGTGAGAATCGCGAAGTTGTTGAACTAACCGTGGTTGAACGCCCCACAACCTTAGTAGAGACTGCCGAGATATTCCTCATTGCTTCACCGCTACCCATTCGTGGTGAAGGGTTCATGCAACCGCATCGATTAGCAAATTTAGCCAGCCAAGTTGGTGGTCAAGTGATTGAATTGCACGCTGCGATTACAGACCGCGGTGCGTTTAAGCAGGGCGAAGTCTTGGTCCGGTTAGATGACAGCGCAGAACGTGCAACGCTCACACAAACCCAAGCCAACATTGACGGCACACGTGCACGTCTAGACCTCAACCAAATCTTGCTAGAACGTACAGAAAAGTTGCGCAGCAGTGGATCGGCCAGCCAGGCATCCCTTGATCAAGTGCGCAGCACGCAACAAGAATTGTCTGCCAGCTTGAACAGTTTGATAGCTGCACAAAACGTGGCTGAGGTGAGCCTTGGGCGTAAAATCGTAACGGCCCCTTTCGATGGTGCGGTGTTATCAAAAAACTTGGATATTGGCTCAGTTGTAAACGGTGGTCAGGCGATTGCTGAAATTTTCACCGAAGACCGCATGGAAATTGATGTGCCTGTGCGCGAAGCTGATGCTGCCCTCATCCCCGGATTGTTCGAGGGTGCCTCACCTCAAGCAACTGTCTCAGTACGTTTTGCAGGTCAGATTTTCGACTGGGACGCAAAGGTTACGCGGGTCGCACCAACATTGGATCAACGTACCCGAACCTTAACTGTAACAGTGGAATTAATTGATATTACGGGTGCTCGTGCCACTGGGACCAGTATTTTGGCCTCCGGTGCCCCGCCCGCATTGATCAACTCATTCGCTAATGTTGTTATCGAAGGGCCGCAGCCAGACGCGACCTACGCGGTTCCATCGACCGCATTGCGCGGTGGGAAAGAGCTGTGGTTACTAACTCCCTCAGAGGGCGAGGGGGGCAATTTGAAGATCGTACCTGCCATATTGGTTCATGTAGACAACGAAACGTCATACGTAACTTCAGCGTTCATCCCTCAGGGTGCGCGTTTGATCACCACTGCACTTTCGACCCCGCAAGAAGGAATGAAATTGCGCGATGTAGCTGCTGATGTGACGGATGACAAACTATGAATGGTGTCATCAAGTGGATGGCTGAACATCCAGTTGCAGCCAATCTGACAATGGTTTTCATCGTGGTCGTTGGTATGCTGGCTGCCTTTCAGATGCCGCAAAAGACGTTTCCAGAGTTCACATTGGATACAGTTAGCGTTTCAGTCAGTTATCCGGGGTCATCGCCGCTTGAAATTCAAGACAGCATTGTTCGTCCTATTGAGGATCAGCTTTCTGGCATTGATGGGATCGACAGCATTACCGCTTCCATCAGCGAAGGGCGTGGCGGTGTCACCGTGTCGTTCTTGCGCGGTGAAGATATCAAAGAAAAACTGGACGAGATCAAAACAGAAATCGACCGGATCACGGTCTTGCCTGAAGAAGCGAATGATCCAGTTGTTATTCAAGCCAGCAACAGCTCGCGCGTGCTTGAAATTGCAATCCACGGCGATGCATCCGAACAGGTGCTTAAAGAAGAGGCTGAGCGGCTAAAGGACGAGTTGGTCGCCCTTGGCAGCATCTCATTCGTTGAAGTTGGCAACATCCGAGCATACGAGATCTCAATCGAGGTGGACCGAGACAATCTGCGCGCCTACGGTATTTCTATGGCCGAGGTCGCGAATGTAATCGGACAAAACTCGCTCGAGTTACCGGGTGGCTCTATCAACACTGATACAGTGGCAATCCCAATCCGTACGACAGGGCGCAACTATACTCAGAGTGATTTCGAAAACATCATTGTGCGTACTGATGACAAAGGTGGCCGCGTTTACTTGCGTGATATTGCAAAAGTCGTCGATGGTTTTGAGGACGCCGATCTGGCCGCCAACTTCAACGGTGACCGCTCAGTATCTGTAAACGTTTTTCGCGTTGGCGATGAACAGGTGTTGGCCATCGTTGAAGATGCCCGCGCCTATTTGGCGGCGACTTATCGCCCTTCGCTAGAGGACGGGATCAACGCGACAGTTTGGCAGGATGACTCCAAAGACCTGCAGGACCGTATCGATCTGTTGGTGAACAACGCGGCAATCGGTCTGGCGCTCGTTGTTCTGTGTCTTGCATTGTTCCTCGATATCCGGCTCGCGTTTTGGTCCGCAATGGGGATTGGCGTTTCTTTTGCAGGGACTTTTATCATCATGGGTAGTCTAGGGATGTCGATCAATATGATCTCTCTCTTTGGCTTTATCCTTGCGATTGGGATCGTGGTGGATAACGCGATTGTTGTCAGTGAAAATATTTATAAAAACGGCGAAGATGGGCTTTCTCCAATGCAGGCTGCTGTTAAAGGCACGCAGCGCATCGCTATCCCGGTTATCTTTTCTGCACTGACAACCATCGTTGCTTTTTGGCCGTTGACCCAACTGCCCGGCACCTTGGGCAAATTCCTGACGGATATTCCAGTTGTGGTGATCGTGGTTCTAAGCCTGTCATTGCTACAGGCCTTGCTGGTTTTACCGCGCAACCTGTCAAGGCTTGATGTGTCGCAAATTAACAAACCCAACTTAGTGTTTCGCTTTTTGAACCTGATCCGCGGTGCTGTTGATGCCGTGTTGCAATGGTTCATCCGCGTGCCACTTGATGCCGTATTGCGTTTCACAACCAAGGGCTTTGCCATTCTGATTCCTATCGCGTTCTCCGTTGCGATGATGATTATGACGGTTGGTTTGTTGTCTTTTGGTTACGTCAAATTCAACTTTTTTCCATCCATTGATGGTGACTTTGTAACTGCCAGCATTGAGATGAATGACGGCACAACTTTCCAAATGACACAAGAGGTTGCGGAACATGTGCGCGTTTCGGCCATTCAGGCTGGTGTAGATATCCAAGCCGAACTGCCGAACGATGCACCTGAGGTTATCGTGGGTGTAAATGTGGTTGTCGGTCAGGGCGTATCTGCTGGTGGTCCAGAAGGCGGATCTGCTGCGGGTGGGGCGACGTTGGCCAATGTCGTGGTTCAACTGACGGACCCAACCAAACGTGATTGGGACGCCAAAAAATTCGAAGCGGCATGGCGTAAAAAGATTGGCGATGTTGCCTCGGTCAACAAGCTAAACGTGTCTGCCGAATTGATCGGGGCGGGTGACCCTATTTCGATCGAATTGTCATTACCCGAAGGACAAGACATCACGCCTGTTGTGGCAGAATTACGTGCAGGTCTACGCGACATTCCGGGTGTCTTTTCAATCCAAGATGATAATTCTGCAGGGCGTATAGAATATCGTTTGGCTTTGCGCCAAGAGGCTCGTCTGTACGGTGTTACTTTGTCTGACCTTGCCAATCAAACCCGTGCAGGTTTCTTTGGCATTGAGGCGACCAGCGTACAACGTGGGGCAGACAATGTGGCTGTTATGGTGCGCTACCCGGCGCATCAACGTGACAGCCTATCAGACCTTCTTTCGACATGGATCGCGACGCCCTCTGGTGATCAAATCCCGTTAAGCGTTGTTGCATACATCGAAGAAGGATTGTCCCCGACCCAAATCCTGCGCCGTAACGGGCGACAAGTGACCACGGTGATATCTGACTTGGATATCAACGTATCGACCAGTTCCGAAGTGAATGAGGTGATCGAAACTGAGCTGATTAAGCCGCTGCAGAAGAAATACAGCGATCTGTTAATCAACCTTGGTGGTGAGCAACGTCAACAAGGAGATGCACAGGCCGCACTTGGTCAGGCGCTCGGTGTCGCTTTGTTTATTATCTATGCTCTGTTGGCGCTGGTTTTCCGTTCTTACGTTCAACCCATTGTTGTCATGATCGCAATCCCATTAGGTTTGATTGGTGCTGTATCAGGCCATTACATCATGGGTATTCCACTGACTATTTTGTCGATCTTTGGGATCATTGGTTTGGCGGGTGTTGTTATCAACAACTCGCTCGTGATGGTGGACGTTTATAACGAACACATCGCTGATGGAATGGATGTGCGTGATGCTGTTGTCGAGGGAACCAAACAACGGTTTCGGCCGATTCTTTTGACTTCTTTGACGACGTTTTTAGGAGTCTATCCATTGATCATGGAAACCTCATTACAGGCTCAGTTCTTGATCCCCTTGGCGGTGTCTATTGGATATGGGGTGTTGTTTGGTACCGTCATTATTGTTCTGACCGTACCTGCCGTCTTCATGGCGCAGTATTATATCAGCGCAGGTTTGGCAGGGATTATAGCTGCATTTTCAGCCGGTACCAAAACAGCGGATCCGTCAGAGCCAGCAAAATAACAAGCCGTGGAAATGATCCCTTAGGACGGCCCAAACAGCTTTTGTTTAAGCATTTTGTAAGTCGCCTTCAGGATCATTTTCATTGTGAATTCACTCCGTAGCAAAGCGACCAGCTCGCTTTCGCTTAGATGCGAAATTCGTCGAATGCTTTTGTCCCAATCTTTGGACGAATATAGCGAAAAACGTTTGTTCACTAAAAAACCAAAGTGATAATTGCGAGCCAGCGCTTTTTTGCAATCGGCTTCATATCGTTTCAAAGGTGCAGGATCATTGGTGCGAATGGTTTCGCCCAATGCGCGCCCCAAAGCTTCGCCATGATCCATACAAATAAGGATGCCTTCACCAACAGTAGGCGTCGCAAAGTTAGCAGAATCGCCAACTCGAATGACATTCCCAAAGACCAGTCCGGGATCGTAGGCGACTGAGGGTAAGGTACCTGCGTTCACTTCATATTCGCCTGTGAGTTCAAGCCCGAAACGCTGCACGTCGTCAGAGGCCAAGAAATCCAACATCAACTTCTTTGGTGACACATCGGTATCGGGGTGAATCACGCCAACACCGACCCGAAGTTTGTCATCAGCCGTTGGGAAAACCCATCCGTATCCCGATGAAACAGATGAGCCTACAAACAGGATTGCATGATCGGCCTTGTTCGTTCCAATTGGATACTCGTATTCAATACCAACGCCTGTGCGATCTGGTTTTTCTTTAAGGCTCAGATCATCCAACACTGCACTTCTGACGCCAGAGCCATCAATAATATACTTTGATTTGATCTGTGTCGTTTCCGTGTGACGCGACCGGATCGTGGATAAATAACCACCATCTTCCGTTTTTGTCGTCGACAAGAATTTTGTTGAAAGCATGAGTTGGCGTTGCTTGTGATCCGATCTTTGAGCATTGGTAAAGATCGGTGATGTTTAGAACGACAAGCTTGTTATCTTTGACCTGAAAATGGGCTTCTTTGTTGTCGGAATATACATCGAGTTGATGCATGACCTGATAGAATTCAGACGGAATACCAAGGCGTTCAACATCATCCAACCAGCAACCACCGCTGGTGCGCACAGGTTTGCCGATCTCTGCGTCTTGGTGGACAATGATGGTCGAGACGTGATCGGGCAGAGTGGCGGCAACTGAAAGACCCGCGGGACCTCCGCCAACAATGAGAACTTCGCATTCAAGAGTTTGTGCTGTCACTTTGCATCCGTTGCATTTGGAAAAGTAAAATCAATATCGCCGGCATGCCATTTCGCATATTTGGGCATAATAGTTGTAAATTCGTCTGAAATTAAAAAACGGTCGAGCCACGCCTGAAGGTTAGGCCAAGGTTGCGCATCAAACCATGGCTTATCGATAAATGCGAACTGACGCACGAATGGCAAAATAGCTTGGTCTGCAATCGTAGCATGATCAAACAACCACTGGCCAATCTGTTGGTCCAGTCGCGACAGAAAATCACCTGCTATCGCGCGTTGCTCGTCCGTATTTTGCTCTGGGTAACGCGCCGCGTATTTGGTGCGATCTAGGGCTTGTTTGAATGAACCGTCTGTTTCGGAAATTAGGCCCCAGCCAGCGTCGGGCATATCCAGTAATTGATCTGGATCATTCTGCGCGAGCGCCCATTTCATGATATCAAGACTTTCGTCGATCACGCCGTCTTGGTTGACAAGGCAAGGAACTGTGCCCGATGAGGACACAGCTAGAAATTCAGGGGCTTTATCACGCAACAGAATCTCGCGCAGGATGACAGGTGTTTGTGACGACAATATCGTGAGCCGCGCCCGCATGGCATAGGGGCAACGGCGGAACGAATATAAAATTGGCGTCGTCAAAACCTTAGTCCCGTGTACCTGAGAAACGAACTTCCCAATCGGCCACGGATTCATCTGTAATCTTTGCGAACAGCACTTCAGGTACCGTGAATGGGTGACCAGCGGGCAAGGCATGCAATGCTGCATTCACGTCTACGGGCCACTCTGGCGAGGTCCCCATGTTTTCGTGCATGTTCGCAGCCGCATCAGGGATGAACGGTGCAGACAATGTTGCGTAAAATGGGATCAGGTTCAGGGCCAAACGAATTTGTACGGCCGCCTTTTCCGGATCTGTTTTGAATATTGTCCACGGTGCTGTCTCTTGCAGGTATTCGTTGCCTGCAGCCCAAATGGCACGCAATTCAGCAGCGGCCTTACGCACTTCGATGGCTTCCATGTGGTCTTGATAGCGCCCCAAACGTTCTTCCAAATCGGCGATCAGCGCAATTTCCTCTGGACCGTTTTCACCGCCCTCTGGCAATGCTTCAGAGAATTTTGAACGACAGAATTTGGTGACACGCGATACGAAATTGCCCAAGACATCGGCCAAATCTTTGTTGGTGTCTTGTTGGAAGCTCAACCACGTGAATTCCGCATCCGAGCTTTCTGGTGCGTGGCTTAGCAACCACCAGCGCCAATAGTCAGCAGGCAGCAATTCAAGCGCCTGGTCCATAAATATACCGCGCCCTTGGCTGGTCGAGAATTGGCCGCCGTCATAGTTCAAATAGTTGAAGGATTTCAGGTGATCGACCAATTTCCATGGTTCGCCTGAGCCAAGGATCGTGGCAGGGAAGCCAATTGTGTGGAACGGCACGTTATCCTTGCCCATGAACTGGGTATAAGTTACATTTTCTGCCCCTTTGTCGGTGCGCCACCAGCGTTGCCAATCGGCCTCTGCCAGATCGTGTGCTTCGGCCCATTCGCCAGCGCAGGCGATATATTCGATAGGGGCGTCGAACCAGACGTAAAACACTTTGCCTTCCATACCTGGCCATTCTTGGTCACCGTTCTTGACCGAGATGCCCCAATCTAAATCGCGGGTGATGCCACGGTCGCGCAAACCGTCGCCATCATGCAGCCATTTGCGGGCGATGGATGTCGTCAAAACAGGCCAGTTGGTTTTGGTGTTGATCCAAGCGTCTAGATCATCGCGCAAGGTTGATTGACGTAAGAACAGATGCTTGGTCTCACGAACTTCCAGGTCGGTTGATCCAGAAATTGCACTGCGTGGTTCTAGCAAGTCGGTTGGGTCCAACTGCTTGGTACAGTTCTCGCATTGGTCACCGCGCGCTTTGTCATAGGCACAGTTCGGGCATGTGCCCTCGATGTAGCGATCAGGTAGGAAACGGCCATCAGCGTGCGAGTACACCTGTTCTTCACTGACTTCGCGGATCAATCCGTTTTCTTGTAATTTACCTGCAAAATGCTGGGTCAATGCATGGTTCTGCGGGGAAGACGAACGACCAAAGTGATCGAATGACAGGCGGAAGCCCTCAGCGATGCGTGCTTGGACTTCGTGCATTTCAGCACAGAACTCATCAACTGGCTTGCCGGCTTTGTTAGCGGCCAACTCGGCAGGGGTGCCGTGTTCATCTGTGGCACAAAGAAACAAAACTTCGCGCCCACGACCACGTTGATAACGCGCAAACAAATCTGCGGGCAGTTGGCTGCCGATCAGATTCCCAAGGTGTTTGATCCCGTTGATATAGGGAATGGCTGAGGTGATCAGGTGACGTGTCATGTTGGCGCCTTTGGTCATGTTTTGCGCAGCTTTAACAGGGGATGTGGGCTGGGGGAAGTGGTTGCGTGTGACAGATCAATCCTGTTGACGTTTCCGACGGTTCAAACGTCCGATCACAAAGGATGTTCTGGGTGCATAGACATAATCTGTTTTCTCACTGGATACAGGACGGGCCAACATACGCGTTAGGCCAAATACGATCAGCAATGCGTGCCCGCCGGCGATCAAGATGAACAAGGCTGAAGGGCCGTATACTGTGATTAGGACAGAGGCGACATAGGGTGCGGCAATCGCCCCAAGAGCGTAATAGAACATCAAGGCGGCCGATAGCTCGACCCGTTCGCTGTCTTTGGCAAAGTCGTGTGCGTGTGCGGTTGCAACGGAAAAGATTGGAAATGAGGTGAAGCCAAACAAGAATGCGGTCAGCATAATGCCTGCGGTGCCCATCCCAGCGGCCATGACAGTCACGCCGCAACTGAGCATTGCAGTGACTGAGAGCCAGATCAAAATCCAACGCCTGTCATATTTATCGGCCAGCCAACCTACAGGGTATTGTGCCAAGGCACCGCCAAAGACAAATGCGGATAAGAACCACGCGATTTCTCCAACGCTTAGGCCAACCTCTTGACCATAAAGTGGGCCAACCATCCGAAATGAAGCTGCCGATAGTGCTGCGACGACCACACCAGCGGCGGCCAAGGGTGACCGTTCAAACGCCAATCGTGGGCGCAAACGTGGTGCGCTGGGTGTTTCAGGTTGGGGCACTTTGGTCAGGGTCAAAGGCAGCAAAGCCGCACAGCACAAGATCGCCAAAATATTGTAAGACACATAACTTGCGGGTGCCAAAACACCGATCATCATTTGCGCCATCAAAGACCCACTCATATCCACAATGCGGTAGGTGCCCATCGCGCGACCACGTGTTTCATTGGTCACTTTGGCTTGTAACCATGCCTCGATCACCGTGTAGCACCCTGCAACACACAGGCCTGACGCGATGCGCATTACAGCCCATAAGTAGGCGTCGATGACTAACATATGGGCAAGCAAGCCAATTGCGCCCGTGGCCGTGAACGCGGCAAACGCACGAGAATGTCCAACGCTGCCCATCAAACGTGGAGCCCACCAGCAACCGATAAAAAAGCCAACGAAATGTGATGACCCTAATAGGCCGATCTGTTGGGTTGTGAATTCAAGTTGGATACCCGACAGCGCATCGAGCGGTCCAACACCACCGGAACTGAGCTGCAAAAGCAGAACAGACAAAAACAAAGCGGCGAAGGAAATCAACAGACGCATAATAGGTCCACCCTGCATGAGGTTATGGGCAACTTCGCAGATATAAGCGACGGGGTGTAGTCGCATTTTACCTTTGTCGATTTTCGGTTTTCGCTTGCGGTGGTTTTGGCGCGCGCTAACCTGAGAAAAAAGCGTTTCAAAGGATATTATGATGAAGATGAACCGGCTTGGGCGAACAGATATTGAAGTTTCGGAATTGTGTTTGGGGTCCATGACCTGGGGCACGCAAAACACCACCCAAGAAGGTCATGATCAAATTGATCGTGCGCTAGAGGCTGGGATCAATTTTATTGATACCGCTGAAATGTATCCGGTGAACCCGCTGAGTGCTGAAACCCAAGGTCGTACCGAAGAGGTTATTGGGGATTGGTTCGAACGTGATGGGCGGCGTAAAGACGTTATTCTTGGGACGAAGCACTCTGGGGCTGGCGTAAAGTATGTTCGTGCCGGTGCGCCGATTTCTGCACGTTCTATATCTGAAGCTGTTGAGGGGTCATTGGCTCGTTTGAAAACGGATTATATCGATCTGTACCAATTCCACTGGCCCAATCGCGGCAGCTATATGTTCCGCCAAAATTGGCGGTATGACCCATCGAAACAGAACCGTGCTGAAACGCTCGCCCATATGGATGAGACGCTTGAGGCGCTAGAGGCTGAGGTGAAACGCGGAACGATCCGCTCCTTTGGTCTAAGCAACGAAAGCGCATGGGGTACGACCCAATGGGTCAACGCTGCTGAACGTACGGGTGGGCCACGTGTGGCGACCATTCAGAACGAATACTCGCTGATGTGCCGGATGTATGATACGGATCTGGCAGAGGTCAGCGTGAACGAAGATGTTGGTTTGCTGTCATTTTCTCCACTAGCTGTGGGGCTTTTGACCGGTAAATACCAGAACGGACAAATTCCTGATGGGTCACGCATGGCGCTAAATGGTGATTTGGGTGGACGCAAAACGGAACGCGCGTTTGCAGCTGTTGATGCCTATTTGAAAATCGCCAAGAAGCACGGGATCGATCCGGTTCACATGGCGCTTGCGTGGTGCATGACCCGCCCATTTATGGCCAGTGTAATCTTTGGAGCGACCACGATGGGCCAGCTGGATCAGGCGCTGGGCTATGTCGATGTAGTGCTAAGCGACGAAATATTGGGAGAGATCGACGTGGCACACCGCCAACATCCGATGCCTTACTAATCCAATTCACGTTGAGCGCGGGCGCTGATGCCAAAGGCATTTTGGTAAGCCCGTGCAAAACTGGATTGCGACGCGAATCCCGTTGCCAGTGACACGTCTAGCAACGGCAGTTTAGTATCGCGTACCAGTCGATACGCTTCGTTTAATCTGAGTGATAAATAGTGTTTTTGAGGTGTCATTTGCAATTGGGCTTTGAAGTTTAGCTGCATGACGCGTTGACTGACCCCGACCTGTTTGGCGATTTGAGATTGGGCTAGGGGTTCGTCAAGGAAACCTTCCATCAATTGGGTGACGCGGGAAGTTATTTGATTGTGCCTGAGTGGGTCGGGATTGCGTGACTGTGGTGCGGTGGCGGCAGGGCTTTGATTGAGAATGAAGCTGGCTGCGACCTGGTTTGCGAGAGCAGGTCCTTGGGTCTGACGGATCAAATCTAACATCATCTCTAGGGTTGGTGTTGCACCCGCGCTGGTCATACGGTTTCCGCTGATCTGGTAACGGGTATTGACAGTGTTTACCTGAGGGAATTGGGTGGCGAAGGCATCAATATCCTCCCAGTGGGTCGTTGCGCTGTGACCGTCCAAAAGGCCCGCTTGTGCCATAACCCACGGGCCGCCATCGACTCCTGCAACAAATTTTGCGCATTTATCGATGCGGCGCAAACTGGCGTGCAACGCTGGCGAAGATTGGGCAATAATGTCAAAGCTGGCGACAATCAAAAGCAGGTCACACGGGCCAAATCGGTTAAGTGGTGCAGCAGGGATCATGAGACCAGAGGTCAAAGATACGTTAAGATTTTGGGGTGTTGCAAAGGTCCATTCAAATACCTTGTATCCGGCATGCCGGTTTGCTGCACGCATCGGATCGACAGCTGCAGCAAAGCTAAGTGTGTTACTTTGGTCCAGAACCAGAACTGTAGCGTTGATTTTTTCGAATTGCATCAAGTAAGATTCGCTTTGTGACAAGTCATATTGCGAAGGCCACCCCATTATACGTTCAAACGCAAGGGAGATATGCGATGCCATTGGCTATGAACAACGAAGTTTTCATCACATGCGCGGTCACTGGATCGGGCGGAACCCAAGATCGCAGTCCCCATGTACCGCGTTCTCCTAAAGAAATCGCGGACAGTGCGATCGCTGCGGGCAAGGCAGGGGCGGCGATTGTGCACTGCCACGTGCGGGATCCTGAAACGGGGACACCATCACGTGATCTTAAGTATTATAGGGAGGTTACGGACCGCATTCGCGATGCAGATGTTGATGTTGTGCTGAACCTGACGGCGGGTATGGGTGGCGATATGATCTTTGGCTCTCCTGAAGCGCCATTGCCGCTGAACCCCAAAGGCACTGACATGGTCGGCGCGACAGAACGTGTGGCGCATGTAGCAGAATGCTTGCCAGAGATTTGTACGCTGGATTGCGGCACAATGAATTTTGCCGAAGCTGATTACGTCATGACAAACACGCCCGGTATGCTGACTGCGATGGGGCGTATGATGACCGAATTGGGCGTAAAGCCCGAAATTGAGGCCTTTGACACGGGTCACTTATGGTATGCAAAACAACTGGTAAAGGACGGCGTTCTAGAGTCGCCTGCTTTGGTCCAACTGTGCATGGGTGTGCCATGGGGCGCACCGGATGATTTGAATACCTTTATGGCGATGGTCAACAATGTGCCTGAAGACTGTACGTTTTCGGCCTTTGGTTTGGGACGCAATCAGATGGCCTATGTTGCGGCATCCGTATTGGCGGGGGGCAACGTGCGCGTTGGCCTGGAGGACAATCTGTGGCTGGGCAAAGGAGAATTGGCGCAGAACTGGCAGCTGGTTGAACGGGCCGGAACCATCATTGAAAACATGGGCGCACGAGTGATCGGTGCCCAAGAAGTGCGCGATAAATTGGGGCTGACAAAGCAGGCCCCAAAGGGGTGAAAATCGACGTCGGTATAACGTTGGTATTGCGTCGGTATTTGGTAGGTGCACTGTTGGTGGGCGGATTGGTAGCATGTGCACCAGTTCCAGCCGATCCACCCGCTACATCCGATATAACGTTTCGCAATTCGTCGGCCAATATCGGTGCGACCACACGATTTGATCCCGTGCGCTTTGCTGGTGATTGGCATGTCGTCGCGCGTTTCGTTGAGACGGGCGAAACAGCGGCGCATGATGTGATCGCTGTGACCTATCAACGGGGCAAAGACCGCATTGTAATCGTCGCAAGTGAAGGTGCCCAAACCTATGCATACGACGGGACGGCAGTTTTGCGCCCCAAACAGGGTGAGCCCTTGATAGCTATGTGGGTGGACGAGGGGTTCCGCACTGCGGTTTTGGGAACACCATCGGGCCGCGTTGGCTACATCTTGGATCGCAAACCAAATCCAAGGAAAGGCCGCCTAAAAGCGGCAACAGAGATTTTGAAATTCTACGGTTGGGACACCGGCCGACTAAAAAGGACAAAGTGATGACAAAGACAGCAGCAATCATTGGTGGTGGTGTAATTGGTGGCGGTTGGGCCGCGCGGTTCTTATTGAACGGTTGGGACGTGCGTGTGTTTGACCCTGATCCCAATGCCGAGCGTAATTTTGAAGAAGTGTTGGGCAATGCCCGCCGTTCTATGCCGGGACTGGTTGATGTGGCGCTGCCTAATGCAGGCAATCTGTCGTTCCACCATACTATGGCCGAAGTTGTCGAAGGTGCAACGTGGATCCAAGAAAGCGTGCCAGAACGGTTGGAAATCAAACTGAAGGTGTTTCAGACTTTGCAAAAGCATTGCGCTGAGGATGCGGTGATTGCGTCCTCAACCTCTGGCTTTAAACCCAGTGAATTGCAGGAAGGCGCAATCCGCCCTGAACAAATCATGGTCGCCCACCCCTTCAATCCTGTTTATCTGATGCCGCTTATTGAGTTGGTCCCAAGCGAGGTCACTGACCCTGCGCTGGTCGCAAAGGCCAAAGAGGTGATCACCTCAGTCGGGATGTTCCCGCTGCATGTGCGCAAAGAAATCGACGCCCATATCGCGGACCGCTTTTTGGAAGCTGTGTGGCGTGAAGCCTTGTGGTTGGTCAAAGACGGTGTTGCCACGACTGAAGAAATTGACAACGCGATCCGCTATGGCTTTGGCATTCGCTGGGGACAGATGGGTCTGTTCGACACATATCGCACCGCTGGCGGCGAAGCTGGCATGCGCCACTTTATGGCGCAGTTTGGTCCGGCGCTGAAATGGCCATGGACCAAATTGATGGATGTGCCGGAGTTTACGGATGAATTGGTTGAACTGATCGCCGGTCAATCTGATGAACAGTCAGGTCACATGTCGATTTCAGATATGCTGCGCATTCGTGACAACAATCTGGTTGCGATGATCCGTGCACTGAAGGGCCAAGATTTTGGCGCTGGCGCATTGATGAACAGCCATGAGGCCGGATTACGCAAAGGCACAATCCTGTCGGCGCGCATAGATGAGCTTGAGGATGTGTCCCAACCCATTATGACCGTGCGCCGTGCGGTGCCTTTGGATTGGACCGATTACAACGGCCACATGAATGAGGCGAAGTATCTGCAGGCCTTTGGTGATGCCACGGACCGTTTCATGGAAATGGTGGGGTGTGATGCGGAATACATCGCGACAGGTGGCAGTTACTTTACAGCGGAAACGCATATCCGCCACGTGGATGAAGCCCTTGCAGGCGCATTAATCGAAGTGCGCACCCAAGTGTTGATGGGTGCGGGCAAGAAAATGCACCTTTGGCATGAGATGTATGAAGGCGATCAATTACTGGCGACGGGCGAACATTTCTTGCTGCACGTCAGCTTGGAAACACGCCGTCCCTCTAACCCAAGTGACGCAATTGTTGCAGCTGTGGAACGTGTTGCGGTTGCGCATGTCGCACTTGGAACACCTGAAGGCGCTGGGCGCGCTGTTGGGCAACGTCCGTGAAGCGTGCTCTTGTCACGGCTGGTGGATCGGGGATTGGTCACGCGATGGCCACGGGGTTCGACGCCGTAGGTTTTGACGTTTGGGTGGCTGATGTTGACGAGGCCGCCTTGGCCGCTGTCCCGTCCAGCTGGACCGCCGTGTGCTGTGATGCCAGCAATGAGGTTGATATGGCAGCGTTGTTTGAGCGTTTGGATGGGCTGGACGTTTTGTGTGCCAATGCTGGGATTGCGGGGCCAACCGCTTTGGTCGAGGATATTGATCTGTCTGAGTGGCAGCGATGCGTGAGTGTCAATCTGGAAGGTGCGTTTTTGGCCAGCAAATACGCCGCCCCCATGATGAAGGCGGCAGGGTCCGGCGTGATCACAATCACGTCCTCAACAGCGGGCATTTACGGATACCCCAACCGCGCAGCGTACTCCGCAGCAAAGTGGGGCATGATTGGATTGATGAAGACACTTGCCATGGAATTGGGCCCATTTGGCATCCGTGCCAATGCGATCTGTCCGGGGGCTGTTGAAGGGCCCCGCATGGAAGGCGTGTTGGAACGTGAGGCCACAGCTAAGGGCATGACGCGTGATCAGGTATATGAGGGCTATGCCGTTGGGACCTCGATGCGTGCCTTTGTAACTGCTAAGGACATTGCGGATATGGCAGTGTTTTTGGGGTCTGATAGTGCTCGCATGGTGTCTGGGCAGGTGATTTCCGTGGATGGGCACACCGAAAACCCAGACCCGAAGGTTTAGGGGCGTGGGATGAGCGGTCAGTGGGCAGTTGGGAAAGCGATAGAGTGGCCCACTGTCTTTTTGTGGTTGGTGTGCTGGGGGCTGTGGCTGTTTGTGTTGTTTGTGCTGCCACTGGTTTCGATGTTGTTGGCGGGTGTTGTTCTGACCTTGGTGTTGGTTTTACAATCCTCCCTCAGCCATGAGGCACTGCACGGGCATCCGTTTTTATCAGGTAGGGTGAATGATGGATTGGCTATGGTGTCATTGGGGCTGCTTGTCCCCTATATCAGATTTCGCGACACGCATCTGGCCCACCACATAGATGAACGCCTGACAGATCCTTATGACGATCCTGAAACGAATTTTTATGATCCGGCGGTTTGGGCTCAGATGGCACCATGGCAGCAACAGATTATGCAGTTGAACAATACGCTGTTGGGGCGGATGTTGATTGGACCGTTAATTTCCCAAGTGATGTTTATGCGCGGTGATTTGCGTGAAATGCGCCAAGGCGACTGCGTGATTTTACGGGCATGGCTTATCCATTTTGTTAGCAGTGCGTTGGTGATCGGGGTTGTTCTCACATCACCAATGCCGATCTGGATTTATCTGATATGTTGTTATTTCACGATGTCGATCTTGAAGATTCGGACCTTCCTAGAGCACCGTGCCCATCAAGATACCACTGCTCGCACGGTCATTATTGATGACAACGGTCCGTTGGCGTTCTTGTTTCTGAACAACAATCTGCACGCTGTACACCACCTGCACCCACAGGTCGCGTGGTACAATCTGCCCCGGCTGTATCGTGACAATACAGATAGTTATGACAGGTTTAACGAGGGGTATAATTATCGCTCATATGCGCAGGTGATCGCGCGCTACTTTGTGAAGTCGAAAGATCCGGTGCCGCATCCGCTCTGGCCTTCTGAGTAAGAAGCCGCCAAAAATAGTCAATGAGTTTATGGATTAGCATTTCGGTTGCAGCGGCAGTGTTTCAAACGCTGCGCTTTATGTTGCAAAAGGTCATGGCCAAGCAGACGTTATCTGCGGCTGGTGCGACCTTTGCGCGGTTCCTATATTCCGCACCGATTATTGTGCTCCTTACAATGTTGTACTTGAAGCAAACGGGGCAACCGTGGCCTGATCTTTCACGACAATTCTGGATTTATACCGCGACAGGCGGTTTGGCGCAGGTTCTGGCAACGGTCTGTGTGGTGTTAGTTTTCAAAAACCGCAACTTTGCCGTGGGGATCACGTTCAAGAAGACCGAAGTGATCTTGGCTGTTTTGGTTGGGATCGTGGTCCTTGGGGATCAGGTATCTTGGCAGGGATTGGGCGCGATTGTCTTGGGTTTGATCGGGGTGCTGTTGCTGTCTTCGCCTGCGCAAATTGGGGCGTGGAATTGGCGTATGATGTTCAACCGCGCTGCGGGTCTTGGCATTCTGTCGGGTGCGTTGTTTGCCGTGTCTGCGGTGACGTATCGTGGTGCATCGCTGCAATTGGATATGGCAGATTATTGGGGTCGTGCGGGCGTAACACTTGCGATGGTGACATCGATGCAATTGACGGGCATGACGATCTATCTGTTCTTGCGTGAACGGGGTGAAATATCTGCAGTTTGGCAGGCACGCCGCGTTGCGGGTTGGATCGGCATTTTATCTATGGTGGGATCATTCTGTTGGTTCACTGCGTTTACGCTGCAGAATGCGGCCTATGTCAAAGCGGTTGGTCAGATCGAATTAATTTTTAGCCTGCTAGTGACAGTGCTGTTCTTTAAGGAAAAGATCACCTTGCGCGAATGGATTGGAGTAGCCGTGTTGGGTATGTCTGTTCTGGGAATGGTCGTTCTGGCCTGATCAATCGGTTGGCAGCTGGCCGCGCAGACGCAAGAACAAGCTTTCTTCATCATTGTTTTTAAAGAATGGCACACTTGCGGGTGGGTTGCGATCTGCAGCACGGGCCTGAATCTCGCTTAAGACGACTTCGGTTATAAAAGGCATGTCAAAGGATCGCGCATCATCCAGCGCAACCCATTGCAGATGTGACAACTCATCTGATGCAGCGGAAAAATCATCGGGATCTGTCGTCAGCTCATCTGCATTCACCAAGAAGAAGCGCGCATCGAAACGACGCGTCCGCCCTGGAGGTGTAAGGGCACGAAAGACAAACTGTAATCCTTCAGCACTGGGCGTGTTGCCTGAGGCTGCAAAGTCTTTCCAATCCTCTGGCACATCCCCGTTCCAAGGTTCTTTGTGACCTAGAATTTGCCCCGTCTCTTCAAACAACTCGCGAATTGCAGCAACGGCTAATGTGTTGGACATATCGGTGCTACTGTCTTCCTTTAGCCGCTCGTGGCATAGGTCGGGCAGGGGGGTGCCTAAGGCGACATCGCTGTCACCGGCATCAACTGCGCCACCAGGAAAGACAAACTTGTTGGGCATAAACGCAGCTTTTGAACCGCGTTGCCCCATTAGAATGCTAGGGAATGTTGTGCGATCGCGCAGCACAATAACTGTGGCTGCATTGCGAATTTGGGTTTTGTCAATTTTCACATCGGCGGTCATCGCGTCCCTAACACATACTTGGGGCGCAACGTTGGATTAGCGTTTGTTGCCAAACCCGCCCATATAACGCGCCCATTGGAAGCCGATCACGACCCCCTTCAGTCTAGGAAGAAGGTAGAGCGACATGCCGACACTGCCAACAGCAAAGATTGTGAACAGTGTAAGCGGCTCTGGGCGGTAAATTAGGAATACCTCATACAATAGTGCGATCATTAGGTGCCCAACTATCAGAATTGTCAAATAGGCAGGCCCGTCATCGGCACGGTGATGGTGCAGTTCTTCACGGCATACAGTACAGGTGTCATTGACCTTTAGGTAGCTTTTTAGCAGCGCACCTTGCCCACAGTTGGGGCATTTACGGCGCCAGCCTCGTAATAGCGCAGTGCGTACGGGGCGCTCGGTTACTTCGGTCATAGGTTCCACATCTGTGCTGGCCATTGGAGTATTTTTTTGTCTGTCTTCTGAATGCGCCCTCAATGCGAGAAAATAAACGTGACAGGATGTCCTAGTGGCGGGAAGTCGCAAATTATTTGAATTTATTGCGACGGAAACCGTCTGTGTCCTCGTTTGACTTAGTGAGCCGCCCAAAATGGGGGCACAATAAAAACCGGAGAATTATGATGACACTACGTATGACCGCATTGCCTAAAGTCGCTTTGACAATTGCGTTGGCTGCAGTTGGATTAACTGGCGTTGCCCAAGCCCGCGGACATGGCCCAGCCCCGATTGCATTTGCTGATCTGGATGTAGATGGCGATGGTCAGATTACTGCTGCTGAAATGGAAGCCCAAGGCGCTGTTCGTTTTGCAAAAATGGATACTGATTCCGACGGATTGATTTCCGCAGCTGAACTTGCAACCTCAGGTCAGGAAAAAGCTGAGAAACGTGCCGCACGCATGATCGAAAAGCTGGACGCTGATAAGGACGGTAAGTTGTCTGCTGAAGAGCTGGAAGCACGCGGTAAAGGCCGTGGTGGTAAAGACCGCACTGCAAAGATGTTGAAGCACTTTGATACAGATAAAAACGGTTCTTTGTCTGAAGAAGAGTACAATGCTGCAGCTGAAAAAATGCAAAAGCGTAAAGGCGGTAAAAAGAAACATGGCGACAAGAAGCACGGCGAATAAGCCCGCGTTTGTTTGAACATCGAAACTGGACCGCGCTTGTCATGAGTGCGGTCTCCCGCTAGCGCTGTACTGGATGACAATGCCCTTGGATGAATACACCGATCTGGCTGATGACGCCCTGCTTGCCCTGTATTCACAGGGCGATACAGCTGCGGCACGTACGCTGACAACCCGATTGACGCCACGCGTCTTTGGACATGCGGTGCGCGTTTTGGGTGATTGGGCTGAGGCAGAGGATGTTGCCCAAGACGCCATGATGCGTTTGTGGAAGGTCGCACCAGATTGGTGCATGGGCGAAGCAAAGGTCAGCACATGGCTATACCGCGTAACCGTGAACCTTTGTACAGATCGATTGCGCCGCAAGCGCGGCGTTGGCTTGGATGAAGTGGACGAACCGCTTGATCCATCCCCTAGTGTTACGGATCAATTGCAAACTCGCGAACGTATGGACGCATTGCAGGCTGGGTTGCAGACCTTGCCCGAACGACAAAGACAGGCCGTAATTTTGCGCCATATCGAAGGATTGGGGAACCCAGAAATTGCGAAAATACTTGAGATTAGCACCGAAGCGGTCGAAAGTTTGACCGCGCGCGGTAAACGCGCATTGGCGCAGGCCTTGGCACCGGCATGTAAAAAGTTAGGATATGAAGATGACAGCATCTGATAAAGACACCGTTGATCTAGATATGAACGCGCTGGATGCCTTGTTTGTTGAGGCCGTAAATGACGCGAGCACGCAGCCATCCGAATCCTTCATGGCGCGAGTGGTCACGGACGCTTTGGCCCGGCAATCGATGCCAAAGATTGCACCGCCTAGTTTGTGGGTACAAATCACGGCGATGGTTGGCGGATGGCAAGGCATGGGCGGACTGGTCGCTGCGACATGCGCTGGCTTTTGGATTGGGATCAATCCACCAGAAGGTTTGCCAACACAATTGGAAACGTTTCTAGGCAGTGAAACATCGGTTTCATTGTTAGAAGACGGTATTGAGGACACAGGAATTTTCGGCTTCGGCTGGGATATGGAAGAGGGCTAAGATATGGCACAGACAACACAAACCGCCAAATCGGCCTTGCCGCGTGGTTTCAAGATTTTGCTAGGTGTTTCGCTGGCCGTTAATCTGGCGGTGGCTGGATTGATGGCGGGTGCTTTTGTGCGCAAAGGTCCAGGTCGTCCAATGGGCGGTAATGGGCAGGTGAATTATGCGCGCCCCTATATTCAGGCCTTGCCACATGATCAACGTCGCGAAGTGTTTGAAGCGTTGCGCTCTGCAAAACGTGGTGTGGACCGTGTTGAACGCAGCGTCCATTACGCAGACGTAGCGACGATTCTGCGTGCTGACGTATTTGACCGCGCAGCAATTGAAGTGGTGTTGGCAAAGCAGTCTGCATCTACGCTGGACGCACAAAGTGCGGGCCAAGCACAGTGGCTGAACATTATGGAAAAGATGAACATCGAAGAACGTCGCGCCTATGCCGATGGAATTGAGGACGCGTTAAAACGTGGACTAAAGCGTAAACCAAAACAGATGCAATCTAACTGATCAGGCTAAGCTGCTGGCCTGCTTAGTGTAACGCAATTGCGGCCACGGTTTTTGGCTTCATATAGCGCCTTGTCTGCTTCATCCAAAAGTTGGTGAGCTGTCTTTTTGGTATCCCCGCCAACTGCAAGCCCAATAGATATGGTTGAGTTTATGGTTTGTAATCCATCAGGTTTTTTGAACGGCTTGTCCCCAATCAGATGACAGTGTCTGCGTGCTGCACCTTGGGCATCCATTAGCGGGGCACCCGGCATAACGATCAAAAACTCCTCTCCTCCGATGTGCGCAATCATATCAACGCGCGAAGGCTTTCGCCCAGTTGTTTCGCTGTTTCGATCAGAACAGCGTTCCCCGAAGCGTGACTGTGGCTGTCATTGATCTGTTTGAAGTGGTCCATATCCGCGATCATCACTGCGAAAGGATCACCTGTGAGGTTGGTATGTTCTACGATGCGGTCCAGTTGTGGCATGGCGTATCGGAGATTGTGTAGTCCCGTGAGTGGATCGCTGACCGCCGCCTCAAGTCCATTGCGAACCTTGGCCCGTATTGTGTTGTTATTTCTTTACGCCTTAGGAGGGTATTAATGCGCATGCCATTTCAGCGGGTTGAAAGCCGTATTGCATCAAATCATTCGTGCCCATATCCAGTGCTTGGGCATCCAACACTTGGTTTTTATGGGTCTGCACAACCAACACGGCGCAGTGGCGTGTGCTGGTATTTGATTTCAATGTTGCGAGAAAATGCAGGATTTTTTCTTGCTCGTGCTTTCCCATAGCCAAGGCTAAAATATCAGGAAGATTGGCGTTTTTGGATGTGCCGAAAATATTAATGGCTTCATCCACACCTGCTATTTTGGTTTGGTAAATTACCAGCCATCTGAGTCGTCCAATCCTCCAGCAACGCCCTGTTCGGGCCCACCAAGATCGCCCGACCTGCTGGTGCAAAGACCTTTTGCGCTTCTGCGATACCTAAGGCGTACGAGGTGCCTTCGCCCAACTCCCAATCTGAGTCAGATGAATTTGAGAGACCAGACTGCGCACTCTGGCCAGCAGAAGGTTGTCATCGAGCGGTTAGCTTAGGACAACGTCAATACCAGCTTCAAGGAGGGGCAATTGGTTATCAAGATTCTGATATGGTTCTATTGCGATGATCGGGATGTCATCTCCCATGGGCAGTTCATGCATTTGGGAAATCAATTTGCGTGCTGTGCCATCAGGCAATTGATCCGCTGTGATAGCGATATTGGGACGTGATTTCGCAATTACTGCAATTGCTTCAGCCAATGTTAAGGCTTGGGTGACAGTGTAATAAGCAGCAGAGAATTTGACCTTCAATATGATACGGTTTGTTGCAATTGGGTCTATGATTAGTACCTTGCTGTACATTGTAGCCCCTTCCTCAATTGTTAAATGTTCGAGCCCTAATAGTGGTCTCTTGTGTTCGTCACCTAGTTAGGTTTTTGTCCCTTAAAGTTAACAAAGTGTTTCTATTTTCCGGAAACAGGAGTGAGCGATGACAATGACGCAGGAATCCGCCGAAACTGTGGGGCTACAGGCCTTGGCATGGCTGGCGGGAAACGAAGATCTTTTACCTGTTTTCTTAGGTTCTACAGGTGCTAGCGCAGCGGATGTGCGCAGCGGTGCATCGGACCCTGAATTTTTGGGTGGCTTATTGGAATTTCTGATGATGGACGACGCATGGGTCATCTCATTTTGCGACAGTATTTCGATACCTTACGTGCGCTTAATGGAAGCACGCCAGTCCTTGCCAGGCGGTGAGCAGGTGCACTGGACATGACTGATTGGCAGGGATTGATTTTTGATAAAGATGGCACTTTGTTTGAGTTTTCGGCCACGTGGGAGGCATGGGCGCAAGCGTTCTTATTGCGCCTGACGAATGGCGATCGGGCAGAAGCAACAAAAATTGGCCTCGACATTGGTTTTGATATCGCAAAACGTAAATTTTCACCCGACAGTGTGGCAATCGCTGGCACACCGGATGAAATTGGGCAGGCATTAGCGCCGCATTTCCCTGAAATGAGCCATGGTGTGATGTTGGAAATGTTGAATGAGGAAGCAACAATGGCCCCTCAGATCGAAGCAGTTCCTTTGATCCCTTATCTAACATCCCTACGTGCCGCAGGTTTGAAATTGGGTGTTGCAACCAATGATTCCGAAGCCCCTGCTCTTGCCCATCTGGGCAGTGCAAGTGTTGTTGGGCTGTTTGACTTCATCGCAGGTTTTGACAGTGGATACGGTGCCAAACCTGCAGCTGGCCAACTGAAGGCGTTTTGCGCCCAAACAGGTTGTGATCCTGCGCGTGTGGCAATGGTTGGTGACAGTACACATGATTTGATGGCAGGTGCCGCTGCGGGAATGCGGTGCATTGCTGTCCTAACGGGGATGGCGACGCGCGATACGTTGGCCCCGTACGCTGATGTAGTCTTGCCTGACATTGGCCATATTCCTGAATGGCTGAACAAAAGCTGACCCGTTAAGCGCGTTAAGCGACAAAAAATGTCGTTAACGTGCTGGCCAATGACCACATGGTTGCGTTTGGATGAGGTATCATCAAATTGGGGGGTGCCGCATGGCTGAAGGTTCAAAACGCAGAACACGTGGTGGTGGCCGAGCAGGCGCTGCAGCGCGCCGTGGAAGTGCTGTTATTGAGCAGATGCCGTGGAACCCGCCGTTGTTGGTGGATCGCCCTGTTGAACCTTTGAATGAAGATGGGGTTGCTGCCATCCATGAAGGCGCGATGCGTATTCTTGAAGAAATTGGTATCGAATTTTTACATCCGGAGGCGGTGGCAATCCTGAAGCAATCAGGATGTACCGTCAAAGGTACAAACGTGCGCATGGGCCGTGATTTTGTAATGGAGATGGTTGGTAAGGCCCCCAGTTCTTTTACACTGACCCCTCGAAACCCTGATCGTCAAATTACCATTGGTGGCAACCACATCAACTTTGGCAACGTTTCATCCCCGCCGAACTATTGGGATATGTCGATTGGTACCAAAGTGGCTGGCACCAGAGAGATGTGTCAGAACCTACTGAAACTGACCCAATATTTTAACTGCATTCACTTTGCGGGTGGCTATCCCGTAGAACCCGTTGATGTGCACGCTAGCGTGCGCCATTTGGATGTTTTATATGACAAACTGACAATCACTGACAAAGTGATGCACGCATATTCCCTTGGCAAAGAACGGGTCGAGGACGTTGTAGAAATGGTTCGCATTGCAGGCGGCCACACCCACGAAGAATTTGACGCAAGCCCGAAGATGTACACAAACATCAACTCTACCTCTCCCCTAAAACACGACTACCCGATGATGGACGGCTGGATGCGCCTCGCGCGCCGCGGTCAGGCGCTCGTGGTGACGCCGTTTACACTTGCTGGCGCTATGGCTCCAGTGACCATGTCTGGCGCTGTGGCGCAGTCTTTGGCTGAGGGACTGTGCGCTATTGCGTTGGCCCAATATATTAACCCAGGTGTCGCCTGTGCTATTGGAACGTTTACTTCCAACGTAGATATGAAATCTGGTGCCCCTGCGTTTGGGACACCTGAGTATATGCGGGCAACGCAGATGACTGGCCAGATGGCACGCTTTTACGGCTTGCCGATGCGATCTTCGGGCGTATGTGCGGCGAATGTGCCGGACGGGCAAGCGATGTGGGAAACATCCAATAGCCTTTGGGCGGCGGTGCAATCTGGAACAAACATGGTTTACCATGCTGCTGGTTGGCTTGAGGGCGGCCTTATCGCCAGCCCTGAAAAATTCATCATGGACTGCGAGGTACTGCAGCAAATCCAACGCTACCTTGATCCCAAAATTTGGGCGACCGAGGTGGATGACATTGCACTCGACGCAATCAAATCCGTTGGGAACGATGGCCACTTCTTTGGTATTCAACATACACAAGACCGCTATACGACTGCGTTCTACCAGCCCTTCCTGAGCGATTGGAAAAACTATGAAGGCTGGGAGGTCGACGGCGGAGTGTGGACGCCAGAGCGGGCGCACGGGATTTTCAAAGAGATCATCTCAAACTTTGAAGAACCTCCGATGGAACCAGCCATTCGCGAAGAATTAGCTGCCTTCGTCACACGGCGCAAAGAAGAGGGCGGTGCACCGACCGATTTCTAAACCAGCGGCTTATATTAATTGAGATTTTCTGTGTCTCGCTGATTTTGGGGGAATTTTGAGAAGGGCACGTTGGTCTAGTGATCGTGAGCTTCAAGTTTGTTCAGTTAAGATTGAACAAAGTGTGTGTGAGCTATAAGCCACCATGAATACATTGGCTGGCAATGCGGGTACGATCTGTGGCCTTAATATGCTGCAGATGAAAATAGGGCACAGAAATATCTGCAACCGTTTATAAGCAGTGATTATATTCAGAAATTTGTGTGGAAGGTGCCATGGCAGCCCGTAGGGGAGTTGAACCCCTCTTTCCTGGTTGAAAACCAGATGTCCTAACCGATAGACGAACGGGCCGCTGTGGTGAAGCGTTATTTAGGGAAAGGTGGCGAACTGCGCAAGTGAAAAAAACACAAAATTGTGGTTTTTTTTAACATGCGGGTGCCGCGTCTTCTAACCGAAGCTGAATCGTCTGACGTCCACGGAAAGTATTGATGTCCAAACGCCCTGCAAGGTGGAAACGCGCACCACCATGTTGCTCAAGCGCAGGACCTATATCTGTATCATATGCACCAAATGCGATTGCTTCCATGCGCCCACCTTCGGTGTCACCAAAGGTCAATTTAAGGTGGTTCTCACCAACCCGCTTGGCAAAGAAAATCTGCATATCTGCAAAGGCATAGCGTGGACCAGGGGCACCTGCGCCAAATGGGCCTGCCTGTTCAATTTGCTCTGCCAGCTCGACCGTGGCGGCCATCGGCATCATCGCACCGTCTAGGCGCAAATCAGCGGCACCGATCTGTCCGGCGCCTTGTTTGTCCAGCAACTCCGAAAGGCGCTCCATGGCTGCCTCAAGCTTGTTTTCTGCCACTGTCAAACCAGCAGCCATTTTGTGGCCACCGCCTTTGATCAACAAGCCTTCATTTGCGAGACGCTGAATGGGTGCACCTAGATCGATTCCAGAAACAGAACGCCCTGATCCCTTGCCGATTCCGTTCTCAAAACCGATGACAATTGAGGGCCGGTTTGAATTTTCTTTCAGACGCGAGGCAACAATACCCACCACACCTGGATGCCATCCCTCGCCAGAGGCCCAAACCAATGGTCGGTCAAATCCACGTTCCTCAGCCTGTTCTATTGCAGCAGCCCGAACAGCAGCCTCGATATCACGGCGCTCTGTGTTCAACTGATCAAGGCGTTCGGCCATAGCTGCTGCTTCGTGCTCGGTGTCGCAGGCCAATAAGCGCGCGCCCAGATCCGCTTGGCCAATGCGGCCACCTGCATTCACGCGAGGACCTAAAAGGAACCCAAGGTGGTAAGATGACGGGGTCGTATCCATACGCGACACATCAGCAAGGGCTGCGATGCCAGGGCGATCACGCCGCGCCATGACGCGCAGGCCTTGGCGTACAAACGCGCGATTCACACCGATCAATGGGGCGACATCAGCCACTGTGGCTAATGCAACCAGATCTAGCAGGGACATCAAATCAGGGCCTTTCTGGCCTGCTTCGCGCATCTGACGGCCGGCTTCGACCAACATTAAGAACACAACACCTGCCGCACATAGGTGGGCCAATGCACCGTCTTCATCTTGGCGGTTGGGGTTCACAATGGCCAATGCATCCGGCAACGTTTCTCCACCCAAGTGGTGATCAAGCACAATGACATCCGCGCCAACTGCCGCAGTAATAGGGCCGTGAGACAGCGTACCGCAATCTACGCAAATGATCAGGTCATGGGCGCGGGCAAGGGCAGACATTGCTTCATCATTGGGGCCATAACCTTCATCAATGCGATCGGGGATATATAAGGTGGCTTGCAAGCCCAAAGATCGCAGCCACACAATCAATAACGCAGCAGAACTGCCGCCATCAACATCATAGTCAGCAAAAATTGCAATGCGCTGACGGGATGAAACGGCTGCCAAAAATCGCGTCGCTGCCTTTTCCATATCATGCAAAGATCGCGGATCAGGCAATAGTTCACGCAAAGAGGGAGCAAGAAACGTAGCCGCTTCTTGAGGGGCAACGCCGCGACGGGCTAACACTTGGGCCACAGGGCGGGGCAGGTCAGTCTGCTGGGCAATCGCCTCGGCGGCACGATCAACTTCGATTGCAGGACCAACCCAACGGCGTCCATTTAGTGAATGCTCAACCCCCAGAAATGACACGCAATCCCCCGTTCATCGTACAAAATAAACTCCCTCCGGAAGCATCTAAAGATGCGTCAGGCAAAAGCAGTCATATTTGGGGGAGTATACCCTCAAACTTCTTCAATGCGAAGCGCAACGGGGGCAGAGGCCAAAACGCCAGTGCTTTCCATCGCTTCTAAAGCAGCTTCAATGGCTGCGCTGGAAACTTTGTGCGTCACGATGAGAACTGGGGCAGATGTTTCAGCATGGCCGTATTGGCGCATGCGGTCGATGCTGATCCCAGCCTCGCCCAAAACAGTAGCGATCTTTGCCATCGCACCAGGCTTATCAACCACGCCCATGCGCAAATAGTAAGGGGCTGGCATTGTCGATTTTGCAGACTTGCTTTCAACCAGCATTTCTACAGGTTGTCCAAATACCGGCAGATGGAAACCGCGTGCGATGTCACAAGCGTCACCCATCACAGCACTGGCTGTTGGGCCCATGCCAGCACCGGGGCCGCGCAAGACAACTTGTTCAATTGCGTCGCCTTCAATCACGATCATGTTTGTGCCGCCCTGCAACTGTCCCAAAGGAGAGCTAGTTGGCACAAGGCACGGCTGCATGCGTTGCTCTAGGCCACGACCCGTCATCTGGGTCACGCCCAGCAACTTGATTTTATATCCCATATCGGCTGCTGCTTTGATATCTTCGATGCTCACGCGCTCGATACCCTCAAGAACAATGGCGTCAAAATCGATTTTGGTGCCAAAGGCGATTGAGCTGAGGATTGCAAGTTTGTGGGCTGCATCAATGCCGCCAACATCTAACTGTGGATCTGCTTCAAGATAACCAAGGCCATCGGCCTCAGCGAAAATTTCTTGATAGCTAAGGCCCGAATCTTCCATACGGGTCAGGATATAGTTACACGATCCGTTCATCACGCCCATTATGCGGGTGATCTCATTACCAGCCAGAGCCTCGGTCAGCGCTTTGATCACAGGAATGCCACCCGCAACGGCAGCTTCATAACGCAGCGAAACGCCTTTGGCTTCGGCAGCTTGTGCCAGCGCATGACCGTGCATTGCAAGCATGGCTTTGTTTGCGGTGATCACGTGTTTACCTGCAGCGATTGCTGCTTCAGTCGCTGCTTTGGCAGGGCCATCGGCACCGCCCATAAGTTCAACAAAAACATCAACATCATCACGCTTTGCCAAGTCAACTGGATCATCTTCCCATGCATAGCTAGCAAGCGCAACGCCGCGTTCGCGGCCTTTGCTGCGTGCGCTTACAGCGCTGATTTTGATCTCACGACCCGTGCGGGCCTGTAATAGCGCGGCTTGCTTGCGGATGATTTTGATAACCCCCACCCCAACAGTTCCCAAACCGGCAATACCAAGACGAAGAGGCTGTGACATAGTTTGGGTCCTTTTGGATGATTGGTCGTTTGGCGCGATGTAGCGGTTTTACGACTTCCTTGCAACGCGA
>Ga0209302_10000073_pt1 | contig 64845 bp, 70 predicted proteins | sample ArcOceMetagenome_2_FD_187445 | JGI IMG/M metagenome (GOLD analysis project Ga0209302, IMG submission 187445) | Marine eukaryotic phytoplankton communities from Arctic Ocean - Arctic Ocean ARC135M Metagenome (SPAdes) (version 2) | ecosystem: Environmental > Aquatic > Marine > Oceanic | place...
GGCTGCCGCTGATGCTAAGGTCGAGGCTGAGGCTAAGGCTGCCGCTGATGCCAAGGCTGCCGCTGATGCCAAGGCTGCCGCTGATGCTAAGGTCGAGGCTGATGCCAAGGCTGCCGCTGATGCTAAGGTCGAGGCTGATGCTAAGGCTGCCGCTGATGCCAAGGCTGCCGCTGATGCCAAGGCTGCCGCTGATGCCAAGGCTGCCGCTGATGCCAAGGCTGCCACTGATGCTAAGGTCGAGGCTGATGCTAAGGCTGCTACCACAGATGTAACGCTCCCAAAAGATAAATTTGATATAAATTTATTGATAAATGTATTAAAACAGACCCTAAATACAAGGTCGACCTCACCGGTCAATACGTATAATCAACCAAAATTTGATATAAATTCATTGATAAATGTATTAAAACAAACCCTAAATGCAAAGTCGACCTCACCGGTCAATACGTCTAATCAACCAAAATTTGATGTAGATCCATTGATTCAAACGTTAGGAACAACCTTAAAAACTGATTTGACACCGCAAGATAATAATAAGTGGAAAGAATCTAAAATTGTATCTATGGCTACTCCACCATCCACACCAATCGTTGGGTTAGAATCAAATCCTATAATTACAAGTTGTGACGGTGAACCGTGTGATGACGGGTCAGACAATGGTTCATCACAGACACCCACACCAACACCAGCAGTAATCCAGACACCAACACCCGCAGTAACCCAGACACCAGCAGTAACCCAGACACCAGCAGTAATCCAGACACCAATACCAACACAATCGCCCGAAGAATCTCCATATTCCGTAAATTTAAGTGGAAAATTTGATTCGTTAAAACAAACATTCGGACTGTTAATTTCGTCATTAAGCAGCATGTTTAGTTTTAAGCCAGCAGAAGACAATGACCCATATAAAATACCTTCAACTAAGGAAAGCGAAGGATATGTTTACATAGGCAAAATGCGTATGAAAGAAGAAGATGAGAATTCCCCATCAAAACAGGTAAAGTATATAAATTATCATCCCGAGAAGAATGACTTTTATATAGATGAACGAGCTGAAATTGTAAATTAAGTATATAGTTTACAAAAAAGTTAAATATAAATTGATATTACATGTTATCATAAAATGTCAATTCAATATGTCATTGCGAATATCGAAATACCAATAAAAATACAGAACAATATGACCGAACCTTTACCTGAATACATCAAAATAAATATATCAGAATGTAAAGAATTGCCCGAAAAAGCAGGTTCGAATGCCATACAAATGGATTTTATGGAACAAATACTGAATATTATTTCGTCTAATAAACCCGAGGAATCAGATATAGTAAAAAATACTATATCAAAAGAAGAGATAGAAAAAAAGAAGCAAAGGAAACACGCTCGTAATATCACATTCAGAAACAATGTATTATCACATAGACGAACACAGAAAAAATATTCTAATTCATGATATTAGGGCGCTGTCCTTTTTCAACGATTAATGGTTCTGGGACCATTGTTTGGAGACGATCACAAATATTAAGTGAATTTAAATCGTGGATTACAGGTTTAACAGATGGTTTTGGTTTAACCATATTGCTTGTTCCTATACCAAATAATTGCGACTCAATATCATAGGGATTACTTGATAAATTAGAGGGTGCGACGCGTCCTTGTAATAATCCATTACCGGCAAAATAAGAGGTAGTAGGATTCCCGAAATTATTTTGTTGACATGTTAGATAGTCACATGTTCCCGAATTTGAACTTTGTTCTAAACGATAATCTCCTTCACTATTTTTACTACGTGTAGAAGCCATATGGGTGTATATAATAATGTATATTTTATATACACCGAAAAATTATTTATAAATTTTTGCGTATAACTGGTTATAAACATCGGTCTGTAATAACTCTTCTGTTGGAATACCTGCTACTATTTTCTGTAATAATTTATGGAATAGGTCTAAATAATCATATCCTAGCATAATAGTAAGTCCTATGGTAGGGTCAGTTGAAAACATAAACGACGCGGTTTTCTCATATAGATTCATAATTTCGGGTATTGATTTGGTAGTTTCCATAATATAGTCCATTGTAACAGTAGCAGATTCATCATCGTAACTCATTTCATCCATAGTTTCATCGTCTAAATCCATATTCGTTGTGTCCGGATAGTTATTAGAATTCATTTTAAATATTTTTCTCAAACATTGACGAAATTCAGTGTTATTTGTGTATTCAATCGTTAAATCAACAGGATAAGAATATACCATTTTCATTACTAAATATAATAGTATAATGTTTATGTTATTTACAAGAAACATTATACAGATGCGAAAAACTCCCAATCTAAGTCTTGACATACTTTCTTCCATATCATATCTTGTTCTAGTTGTTTTTCTCGGTCTTTCATCATAGGTATATATGGTAGGTACTGTGTTTGGTCCAACAATACACATAATTGATGAAGTGTATATGTATAGTTAAAAAAGTTGGTACGATTAGCAGGACAATGAACGGCCCATGGTTTTTGAATCTCAATAAAAAGAACACATAACGTTTCATGTAGTTCTTCATTCATCACGGGCGGTTTAATTCCGAATAATGAATTAATGTATTGTATGTGTTCGAAATACTTGTTTAATCCAAGCTTGCGTAATAATTCACGCATCTTATCATAATTAAGCTCAGATAAATCTGTAATACGTTCTTTTTTAATACGTGCTTTAATGGAGTCTATAACTTCATCTGGTATTAATGTAGTTTCCTTCGCTTGGAACTGTGAAAGTATTTCCTTAAAATGATTAAGACGAATATACGCAGTGTATGAAACTTCATTGGGAGGGTCTTTGTTATTCGGTTTCGAACTATCTACGATGTATGTTACAAATTTACTACATTTATCATTATTACATATGAGTATTCCTTCCTCATCCTGAGGGATCATTTCCCCTAGATTGCAAAATTCACATGTGTCCGATGAAATGTAATAATCTTGAGAATTCGTAAACTCATTTGTCACATTTCTCCAATATTGCTGTGTATTTATTTTGGATTGTGTATATTTATTAATGGTTCCATCATTATTAGTATCGTCTAGCTTGATTTTGAAAAAAGAGTTTAGAGCATCTGTACTGCCATATTGGTCGGTGCTGGCTGAAATCTGCTGTTTCTGTTCGAAGTAATCAAAAATAAATCTAGAATTGTTTAATAAATACTTCTTCCTCTCTTGTCTGAGTATTTTGATTCTCTGATGGATTTCCTTAATTTTGTCTTTCGTATTCATATATTCATCTACTTGGTGTTTTTGTAAAGTTTGGATGGTATTTTTCAACTCATCTTTTTCTTTCTGTAACTGCGGTATAGTTTCATTCTCTATCTTATCATAATATTCTGTTAATTCTGAGTGTTTTTCGTCTATGGTATGTATGGTTTTTAACTGTTTTAGTTGCTTTTTTTTAGACTCCCCTTTCATTAATTGAGATGGAATACTTTATGTAAGTGTTTTTATGTTAGTTTTTAGAGTAGGAATAAATAAAAATTGTATTTTCGTAAAAGTAAAAAAGGATATACGCTAAATACTAAATTATTTACGAATTTCACTATACCACATCGCACGTGTCGTAATATTCCACCATAATAGAATTCGACATAGGTTTGACTATAGGGAAACTATGATTATGTTCTATGATAATGTATGGCATTTTTGAAAAATAATACCCATTACAATGGGTGAAATTCCAGAATTGAATCAATATATATGCTGCGATAATGTAATAAAACATATTAACTTTTATGCAATTGTATACGGGTGTATACGGGTGTATACAGTAATCAATTTTTAGCACCACATACATTTTTTCATAGAGGTAGCGCATGATACGCATATTCGGGGTGCTAAATACAAATACCCAAACGGATTTGATATGTGATTTGGGTTACTATAACCACATACTTTGTGTTTCTTACATTTTTTACAATCGTATCTCGCTGGCGATAGCTGAACTTCTTTCTCGTAAATTTGATGCTCTTTACATATGAATTCATGTTTTGTAGGAATCATACATTGTTCTTGTTCTGTCATACTTGGTATACACTTAGATATGATAAATTCGTAAATATTAGAAGAATATGGTATTTAGAAAGTGTATAATGAATACTAAAACTAGCGAAACAACTTTATTAGGTTTACCTCAAAATATAAAAATCGAAAAACCGGTCTTTCAAAAGATGATGTTTTTAACAAATGCTTTAGAAGAAGGATGGAGTATCAGAAAATCAAATGATTCTTACATTTTCACGAAAAAACATGAAAACAAACGTGAAATATTCCAAGAAGACTATTTAGATACGTTCTTATTGACGAATAGCTCACACGCACTTTATAAGTGCAGCCACACTTAATATTTTGATTATCAGATATTGTAGATATATATATAATGTCTAGATTTACCTAACAATACAAATATATTTAGGGTATTTACAACTGTAGTTCAAATATTACAATTGTAATTTAATAATAAAATCGTAGTTGGATTATAGTCTACTTATCGCTCATATAACCGAGCATTCATTTATAATTATTATTGTATTTTTAGCAATATTATTCATTTAATTGAATTAATGCGATTTTTTCCCAGATTTTTTTCTTTGTCTAGTATATAAATTCCATACAATGGCTGGAGGTTTAATGCAATTAGTCGCCTACGGCGCACAAGACGTGTTCCTTACCGGAACCCCCGAGATTACTTTCTGGAAGGTGTCCTACAGACGCCACACCAACTTTGCCATGGAGTCCATCGAGCAGACCTTCTCCGGACAGGCCGACTTCGGCCGCCGTGTTACCTGTACTATCAGCCGTAACGGTGACCTTGCTTACCGCACATATCTTCAGGTGACTCTTCCCGAGATCAACCAGAACATGAAGAACGCCTCTGGTACCGTTTCTGCCCGTTGGTTAGATTATATTGGCGAGCAGCTCGTCGCCCAGGTTGAGGTTGAGGTTGGTGGACAACGTATTGACCGTCAATACGGTGACTGGATGCACATCTGGAACCAACTTACCCTTTCCAAGGAGCAAGAGTCTGGTTACCACAAGATGATCGGTCACACCACCCAGCTTACTTACATTGCCGCTGATGGTCGTGCCGCCATTGCCGGTCCCTGTGCCGCTGCCAGTGCCCCTAACCAGGTGTGTGCTCCCCGCAACGCCCTTCCTGAGACCACTCTTTACGTGCCTCTTCAATTCTGGTTTTGCCGTAACCCCGGACTTGCCCTTCCTCTGATTGCCCTTCAGTACCACGAGGTCAAGATCAACATTGACTTCCGTCCTATTGGTGAGTGCCTCTATGCCGTTGACCCTGCCGTTACTGGTGGTGCCAGTGCTTCCGTCACCCAGGCTTACCAGCAATCCCTTGTTGCCGCATCTCTTTACGTTGACTATATCTTCCTTGATACTGATGAGCGCAGAAAGATGGCACAGAACCCCCACGAGTACCTCATCGAGCAGGTCCAGTTCACTGGTGACGAGTCTGTCGGTTCTTCCTCCAACAAGATCAAGCTCAATTTCAACCACCCTTGTAAGGAGCTTATCTGGGTCGTCCAACCTGATGCCAACGTTGACTACTGTGATTCCTTAATTGAGGGTACCACCCTTCACTCCACCCAAGGAGCCCAGCCTTTCAACTACACTGATGCCATTGACTCCCTTCCCAACGACATTGCCGCATACGGTGGTGTTGACAAGGAGCTTACTGATATGACTGAATCTGGTGTTGGTAACGCTGCTGATGCTGTTGCATCTGGCGCACAAGGTCTTTCCGATGCCGGTTCTTTCGTCCTTGCCGAGACTGCCCTTGACATGCACTGTTGGGGTGAGAACCCTGTCGTCACCGCCAAGCTCCAGCTTAACGGTCAGGACAGATTCTCCGAGCGTGAGGGTTCTTACTTCGATACCGTCCAGCCTTTCCAGCACCACACCCGTGCCCCTGACTCTGGTATCAACGTCTACTCCTTCGGTCTTCGCCCTGAGGAGCACCAGCCTTCTGGTTCCTGTAACTTCTCCAGAATTGACAATGCCGTCATGCAGCTTGTCCTTTCTGCCGGTGCCGTCTCCGGTACTGCCACTGCCAAGGTCCGTGTCTACGCTGTTAACTACAACGTCCTCCGTGTTATGTCCGGGATGGCGGGTGTAGCTTACAGTAATTAGTTACGTTACCTGTATCGTGTCCGGTTACAAATGTGACCTACAAAGTATTTTAATAAAAAGGGTTTTCCCACAAAAACAAAATAAAAATTATAAAACACAAAAAATAAATAAAAAATGTAAAATAGTTAATCAATTACCCTGTTGTTTTTGAATCTACATAAAAATTATAATAAAAACTATAATGTTTTTATTATACAATAATCAATCTAATTACTCGTTTCTTTCTTTGATTTCCTGTAATCAGCAATCTCTTTTGCTTTCTTTTTTTTGTATTCTTCATCTCCATATTTTGATTTTAATGCTTCTCGTTGTTTTTGTTTTCTAAGACGAGCATCTTCGCGTTTCTTATCAGAAGTTTTTTTGTTTGTATTTTTTACAATATTTTTTGATGGTTTATGTGTTTTACATATAATCGTGGTTGTTTCCACTTTAATTTTACATTTCAAAAATATTTCAGTCATTTTGTTAAATAATTCGGTGAGTTCCATATCTTTTTTAATATAATTACAACTACCACAACAAGATTTTACATTATTCATTGTATACCCCAACTTATTATCAAGGCGGTCAATGCCATTTTTACACCCTTCATATGATTTTCTACCACATAAATAACATTGTGAATTTATAATTATATCATATTCTTCTTTTGTTAATTCAAATGGTAATAATTTGGTGTTTGCACGTTTTTTATATTCATTATAACTTCTTGCATCAGTATCACAAAACTCTTCAGAAAAATAACGTCCATTAATTTTGTTATTATATGTCAAAATATGCTCTATACGTTTTAGAAATACGTCAGCTGATAGCGAACATTTCATAAAATTACAGGTCTTACAACAACTTACACAATTATCCAAGACATAACCAGCATTTGAATCCAATCGGTCAATGCCATTGAAACCGCGTTCTTGAATAATGTTGCAATAATGACACGGTTCCTTTACAATTTTATTGAATTCTTCCTGGGATATTTCAAAATCCAAGTTTTTGTCTCCCGCACACCGAATGTAATTAGAATAATGTATTTTGATATTTTCTAATCGCGATTTATTATTTTCTTTATTTTTTTCTGGGTTATTTTCCCTCCACTGTTTCGCATTTTCTGAATTTTTATTCAAATACCCTTCTACGTCTGTTTCAATTTGGCGTTGTCGGTAATTCATACTCTTCATAGCAACCTTTTCATAATTATTTTCGTTCCATTGTTGTTTTACTTCTTTACGTTCTGGTTTCTTTTCGGCAATACGAGCTAATTCATTACGATGTTCTTTATCGCGATTTTGGTCCTGGATGCGGTTACTCTCTCTACAATTTTTACACGTCTTTGTATTCCCACCATTAACGCCAACAAATAAACTATTTTCTAACTCTTGACAACAAGTAGAACAAGTTTGATGTGTATCCGTATTTTTATTATTTTTTGTATTTGCCCTACGATTGCGTTCCTGTTCTCTTTCTTTTTCTAAGCAAGATTGACACCGAATATATTGATAATCTAAATCAAGTTGAGAACGACAACCCCGAACATAATTTTTACATACTTTTCTACCCATAGCCACGGTTTCATCAACAAATATACAAATTTGGTGTTTTTGGCAGTATTTATTCTCTTCTGAACGCTTGAATACGCATTTATCGTTAGCACATAGTATGACGTTTTCGCGGGATATTTGTTTATTTTGTTTTCCTCTATTACGACAAGACGAGCAGGTCTTACCATCTGGTATATAATATGACTTTTTACAACCCGAACAAATCTGTAAATTTGACAACATTTCTTCAGTATAATCAACCATATAATCGTGTTTTTTACAAAAACCGGTATCATTTACAGCATTGCACCGGCAACCTTTCAAATTTCTATCAATTGCCGAACATTTTGTCATCTTGATATATTATATGTAGATTTCTTTTTAAGTAATTATTTAAAAAGAACTTATGTCTAAACACTTTCCTTTTTCTCTTGAGCTAATTTTTCCTTCTTGCGTAAATATGAAATTTTGTTATATTCCTTTCGCTTTTCAGCAGATGTGGGGTTCAATTTTTGTCTTGTTAAAATCTGTTCCTTATTCTTCTCATAATATTCTTTACTATTGGCAGGTGAAGTATACCGTTTCAAATGCTCCTTAGTAGATAGCAATTCTGCTTCTAATTGAGCTACCCTTTCTTCAAGTTCACTGATACGAAGGTCTTTATCCATTGTTTTATTTTACAATATTATATATAGAATACCGTTTATATCTTTTCTCAAAACATATTAGAATCATACACCATCATTTTCGGAAGAGACAATAAAGTAAATTCCATTTGCTCTATCAAGGGAATAATATCGAGAACACGTAAATAATCGTTATTTTTATTTTTTGAAATGTAACTTAAAATGTCATATATGTTTGATACTTCCACCTTATCATCTTTATTATTTGTCAGCTCAATACCAACACGCGTAATTATATTTTCTATCATTTTCCAAAAGAAGATAGGAGAACCTTTATCCGTAAAAAGACAGTTTTCAAAATCCATTATGACACACGTATAATTCTTGGTTTCAATTTCTATATTATCCGGTTTATCAATTAGATAATTACTATGAGTTCGCGTAGTCCGTTTTACAAGTATGTTGTCTAAGTGCAAATCATTATGTATAAATCCGGTTTTGTGATACGCTACAACCAGAGAATATATCGTTTGTATTAGTATGCTACGTAAAATATGGAAATTCGTATTGGTCCAAGAATGACTTTTGACCGACCCTTCATTAAAATACTTCATTATAAGGACTTCTTTTTTGGTATCTTGTTCGGAAATTCCTTGACAAATTTTGTCTGAAGAATTATCGTCATAACATTCAAATATACATATAAACTTTATAAATCCAGAACATTTCATTTTATGTAAGTGTTCTGAAATCGAATATTCTTTTCTGATAGTAGTGTTCTCTCTTCCCATTTTCACTACTATATTCACTTTATTATGGTTCTTCTTCAAATAAGCTAATAATACTCTACTATCCTCGTCTTTTTGTCTCTGTAACAATTTCACAATTTCGATTCTATTTGCGGTATCAACAGCATCACATTTTATATAATATTTGGAAGTGCGACTTGATATTGAACTACCCCTATTTTTATGTAGGAAATAAGTAGACATTCTAGTATAGAGAACCCAACCATTTTATATAATTTCTCAAAACTATATTTGTGTTATAATGAAAAAAGTATATAATTAAATAACACCATAACCAATTATATTGATAGTAAACAATGAATAATCAAATTTATGAAGATAATTATACCAACATAGTTGAACCAAAATATGGAATTAAAAGGGATGTTACCAAAGATGAAACACTTACGGGTAATATATCCAACAATCACTCATATTCTATTACACAAACTGAACGAGTAGATATGACCTCATATGAAACGTATAGTATAGACCCAATCGGATGTAAAGACGCTGATGATGCGTTTTCTGTATATACCGACAACAACAAACTATATTTCGCAATCCATATTGCTGACCCAACTGAATACATAGATTTAAATTCTAATTTATGGAAAGATATAGTGTCGAGAACAACCACCAAATATCCATCAAATCGTGCCCCAATTCATATGATGCCCGAACAAGTGTTGGAATTATCCAGCTTACAAGGGACAAAAGAAGGTAATACTAAAAACGCAATTACTGTATTATCAGAAATCAATTCAACCACATACGAACCCATTAACGAAATCAAATTATTATTTACCACCATTTTTGTAAAAAAGGAGAACGCATTTAGTTATAATAGTGCGTCGGTCGTTTGCGACGAAATGAATGCGTTTACTATAGGATTAAAAATAAGCGAAACATTGAAAGCGAGACGTTCATTAAAAACAAAAGGAATCAAATTAAATGAAGTTTCAACTGCATACCCTATATATGAAGATAATCGCGTATATTTATACGAAGATACACCGCAAGAACGATTAATGAAACAAATGATTGCTGAATTTGCCATTTTCGCGAACTCTTTTGTAGGCGAATATTTAAAAATAAATTTAAACACTGGTATTTTTAGAACTTGTAATGCGAGTGAATGGTTACAAACTGTATATAATGAAATATCTGGTGAAGAATTGTTACAGGAAATAATAACAAATGGTATTCGTGCTGATTATATGGCTAACATAGAATCACACGATTTGGTAGGTATGCCCGAATATTGTCATTTTACATCACCTATTCGTCGATTATCCGATTGTGTATGTCATTATTTATTAAAATACATCTATTTCAAACATAAACATTCTACTATACCCTTTTCCGAGCAAGAATTAGACCAATTAGCCACAAGATGTATGAAAATGACGCGATTTGAGAAGAAAAATCAATATTTAGATATCAAATTTCGTTTATTACAAGTGATGGCGAATATGATTTTTGAGAATAAAAAAATAGACATAGAATATTACATTACTGGATATAGTGGGTTGTTTTTGAATATTATTATTTGTAATATAAATAATTTCCACGTCCATATGTCATATACATTACGTGTTCGTGATTATGTAAAGGAGATTAATCCAAAAGAGAAACATTCAATCAGTGTTACGCACGTGAATTGTTTTACGAATTATGATGAAAATACAATACCTGAATTAGACGCGCATATATTGAATTAAACTAAAAAATTGAAAACTTAAAGTATATGCTGGCATAATTCACTAATTAAAATAAGAACTCGAAGTTCACCAATTAACCCAGTATGGATTCATCCGATAATCAAACTACTACTTGCGACGACTGTATGGTTTGTCTATGCCCTATGAATGTACCAACAGATACGATTACTACAAATTGCGGACATATATTTCATACGGAGTGTATTTCTACATGGCATGATAAACAAACTAATGAATTTAATTGTCCTGCGTGTAGAGAGTCGTTAAAATTAACTCCAAAAATCATATATGATATTCCTGATTCAAATAACACTTTATGTACGTACTTTAATGGAGATACATTAGAGGGTGTCCGTAAAAATGGTGAGTTTATCGGACATTGTAAATACACATATTTGACTGAAAATGATGATCCGCTTATCGGATTCGGAGAATTCGGAGATACATTTGAAGGTACATACGAGAATGGTAAGTTTACCGGATATTGTGAAAACGCAGATATTAATGGATGGAAGCGAGAAGGGATATATAAAAATGGCAAGTTTATTGGAGAAAGAAAAATAACATATAGAGACGGATACATAGTGGTGGTTGATGAGAATGAAAAAATTCGCCACAGTGGATACCCGGTTTTCCAATATGATAAAAAATCTAGGTTAATAAAGAGATTCGATTCCATTGGAAGTTGTGCGAAATCGCTCAAATGTAGTCGTTATCAAATTACTAACAGATTAAAAGGTATCAAATATCACGGAATTTATGATCGCCCCCCTAGTTACCTAGACCGTTACCTAGACCAGTATATATTTTCCGGTATGAAACTATAATTCAAACAAAAACAGAAAAATAAATGGGAGGGGACATCCCTTTTATTTTTTTGTATGTCATATAATTTCTCAAAACAATATATAGTAATGTTCTCAAAACTAATAACTATATTAGCAAGTATAAGTATGGTTGATTCAACCAATATATATAACTATTATGAGTTAGCAGTCCAAAAATGGTGTAGTAACGACTATATGATTCACGGACTTTGGCCGCAAATAAATAGTACAGCCTACCCTGAAAACTGTAAGAGTGTGTCTTACATAAAACCCACTGGTGAATTACTAACCGATATGAACGCATATTGGCACGCGTGTGACAGCACATTATGGGAGCACGAATGGACTAAACACGGGTCGTGTATGCAAGAACAAAACAACATAGACGAGAACACATTTTTCAATACAACAATTTCACTCTTTTTGGAGAACACAAATTTATTAGATAAATGTGAATCAGATGATTGTATAGTGGCGTGTTTCGATTTAGATTATAAACTGATTGATTGTGAATAATCGATTACATATTATGGTCGCAATTTACTGTTAATTTCAAACAATGTTTCACTGAAATGCAATAATACTTTAAATGTTGGAATATTATATCACCTAATCCTAGATTTTGATAATCTTGGCGTATCATAATATTTTCAATATACCCAAATTGACTTAGTTGTGTAGAGGTATTGGCAATAATGATGGTTCCTGTACCAACTATCATCTGTATATCTATGTCTTCGACAACAAAGTATATATATTCATTTTCTAATTTGTCTAATATTTCACGACTTCTCAATATAGTTCGGTCAACATCGTCGAATAAGCTCATCACGTGATAATACGAATCTTGCAAATCTGTTTGTTTTAACCGCCGTATACATAATGTTTTACCATGTATTATAAAAACGGGATTCATGTAGACTATTTTCATATTTTTACAAACGCAACAAAAATGATTAAAACATTACAAATCTAAATAGTATAAAATAATGTCAATATGAATATATAGTTGGATGTTAGATTGGTTAAAAGGGTTTTTTGAGTTATTTGAACGTGTATTGTTTGGTGAATTAAACGCACATGATGATGGTGTGATAAAAAATCAGTATCCATTTAGTAAACATAACCGAAATTCAGAAATAACATATAGTTGCAGTGAATCTGATAGCAGTGAATCTGATAGTGATAACTATAATTATATTCGACCGAATAATGATTACAAAGTAACGCGTAGAAACATCGCATTTTGTTAACAAAATAAAAAAGACTATTTAAAGTCATTTTTATTTTTTATTTTTTAGATTGGGATTACATTTTGGCTTTCAGTGTGGAAATCGCATTTGTCTGACGATAAATTATTTTATTTAACTTTGTAATTTCAGATTTCACCGCTTTCTTTTCGTTTTTTGCATTCAGTTGTGCCTCCTTGCGTTGAAGTTTATCTTGCGTCTTGGTATTCGCGATTATTGTTTTTACTGCGACCTTCGCTTCATTTGCGATAATCTTCGCCTTCTTCTTGCCTTCTTTTTCTGCGGCGTTAATCTCGCGAATCAATATGGTTAAAACCTTCTTCTTATCTAAATCATGTTGCTTACGTCGTTTCAATACTTGTTGTTGAAGCTTGACATTCTCAGCTGCTACCTTACCCAAGGTAACCATGAAGCGGGGAATAGTAAATAATTGTGTTGTCATCTTGCGATTGTTATTATTGTTATTAGTTATCATCAACAATATGAGTAAAAGTTTTTCAATTTTTCACGCATATTACTAAAAATTAAATACTTTCGAGTTCTCATCAGATTATATTACACATTATCACATATAGTATACGTATTTCGCTGTTGAAGCCCAATAATATCATCGCTCGTATTTTCTTGAAGATTAATTATTTCAGGTTCAGACTCAGGTTCCGATTTAGGTTCCGATTCAGGTTCAGGTTCAGGTTCAGGTTCAGGTTCCGATTCAGGTTCAGGTTCAGGTTCCGTTTCAACCCCAAAATACAATATTCTTTCAAATTCAGTAAAAAGGTGTTTAATAAAATCCATATCAAGTTATACTATATTTGATATAGATTTTAACTCATTTGTATCTTAATAATTATTTTATTCGAATAAAACATAAAAATAAAATATGAGGAACTTTATATAATGGAGAACGAAGATATTAGTTCTAATACAATGTCAAATTATGATCCCAGCGCAAACCCTCCATACGATGAAAACGCACCGATTGTATTTGAAATAAAACAATATGTAGGAAAAGAAGATGTAGTTTATTCAAACTATACAAATATTGTGTTTATCAGTGGTCAATTAGAGCGTGACGAACGTTTTTCTAAGTATTGCAATAGTAATACATACCCTATTGTATACGAGTATCAGCTAGATGGTCCTAGTATTATGGAGTTTCTTAAGAATTTTACGAATGTTAAAAGGATAGCATTCGCATTTCACGGACCTAAATCTGAAACTGAATATACAGAACTTCCATTCATTAATATTGGTCCATTATTCTCAACCGATGATTTATCTAATACTCCTGATAAATTATCTGAGAATGTTCTATTTGTCAAAGGGTTAATTCAACAATTCTCGTTGGAAAATATAGATTTTCTAGGTTGTAAATTGCTGGTATTCAATGAATGGAACCAATATTTGGATTTGTTACGAAATGGTAGTGTTGTAATTGGTGCATCTGATGATGATACCGGTAATATTAAATATGGTGGAGATTGGGTTATGGAAAATACAATGGAAAACATAAAAAACGTTTACTTTAATGAGGATTTAAATAATTACGCGGAGTTACTTGTGGATGATAATACACCCAAAAAACTGGTTCCACATCAGGTTGATCTTCCATTTACATATAATGGCGTAACTTATACTACGTGGAATAGTTGGAAGGATGGATTTAGTTATACCAAAGGAATAAATTATAATACAGCAATATTTACCTCATCAAGATTACTAGTAGGAGATAATCAATATTCTCCTAATACCAACGTATTTGACGGTGAAATATTTAACCCGAGAAGACCTTTTCGACATACTTGGTCTCAAACTCCAGCATACATGGCATTTCCATATTATATAGTTTGGAAACTTGATGGATTACAAACAGTGAATAAATTAGTAATGTATACTGATTATGAATATCCTATGATGACACCTAAGAAATTTGATATAATATCATCTACCGCTAACATGACTATTCCAACAGCTAATGTTACAATTAATCCTGGTGCTCTAAAATACGATAGTAATTGGAATGTAATACAAACCGTCGAGGAAACCGTTCAATATGTGGGTGGTTGGGTAACCAATGATAACGGTAAACAAACCACGGATAATAAAACGTATACTTTTCCAAGCACAGAAGCAAAATTTATTGGAATTAAAGTATATTCTCATATGACATCTCAGTATGCAAATGGAAAAATAGAAGAAATAGTTTTCTATGGACCTCCCCCTGGACCAGATACAGAAGTTCCTGTAATTACCTTAAACGGTCCAAGCACAGTAACTATGATTATAGGTGATAGTTATACAGAAGTTATCCCTACAGCGAGTGATAGTCGCGATGGCGATTTAACCAGCAGTATAGTTCAAGTTGGAAGTGTAGACCCAACTACCCCTGGAAGATATACAGTCACATATAATGTGTCTGATTCGGCTGGAAATAACGCAGTTGAAGTAGTTCGAACCGTAACTGTGTTAGTGCCTGATATCATCCCCCCAATAATAATATTAAAAGGTTCAAATCCAATGAATCTAAACATAAACGAACCATATATTGAATTAAATGCTACCGCATATGACGAGAGATATGGAAATGTAACAAATAATATAGTTATAACCGGAAGTGTCGATACGTCGGTAACTGGAACATATCTAATACAATATAATGTTTCCGACCCTCTTGGTAATGTAGCGATTGAAGTAGTTCGTACAGTGAATGTAGTTGATGCGCCAATAATAACATTGAATGGTCCATCCCTAGTAGGTATCATTGTTAAGGGTAGATATGACGAAGATACTTATACCGAACAAAATGCTACTGCGACTGATGGCATTGACGGAGATATAACAAATAATATAGTAATAACCAGCAATCTAAATACATCAAAAGACGGAATATATGAAGTTAAATACAATGTATCAAATTCAAATGGAACCAATGCGATTGAAATAATTAGAACAGTTATAGTCGTCAAATCTACTGGTAATGTTAATATTGAAACATTATCGACAGCAGTGCCTATTATAGCGAATACTGATTCTGCTATAGTCATTATCCCAGCACTTAGTGACCCCACCATATTAACATCTGGAACAGCAAATGAAAAGATTTCAAAAAGAAAGATATTTATGAAAGAGTTTTTTAGAAAGAATTCCAGTACTATAGGTGATAAACAAGTGAAAATAAGTAAAGACGATTTATTAGGAACATCATCATTTATTGCGAAAACCAACATATTAATCCAACGGGCTGAAAACACAGAAGTGCCAGTAGATCTAAGTAGTTTAACTGAGGATGAAGGTATTTACACATATATAGATAATATTGCCGACTTTGTTGTATTAGAAATAGCAGCAGGTTATAAACTGAAGATACAAAAACTAAATGAGACTCAGTACGCAGTATATGAAGATTACGTAAATCACAGTACAACTATTACTAAGGTTATGAATGAAGGAGAAACCGGCACATATAGTGGGTTTGGGTATCAGATTGGCAGTTTTTCAGGACCAATAGACCCAGCGTTATTATCTACCCCTATATGTTTCCCTGCTGGAACACCAGTAACAACCGACCAGGGTGATATCAACATCGAGATATTAAACGCAGACGTCAATACAATTAATGGTAAACGCATTGTCAAGATAACCGAAACAGCACCTATTTTTGAAAATTTAATTTGTTTTGAAAAAGATTCTCTAGGAGATAATATTCCTTCCATGAGAACCGAGATGACGCCCGATCATTGTGTATTACATACAGGTGTATTAACGAAAGCCAGTGATTTATCCGATATATGTGAAAATGTTAATCCAATACCTTTCTTTCAAGCAAAATTGTATAATGTATTAATGGAGAAACATGATACAATGATGGTAAATAATATGCTTTGCGAGACATTAAATCCTGACAATATATTAGTGCATATAACAAATAGTGATAAATATGATATTGCGACTAAACAAAAATTATTACACGATTATAACACCTTATTGATGGCATAACTAAAAATGTAATACAAAATTGTCATCTAGATAAACTTCCATCTTTTTATATAGCACATTTGAATAGTTCTCAATATAATATCCGATACTAACACTTCCAATGATAAGCCCAGTAGTATATATTACTAATAATGTAATTGGTTCCATAACTATACTATATATATATACATGTAAATCGTATAAATACAAAACCCCATTAGTATTAAAATACTAAATATGTATCGATCAACCGCATTAAACACCCAAAATACATTATTAATGAGTAATTTGATGGATTTCTACAATAAGCATGGTAATTTGGAAAAAATGATGAAGATTATTAACGGTGAATCCGAGATTTCCCTCCGTATTGTAGATTGGTTTGTAACCAATTTTGCCAAGAAATATTACACTGTATATGAATTATCACAAACCATTGGAGAAAATACGTTAAATTCGAGATTTAAAGTATATAATGACTACAAGCTAAAATTAAAAGCCTATTCAAAAAAGCGGTTTGACCCATTTTGTCGTTGGGATAGAATTTCCATCCCTTATAATGAAAGTCAGGTTATGGAAACAACAATCGGGCAATTAAACTTTTTCAAATGGGCGATTGAAAACAAAATAGTAGATTATATTAAAACTCATTCTGAAACGATTGAAAATGACATGAATCAACGTAACGTAACAACAAAGAAGCGCGTCACATTAGATAATATAGCTAATGAGAAACCTGAAAATACCAATTCTAAAACACGAAAACGCCGCGAAGAACTATCTGTTTCCGCATGTAAAACAATAAAAAAAGAGAATGTCAAGATAATTGTGAAATTTAATTAGGTAATATATATTTATATAGAAGAAGGTGAATTTGGTGGGGGTGGTGCGGCCAGTTCATTTTGAATAATTTGAATAATAATATTTTGAATAAACTGTTCTATTTGTGAAATCCATTTCATTCCAGGATCATTTGTGTCACTATCTATATAAGATGCGTCTTCATTCGTTAATAGGTTCAGAACTTTGGTTGAGTTTGTAGTATTGTTATTACAATCCCAACTTTCATATTTACCAAGCCATTCATCATGGTATTTCTTACATTTTTCAAGATACGATAACTCAATTCCGGACTCTCCCTCTCTCGCCCGCTTATTAATTCGCTTAAAACATATATCTGCGTCAGCATTTATGTAAATGTGTCCGGCTACATTGTAATCTTTTGAGTGTTCGTTTGCCATTAAACAATAAATTTTATAGTCCAAGTCACTAATTAATCCATCATCATGTAACATTTTTGCGAAAATTTCCTTATCCGCGTCAATCGAACGTTCACATATCAGTATATCGCAATTCGGATTCTTGCGAATAGTATCACGTATCAATGTTAAACGCGTTGTTAGTGCCATAACTTGAAATTGAAATGCGTATTTAGAAGGTTCTGCGTAAAATTTTTGTAAAATGGTCTCTCCATCATTATCAGTAATAGTTTCCCAAATATCTACAGGCTCTTTTACAAAAATGATGTTTTTTTTATTTTGAAAACGCTTATGTAATTCTTGGACGATAGTAGTTTTTCCAGCCCCAATGTTTCCCTCAATAGAAATAATAACCGGTTGACACATTTTAGAGGATTGATTATAAATAATCTAAATATAATTTTTACTATAGATACGTTACTATGGAGAATTCAATTTTTTAACTACAGATAAAAATATGTATAAAATATATACAGTTATGGAGACAGTACCTATAACTGAACCAGAAGAAATCAGCGTATCAGTTAAACAATCTGAAGAACTGACTAAATCTAAATGGCAATCTTTTGTCAGTGAATTAAAAACAATTCAAGAAACAATGGGCGACCAAGATTTTAAACAGAAATCTAGTTCCTATGTAGCATTTACATTGGAAATGTATCGTGTTGTTATGGGTACATTGTTGTTATTTTTTGTGCCTCAAAAATGCGGAGATGATTTATGTAGTTTTTCTCAAATGACAACAAAAACAGATACTATGCATGTCGGTAATATATCTGTAAATCTTGCTACATTTGTTGCGTTTTTCGCGATGTATGTAATTGAACTTCGTCGTGAAAATAAAATGATCTCTTATTTAGACGTAAATAAGGAATTCCCATCAGATAATGATGCGGTAGGTGAGGCATTGTTACTTTTACCCGAAAATAAAAGAAAGGTTTTATTGAACTTGGATGGTTCTTATCAGACAGCATGCTACGTTGCTGCGTTCTTCTATCTAGCAAATTCGATTTATAGTGGTTTTACTATATATGATAACTATTATGATAGTAAGACAACCACTGTATTTGTTACTAATTTATTATTCTTAGTCGGAAAGTTATCTGATGTTTATGGATTAGCCAATACTAAAACAAATATCTTTTACTCTGCTTACTTGAAAGACAAAGTTCAGTATAATTATGCTGACCCCGATAAGATCAAACAGGATGATAGAGTTATTGAATTGACGGAGACTGATATTCAACCAAAGGAAACCGCATAATCATAAAATCGCGTTAGGTTTATAATATAATATATCCAAGAATTTATTGGTTGTCTGGAATTCATCAATGCCATATATATCTTGTAATAATAACCATTCAAACATACCGCCCATATATAAATACACATCTTGAAACCCTAACCCTGACAATTGCTTTGACTTTGTTTCGACTGTTTCATCATTTGTATTTTTACCATATATAATAAACTTAGGTGAAAAATCGTATTGATTTAAATATTCATTTATCATTTTTTCTTCAGTTTGATAAGAAATTGTATTTTTAATCAAGCAATGTTGCTCGTTTGATAGTAATGTATTTATAATAACATACTCTTTTGGGTTAGCTATAATATGTTGCATGTCTTCAAATGATATTTTTTTATGCGTTTTTTGGAATAATCCATTAAACATTTTAGTATACGTATATTGATATTTTTATATGAATATACAGAAAATTGATTAAAAAACTATCACGTAATCATACTCAACTTATAACAAGACCAATCAAAATGGATCTAACTCAACGTAAACTAGTAAAATCTGAATGGGAATCAATTGAAATTCCCGTTTCTTCCCAGGAAAAGGAGATTTTACAAATGATAAAAAATGGGTATCACGATGTTGATATACATACCAATTCTCAACAGTCATTATTCTCGTTCGTAAAAATCGAACAGAATCAAGGCACCGAATTGTTATTATTTCAAAAATATTTTGAAACCCAACTAAAAGAAATTCTAAAAAAATACGGTAAAAATGCCCCTGAATTGAATAATATTGTGTTTCCTAGTTCTGGTGGTAAATTGAAGGCATTGAAAAGCATTGACAAGTTGCGTATTCAAAATCTAGAATTAAAGATAAATGATAATAAACCGCTCATTTTTGAATACATATTACTTGATATGATACTTAACTTATTAAAAAATGTGTATAAACGCAAACCAAAGTATTCGTTATATTTGTATACTCTATTACAGTTACGAAAGGCAACTATTACAGGAATAAATACGCATTTTGTGGATGTAATGGACCAGATACTCAATTATGTAAATTCCTTTACAAAAACGAGTGATATTATTACGAATGCTTACGAATTTATTGAAAAAAATCCCCACCTTTTAAAGTATGAAGACAAAACATTATTCTTACATCAGAAACAAATCTATAATATTTGTAAACCGACAGATACAGAGATGGTTCCTAAGTTGATTTTATATACTGCTCCTACTGGAACAGGTAAAACATTAACACCGATAGGCCTTTCTGAAAATTATAGAGTTATCTTTGTATGCGTAGCCCGTCACATTGGACTTGCTCTTGCCAAATCAGCGATTACCATGGAGAAGAAAGTAGCATTTGCGTTTGGGTGCGATACTGCGTCGGATATTAGATTACATTATTTCTCGGCAGTAGATTACACTCGTAATAAACGTTCTGGTGGAATTGGGAAAGTAGATAATAGTGTAGGAACAAATGTAGAAATTATGATTTGTGACGTTCAGTCATATCTTACGGCAATGCATTATATGTTAGCATTTAATTCAGCTGAAAAGATCATGACTTATTGGGATGAACCAACGATTACGATGGATTATGAAGACCATGAATTGCATTCTACTATTCATTCTAATTGGGTAAACAACCAGATCCCTACATTGGTACTCTCTTGTGCTACACTGCCAACCCAAGATGAATTATTACCGGTATTTCATGATTTTAAGGCGAATTTTGAAAACGCAGAAATACATACAATTACCAGTTACGATTGTCGTAAGTCAATATCTATTCTTGACAAGTCAGGGTATTGTGCGTTGCCACATTATCTATATGAAGATTACTCGGACATGATAAAATGTGCTCGTTACTGTGAATCTAACAAAACCCTTCTTAGATATTTTGATTTACGTGAAATTATTCGGTTTATTGAATATGTCAATTCACAAAGTCTAATTAATGTCGACAATATGATTGATGCATATTTTACTGGCAATATTTCAAACATTACTATGAATAAATTAAAGGAATATTACCTGGATTTACTATTTCAGATTAACGAAGATGACTGGGGTACATTATTCGCACATCTACGAAGTGTGCGAACTGTGAAATTTGAAACTAGGTCTACGTCTAAATCGCAAGCTAAACCTGCTACAGGAGTTTCTATCACTACATCAGATGCGTATACATTAACCGATGGACCTACTATTTTCCTGGCAGATGATGTAGATAAAATCGGCAGATTTTACATTCAACAGACAGATATAAAAACCTCGGTGTTTGAAACAATTCTATCCAGGATTACAAAGAATGCTGGCTTGATTCATCGAATCGAATTTTTGGAAGGAGAAATATTATCAAAAGAAACTAAAAATAGCAATTATGACGATTCAAAGACGGTTAGAGAAAGTGGTCGTCTATGCAAGGAATCACAGGAGTTTGCGACTGAAATTGCCAAATTGAGAAAGGAAATTAAACTAGTTACGTTGGATGCTATGTATGTTCCGAATACACGACCACATCAAAATATATGGTCTCCTGATGGAGAAATTCACGAAAACGCATTTGTATCTAATATCGATGACGTTACATCAAAGGAAATTATGCAGTTAAATATTAGTAATCATTTTAAAGTATTACTATTATTGGGGATTGGCATGTTTATTGAAGATCCCAATAAACATTATATGGAAATTATGAAACGTCTCGCCGAAGAACAAAAACTGTTTATTATTATCGCTTCAAGTGATTATATTTATGGGACAAATTATCAGTTTTGCCACGGGTTCATCGGGAAGGATCTTACTAACATGACCCCACAGAAAACACTTCAGGCTATGGGTCGCATTGGTAGAAATAATATTCAACATGATTATACTATTCGTTTCAGAGATGACGACATGATTACTAGATTATTTCAAAAGCCTCTTGTAAATACGGAAGCCACTAATATGTGTTCGTTGTTTTCCAGTGATTAGACCGGACATCTATTGTAATCAACCTTTACAATTAATTGTTCGGTGTTATTTAATATCCGTCTATCTAACGTTTCAAATTTGTCACCTTCATAAAACGGCAGTGAAATATGTGAATCACATACATAATCTTTATTAATATAATTAAAATAAATATTTTTTATTGGAATTTTTGGTTGATTTAAAAATTCCGAAAATACCTTTTCACCTCCTATAATCCATATGTCGTCGTAATTGTTGGTATTACAATGCGATATCACAGCATCCATATTGTTGAAGCCTTTCACGTTTCCATATGGTGAATAATGCGTATCATATGTATCTGTACTCATTACCAAATTAGCTCTTCCACTAAGAGGTTTACAGTAGGTCATCATTATATTATCGTATGTATGCATACCCATTAAAACAGCATTGTTTCCATCTCCTCGAGTCAGTTTTGAAAACAAAGTATAATATTGCGGCGAATTATTCCATGGTATACACCCTTTATATCCAATACCACCATTACGACAAAATGAAGTAATAATATTAAAATTCATCATATTATGGATTTACATATTTTTCTAAATATGTAAACTTAAGATCAAACATATAGAAAATAAAATATAGTGTTGTATACGATCATGGTTCATAGTAGAATTTATTGTTGCAGGCGTATGCTAAGTGTATGTTCTATATGCAAAGATACACCTTATATTTCCATTGTTAAATCTCGAGTGAAGTCGCATAACGAACGACAGAAAAACAACGTTTATCATTACTATATATCAGACATTCATTCTCGCATTACTCAAATTTATAATGACACTTATAAAAAACAATATTGATATTATAGCATTTCCGTATCATATTCATCTGATGAAGATGATTCATCATACTGATACTCATCCTCATCTACTTCCTCGACTACTACGGTTTCTTCCTCTACTTCATCGACTACTACTGCTTCCTCCTCAACTACCACTTCTTCCTCGACTACTACTTCTTCCTCCTCAACTACCACTTCTTCCTCGACTACCGCTTCCTCGACTACGGGTTCTTCCTCGACTACCACTTCCTTGACTACCACTTCCTTGACTACCGCTTCCTCGACTACTTCATCCTCGACTACCGCTTCCTCGACTACCGCTTCCTCGACTACGGGTTCTTCCTCGACTACTACTAGTACTTCATCCTCATCTGCTTTCTTAGTTGCGGTTTCTCCAATAGGATTTATGTCGTTTACCAACTTGATTTCTTCATCAGAAATGTCGTCTATAGGGTTAGATTTTTTACAAAAAAATGATAGAAAATAATCCATATGCCTTTAAATATACAAACTAGATGTTTTTAATATGTTTTATTGAAATAATCAAAACTCATTTACTATCTACTTATTTCAGAATTTCAACCATCCGTTCAGCTAATTCTTTAAACCAATCTTCTTTGTGTCCTCTCGTAGTTTCGGCAGAAGTACCTATTCTAATGCCTGACGTTTCTATAAACGACCGTGGGTCATTTGGTACGCCATTTTTATTAACAGTAATACCATGTTTTTCAAGTAAATCTGCCGCTTCTCTACCGCTATATACAGATGAACTTAAATCCATTAAAATGATGTGACTATCACTGTCGTTTGTTTGAACTTTGAAATCATGCTGGATAAATACATCGACCATTGCTTTCGAATTGAGCACAACTTGTTTCACATAGTCTGTAAATTCGGGTTGTAGGGCTTCAATAAAACATTGGGCTTTAGCGGCAATAATATGCATAAATGGACCACCTTGAGTTCCGGGGAAAATAGCACTATTGATTTTTCGAGTGAATTTTTTATCATTCCAAAGAATAATTCCTCCTCTTGGACCTCTTAATGTTTTATGTGTTGTGCTTGTAACTACATCACCATATGGTAATGGATTTGGATATATACCTCCTGCAATTAAGCCAGCATAATGCGCCATATCAATTACCAAATACGCACCAACTGTATCAGCAATAGTTCTAAAGATAGACCAATCAATAACTCTGGGGTATGCACTTGCACCAGCAACAATCACATTTGGTTTTACTTTAATAGCTTGTTCGAGAATTGATTTATAATCTAATATACCATTTTCATCGACCCCATAAGAATGTGCTTCATATATTTTTCCTGAAATATTCGGAGAACTGCCGTGACTTAAATGTCCTCCTGATGCTAAATCCATTCCAAGCAATTTATCGCCTGGCTTCATTAATGCTTGATACACCGCAGTATTAGCATTCGCACCTGAATGAGGTTGAACGTTAGCGAAGTTAGCCCCAAATAATTCTTTCACCTTATTAATTGCTAATTGCTCGATTTCATCAGTATGTTCGCATCCATTATAGTATCGTTTACCTGGGTATCCTTCAGAATATTTATTAGTGAATTCGGACCCACTTAACTTCATGATTGCTTCGCTTGTGAAGTTTTCGCTCGCAATTAGCTCAATCGTAGTGTCTTGTCTCTTAATTTCACGATTTAAGATGTCTTGAATTTTTGGATCCATGATATAGATGTATCCTAAAATAAATAGAACTATATATCACAAATTAAATAGTTTTACGCTGAAAAGTATAAAAGTGCACAAAAGAATTGGCTGAAGAATTTAAAATTGGACATAAAATAAATGTCCAAAATAAAAACACTCAACGAAGAATCGAATTCGACATTTCGATTAGTTTTCAATAAAATTAACCATTGGATAACCATTCACTAACCATAATCTTGTTGATAGATCATCATTTATTTCAATATCATTTGATTTCGGTATATTAATAAATAAGTTTTCATTTGCAATAAAATCAAAAATAGGTTTATATTCGTTTTTTAAATTATCGTTATCCCCCGATTTATCGTTTAGTGTAAATAAAAATGTTCGGTTGTCTAAATGTTTATAATATTGGGTATTCGGTTGATTCGGAATGAGGAAACAAATAATATAAGAAATATCAGGATACTTCTTATCAATTACATCTTGTAATTTTTTATAGTAGTTTAGTTCATCATCACATTTGTCTCTTGCGATTGTTCGTAAAAATACACAATTATTTTTTCTTATTTTTTCATCAAACCTAATAATTTTTCTTTCAAAACTTTCAATAATATTTTTATCTAATAAATTATGATTATTATGATAGAAACCCACATACTCACCAACAAAACCTACCCAAGTTGGAAATCGATTATCTTTTGTTAATTCGTTTGGAAAAAAATTTTTAAAATTAGTTTCAATACAATCTATAATTCCATCAATCGAAGTTCTTACGCTATCAAATGGTAAAGATGCTTCATTAAATAAACCTAAATCTTTAAGTGCAATTTTTGTTCCACACCATCCACCAATCGAAATAAAATTCATGTATATAATATGTAATATGTATTATGAAACAAATCTATCACATTATTTATTAAATAATTAAATAATGTTACGCTAAAAAAGTGCAAAAGTTCAAAAAAGAATTGGCTGAAGAATTTAAAATTGGACATAAAATAAATGTCCAAAATGAAAATCCTCGATGGATAATCTAACTCGCTTTTTTGTAAAAATACGATTTAGACTGATATGCTGATATTTATGATTTTTTATAATTTTTTTGTTACCACAAAAAAAATAAGTATATTCGGGCGTAAAGTATTTAGGATAAACATGTTATCATTATATATAGAGAATGATAATATCCACCGTCCCCAAAAATCCCAATATATATATATGTGAAATTTGTAACTATAAAACTGGTAATAAAAAAGATTATAATAAACATTTAGCAACCGGTAAACATAAAAAGGTAACAAATGATAATGATATGATAACGCAAATCCCTACTATGGTAACGTGTTTATGTGGAAATTCATATAAACATAGGTCTGGATTATCCAGGCATAAAAAGAAATGTACGTATGAAGAACATAACGATGTCACTGAAGATATCCCATTGGAAGAACCTATAAATGATACTAATTCGGACACTGATGTAAAAGTATTATCGAATACGATATTTGAATTGGTAAAGCAGAATAATGAATTCAAACAATTACTAATCGAACAGAACAAAAAAATGATGGAATTGGCCGGAAACATGGGTAACAATAATAATAATGTAAATAGCCACAATAAGTTCAATTTAAATGTATTTTTGAACGAGAAATGCAAGAACGCAATGACATTAAAAGACTTTGTCAAATCCATCAATATATCAGTTCAGGATTTCATAGAAACAGGAGAACGTGGATTTATAGATGGGATTTCCAACATAATCGTAGAAAGGATAAATGAAATGGAATTGCATGACCGACCACTACATTGCACTGATTTAAAGCGCGAAACCGTATATATCAAGGATGAGAACAAATGGGAGAAAGACGAGGATAATGTCAAGTTACGCAAGGCAGTCAAAGGGGTTGCATACAAGAATGAACGAATGCGTCCAGTATGGTATGATTCAACTCCTGACGTGGGTATCATGGGAACAGACAACTACGAAAAGTTCTTCAAATATTCAGAATCAGCACTCGGTGGGTGCGGCAGAGAAGAAACCAAAACATTTGAAGATAAAGTAATGCGAAATGTTCTCAAAGAAGTAACTATTGACAAAGAAAATGTGTAATCGGGTAAACAATATAAAGAGAACATGTGTATTATGTTTGGGGAGGAGTGTAAAAAACGTATTAAAAAAAAAATGTAAGTAGTGTAAACAATGTATTTGTGCTCCTTTAGCTCAGTGGTAGAGCGCTACCCTTGTAAAGTGGCAAACATTCTTGGAAGGTAGTGGCCGCCGGTTCAATTCCGGCAGGGAGCTTCATTATAATATTTTTGAAGATTCCCGCCAGCCCCTATAGCTCAGTGGTAGAGCGTATGCTTAGTAAGCATAATGTCGAGTGTTCAATCCTCTCTGGGGGCTAGACCTAAATATGTCTTTAAAATGTTTACAGCGTGGATGGCCGAGTGGTCTAAGGCGGTGGACTTAAGTGATTCTAAAAGAATCTATTACACCCACTATCGTAAGATGCAGGGGTTCGAACCCCCTTCTACGCAGCATAATGGTTTCAATATTTTCCAACTTAAAAATATTGTGGTGCCGGGTGGGTATATTTGCTCTTATAGTGTAGTGGTTATCACTGTTGACTTTGAAATACATTTTACATAAATTATGTTTACGCATAAATTACGTGTACGAAACTCAGCAAACTCGAGTTCGAATCTCGGTAAGAGCTAATTGTTATCATATTTACTATAATAATTTGATTGTTTAATTCAGATTATTATAAAATACTTTCATATTTCCCTTCGCAGTGTTGATACGACCATCACAACAATGAGTTATTCCTGTATATTTAGCTTCTTCGGTACAAGTATCAAATGAGTTTAATCAATATTCCCCGAACATTTATATAATTTTCAAAATATTATAAAGCCTATAATGTATAAGACATGCGAAAATACAATAAATCCATAACTACAATTATATTTTGCATATTGATAATAGTATTTACAGCGCTAATAATAAGGTATTTTTTAAATAAACAGGAAAATTATTTCAAAGAAGGACTTGAAAATAACAAGAACCCAACAAACCTGATTATAACTTTAAATAGTGATATTGATGTCCCAATTGATAACCCAGCGGATGAAGGTAATGGAATCCCATCAAAATACGATTATGAAATAACGTCAATATCATCCGACGGTACAAGAATAGATGAACGGTCTACTATATTTAAAGATAATACTCCCCAACAAGTACCATTGGAATCCATAAATACGGACGATATGGAATCCGCCCGAAACCAAGGTAGTTTTATAATTATTTCTCCAAAAACTGCGGACGTATTTCCTGATAGTTTTAAGTTTAAAATAGAAAATAACATACAAGAAAATAAACTACAGTTTGATCTATGGGGAGATACATATATGAATGAAAATGAACTCCGACCAACCGGAAATTCAAATACAATAGTTGGACCTCATAATCTATCTGGTTACATACTATCACCGGAAGATGAAGGTAGTTCAGCATTTTCTTATAACAAAATAATATTTTCGGATAGTTGTTTTAAAAAATCAGGAAACGATTGCATTGTTAATAAATTAAATATAGGAAACAATATAATTAATGTAATTCAATCTGGTGGTATATTTGATAATAAAGGACAACAAATAGGACATGCGAAAAAAACAAATAGACAAAAACAGATTTCAATGGATACTATAGAAGTTGATATTGAAAACTATAAAGGAGTAACTGGACTATTGTTATATATAGGTCATACTACAAAAGTCTAATATAGATTGCTTTTGAAAAATATTAAATATTTCTATAATATAAGTATTTAATGAAATTACCAAAACGAAATGCCATATATTTTATCATCTTAATATTATTATGTTTTGTGCCATTCTGGTATTTTTATCGTTGCCAAGAACCTCTTGAAAATTTAGATGAAATGGTAGAAGGCGGTAATAGTTGTGATGGACCATTTGGATGTAAAACAACAGAAGAAATCAAAAAAGAAACAAAAGCAAATCTAAAAACCGAAAATGAGAGAATATCAAGACCAGCATCGTCACTGCCAGTTATTGTATCGAATAACTTACAACTTACATTAACCAATTTAACTCCCCCAGCGAAACAAATCGAATATGAACTTCCATCCATACCCAAAAACCCTTTCTTAGGTCGTCCGGTTGGTATAGGTACGATGGCTATACCGGTTGATTATACAAAATTTTTAATAGAAGAGAAAATATTAAGCAATACAAAAACCGATATTTATATGTTAGATGTAGACCCAAAATCACTGGGTCTTCTTGATGGAGCGAGTTACTCTATAACAACTATGCCAATGAACTATTTCGAGGCTGAACCAATTAAACTACCGTCATATACGTTTAATGAAGTTATTCCTCGTAATAAATCTTTAAATGAGATTTACAATAAGAAAAATAAATTTATAAATGATATAGCCGCAAAAATAGCGGTCAGTGAAAATTCAGAATATATGTATAAAAATCCTAGGAATAGTAATGCAAATGTGAAACTGGATAAAGCCAAACCAAATAATAATTTTATTTTAATCAAACCTGATACGAATGACACATTTCCAGAAAAGTTTCAATTAGAAATAGTAAATAATACTATCACTAATAATCAGGTAATCACTTTATGGGGGGATAATATTTTAAATAAGAATAAACCACAACCCGATGGAAATCTAAATAAGATATTAGACCCAGACACTCTTTTAAATTATACAGAAAACGTATCTAAAACTGTATTTGGTTATAATAAAAAGGGGTTTGGTGACTCATGTTTTGAATTAGATGATAGTAGTTGTAAAATAGGCGATATGGAGGTAGGTAACCGATGTATTAACATAATACAATCTGGAGATATTTATGATGAAAAAAATAGTAAAATTGGAAGTGTATCAAAAAACCCCGCCACTCAAGCCAGAAATACACAAAAACAGAAAGACGATATTCCGACTGAAACACTAATTATAAATATAGATAATAAGAATGTAACCGGACTGGTATTATACCTGTCATATTTGACGTAAAAATTTGTAAATATACATGTAGGTATTTACAAATTACCAATGGATTAAAGTGCTTTACGATGGTCTAATACATAAGGATTAGATTGTAAGTTATTTAAAATTTCAGGATTGGTCCTATCAGTCTGGATATTTGAATATAGTCCCTTTTCGTTCCCAGATAAACGTCCCATGTTATTTGTATCCGGAGATTTATAAGGCATTGTTCCCGAGACTTCTCGTGTATTTTTTAGTTTTTCATCACGGGACACTTGACGAACATTCATCTTTGAGTTCATTAATGACATATTGCCCTTTACCATATATCCATCTATAGTGCTTGATTTCATATCATTATTGCGCTGATTGTAACCAGACTGGTATGATGATGGTTGTCTGGTTCCATCTCCAGCACCAGCGACACCGGAATAGTAAAAATCACCAGTTTCGTTTCTGGTTGTATTAGCTACTTGGTGAGCTGTGCTCTGGTAAGCACCGCCATTTTGATTGGCGTTCACATTAAGATGGTTCTTTGAGTTTTCAGTAGTTTCACGCATAGTGGTAGGTAATTTATCGGACGGGTTGAAAATATAGGATTGTGGAACATTAGTTCCAGGGTTTTGGTAAGGTCTTAATGTACCAATAACATTTTCTTTTCTGGATGGTCGCAAAATATCCATGAGAGGTGCAACCGCTGCTCCAATACTTCCACTAACCATACCAAAATAACTATCTTGTTTGTTTGCGCTTCTATTATTGGGATAGGCTTGTTTGGATTTAATTCCATAATCAGACTCAGTTGGTAAGTACTTACCCTGGGCGCTAGCAGCACCCATTTGAGGGGCACCTAATTGCTGGTTTGTAGATTCCATATATTCACCCGCAACATAAGTGCCGTCATTTTGATATCCAGCAGCACCAGTATATGACACAGCGGTTTCGGGTCTCGAAACGTGTTTTGCTACAGGAACACCGCGCATAGTTTGTCCTTTTTCAGCCCCACCAGTGGTAAACAAACGACCAATATCACGTTCACCATTGGAAAATCCTTCTACGTTTCGTTGATCTAACTCAAACGCACGTTCGGGACGATGTTTTTCCATAATACCCATTTGGTCCCTTGTAGCGATATTCTTAATATGACTATCAGCAGGTCCTTCATGTCCGTAAAGCATATTACCCGACGATTTAGGATTATTCGCAACACGTAGTTCATCTGCGGTTTTCGGTTTCCACAAATCACGTTGTTCCATACCCGAATTGAACCCACCAGAACCTTCGGTTGTATATCCTAAACCAAGTCCCGGGGCGACTCTTTCCTGTGTAAATGGGCTTTCATTTGCTATTTTCATACTAGGATTAATTCTAGATTTAATGAAGTCGCTTTGGTTAGGCATACCGTTCGCCCATTGCGCGTTGTCTATTGGTGCAAATAATGGCGACTGTTCTTGTTTTTTGATTACTTGAGAACCGGACCCAGTAGCATTGTCTAAAAGACTTTCATTTGCCCCTTCAAGTCCTGGATTCGTTTTTAGATTTCCACCAAAAAATGGGACCATATTATTATGTTGAAAGTGTTCTCCTGACACTTTACTACCGTCTAAAGACAGATATTCGGTTCCATTATCTGAAGGTGTGTTTTGCTGACTAAAATATTTATCAGTATATACCCCTCCACCGTTATCATACCGATTGTTTACAGTCAAATTGGCGGTGGTTTCATTTTCATTCGAATCTACTGGATAATTCGGATCTGCTACATTTGTGTTCGGTAATGCTTGTTGATTTGAAAAATTTTCAGGTTCGTCCTTCTTTTTATTTTGGTTGTTAATTAAATATAGACTAGATAACGCAAATAATGGTACGACAACTTCCATATTTGATTTTATATTATATAAATATATTACTTTATATGATATTCTTTAGTTTAGTTTTTGGTTTTATTTATATTTCCCGAATAAAGGGTTCCAGGACAACTTTCTTCGTTGCCGGAAATACATATAGAGTTTCCAGTTAGGTAAAAATTATTTTGATTTGTGCCATTCACGAATGGTAGTTTTGTGGTATGGTTATCTTTTTCTAAAATACGTGTTTGGACGTTTTCATGAAACCCCTTTTCTAAACCATTCAATGGATTTAATAAAGGTGTTTCCCATCGGGTTTGTTCTAAATCTTTATACGTCCAGGCTGGATGGCTCGCACGACTTTCTTGGATAAAAGGTTGACTTGAATGGTAGTTCTTTTTCGCGCTATATACAGACTGTTTTTGATAGTTATTTTCGTCGGTTAAGTCGCGATTTAATGGACGAGTTAAACCACGTAGATCACTTTCTAATGCTACTGTATTATCTTGTAAGTTAGCTCCCCAATGTTGTAATCTAACTTGTGCGTCTTCAAAAAATGGCAACTCTTCTCCTGGTCCGGGTGTATTCAACATATATCTCCCAGCAAAGCTACTTTCGTCAATTTGTTTTTTTATTCTATGCGGATCATCATGAAATCTCGTAAAGGACATTGTATAATGAGTAGTTATTATATAACTGGAAAAAATACTAGGATAAAAAGAAATATAAACATTGATGTCTTTATAATATATTCGGAAGTTCTCAATCATGCCTAAAATATGTCTAAATATGATTGTGAAAAACGAAACTAAGATTATCAAACGGTTACTGGAAACAGTACTGCCTTTAATTGATACATATTGTATATGCGATACGGGTAGTACAGACAACACCATTAATACTATTAAAACGTTCTTTGATAATGTAAATATGTCAGGAAAAATCGTAGAAGAACCGTTTCGTAACTTTGAATATAATCGTAATTATGCACTAAAACAATGTTTCGGTATGGATAATGCTGATTACATACTATTTTTAGATGCGGATATGGTTTTAGATATAACGAATAATGCCTCCATAATGGAGTTCAAAAAATCTATGAATAAAGACGCGTACTATTTATTACAAGGAAATAACAAATTTCACTACCAAAATCTTCGTATTATTAGAAATACAGGGCAATTTTCATATTGGGGAGTAACACATGAGTATATCCAAACTCCTGCGAATACAACAATCTATAGAATCCCCAAATCAGTATTGTTTATTAATGATATTGGCGATGGTGGTGCAAAGGCGGATAAATTTACTAGGGATATAAGGCTTTTAACCGATGGATTAATTCAGAATCCAAATAATGACAGATATACATTTTACCTTGCGAATAGCTATAAAGATTCACAACAATATGAAAATGCGATAGAGACATATAAGAAAAGAATAGAACTAAAAGGATGGAACCAAGAAGTTTGGTATTCGTATTACTGCATTGGATTATGCTATAAACAATTGAATGATATGAAAAACGCAATATTTTATTGGCTTGAAGGCTATAACTATTTACCTGAACGTATCGAGAACCTGTATGAAATCATTCATTATTATAGAACTAATGGAAATTACGTACTAGTTGATGTATTTTACAATATGGCCAAAAGAAGTCGAGATAAGATTAACGAAGAGAGTCAATTATTTTTTAAGAAAGACGTATATGATTATAAGATAGATTACGAGTTCTCAATTGCCGGATTTTATAGTAACCAACAAAACGTAGATATGATACCGGTGTTTATGCGAGTATTGAATTACCCATTGGATAATAACTTGATAAATAATACATTATCTAATTATAAGTTCTACACGAAATCATTATCGGATGTGAAACTACCCGAAACTGGTAATCTAAAACTTATGAATGACCCTTCATTTATGAAAGAACACCAAAATATGTTTAATTCAACGCCTTCTATATGTTATAATGAGAATAATGACAAATTATATGTAAATAATCGTGTTGTTAACTATTTTATAAATGAAGATGGTAGTTATAAAAATCTGGATGAAAATAATACCATTATAACAAAAAATATAATTAGTGTGTTTGACATAACCAATCCGAAATGGATAAAAGAAAAAGAGTTTGAATTAGAATATAATACCAAACATGATTGTGTATATGTGGGGTTAGAAGATATTCGGTTATTATCAAACTCAATGGGTATTTGCTTTAACGCAAATCGAGGAATTTCATATGGTAAGATAATGATAGAAACTGGTTCAATAGACATGAATTCTCAAAAAATGTCTTCATCTCTTGTATCAAAACCGAATTCACAATCGGTAGAAAAGAATTGGGTATTGTTTAATACCGCACTAGAACGTGTAAAAGTAATATACAAGTGGTATCCTTTGACAATAGGTGAATATATCCAAAACGAAGACATCAATTTGCATCACCTACCGGTCCCAGCAGTAGATACGAACACTTCTTTTCTGACTACAAGCGTGATAGAAACCCCCAGTATATTTAAAATAATGCGCGGTTCAACTAATGGGGTAACTATAAACAATGAAATCTGGTTTATTACACACTTGGTAAGTCACGAACGGAAACGGCATTATTATCATATGTTCGTCGTATTAGATATAGATACTTTCAACGTAAAACGATATAGTGTTCCATTTACATTTGAAAAGAAACATATTGAATACACACTAGGGTTTGTGTTTGATACAAAAACGGAGAACTTTCTTATTGGATATAGTACAATGGATCGAACTACCAATTATATTGAAGTTTCAAAAGGAAATGTAGATAATTTGTTTGAATAATAACCAATATAGATAGATAGATAGATAGATAGATAGATAGATAGATAGGTATACTTGTAATGTTCGATCACATAAAATTATTAATACAAAATAAGGGATATGTACCTTCCGTTATCTTAGATATAGGAGCAAATAAAGGAGACTGGACTACATCTATGAAAGAGATTTATCCAGAATCAACCTACTATCTATTTGAAGCGAATGATTATATTGAGTTAAACCAATTTAATCATAATAACAACATACATTTGTATACAAATGTACTATTAAGTGATCGGGTTGCCGAAATTGACTGGTATAGTATAAAAGGAACGGGCGATTCCATGTATAAAGAGAAATCCGCATATTATAAAAATGTAGCCCCTATAAAACGAAAAACCATCACATTGGACGCAATTATACAAAACGACCACATTATGACAAATGATAATAATATATTTATCAAAATAGATTGTCAAGGTGCTGAAATACCTATTTTGAAAGGTGCAACAAACATTTTACATAAAACTGATTTTATTTTGTTAGAAATGCCGTTTTTTGGAGAATATAATAAAGGTGTACCCAATTTTTTAGAGCATATAAAATATATGGATTCTATAGGATTTATTCCTTATGATATTGTAGAATCTCATTACATATTTAATTATAATATGCAGGTTGATATAATATTTATAAATAAAAAACATCAGTTTAATGAAGATGTAAAAGTCCAAACAGCTCAAGACATGTAAGTTAATCGATCTCTGTTACGATGGCTGTTTTACAACAACCAAAACTGCGACGATGCCACTGCGTTATACCATGGTCTTGAATGCCGGCCATGTGTAGTTTGGTTCCATACCCCATATTTTTATCAAGACCATATTGTTCTGATAAAATTGGATATTTTTCACACATTTCTAATACATAATCATCTCGGGCAGTCTTTGCTAATATACTCGCAGCAGCGATAGCCATATATTTACCATCACCCTTTTCCACAGTAACATAAGGTATTTGTTGATAGTCATTCGTGCTGGCATCAAAATGACAATAAGGTTTGAAATAGTTACCGTCTACAACCGCCATAAATTTTGACGTGTTATGTTGACACCCAGTTACATCATTTACTTTTGGTATAGACTCACGAATGCAACTATGCATACCATCCATCACGCACGCAAGAATATTTTTATTGTCTATTTCAGTTGCTTCCGCATATGAAATATGCCAGGCTAGAGCATTTTGTTTTATATATTCTGCTGCTTCACGTAATTTTGTTTTAGAACTGAATTTCTTACTGTCTTTAATATCCACCCCTGAAAACAATTCTGGATTTTTAGGAAGAACTACTGACGCAATATATACACGGCCAAACATACAACCGCGACCGGCTTCATCCATAGATATTTCATACAAGTCCGCATTATCGCTATAAAAACGGTCTAATAACGGAGTTTCTTTTTTAACACGTGTCTTTTTAGTAGTTTCCATTGGTATTTGAAATATTTACAAAAATAACGTTTCTATTCAATTTTTCGTCACAAAATATTTTTCGTCCTATAGTTTATATATAATGAAGAGTTTTAAGTTAACACCTCTAATCATTTTTTTAATATTACTCATAGTTTTAGCAATATCAATCTACCTTAGAAATTCCTACCTTGTAGAAGGTGTTGAGAACATGTTCAATGATAAAGGTCAATTTAGTGATTTTATATTACCTGAATATTCTCAAACATCCCCCTTGACACAATTAACCGAAACCATATTCTATGATAAGAAAAATGGAAACATTGTAGAGGCAGTTGTCGAATGGAATACACAAACACCAAATGGAACCGAAGGTCAAGAACAAAGTGAAGGAGAACCCTCGAATAATGGTGCTGATGAGGATGCTGAAATGGTTGGTAAAATAGGAGAAAATATTTCCAATACTATCAAGACTATAGCGAATGAGTCATCTAATTCAAGTGAAGAAGAAATAAAAGAAAAAGTAAGAACAAAAATAGATGAGACTATACCGTTATTAGGTAACTTAAGCAATGGATTAAATAATGACATTACTGAAAATAAAGATACAATAGTAAATGAAATAGCAAGTAAAATAAAGAAGGAAGGACCTAATTTACCAGAGAATGTAGTTGATTCGATTCCATCGGTTAAAAACGCATTAAATAACGCAAATGGTGTTGTAGATGTTGTAGGAGAAAACCTTTCTGAAGGACATGAAAACATGGATTCTCAAACATCTACATTAAAGCGATTAATTATTACTCCTCGCAATGGAGCAGATAGTTATATTTATGATATTACAAAGACAGCAGAATGTGTTAAGAAGCCAACCCAGGAGAGTTTAATCGATAATGTAGATACCACATATGGTTCCTGGAGTTATGTTAGTCAAAGCGAATTCGCCCCTGAAACCACCGTTTTTTATATGCCTTGGAAAAATGAAACATATTTAACTGTTTTTGAAAATGCCGATGGAAAAATGGTCCCTAAGGGTGTATTCTACTTTTCTAAAGAAAAGAGTAGTGTTGTAGATGTAAAACCAGTTGAACTCACTAACTATATCAATACTCAAGATGATAACAATAATAAATATGTAAAGGCTGAAAAATACGGAGAACACGATTTATATCAAGTAGATAAATTTGTGCTATATGATCTTGCTACTTCCAATTTAATTGTTCGCAAAGAGCATAATACCGGAAGTATTAATATCTATAATGGTATCGGTGATACAATCTCAATTGACAAGGTAAATGAAACATATGAAACTAATAAAACTCACGAAAATCAAGAAAAATTTGCTGAACTAAAGGCGTGGACTACATTAGACGGGCAAGGTGAGAACATAGTTGTTTACATTAAAAACAATGATAAAACCTTAGTAGCTGTTTGTGGGTTTGAGTCAGGCACTATGGATTCTTTAGTATTAAAGAATGTAAAAAGATTCACTTTATACGGAATGGATAATGGTGATAAGATTGAGAAACCCACCCAAAGTGAGTGTGATAAGAAAACCGCGGAAAACCAAGATAAAGATGGAGCTGCCAAAGTAAGTGAGGCAAAGTCTGACGATTATATCCTAAAAACTCAAATTGTCCCTCCTGTATGCCCTTCTTGTCCTATGTGTCCTAAAAATGATGCTTGTACCAATTGTGGTGGTAATGGTGGTTGTGGAACCAAGGGAGCTGATGGCAAATCTATGGTTAAGGATGAAAAACAAGTAACTAAGGTAGTTGATGAAAATGGTAACGTAATTTCTGAAACAGTAGGTGAAGTAACTGATTTGGCACGCGATACCGCAAGTGGAGCAGTAGGACTTGCCAAAGATACAGTGGGTGGAACTGTGGGACTGGGACGCGAAATACTTGGTGGTGCACTTGGCTTAGGACGTGAATTAGTAGGCGGTGCTACCGGATTAGTTCAAGATGTTACCGGTGGTGCGACTGGGCTAATTCGCGATGCCGGAAGTGGTGCCGTAAAGGTATTAACTCCCGAACAACAACAGCAACAACAACAACAAGCGTCCGGAAATATGGCATATCAACAAACTGGTGGAAATCAAGGTCAAAATTATGGAACCAATAATAATTTCACCAGATTTGGTGCCTTACCCGAAAGACCTAGTAAATTTATACCAAGAACCGCAAATTTCAGTTCTTTTGCTTAAAAATGTAAAATAATATTTTATTGTATGAAATATTATTCGTATGAAATGAGTTATAAAAATACCATTATAATATAACAATCTGGCACATGGAAAAAATAATTAATAATGCAGAGTTAACTCGAATATTTGAAAGACAAACTACAACTGATAATATAAAGTCCATATTAAATGATTTTGATAAGAAGTGCAATGAATTAACATACAAAAAAGGTATATATATATATGGTTCTCCTGGGTCAGGAAAATCCACATTCGTAATGAACCTATTAAAAGAGATGGGTTATGATGTAATCAAGTATGACGCAGGGGATGTTCGCAATACAGGATTAATCAATACAATAACCAGCAATAACATATCAAACAGAAATGTACTTGATATGATGGCAGGTAAAGTGAAAAAAATAGCAATAGTAATGGATGAAATAGATGGTATGAATAATGGTGATAAAGGTGGCATTACCGCATTAATAAAACTAATACGTCAAAAGAAGACGAAAAAACAAAAATTAGAGAATTCTACAATGAACCCAATTATATGTATCGGTAATTATTGTATTGATAAAAAAATTCGCGAATTGATGAAAGTATGCAATACATTTGAATTAAAATTACCAACAATGAACCAAATCGATCATATACTAATAACTATGTTTCCAGATTTAAATAATCATAATAATCAAGAAAAGAAACAAACATTGTTAGAGTATATCCAATGTGATGTACGTAAGTTGAATTTTGTATATGATATTTATAGCAAAAATCCTCTGCTTCTAGAAGGCAATTCATTGTCTTTAATATTCCAACGAAAGTCTAGTAATGAAGATTCCAAACGAATTACGAAGACATTAATTAACAATTATGTTTCATTAAATCAACATAATCGGGTAATGAATGAAACTGAAAGAACGATTGTTGCGTTGTTATGGCATGAAAATATAGTTGATATGATAGAAAAATATGATAGGTGTAAATCTATACCTGTATATCAAAAAATCTTGGATAAAATGTGTTATGCTGATTATATTGACAGAATTACCTTTCAAAATCAAATTTGGCAATTTAACGAAATGAGTTCCCTAATGAAAACATTTCATAATAATAAAATTTATCATGACAATTTTCCGGAAAATAAAAATATGTTTGTTACATCTGAAGTGCGATTTACAAAGGTATTGACAAAATACTCAACCGAATACAATAATATGATGTTTATATACGGATTATGCCAAGAATTAGATATAGATAAATCTGAATTGATTTTCATGTTCCAAGAAATACGATTAATGATGAATAACGATGAGACAAATGATATTAACAAAATATTTGAAAACTATAATATTAATAAATTAGATATACAACGTATGTATAGATATATGGATAAAAGTGTAAAAAAAGACATGATAGCAATTGATATCGTAGATGAGAATGAATAAGGGGGTAATTGATGAAATTGTATGAATTTCATCAATATTCAGAGAAACTAGTCGTTATTGACATGAACGATTATTTATGGGATGGGTTTATCAATAATAGTATGTGCTATGCTTCAAGTTGAAGTAGTATCTATTTATGTGTTAACATAGAAATGGTATTATCTATTTTATGTGTTAACATAGAAATGGTAGTATTAGACTCAGTTAGTTGTGTTTCAATACTTTCATTTCTGATTGTTAAAGCACCAATTTGTGCGATAAGTTGTTCTTTTTCGGTGGGGTCGTAATTAGTATCAGATATTAGTAGTTTCGGTGCATTATTGTTTTTATTGAGTTCAATCACCTTTTGTTGTAGCAATTGGGCGAATCTCTGCAATTCTTCATTTTTCTTGGTAAGATCAAGTATTTGTTGTTTATGTTGTCCCATAATTTGAACGACTTGTTGATTTGATAGTTGAACTGGCGGTTGTCCTTCACGGGTAAGCATAATTGGTCCATTTTGTTTTTGTTGTTCTTCGTGGTCTTTAATCATTTGTGCGCGTTTTGTTTCAATTTCTTTAATTTGTTTGAGTACATCTGGTTTCATCTCGGGTTTTCCAGGGTCATAATTATCTAATAGCGTGTCTATGTCCTCCATAAAGAATTTCTTTATGTTACTTTCATGTTTATGTTGGATGAATGTATCTACGGTTTTCGATGATTCCTTGAAATATTTAGGGTCTTGTTTTTGGTCGAACATTTTCCGTTTATCAAATGTATTATGCTCGTGAGAAAATACCAGGATACTTTTTAATGGGTCAAGTTGTACGAACGGAATTGTGTAGTTCTTTAAGAATGCCTTTTCTTCTGCTAATGCTGCGTTGTCTTCATATTTGGTTTGTTCTAACAATTTTGTTTTAAACGCAAATGTACCGGCTGTCGCATGATTTGGTCCATATGGACCACATTGAATCATCTTGTCCATCCCTTTGAAATACACGTAAATCTCACTTGCCCCAGCACACAATGCCTCTGGATTGGATTGAAGTCTTTCTACGGCATGGGAAAAACGATTTGGAGGATAATAATCATCGTCGTCCATATAGACGACAATTGATCCCCTTACGTGTTTATGCATATAGTTGCGTTTTTCACCTAGAAACATTTTTTTCTCTATTTCAAAGTATCGGATTTGAGGAATGTCAGATGCTACAATTAAATCTTTAATTTTATCAGTGCCATCATCTACGATAATCCATTCAATTCGATCCATTGGGTAATCTTGATTACGGAAACAGGTAAACATATTTTCAATAAATGGACGCCGATTGAATGTAGGGGTGCATATACTTATAAGAGGATACTTCTCCAATGGTTTCTTATCATTTTCTCCCATAATTACGGATAGTTATAGTATTAATTTGTATTTATATCTGTAATTACAAACTAATATATTTGGTGAAGAACTCAGATATTCCTCAATAGTTCTCCACATATATTATCTATATCTTGTTTATCGAATTTATCAAATGGATGAATGCCGAAAGTGGATAAAGGGTCAATATTCAATTGTTTATATAAAGTATTTATACAAAAATCGCTAGCTACCGTAGTATTCATTGGAATATCGTATCCTAATACTACCATTGCATTATGAAAAAAACAATCTTCTGGTAAAATAAACCTATTAATAAATACCCGAATATCTAAGTTATGCGTTTTCCGATGTTCTATAATATCATCATATGTAACGTTATTTACACAATCTATCATAACTGATTTTTTTCTATACGAAAACCCACCACATATATTCGGAACACCCGGCAATGGACTCGCTACCTCAATATTATCAAAAATATGCGAAACATAATAGTACGCACCCAAAAAACCATACTGAGTTGGTATTTCATAATTATTGTTTATTATGAATGAATCCGTCTGGAATATAATAATATTTTCTTCTTTAATTTTATTCCAAAATTGCGGACTTTGAAGTAATAAACTGTAAGCATCCGGTGAAACTAGGTCATTAATACCTGTGTTAATAAAAGCATAATTACCTTTTATATTTTCCTTTATGTACGCTTCATTCATATCACTTCCAAAAACTCGCAGATTCCAAGAGTCATCAAACTTGCTCATAACTTGTTTTATCACCGGTATAATGTATTCATGTTTTCGCGGTTCTACAATAACCGCTACTTTTTCGTTTCGTTCATTATTGGTAATGGTAATGTCTAACTGTTTGTAATATTCCATAAATTTTGATAACATATCGACCAATTGCTAATAGTTATATCATTAATTTGTATTTATATCTGTAATTACAAACTAATATATTTTGTTTTCAACTATTTAAAATTCGATAGCATATCCATACCAGATTTCAACCCATCTTGAATTTTTGTATTGTCAGTGACATTCAAATTGTCTACCATTTTAGTAAAGGTCTCTTTTTCGGGAATAGGTAAATTGTTAGCGATATTATTTATAGTGTCAGTTGTAGGAATTGATTCCAGATTCGGTATATTCATAGGATTTATCATAGATGTTTCATTAACAGTTGGTGGCGTGATATTTTCCTCAGTTGAAGGTTGCTGAACGTTACCCTTCCAATAAACATAAACAATACCTAAAATCACTAATATACAACAACCCACAATCGCCGCGATTATCTCTTTAAGAGCACCGTTCTTGACATTTATTAGTGAATCAATTAAAGCATACATCAGTACACTCATAAATCCTAGTTTAATACAATTATCATATATGTAGTTAAATATCTTAATCATGTTATTTATAATTTTTTCAAAGAAGCTAAGTGGGTTACATGACGTATTCTGACGTTCCTCTGGTTTATATCTATTCAAGAACTCATCAAATTTGGCTTTTGTATCTAATATATCAGATCCATTATAAAATAGTCCGAAAAAGGTATGGAACAATATATAACCACTTAAGGTTGCCATTGCGAATGGTACTCCTATGAAAATTAAATAGACTAATTGAACCACTTTTTCTACCCAAAACATTGGGTTAAAAAATTTAGCAAATGAAATAAATCCACCTATCGGCAAAAGGGCAGCTATAGGATGAGTTTCCATAAATGTTAGTATAAATAGTATAGCACTAACTGTGTAAATAATAATCGGCAAAACACCGGTAAATTCAAATTTAGCAAGGTCTACTATTATATTTTTAATAACTTCTCCAGAGCCATTTACCATAAATACAGATGCGGTTAATATAAACATAAACAATGATATTAACACAGCATCATACGATTTTTGTGATCTTGGGTCATCTATTTTAGACATAATAGTGTCCGGTATCCAGTCAATAATGTATTTTTTGAAGAAATCGGTAAAGAATAATGGTATATCAGTAAATAATTCAATGAACGAGAAAAATGGATTAGACGAAGCACGCTTGTTAATATAATCTCTTGGAACATTCCATGCCTTCACGCGAGTATTGGCAACATCTCTATAAAACATAATAAAACACCAATTGTATACACCGATAGATGCGACTATTATTGCTAACATCCAATTAATATATTTTTTTAGATGCCCTTTGTCAGAATTAATATGTTTACCGTCACTACTTACTGCTTTTGTGAAGTTGAATATCATTTTATCATACCCATCGGTCATTTTTTTATATGCGTCTTCAATTAGTTGAGCGAATGAACGTGATTCTGAAACCGCTGCCTTTTTTCCTCCTTCGTAAATACTATCATCACCCGTCCAGTCTTCATCTCGAAATGTAAATCCCTCTTTTTGGTTTGATTGCGACGGTTGAGTGTTCGTTTTTTCATGAACATTAACCAATGGTTCAATATTTTGAATGTTTAATATTTTTTTTCGTTTCTTAATATTCTTTATTTTGTTCTTCATATGTTCGGTTTGAAAGTTAGTGGATTCCATATCTTTATTGTCATCACTAAATACTTTATTACTATTCCGGGGTTCTTTCATTATATAGTATACAATTATTTGTTATACTATATAATCTTAATAAAAATGAAATTAACACGCGATATACTACTTATCTTGAATGTAACATGCCACACGAACCACCTATGAATGACAATACATTGTATCTCTCTTCATATAGGGTCATATTGTAATTATAGTCATATAATCTCCAATTTTCTTTACGAAATCCAATAGGATTTCCTTCACCATCACAAATAACATCAAAACTGGAATTAATATTATCAATCGGCGGAACATAAGTTGTAATGTCTAACTCTATATTTTTGAACTTACTTAAATTAATTGCTCCAGACGGTTGATACTCAAATGGGCTCGTATCGAGACAAAAATTATAACAATAAATTCCTTCCTTAGCACTACCTTTTGTTCGGGTATATTTTTCAATATAATCATAAATGCCACGAGTTAACATATTCTCACGATAACTGCCATCCAGTTGTATACCCATGGTTTCAAGTATTTCCTTTCGATTCTCTACTGAAAAATTACCGGTAGTTAAAAAACCCGTGACAAGTAAATCAACTGGATCTATATTGGGAAAAGCGCCTTGTGTATTAGCATTCGTATATGGTATACTACCCGCAGGCAACATTTTATACGGCCAGTTTGTATAATTGCTCCATTCATTACGCAAATTTACATCGTTTCGCTGTAAGTTCCACATCCAACTTGAAACCATGCCAGGTGGTGATTGCAACTTAACCTTCCGCGTTCCCGTGATATTTTCAAATGTATGCGTGAATACATCTTTAACTAAATAGACCTGGTCTTTTCTTGCGAATAGTTCGGCTTCGTCTTTGGATAGAAAACAGTAAGTTGACATCAAATGAATGTCCGCGTTCCATGAAGAAAGTGTATTTTGATAGTTTTCGGCGGATATTTTTAATGAAGGAGGTGTTTGTAAAAAACGATACATTTGAAATCGAGACTCACCAAAATTAGGCTTTATATACGGAAAATTATTTCTGGAATCAAATACATCACGCACTTGAATCAAGTCTTGTATAGGTCGAAATGTAACGTTAATGTGAAGTTCTTGATATTGGAGAGCGATTAGAGGAAACGCACATGAACTATTCAGGGTAAACCAAGTATTAATCGGTATATATAGATTTCGTCCACGTATAGACGGCTCGGCACCAGCGGGGTTTTGTGCGTACACACTTGATGGATACGAATTAATACGACCATTACAATTAGCTGGGTCATTTAATTCCGGAACATTTCCGGTCATTTTGTTAAATAGCTCCTTTTTTTCAGTATTAAAATCACGCTCAACCATCATAGAAAGGTATTCGCCAGTATATTTTTGAATAGTCGACGACCCACTTGTAATTTCAATTTCTTGAATCATGGAAGCACCAATATTTTCAATCCACCTAAAATCATAGGGAGCCCATCTACATCCCGTATCGTTACCATCTACTAAATCCGGAATCACATTTGCGCCTTCAGCTGACAGTATTGGTGCGGGTAATGGATGATGTATAGGACTCCATATATCTGGTAATGTTACTACTATATATGTATCCATTAGTAATTCAGCATGTCTTGGTATCTTAAATTGAAAGGTTGATGGTTCAGTTAAACGCAAATCTCTTGCCCCATTATAATCAATACGAAATTTTTGAAGGCCAAAATTACTATATTTACAATATGTCACTTTAAAGAACGTTTTACTTGGATTTCCAGTTAAGAATAGATTTGCATTTCCTACGGCAGCAATGTTTAGTAATCCACCAGCCATTATTATAAGTTTATATATAATTACTATTATATTTGTTAGTGATAATATATTAAATCTTCAAATATATATATATATATAATCCAACAAATACCAAGAATGAATAAAACTCAAGGTATATTGTTGTTACTCAGCATTTGTATATTCGTATATGTAATATATCGTTTTATATGGAAACGTAATATGATATCAAGAATTCTTAATAAATTACAATGTAAATCACTAAAATGTAAATCCAGATGTAAGAACGCTGAATGTAAATGTAATACGACGGAAGGGTTCGACTTATTTGGGACAGCAGAAGGAGAATATAATAGTTTAATAGATTCCGACCCAACAAGTATTGTGTCATTACCACCTGATGATTTTTATATTTCATCCAAGTCGAATGACAAACCTTTTTTGAAGGATTACGTTATCAAATCATCTTATAATAGTGCGGTTACTGGAAAATATGTAAATATAGACATGGTTAAATATTTATTAACACGAGGAGTACGTTTATTAGATTTCGAAGTAATGTTGATTGATGATGCACCTATGATTACATATACAAATGATAAAAATCTAGAAACAATTGATACGACAAATACATTGTTGTTGAATAATGTCTTTAGTATGTTAACTACATTCGCATTCGTTCAACCAACACCTAATACAAATGACCCATTATTTATCCATTTGAGGATCAAATCCGAAGGAGATGATACAAGACTTTATCGTCTAATATCAAAGGCAATTGATTCAACTATGAAATCAAAATTATATGTAGGCGATGTTACTAAAGAAACTAAGATGTCAGAAATCCAAGGAAAAATAGTAATCATTGTTGACAAAACACTAGATAGAAATTATAAAGATAAATCTACATGCGGTCCAACTGAAACTAATTGCTACGCACTATCTAGCATTGTTAATTTAGAGAGCGGTTCAGACGATCTATTCTTACATAGATATACCGAATTATTGAATTTAAGTTACGATCACGTGCGGGTGGAAGATAAATGCGGATTGTGTACGAGTACTAAGAATATGAGGTTAGTTCTGCCGGATACTATTAATAATCATGCGAAAAACCCCGATATAGATGATTTTATATTGAATTATGGAGCTCAGTTTGTATTGTATAAATTTTATTCAAATGACGATGAATTAGAAAAATATGAACGAATGTTTGACGATAACAAAGGTGGAATACTTCCTTTAGCGTATACAATTGACTATTTGAAAAAGAATCAATAAGCAGTAAAAAATGTATAATTATTGTATATACGATGGGTAAATACAATAAGAATAAGTCACAAAAATCAAAGAAAACTTTTTACCCAGAAGATTGTACGGACAAAATGACATTTCAAGAATGTGAAATGGCAGTGTTGCGAAGCGCTATCAAAAAAAATAAGAATGCTTCGGGAAAACGAATTGTTAGTGACGAAGACGTTCAACAAATGATAAAAATAGTAGAAGAGTTTATTATTAAAAAGAAATTAATTTGTTATGGTGGAACTGCTATTAATAATATCTTGCCAGAAAATGCGCGTTTTTATGATAAAGAGGCCGAAATACCAGATTATGATTTTTTTTCATCAACCGCAATGGATGATGCTAAGGAGCTAGCTGATATATATTTAAATAATGGATATACTAATGTAGAAGCAAAGGCAGGCGTTCATTATGGAACATATAAAGTGTTTGTCAACTTTATTCCTATTGCCGATATAACACAATTGCCAAAACAATTATTTGATTCAATTAAACGTGACTCTATCAAAAAATCAGGTATTCATTATACTCCCCCTAATTATTTACGAATGTCAATGTATTTGGAATTATCTAGACCTGATGGAGATGTATCGCGATGGGAGAAGGTATTAGAGCGCTTGAATTTATTAAACAAATATTATCCATTAACTACATCTGGTTGTGATAGTATAGATTTTCAAAGAAAAATGGAAGCTGACATGTCCGAGCAAGAAAAAATTTATTTAATTACTAGAGACGTTTTTGTCGATGAAGGCGTTGTGTTTTTTGGTGGATATGCGAGTGGATTATATTCAAAACATATAAAGAATGGCGATAAACGCGAATCGCAACAAATACCGGATTTCGATGTTCTGTCTGAAGACATAGAAAATACGGCATTAATATTAAAAGAACAATTAGAAGATAAAGGTATCAAAAATATTAAGTTCAAACGAAATGCTGCGGTTGGAGAGGTAATACCGGAAAATATTGAAATATCTGTCGGTAAATTGGATATTATAGCCATAATACATAAACCAATTGCTTGTCATAGTTATAATGAAATAACGATTCAAGGTAAAGTTGTCAAAATAGCTACGATTGATACTATAATGAGTCTATATTTAAGCTTTGTTTATGGTGATAAAAAATTACACGACGTAAGACTATTGTGTATGGCTAAGTATGTATTTACTATTCAAGAGAAAAACAAATTAAAACAAAAGGGGATTTTAAAGCGTTTTACAAATCAATGTTATGGTAAACAAACCACCATAGAAGATATTCGGTCTGAAAAAACTCAAAAATTTAAAGAGTTGAAGGGTAAACAGAACACGACTGAATATAGTGAGTGGTTTCTAAAATATACTCCAACTGATACGAAAAATGTTTCCAAAGCACAGAAAAACATAACGAAACCTGTTGCTAAGACTGTGAAAAAAAAAACGGGCACTGGTAATAAAATATTGAAAATATTCGGACTATAGACTAATCAAAAAATTAGTAAACGTTGTAATGGTGTAATAGATACTGCCAAAAATCCAGCTTTTAAACACTAATCCGTAAAAATTAAAATTACCATCATCATTATAAATGGATAAGAACGAAAAACGTTTGAATATATATGCATTTATAATGGGAAGTTGAAATAAAAAGTATAATATACTTACAAAAATGGGAACTTGTAAATCACTCAAAATATCATCTATTTGTTGATTGCGAGTGGTTTCTCTTTCATGTTTCTGAATGTGTTTATCAGTAAATTCTTCATGCTCTCTAACATAATCGTTAGAAACGTTTCCGGGTGGTATATAATTTGGTTGAATTTGTTCGTCTTGTGCGTATTGAGTCGTATCTTGGTGTATATGACGAGATGGTAGACGCTGTTGTTGCGATGGCATTATCATTTCACGTTGTTCTTCGCTTAAATATTGGGGAACTTGTTGAGTAGCGGAATTGTTAGAAAAACCTTCTTGTTGAGGACTGATTGGTTGCTCGGGTGGTGTCATTATGGGATTCTGGTCTGATACGCCATATGGATTTGGATGGACGTTGATAGGAGTATAATTATTAGGTAGTTCTGATTGAGTTGCGGATTGTTGTTGGTTCATAGGGCGTTGTTGTTGCATATGTTGCGAATTTTGGTCTGGTAAATCTGAAATTCGGGTGGTTGTATTCTCCATTACTATACAATATGATATAAGTAAGATTGTATAGTTTTACGAATGGTTCTAAATATATTTGATTATACCAAGGGTTTAAATGTTTACTTGTGGTTTATCTGATACGTTAATAATGCGTTTTGTATTGTCGCATTTTGAAGATGTGGTCGTATATTTATAACATTTATCATCATGCTTAAATATTTTATCTTCAATTTCACTAATAATTGGTCCATTAAATTTTAGACAATTCTTATCCGTACACGCCTTTCTAAACAATGTCGCGAGACCTAAACCAAGCAGTATTGATATAAATGTTTGTCCCAGTTCAGTGTGTAGTAAACGTGATAGATTCATAATATAATATACATTACCTTCACATAAATATTTTTTCTATATCTTATACTTGATTCTCTTCTGTGTTTTTTGGTCTATTTTACATACGCATTCGTAATTATGTAAAATAATGATTAGCTTTGAACCGGTATCTTGGTTATTTCACTGTCATTTTTGGGACAATCTACCTCATTCTGTTTAAATTGGAAACACGTGTCAGTCTTGTCCTTATATTGCAGCACGTCTATATTCTCAGGGGTAGGATAAACATAAATTTTACGTGTATCTGGCATAGTGATATAGACGGCAAATAATCCGAACGCTAAACTAATTATAAAAACGTTTAATTTGACGTACTTAAAAAGTCCCATTAATTAAACTATACACAGATAAGAATATTTACAAACTACTTCTTGCCCTTCTTCTTCTTCTTCTTAGGTTTATTAGTAGTTGTCGTTTTTTTCAGTTCGTCAGCTTCTATATCTTTCAATAGATCTGGATGAATAAATGACTTTTCCTGCGAAGATTCTCCGTTAAATTTGAATACCATATTAGTCCCATCTTTTTGTTCCAACGAGCACTTTGCCATTAATTTTTCTTGTGCGTCAATTCGTTGTTGGACCAACGCAGCTTCTTCTCTTGCGCGTTCTAACATTTGGTCTTTCTTGGCCGAATGACGATTCATCATGTCTTCCTTTAGTTTTGTGGATTTTACCATACGCTCAATCGCATTTGTATCCATTTTCATATTTTTACCCATTCCACCCATACTCTTTGCCATTTTAGCAAACATCTCTGACATTTCAGCACCTCCAGTTGATTCTTTCATTTTACCAAGAAGATCCCCTGCTTCTTTCATAAGCTCATCACGGGAGATTTCACCACTTTTCATTTTTGCGTCTAATTTGCCAGTTACAGATTTCATTAATCCCATTATTTTAGTTGGATTCTTCATAAGCTTCTTCATAATATCTTGAGGATTTGCGTTTTCAACATTATCTCCAAGTAGCTCAGTAAAGTCTCCGGAAATCTCTTCTGCCATTTCTTTAGCAAGGGAACCAATCTTACCATTAAATAGTGTATGTAAATGCTCCTGCATATTTTCCATGTTAGGCATTCCATTCATATTAAATGGCTGGGATGGTTCTTCTTCTGAAGGGCTAGCGCTTTCCGAACTTTCCGCACTTTCCGAACTTTCATTTTTACCCATGTCTTTGAAAAAATCAGTAAGACCTTCCATTGTCTCCCCTAGTTTTGCCTGTAAGTCTTTTTCATCGATTCCTTCAAACATATTCATAGAATCTCCGAATATACTCTTGTCTTTTACACTGCCTACTACGGTAAATAAGACCAATTGTAAGTATTTCCATATTGTTTTACGAATATTTTCAGTAACTCCGTCGGAATTATAAAGAATTTTAAAATCTACATTCGGCAAAAAATTAACATTCGTATCTTGTTTGTCTGAAAAAATATCTGCGTTTTGGTATAAGATATCAAAAAAACGTTCTGGGTAGACCGTCATACAATGCTTATATAACTCGTCTCGCGATGAAACATCTATCTCCTTCGTTAAATTCTCCCATTTATCATTGTATTCTGGAAATGTTGTAGATAAATCATTTGCAAAATCATTAATTACTGTAACAAAATTAGTAGGAACGTCTAATGATTCCATCGTATATTTATAATATGTGTCAAATCTGTTTAACTTGTTTTTGTGTAAATTACTTATGTTCGTGCAGAATATATTCTTCCATCACATCAATCATTAATTTGTTATTTTTACTATTCGTTTCTGTATGATTAACACGCATATGTGTTATTGGGCTGCTTCGTTTAAGAACTGGGCGGGGAATATCATTCAAATCTACACTAGTTATAATGTGATTCGTCAATTTGGGTGCGGTTACTAAATTCGACAGGGTATCTGTTCTTACCATATCCGGTTTAGTCAGTATCGTTGTATTATCTATATTATTTACAGTTTGGGTTGTGTCGGTGGGTGTATCACTCATAGTTATATATGTTATTTACATATTTTATATGTTTTATATGTTTAATCAATTTTTATGTTGTTTGTAAAATTGAAAACCTAAATAATTATAGATTCTAGATAATAATAACAATCTAACAATGACGTCCACTATCCAAATTTATATTCCTCGTATTCTTGGTTCGGTTACCAAATCAGAAATATTATCTGTATTTCCTCGTATGGACATAGGTGATGTTACTAACATAGATCTTAAATATAAAATCAATGAAAAACGAAATAGCTACTATTACGCTTTCGTTAGTATTAAATTGTATTCTACCAAACGAGCTACTACATTTAAAAATAATGTCTATGAATATGGAATGATACGACTGCTATACGATGAAGAAGCCGCGCAATATTGGGAAATTAAACATCATATTGATAGAAGTAAACGCGTTAATTTGCCCGATCTCAAAAATATTCCATTCTTTAGATATAGCACACTGTCAGATGATACTGCTAGCAAAGAGAATAATAACCCATATTCAGAAGGTAAATATAAACCATATAATATGTGGGAACCTTCATTTGACTTATTGAATGAAAGGTCGGTTGATTTCTTATGTTAGAATATATTTGAGGACCCGGGCGTTCGCCATGATATAATGAACTTTTTATGTAACGAAAGTATATAACATGGCGAATAATTTATCTCATAATCTTGACAAATTAAAGTCTACTTTTCATAACATATTATTATTACGCAATGACGTAACTAAAGTAAAAACACAAGTAAATACTAAAATATTGGAGTTGAAAACAATATACGGAGAACTCTCGAAAACCACAACAAAAAAAGCTTTACTCTTCAGTTTAGACTCTTTTTTTTTCCAATATAAATTATTCTCAGTTGAGTTAGAAAACATTGACCGGTTTCGCATACTATTAAATAATAGGATGTACTGCGACTATTATAAATTATATACACTTATTGTCAACTATATCAAAGATAATAGTGATGATTTAAGCGCAGACCAAATCGAGTTTTACACATTCCCTCCATATAAGGATTTAGACCCGTTCCAGGAATATAATTTAGATGATATTAAACATATCCACCAAGACATTATGAGATTTATAAATTTTTTATATGAATGTTATGAAATAAACCAAGCGAAAATAACAAATTATAATAATAAGACACGTATCGGGTTCTCTATTTCAAATTTACTTAATACATTGGAACATGAAAATTGCATATTAAAGCAACAAATATCATTATATGTCAATTATTTATCGTTCTTTCATATATCTCAGACAAAACATATAAAAACCTTATTAATTCGACTTAAAGATTTTGATAATGAAATTGAAGATAATGTTAATGGAAATCATGCGTATTCGGTAGATGACGTTGAAGAAGCAGATACTCTTCGAAAGTTTGATTATAATGAAGATGACGAAGAACATGAAACTCACACTACGGATACAATGATGGAACCTATAGAAGAAGAAACTCTTGAAACTATACAACAATTTAATAATAATAATCAAAATGAAACAACAAAAGAACCTGGAAACGAAACAACAAAAGAACCTGGAAACGAAACTGTAAATATAACATTAATTATGGAGAACAATGATAACCCTACGTCTACATCTACACCTATAGTTACAGATGATACACATAATATTATAGAATAGTTTTTGTGAAATCGTATCTACAACAAAATAGAATATTATGTAAATGTATAGCATATTTAGATGGATACAAATGACGAATCTACAAAACATCTTGAAAATAAGAGTTTAGATGCGAATGACGAAAAACAAAGTATTCGTGGTAATGGAAATCCTATGGATGACAAAATAGTATGGTCTCCTGATAACGAGGCAATATTAGTTGAATGGTGTGATATAGCACAATGTTATAAATGGTTGAACTTTCGGAGTCATGCTAAATTAGCAAGTATGCAAGCGTGGTTTACCATACCAGCTATTATTTTATCTACAATTACCGGAACCGCATCGTTCGCACAAGAAACATTCCCACCAAATATTAAAGATTACGCACCCGCAATAATCGGTAGTATCAATATTTTAGTAGGTATTTTAACCACCATTCAACAATATTTAAAGGTATCGGAAAAAAATGAGGCACATCGTGTATCATCTATAGCTTGGGATAAGTTCGCACGCAATGTACGAATTGAATTGGCAAAAAAACCATTGGAACGTGACAAGGCAGGGCATTTTATAAAAGCATGTCGTTTAGAATTCGACAGATTGATGGAAACAAGTCCTTCTATTGAAAATAGTATTGTTAAGCAATTCAAACATAAATTCAAAAATAAGCCTGGGTTTGATAAAGTAAAAAAACCGGATATATGTGATACTATTACTAGTGCCGAAGAAACACGCAATCAATGGTATAAAGAAATCGAGAATGGCACCGGTATAGACCTCGCCGGAGAAGCCGCAGTAAAAGAAAGAGATAATTTTATTTTAGAACAACAACGCATATTGGCCGAACGAAATAATGAATTAATACGTCACGAGGATCAAAAACGAGAGGTTGAAACAATCAAGTTACAAGAAATCCAAGAAACCGCAAGAAGAATACGCAAAGAAGAAGACGAATATAACTTACATGTTGAAAAAATTATAGAATATATAAACGGATATGAAGAAGTATATGCGAGAAATCCCACAAAGGAAGATATTATTAATAATTTTGATGGAGTTGTTAACGCAGATGTTCTTGAAAGGTTTTTGAATGGATACATGCAGTAGTATCTAATATAGGTAATATACATTATATTAGATAGAGGAAAATAGGCTGGCGTCTCTTATCGCCCAACATTCTATATTGGTATAAGGAAACCGAATTATTGATTTGTTATCAATATATTGTACTTCATTTTTTGTGAAATTCGTATGCAAAATATAACTAGCATCGTTCGTGAATAAACAATATCTCTCATAAATATTATCCTTTACAAATTGTGTAGTTGAGAACATTGTAATATTACCAAAGACTGGATGAGATATTTTATCAGTGATTAATGATGTGTGTAATGTTCCAGTCGTTTCAATATTATTATAGTTATCGTCGTCTTTCGCGCATATATATACACATATTGGGTATTCTATGATGTCATTGTTCTCATTATATATATTTTTAATGTCTAAATTAGTAGAGAATACATCAACCACAATATCGCATATGGGTATATTATTTGATGATTTCTTGTTTACGATTTCATCTATAATCACCCACGAATATTCTTTATTTTCAGGGATTTCTATATTCATAATGGATGTATCTATAAATATATACACTTTGCCATCAACATTCACATAACCTTTATAATAATCAATTGAATTATCATATGTAATACCAAAATTATTTTTTAGATATTGAGAACATTGTTCGGGAATAAAGATTTCTTCATCATATTCGTCGTTATTTGATGATATATTAAACAAATCTTCTTCGTCATCATCATCATCCTCTATAAAAGGTATGATATCATCAGTTTCACTATCAGAACTACTGGTATCACTATCACTGTCATCGTTCTCTATAATTGCATTTTCATTCGGAAATTTCATTATATTATTATTATTATTCATCAAGAATTTAACATATGGTTTATCGCTATCATCTATAACATCATATAATATGTAATGAAATTCGGTATCAGGTACAATATCAATTACCTTGTTTAATGGATCGTCATTCAAATACATATACATACTAGGTTCTATTTCGGTATCAACCATGTTGGTTTTACTAGCATTGTTGGTTTTACTAGCATTGTTGGTTTTACTAGCATTGTTGGTTTTACTATCATTCATACTATTATATATAGACGAAGGGGTTATATCATATATAGTTGATGTTGGTTGTATTTTTTTCATGAATTTATTATTGATTATGTTCTCTATTTCGGGCTTTATTGATATCATTGTATACAATACGAATTGATATTATATTGTGAAAATAAACTTGTAAAAACTACATAAAGATATTGTTCGTAAAGTCATTATAACCCACGTTACTATAGATATTAGTATTTTCTAAATGTCCGATTACGACAACAACTCTATCCTTTCACTTAATGACGACGACCATGCGTATATGCTACAAAATGCGGATGATGACTTATCTGTAGTCACAGACGACCTTTCGGTCAAGTCCGCTGAAAAAAAGGTAGGTAGAATGACTCGTCAGGGATGGAAATACGATGAGATTAAAATGCTTGACTCTGGATACCATCGTATTGTAAGATCACATGACGGTATCAAAACTAAAACCGAAGTATACTCTACGTCATTTATCCCAGGAACTATGATTCGTGATGCAATTACCGGAAATAAATATCCCAATTATTTTGTTGGTTCATTGAACGAAGAACTGTTTTTTAAGGTAAAAGATACAAGTGGTTACGTCGGCAGTGGTTCATTTTGTCTATACTACGACAGTCCGGAACAATATGAAAGACATATGAAATCGACTATCTCGGTAAATGTAAAAAAGGCGTGGACGGATAGATTTGTATTGGCGCGAGCGAGATTAGAATCAGAATAGAGAAAATGTATTTAGGCATAATACTATTAAAAAATGTCGCAATTATATAACTATAACCCACAAAAATGAATAAAACTATTATATCATGGACCCATTACATATATGTTACTATTACCGCATCAGTATTAGCATATGTAACTGTAATGGATTCTTCCAATGAAGACGAGGATTCCGCAATAAATATGCTCTCAAATATAGATGCTACTTCAAATTCACAAAGTCAAGAAGACGAGGAGCCAATTGAAGAAGAACTAGTAAATGAAGAGCCAATTGAAGCCGAACTAGTAAATGAAGAGCCAATTGAAGCCGAACTAGTAATTGAAGAGCCAATTGAAGCCGAACTAGTAATTGAAGAGCCAATTGAAGCAGAACTAGTTGAGGAGATACCATCACAACAATCTAAATCTGGTTCGTCTGGAGGAAAATTGAAGAAAAACAAAACAAAGACGAACTCAAAAAATAAGAAGGCAAACCATACACGCAGCCGCAAATAATTAAATTTAGACATTATTAATGCCTAAATTTAAAGAAGTATATTTATCGGAACCTCAAGAATGTAGGAATACAATAAATAATATAATTGATACGTATGATATACGTGACATATACATATCAATCGGAGGTAAAATAAATAACGATGACAATTTTATGACTCATGAAAATAACGGCATTTTCCAAATTATACCATCATGTTTCAAGTTGTGTAGTACCGCCCAATTAGTCATCGTATTTGATACATTTACACAACATGATTATGAACGATGTTGTGATCGCATTACGACCCACAACGCAACAGATACTCATGTCGTTTTAGTGAATCAGTATTGTAACTGTGGGTTTATCCGTAGATTTATACCATATATTATAAATATGTCAAGGAAAATAAATTGCGCGCCATCAAATTTGGTAATCTGCAATTATGTAAAATTCAAATATCAACCAACCCCTATCGAACAACGGTTCCTAGATGAGATACCAAATAATATATATGCTATATTAATAAACCCAATATATAAAGATTATATTGAAAGCTTTTATGAATGGTTTGGTTACAATGCATATTTATATAATTTCATATATAAATATAAATATTATAAAATATATCGCGGAGCATATAGCTCGCTGAATCTCCTATCTGACACAATAAAAACAATAGAGTGCGATCACAATTATCAACTTATTGTTTCAAATCCCCAAGTTTTAAATTTTTGGAATTACGTATATGATATTACGCGTCCGAACTACAAGTTAACATCAATATATCAAGCATTTGTAGACGATGGGAAAATCAAAGTAGTTCCATACAACGGATAAAAAAATCATTTAGGTCATCTTTATTAGAATTATTATGAATCTCATCTGGAATATAACTATCATTATCTTTGTGATAACATAATACCGCAGGGATACCAGCGAACATTTTTTTGGTTTTTAAGAACGCAAATACATCAAAATTCACATCAATATCAATAACCGCACATTGAACGTTATCGGGCATCTTACGAAATTGATCCATGACATCATTTTCGATTCTTTTACAAGGGGCACACCATTCCGCGCCAAATTTAACAATAAATAACCCAGTATTGGATTTAATGAGTTCTAGGTAATCAGCACGAGAGTTGATTTCGGTAATAATAGGAAGAGGCATATTATATGAATAATAACAACATTATTTCTATATGTATTTCGTAAAAAACATTGAAAGAATATTAATGGTTATACTATAGTAATCTGATGTCAGTAAACGAACACAATTTAAATATTCATATGTATTCCCTTGAAGATCTACTTGGGTTGTTTGATCTAACATATAATATTTCACAAGACGACCTTAAACGGGCCAAGAAGGTGGTATTACGGACACATCCAGACAAATCAAAGTTAGATTCCAAATATTTTCTCTTTTATAAAAAGGCGTTTGATGTTGTAGTTCGCTTTTACGATAATCAAAACAAACAAAACCAGAAAATAACTCCAAATAGTACCGCATATACACCAAATGAAAATGACGACGATGATAACCGAACCGTAAAAAAAGTTTCTTCCGTCATCAATGAGATGGCAAAAGGCGAATTTCAAGATAAATTCAATGATTTATTTGAAAAAAACATGGCTACCAAAGTTGACGAAAGTAGAAACGAATGGTTTAAAAATGATGACCCGTCATATACAACCAACCAAACTGTAAATTCTAGCAATATGGGACAAATATTCAACTCAATCAAAGATCAACAAACGGGTTTAGTAAAATATAGAGGTGTTGAGAATATTATATCAAACCGTTCTTCTACATCTAACTTTTACGAAGACAATGATGACGATGATAATTATGTTACGAGTGACCCTTTTAGTAAATTAAAATTTGATGATTTACGAAAAGTCCATAAGGACGAAACTGTCTTCTCAGTAAGCGAACGTGATTATCAAAATGTTACAAAATATTCTTCAGTAGACCACTTTATGCGTGAACGAGGGCAACAATCCACCACACCACTTTCAAAACCAGAATCCGAACGCATGTTAGCCCAACAAGACCAAATATACCGCGAAAAAATGATGAAAAAAGAGTATTCGTCTAATTTAAAAAATATGGAATATGAAGAAAAAAATAAATCTGTATTATCTAATTTCTTACGAATTAAGTATTAGATGGAAGTAGATGTTGGGGCATACACCATTCCTTCTTCATATCTAATAATAGGTTTTCAGTGTCACGAGTATTATTCTCAATATCACTATAACTGGTATACTGAGTTACAGTTGGAGGTGTTATCATATACCAAAAATGCTGATATTGTAATCGCTGCCAGTACATATCTATTGCGTGTTTTTTAACAGAATCCTTTGATGAATCATCGGTTAATTTAGATACACTTTCGTTAAAATTATCAAGCAATATGTCGTACATGTGTTTCTTTACTATATATCCAGTGGTAGTACGACAATAAAACACACGAGAGCAATACTCTTCCACTATTTGATATGGACGCGCATTATTCCCTCCTATGATTAATACATCCCAATTTATTTTTGTATTTTTATTGAATTTTTCCAAATTTTGCTTTAACAAATCAGGGTCTTTAAATTGAATATCGTCTTCGCAAATGAAAACATAATCATAATCCCTTTTCTTTGCTAATTCTAGACATTTAATATGACTCATCGTGCATCCAATCGCGCCTATCTCTTTTTTAACAGCATCTACACGTTCAGCATCTATACTCATTTTTTTAAATTCTTTCGTCGCATGGTCTAATCGGTCTTTACGATGTTCTAAATTAATAAAAAGAGTATTTGTAAATAATTCCATTCTATTTTCAATACTATCATATTCACTTTATACTATTTCATATGATATCTAAATATCATATGTCATATACCTGAACTAATTATTGCTTCTTCATCTTCATCTTCTTCATAGTCTTGTTTTTCTTAGTCTTGGGCTTCAAGAATGAACCAAATTCTCCCTTCTTTGTCACGTAACCTGCCTTCTTAAGACGGTTATCTTTCTTGGCGGTCTTGTGCTTCTTGACAGACACAATACGTCCGTGCTTATTCTTCATTAAATCCTTCTTTTCTAACCCACCGGTAGTCTTATTGACAGTTCCGTGGAATACTTGAGCTCTTGAACCAACAGTCATTATATATACTTCCCGGATATTATTATTCTACGAATCACTATCACTATTTACATCTTCTAATAATACGGGTTCATCTTTTACGAATGACGTATCTGTCTGATTTTCTTCTAAATTAGCATACTTGGAAACATGATGTTGCGCCTTTTCTTGTTTTTTTTCAGAAGTATTACCAATTTCATTTTTTGGTAAAATGGTTTCCACCCGCAATATGCGTTTATTCATTTCTTCCAATTGGGTTGTCAGTTCAATAATATGTAAACGCATTGAATACATTTCGGATTTTTGAACTTCAACTAACTCAGCTAAGTTACCTTTCCGGGATTCCGTGTTCCATGATACAGATTTCTTTTCTTTAGGCTCTTGTAATTCTACTGCTTCTAGTTTAATATTATTACTATTCACAGAATCTATGTTTAGTTTATTCGTTTGTTGGATAGGTTTCATCAATTCTTCGCGATCTTTCCTTTCTCGTTCTAATAATTGATTAATGTCCTTGTTTTCATCGTTAGATGTTTCAAGGAAATCAATATCTTGAGGAGTTTTACGCTGTAACATAGTATCATATTCTTGTTGGCGCATCTGAAACTGTTTATTAAATACGTCTTCTTTACTATCATTTACTATTGCAGGAGTATTAATGGCATTACTGTGAGTCATCGTATTAGTTGGTTCTTGTTGAGGTTGTTGATAAGGATTCAGGCTACTAGTTTGCGGTGCATATTGAGGTTGCTGAGAAGGATTCGGGCTACTATTTTGTGGTATATATTGGGGATGTTCCATATTCCCATTTTGTGGTTTATATTGACTGGAATCATGGGCTGTATATTGAGGGTTTTGCAAATGAACGCTTTGTATCATACTAGTGAGAACTTCCTTATTCAAATTGTTTAGATCGTTTGGATCTATTTCTTTACCTTGTATTCGCGTGTAGAAATCTTCAATTGATTTCCGGAACCACGTTTCTTTGGCTTGGTGCGGTTTCGATTCAAAATACCGAATAATATATGGATTTCCATTTATTATATTCCATATAATTTTTTGATTTTCGGGATGAACGAAAAGCGACATTAAATAATATTTTTGATAATATTATCTAAGAAGTGTTGTCTTTATTCCTATTTTGAGTCAAATAACTTATTTCGACCCATCTTCAATGTTTCCTCCTTTACGAATATATGGTTTTCTTTTAGTTGTTTTGCGTCGTCCTCCTTTCATTTTTCCCTTTTTTGTTTGTTTCTTACCTCTGCCTCCTTCGGCAACTAATTTTGGCGAAAATAGATGACTTATTTTCTTTGCTTTCAGAAAATCATGAATATTTTTATTTTTGTCTGATAACGTTTCATCATCTGGATGTTTCTTTACACTAGCCCATTTAATATACGAGAACAATTCACTTAAATAATGGTCCACTTGATCTTCACTTGTAAATGGAGCATTTTTCGTATCAAAATTTACTTTCATATTACCTACACGAAACCCCTTACGATTTTTATATGCGGTTGGGTATATTTTCGTGGTAATTTCTACATCATTTGTCTTTTCGGCTTGTTTATCACTCATTACTTTACACTATACATATATTTTGTTATACTTTGAAATATATTTTACGGAAATTACTCACATACTTATCCGGTATTCTTGGTTTTCTAAACAAATCCAGCTTTTCGTCTAGTGACTTCACTGGAATGTTGTTTATTTTACCGGTCAATAATGTTATCAAGAAAAATAACGAATACATGCCACATTCAGAATTTTCTTTCTGGTGATATACTCTATAATTGTTGTATTCCTTCAACTCTATTGGCGTTTCTAGTTCTCGGCAATGTTTTTTTAAACGGGTTATTAAATTCTTTATTTCAGTTGGTATCTTATCCCCAACGCTATCAAAGAAAAACACAAATCCATCACGTAAGTCCACAAACAACGATACCCAATGTGACCCACCTTCACTAAACTTGTCTAAATTAAACACAACACCTATTTGGGTTTTTCCTAATTTCAAATATTCCTCGATTTGACCTTTGTTTTTTAATTTACATAAATCTTCTATATAGCACAAGTCATCAAAATCAATAGTTGCTGTCTTAATTGCCTTAAATGCTGGATATGAATTTCCATATTCCTCAAGCACATTATCTATATCGTGATTACTTAGCCATTGATTTGGGTTAGTTTTCCATCCTCCCGGTTGTAATGGACGAGGAATAAACAGATATTTATCCATCTTTTCACGATGGAGAGGATCACGTATCACGTCCAACCAGCAGTCTTCTTTCGTACATGTTCTCATTCTTTTCTTCAATTCGTTCCATATATTTCTTGGTTTGGTTGTGGTTATTTGATTATCTAGGTTGTTCTGGTTGTAACTTTCTTTAAGGAGCTGTAAAACATTTTCGGGTAAACAACTTCCGCGAACCACTTTATTGTCTGTTATATTTGGATTACAATTAAGCTTAGTTGGATTAGTTAATAAATTCTTCAATGTTTTATTTTTTTTATTTGGTGTCTTGTTCTTCCTTGACATATTGATTTGTTATACATTATAATAAGATTTTTAGATACATCTTATTTAGAAAAATGTTGGCATGTTCTACTTTTTGATAAGTTTAGTCCCCCAAAATGAAGTTATATCATCAACATTCGGACAATTGGATTCCACATGGCCTTCGTCTTCAGATTCATCTACACTACCAAATAATACGTCGTCATCTGAATTATTATCATATCCCTTGTTTTCTATATCTTTCATTTTTAAATACCGAATCAATGTTCGCGTATAGTCATTGAATGACTCATTTACATCTGTTGTGATTTGGGTATCTGGTTCACATATTAGTCTTCTTGTTAAATTTATGATTTCATTTTTGTGTTTTATTAAAGAACGTACGTGACGTTGTTCTCGTTGATATTTTACGGGGTCTTCTATCGAAACAAACTTGTTATGCTGACTTTTATTCATTAGAAAATTCATTGTAATACTATTTATATAATCATTATTCATGTCCGCATTTTCATTGCTATCATTGTCACTGTCGCTCATTACTATATAATTATATTTTTCCTAAAGATTTTTCACTTTAGGAATTATTTATGATTGGACGGAGAACAAAATATTTGACTATAGTATAATAACATAATATGATCTATACAGTATTAGGTGGTCCTTACAACGGACACTCAGCAAAACAAACTGTGAGCTCTAAAAGAGATAGCGAAAGTGCCATTGCAAGAAGAATATTACGTAGCTCATGGAATACCCCATATGCTACTGGCACATATGAGAGTGAGAATAGAATTACTACCCCATTTAGAGCAGTAAACAATTTAGGTGATTTCTTAGGTAGAAAGAACTATTCGTGTGGAGGTCCTAACCAAATGACATTTACATGTGATAGTAGTAATGTTCCAGCATCATCCGCTAACATTAAGTTCGTGCCTGACTCTTCTGACTATATTCGTTTCAGAAAACAACAAGCAATGAACCGTAATTACAATGATCCCGCACTTTAATTTTCAACCTGTAATAAATTCTATAATAAGTGTATAGAATTTATAAAAAATGTATAAGATGAAATGGACTATTCAAAATATTAATAACGCAGTTCTTACTTCGGATAATGCCATGCCATTAAAAGATAGTACAAGCCAACAATGAGGGTAGGTTTCAAATGGACCGTCAAACCTTCATTCAAACAATACCGAGTGTTATACCGGCTGACAACAAATGGATGGGCGAGTCTAGAGATGCGTCTGATGTTATGCGTAGACGCAGAGCAGGAGCAGTTGGTAAAGGAACATTCAATTCAAACAATAATCAGTTCTCGTTCACTAACCCGGATGATAAGAACTCGCGCAATAGTGCTCTACGTAGAGTTCGGGCAGGTGGGTCAGTCGCACCTGTAAAAAAAGGTGCTCGCAAATAATTACTATATTATTCTTTTCACTTGATACAGTATAAGACACGAAAATGTACAATTATTTAGCTGAATTCTTAGGCACGACCTTCTTCGTATATGTTATTATCGCAACTGGTAATCCTATTGCTATTGGCGCTGCATTAGCTCTTGTTATTGTTATGATTTCACCTATCTCTGGCGGTCATCTTAATCCTGCTGTCACGATTGTAATGTCGGCAGCAGATAAATTTCCTACAAATGAAATTGTACCATATAGTTTGGCACAAATTTTTGGTGGGTTAGTTGCTTTGGAACTATACAAACGATACAAGTTATAATTCAATAGTGCTATTACTATGTGTAATATCAGTATTTTCAGTTTCGGGGATAGTATACAATTCATTTGTTGTCGAATTCAGAATATATACATCATTACCTTCATTATGTTCTATAATTCGTATTGTTATGATACATATCATACACATTACACTTATGATTGTCAGCAGTATACCGACCAACAAAAGTTCGTTTGTCATTTTGGTATAGTTGGTTTCATATACATACTTTTCAATTTTCAAAACTATCAAACAGAAAATTGAAAAACTTTTCGTTATACAATCTAGATCATCACAAGTAAGAACTTCAGTTCTATTTAAAATATATTCAATATGAGCCCTAATCTAGTCTATGCTTCTGGCAAAGATAAAACATTACCATATGACCTCCAACGGCATATTACCACTAAGTTTCTTAGCAAACCCGAGAGGACCGGTTATGCTATTATGAAATTATATTCTACCAGGGGAAAACACGAGATTAAACAACGTATCGCCGCTCTACCCGCGGATACGCGTGTAACACTTTTTGTAAATGGCATTTATAAAAAGTTTAACCAGCTAATCGTCGATCACTATGTAACGGTTAACTTGTTTGGCAATAAAGATAGGCGCTGCGACATTATTAAAATGCCTAGTTATTCACATCAACTACTAAGAGTCACTCTTGATACTATTTATTATGGTTATCACCTTGTTCGTCCCCAGGCGAACCGTAATAGTAAAGTCATCGACGAAACCCCAACATTTACGTTTAATGACGAAGGAGGCTATCTACTAAATATGGATGTGAAATATTGCCCGACTGAAGGTCACACTGAGCTAACCAAGAACATTCAGGTAGAGGACTTTGAAAGGTTGATTCGTATAATATGCAATATTAAATCCCCATGTAAGAAGTTCCGCGACGAACGCACTAAAATTATGCTTGATTTCTCGTTAATACTAGAATACTTAGCTACTAAATATACTAATATCAAAACGCAAGAGAATAAGGACAAGTTGGTCGCTAAGGAACAGGCCAAGACAGACAAGTTGGTCGCTAAGGAACAGGCCAAGACAGACAAGTTGGTCGCCAAGGAAAAGGCAATTCAAGACAAGTTGATCGCTAAGGAAAATGCCAAGACAGACAAGTTGATCGCTAATGAAAAGTCCAAGACAGACAAGTTGATCGCTTAGGAAAAGGCCAAGACAGA
>Ga0209302_10000074_pt1 | contig 64622 bp, 96 predicted proteins | sample ArcOceMetagenome_2_FD_187445 | JGI IMG/M metagenome (GOLD analysis project Ga0209302, IMG submission 187445) | Marine eukaryotic phytoplankton communities from Arctic Ocean - Arctic Ocean ARC135M Metagenome (SPAdes) (version 2) | ecosystem: Environmental > Aquatic > Marine > Oceanic | place...
GGTGAGGGGTTTTCTACAGTAACAATCCCTTGTACTTCTTTTGCCTTTAGTTTAATAAATTCTTGGTAACTTTCTCTTTCTTTATCGTAATGACTCATTCTCGTTCCTCATAATAGTAATGGCTCCGAAGGTTGGGGTCGAACCAACGACCAATTGATTAACAGTCAACTGCTCTACCACTGAGCTACTTCGGAATAAAACTATTATATCACGGTTGATATAAAAAGTCAAGCTTTTATTTTGGGGTATGTACGTACACATTATCCGATATCGGAATCTTAATATTAGAATGCGAGTGGTACAAGTGAAACTTAGTGTCGGGGAATTCTTTAAACATCTCTGTCCAGATAGGTCTCCAGTTCTGTGCAAGTCTCACGGTGTTACCTGTACTACGATCACTCTCTAGTAGAAGGTCGGTAAAACTCTCTAGGTTCATATCAAAGATACTATCGAACCCATAGATGTGAACCTCGTCCGCCTTCATCTTAGCACACGCATAATGAACTGCCATGTGACCACAGTTGAAGTTGGTTGCAGCCATCCTTGGATCACCCGTTCCTGCGGCATACTTAGGGACGTGTTGATAAAATCCCTTAATAAGATGTGAGTACTTCATGTAGAATGTACCGGATTGTTCCATCCAAACTTTGGGACGAGTACCAAGAATCCATTCGTACATATCAAGTTTGATATGACCTTCCTGTAGTGCCTTCATCATCTTGAAGTCTACCATACAGGTTGCGAATACTTCCTTTTTAGGAATCTCGAACGGAGGCATGTTACATATCAATAGTTTGCCTTGCGTACCTCTTTTAAAGATACCTGCATTGTCTCCGTTACCAAGTACATTAACTCTCATAAATTACTCTTAGTTCACAACCATTCTAATGTGACAATATTCAATCACAGCACATTTCAATCCATCAACTTCGATTGGCATAGACTTACTCCAATCAAGGAACACTCGGTCTTTCTGTTTTAGACCCGCTGCAGCGACTGCTTCACTGACTGCGATGACAACTGCTGCTTTGTTACCGGATGTCAAATCACTCTGTAGAATGATACCACCACCAGTAACGGTTTCTGCTTCTGCTTGTGTCACTAGGACATTGTTGTGTAATATTTTCATAATTTTACTAGTTCTCTGTTAATCAAATGTTGTTCTGCGATTTCATCTTTTGACTGTCCATGATATGCAGCGGCATGATGTTCTTCAATCAGTAGTTGGTTGATATTAACCCTAGTACCAGTCTCTCCATCGTCAACAATAAACTCACCAAGGATACGACCATACTTACCCTTACCGTCCTTTGTTGTTTTCAGAATAGGACTTGTACCAAGTGCTTTCTTTAGGAATGCCTTTGCGGCAAGTCCATACTTCTTCTCTTCTTTGTCACGTGTTCGTGACTCTGGGGTATCGATACCGTATAGACGGACTCGTTCTTTGCGAAGCCATACTCCGAATCCCAAATCAACGTCAACGTCAACGGTATCACCATCAACTACACGTACTACCTTTGTCCTATACTCATACATCTTTATTGTCCTTTATGTAATCTCAACGTTCTTCGGGTTTGACCCAACTAAGTAATCGTCCATCAACATCATGAAGTACTATACACTTCTCATCATCTGGATTGTCGTTATAGAAGTATCTATAACCAAATAACGCAATGTCTGGGCCCATCTCTTCAATCAACTTTTCACAAAATAACTTACAACCATTACAATGATTTAAGTTATCATAAGTACTTAACGCCAAACCAATTGCTCTTGAATCAGGTGCACTTCCGTAGACCGTACAGTCTATCAATGTGAAGACTTCTTGATATCGTTTCATCCCAGCAAAGAAGGTCGGTTCTGGTGGCAGTTCTTCCAGAATCAAATCAAATGGTCTTATTGGTTGTGCATCAACATCAACATATATGCCCCCAAAATCTCTGAGTAATAACAATCTAATCCTATCACAAATGAATGCCCACTTCCAAACATCGCCTGGCGATTCAGCTCTCATGTAATGATTTAGATATTTGTCTTCACCATATAGTTCAAAGACCTCATTACCCCAAAGTTTTACATTCCAGTCTGGATGCATCTCTTTCATCTTGGTGACGTATCTACCACAATGTTCTGGTATGGGATCATCACCCACCCATATCTGGTGAATAATCTTGGGAATTTTGTGGTTCATCAAATACTAGTCGGGTTGTTTTCCATACACATTTTTATTACAGCATTACCCTTTTCACCCGTGTGGTGAATGATCTTAGGATTCTTAACATTTATACCATCTATGTAGTCTAATCTTAAAGTGTTGTATGTGTGGGGGATAGGTTCGATGTATGACATCTTCTGTATCTCATCACCATTCATCATAAGGTATAATACCTCTTGGTCACCCTGTACAGGATTACGGATACACTCATCTGCCCACCACTTCAAGACGTTTGGTGTGCCTTCCACAACCACTACACCAGAGTTATACCATCGACCCATCTCAGGTCTACGTTGAGTCCACGGACGGTCTTCAACCATACCTAACTTACCCTTGTGAGTCAGTTTAAAGATAGCTTCGATGTTACCCGTAATCTCACAATCAGTGTCAATCCAACAAACTTTAGTGACACCGTCAACTCTAGTGGCATCTAGTATCGCACGAGGTTTCTTAAACCACCCCTTTGCTTCACTCTTGACATCTATTACCAAGTCAAAGACATCCACCATCTTCTTACGTGTGTCAGGATTCATACCAAAGTCTGCGAGTATGATTGGGTGATTATTATGTTTACGGTAGTTCGATACGAACCACGGTAACTGCCATGCGGTTTTCTCATCGCACCCAGTTAAAAATACTTCATGCATCGATAATACCATATCCATCTTTGTAGTTATGTTTTGCTTGACACCCAGCTTGTACTTGGATTGTCGTGAATGAGTCTCTTGCCTCTGCACAGAATGGATAGTATTCCTGTAACCAAGGGAAGGTATCTAGGTTCATATACACGTCAGTCGGTTTCGCATACATGGGTGCATTTTCTATTAATAGTTTAGCACCTGCGGGGGTGATCATGTAGGCGTGTGCGCCCGGAAAATATCTCTTAGTTGTGAGGGGATTGACACCAAGTATCTTAGGTGTGTTCCAATTACCATATGACGGTGCACCGATGTTCATTACATATCTGAAGGTTGTTTCTGGAATAGGTGCAAGAACGATTGCGTCATGTTCGAAGATGACAAAGGTTTCGTTGCTCTTAATACACTGTTCCCACAATGCGTAGTGTGAGAGGAATGCTGAGATGCAGTTCAGGTTGCGAGAATACTTCTCATCAAACTGAATGGGGTCTATACCTCTGGTCTGTAACAATGATACTGGATCGTCTGCTGGAGAGAATGCCTCAAAGTTCCAGATATCAATACCATGTCGTTTCCCAGACTCAACACATTTCTGTGCAACTTCAACGCTCTTGGCGTTATTGATTAATGTAATTACGAATGCTTTCATGATGTTGTGGTTGACTTCAACCCCTGTGTTTTAGTATAATACGGATAGACTATCTGTAACCACGGGAACATCTGTCTACACATCAATGCATCGTTGGGCCACATACCAATCTCTATGGTTTTACTTATAAGTTTCTTAGCACCCTTGGGGGATATCATATATGCAGAGTTACCTGCAAGACCTTGTGGTACATCCCAATCATCTATCGTTGGAACTGATTGAAGTCCTACGTAAGAAGATGCTATCTTATGATACTCTTGTGATCTTCTAGTTGCACCTTTGGGATCATTAAGACCTATTATACCACCTTTCCATTCAGAAGTCAAGTCCTCTGGACAGAGAGTGTCTATAAAGTATGCATCGTGCTCTAGGACAACAATAGTCTCGTCTAGATCAATTGCTTTCTGCCAACATCTCATATGAGATACCATACACGCAATTCTGTTGTTTAGATTGTTGGTAGGATAATGAGACAGTCGGAGACCAGTTCTCATATCAAGACCGTCTTGTGATGCATCTCTTGGATAGGTATATTGTAAATCGGACAGACCCATGTTATCGAGGTCTTGTTTTATTGTACTAGGAATTGTTGCGGGCAGGATGATTGGTTCTAGTTTTGTTCCAGTTTTCTTTATTGATTCAATAACATGACGAGTAGCAACCACAGATTCGTGGTTGTTCACCATATTAATTATGAAGGCTTTCATCAACATCTCGAACGTATTCCCATCTTCCAGATAAATAACAACCACCGTGATAACTCTGGTGGTACATTCCGAACGGTTCTGACAGTATCTGATACCACCCTTCTTCCGCACTCTTTAACTTCTTATCTTTATATAGTCTATCCACTAAGTCGGTATCCCAACACTCTCTAGGATGTATAATCAACGCATCATTGATATAGTAAGTAGTCTCCTTACCCATGCCCCTAATTCTATTGAAGTCGTGAGTACCGTAGTAGTTCATACAATTGAATCCCATAGGAACTATCTTATCATATGACTCTTGTATCATCCCTTGCCAGTCTAACTGGTCGGAGACTATTGTATCAAAACGAGTACGTATGACCATATCAATGTCATCGGGTAATTGTTTCATCATCTCGTTGTGGATTAGAATCTGTTTGTGCCAGTTCTGTGATGCGAGGGCGTGTTTAAGTTGACTGTGGGAAGAACCACCAGCTTCATGTTCTTTTATTAACTGGGGGAACACATCACGTCTGAGTGCAGACGCATCATCAGGATATGCTTCGGTGTCAAAGACTGGGTGATACTCGTTCTCTGGTTCATCAAAGAAGTGATCTACGGTGAAGTCCACCGTGTTTTGACCTTTCCATGAACCAGTGTATAGGTAGTCGTGGGGTAGTAACCGTTTAGAACGGTCTACCCACTTGTGCGAACAATCGTCATTCCATCGTCCAGAGATGCATAGTGCGGTTTTCACCAGTGGTGTTCTCGTAGGTACGCTTCGAGGTCTTCAGGTGTTCCGAGTCCCCAGTTTGCGGCCGCTTCGTGTGCAAAGATACGTAGACCATCATCAATCGCAGTGTTGAATACCGGAGCAACGTAGAACTCACCGTTGGTTCGAATATCTTGTTCTATCATAGACTTTGCGGAATTGACATAGTCACTGCCTTTACGGAAGTAATAGAAACCTACAGTTGCATTATCACTGATCGGGTCTTTCTCAGCAACTCGTTTAACAAGACCGTCATCGACTTCTGCGAATGACCACTTGGGATGTGTTGCTTTGAAAGTAACAATACCACCATCCGCTTGTCGTGCTTGCATCTTATAGAAGAAGTCCAAAGAATCCCATTCCACGTACTGGTCTGAGTTCGCAATGAATAAAGGTTTATCGTTGTCAATGAACTCACTGGCAAGTAACGTAGTACACGCAGCACCTTCTGTTACACCATCAACCTCTACAATAGTACAATCAGGTGCAATGAGGTTCAACATGGAGTCTAGGTTGTACTTCTCACGATGTTCTTTCTGTACGATAAAGATGTAGTTTGCGTCAATCCCTAGATTCTCGACAACCGTCTGAATCATAGGTTTGTTATTAACATCGATTAATGGTTTGGGAAAAACATATCCCGCATCCGAGAAACGACTTCCCGCACCAGCCATAGGAATCAACACGTTCATTGTGGAGTCTTTCCACTTAGGTGCATCGTATGCGGGGAATGCGTTCTCGATACGTGACACCAAGTCCATATTTACTTCATCAGGGTGACTGACACGAACGACTTCTGCACCGGAATAGTATGCGGATGTGATACCCACCGGAGAATCTTCTACTATAACAGTCTCGAAGGGATATGCACCCCATTCACCCATCGCCTTCCAGTAAATCTCTGGATGGGGTTTGTTGTTCAATACGTCTTCGCTGGTATACACCTCGTCAATGTAGTCATACAGTTTCAGTGATAACAGACACTTCTCGACAGTTCGTCCTAGTGCGTTGGAACATACAGCAACCCTATACTCCTGTTTCTTGAGATATTTGAACAACTCAGTAATTGCAGGATTGGGTTTGATTGTATTCAACTTCAGATAGGTTATTGCCTGTTTAGAGATACTAACCTTTTTCTTATCATCATCAGGAATGCCCAGAAGGTCGAGTTTAATTGCCGTGGTGAGACCATCATATCTTGATAGATGTTCTTCTTTTGTGATTGGGTCATGTCCATGTGCAATCAACGCATCATTCAATGCATCGAAGTGAATTCCTTTTGTGTCAACCAACACACCATCCAAATCAAAACATATTAACTTCATTGGATTTCCTTACTTTTTGTGTTTCATTGCGATAATATGGGTATCACCGCAACGGGTTTCTTCCCTACGATCATATGATGTCATATCGTATTTCTTAAAAACATCCATCATTTGAAGGTGTTTATCCATGTCGTAACGTTCTGCTCTCTTGACGAGATAGGAATGTAACAACTGGGTTGGTGTCATTAAGTGCAATGGCCATACATCTTCGACAAAATATGTCCCATCAGGTTTCAAGAACTCTATGGTATTCTCAAAGGTCAGTCGATTTGCCTCTGGCCAATGTGCACCGTCATCGATAATAAAGTCGAACTTGATATCCGTACCCCATGCTTTTTTAATCTTATTGGGGAGTGATCTTACTGTAGAGTCCGACTCTATGAAACGGACTCGGGCTTTGTGTAATATTGTAACATCTTTAGACGGAATACGGTCAAATAAGTCTATGACATAAATGTTTGCGTTAGGAAAGTATTCATGAAATGCACGTGTCGATTCACCCTTGAATGTACCAATCTCAAGAATATTGATAGGGTCGTTTCTTACGGGTTTCATGTAGGGTTCGTATTCTTTATAGTAGTGGTGTTTATCCGTTCCCTTATCACAACCGTATTTGTCAAAAAGTTCTTTTAACATCATTTAATCCAGTAATTTTTAGTCGCACCAGTATCAAAGTCAAAACCCCAATAGTCTATATCTTTCTCGTACCAGTCAGCGACTAATTGTATAGTCTCTTTAGTGTATATATCAGTATAAGAAGTACCGTATCCTGTCTTACCCTTATCATTGGGTACACGAGTAATGTTGCGGGGAGCAGGGTCGTTCAATAGACCGAAGTATAGTTTCACGTCATCGTTATAGTTCTCGAACCGCAGTATGTCGCATCGGTTGTTTCCTTCCAAGTCACTCACGTGGTCGTATGCGGGATACCATCCACGAATGGCACGATGCCACATATACTCTTGACCACCCCACTTATGACGTTCCTCTAGGAATGCCTCAAAGGATGATACATCTGCATAGTCTGTTGGCTGAGTTCCTTCAAATTCCATGACCTTCTTCGCAAAGTTAAACCGAGACATAACCCTATCCCAAGGATTACGAACGATTGCAACTGCTTGGAAATTCTCCTGAACATCAGTCTTCAGGTCTCTCCAACGTGCGTGTTCGTACCCTTGGTGGTCTTTGGTGTTGTGCATCTTCTCTTCAAGGCCCTTGGTGTATGCAGCACTCTTATGATTATTCGGTGTAGAAAAGAGGACTTGTTGTCTAATCTTCGGGTCTTTTCTTATTGTCATTCCACCATTCTTAGGTATGTGGATAAATACTTTATTGATATCAGTACCCCATGCTCTGTTACTCATTTTCTTTCCCATTTTACGTAGTACCTGTTCTTGTCAGGCATAAATTCTGTTACTTCGTATCCAAAACGTTTTGCTAACAAGAGATGATGTTCAAGTCTCCAATGAAAGAATGGAACATCCTTCACTTTGTCATTACCGTGGTCACGGTGTGCAGGATTACATCTCCAATAGATGCGAGATTTCTGTTTCAGTGCATTGACCATTCCTTCGGTCTGACTCTTAATCATATCGTAGTGACCGAAGTTGATACTGCCTAACGCAAACGCAACATCATACTTCTCTTCGGTCTTAAAGTATTCTACAGGAACCTGTTCATCAGACCCTATATCTGTGATATCAATTCCATGAAGATTGGTAATGTGACGCTTAAAAGGATTGAGACCACAACCAACATCCAGAACTCGTTCCCCTTCTTTGATTTCATCTATTAACCTAAATCCTGTCCAGTAATAACCATCAAGACCCGCAGTTCGTGATGTGGGCCAGTCGTATGTAAAGTAATCCTTCAACCAGTTTCGGTCAAATTCTTTCGTGTATTTGTAGGGGGTCGCCATCGATATATCGTCCTCTTTCCGTCATCATAACCTTCAAGACCTTCCTGTTTGACAAAGTCCAGAATGTATTTGTTCTGTAATCTAATTTGGTCTTTCATCCCATCATTATCCCAGTAGTAACGTCTGTAGTCTGGATAGGTAATATCCCAACCACCAGCCGTGTGCCACCACTCATAACACTCGTCATCAGGTCTATGTATCAAATACATATCGTGACCATGTTCCTTTAACCTATCCAACATAAACGCAAACGTGTGTGACTTGATTACTCTATAACCAGTACCACTAAATGGTTTATCCCATTCAGACTCTGGAGAATTCATGAACTCGAAACTAGGGTCGAAGTATGCACCCTTATGCATTAAGTCACCATGAGCCCAATACTCTCTATTGGGAGACTGGTCACTGGTATCTACATCAGGACGAGTGTACAGGCAGTCGTTGACGAATCCACTCCAACGACTGCCTGGCGCACCTGTCACTAATATGTACTTATTGGACAAGTAACTCTTCCTTGTACACCGCATCAAGACCCAATGCGGAACGATTAAAGTCAATCAATGTTCCGAGAGAACCCTCATCAATAAGCGTCATCAAAATATCACGATGTTCGTCACCCTGAACTCCAGTGTACCAATCGTAATTGCCGACTTTCTTTGCAACTGCGGCAATAGACTCAGGGTTGGACGCAACTTTATTGAGTGCGGCAACATAACGGTCACGGTTCGGATTACCCTTATGTACCCACAATGCCTTCTGCATACCATCACGGAATGACTTAACTAGTTTGTATGCTTCGTAGAAGTCACCCTTTGGTGCGTATCCCCATTTCTGAAAGAATAGGTCTTCTAACAAGTAACCCTTATAATTCTCATCATCGATATGTTTTGCGATTTGTCCCTCATGTAAAGGTGGCACTATGATACCGTGATGGAACCATACTTCTGCGTTCTCATCTTGACTCACGTGTTTCTTGTATGCAGCGGGATTCTCACGTGTACCATTGAGTTCTCCTCTACGGAATGCGAGCCTACGTTCACCCCCAGACATACCAGATACCCATACAACCTCGTCTTTAAAACAGTCAACATACAGTTGTGTTGTAGGTAACCACCCACACTGTAACAATGTTATTGCAAATGCTTCGGGAGTTTGTCCCGAACCAGCAGAGAACTTAATCACACTCTTGTCGGGGTTGAAGTCTTTTCTCTTTGCCACAATGATGTTGAGGTTCATCAGACCAATACTTTCGTAGTCTGCGTAAACATAATCAACCTCTTCCGTTAAGAACGATACTCCGTTACCACCATGCGATACCATGATGACATCGTCTCGATCTTTATACTCATTATGAAATTTATTGAATCCACCGATGTCACGTGCAGACGGATAGTGTTGTAGGATAACTTTCTCATCCAGATACTTCTCCATCTCCTTTGCGACAATTGATGCCCATACAGATGTTCCTCCACCAACCTTTTGTGGAACGACTAGTGTTACATCAGCAAATGCTTGGGTAGTTAAGACTAAGCAAAGTCCAATTGCGATTTTCTTGATAATCCCCATGTGAATACTCCTAAAGTAATAATGGTTAAGATAATGAATAGGGGTCTATCCATCACCGATTCTAATGTGTAGAGTCCAGTCATTTGATGTGTAAGGTTCTCAATCCTTTCACTCAACAGAAACCCTAATAACAATGCGGGTCTACTAAACTTATATTTTCTAAGTATGAGACCCATTATAGTACATAGTACCAACACAAAGTAGTCTTGCCAACCACCCGTGTACTGTACACAAGCCCACGTGACGAATGCGAATATGAGTGGTGCATAGTACTTGAACTTAACCTGTGTGAAGGATGCAACCAATGGCATCGCAACTATACAAATTATCCCAACTATTATACTACCATACATGAACCCAAAAGTCAAGCTTGAAAAGAACTTTCCATCTTCTAGTAAATCAAAGGAACCCATCTCAAAGTCGAGGTATGCAAACAGTGATAACAGAACAGCAGCAAATGATGCGCCTGGAATTCCAAACAAGACGGTCGGTAACATTGATGTTGCCTTCTGTGCATTGTTTACACCCTCCGGCCCAATTACACCTTTGATGTTCCCGTTACCAAATGTTTCGTCTGGGTTGGTTGCAACAGTCTGTCCGTATGCAATCCAATCACCTACCGCACCACCGAGTGCTGGCAACATCCCTATGATAGCACCGATGAAACCACCTCTCAGTGATAACCATCGGTTGTCCCATACTGCCTTGAACCCTTCACGTCTCTGTTCGAACCCTGACAGGATAGGTGCAATAGTACCACCACGTTTCAATCCTGCAATCAGTTCGGGGAATGCAAAGAGTCCTGCGACCAGAGGCATCAATTGAATACCGTCTTCGATATAAAACCAACCACCCGTGAATCTCTCACCCGCAGTATTGGGGTCAGTACCAACCGCACCAAGGAATAAACCTATCAATAGTGCAACAATACTCCTAACCCACAGTTTACTCGATATAAAAACAACACACACGAATGCAAGTAAAGTGAATATCCACAACTCTGGGATGCCAAAGAAGTAAACCAATTTACCGTAATAGGGAAGGAAGAAGAACACCAGACCACCCCAGAGTAGTCCGTTTACTGTTGACGATGTGATTGCGGCAGTCAACGCATAGGTTGACTTTCCTTGAAGCGCAAGGGGGTGACCATCAATCATCGTAGTTGCGGCAGAGTTTGCGCCAGGGATTCCTAGAAGAATACCACTGAAACTATCCCCAGTCGTTGACGCAGCGACCACTGCCATGCAGAATATTACTGCAAGGTAAGGGTCTGGAAACCAATGCAAGAATGCAAAGATAGTAACCAGACCCGTAGTAGCACCAGCGGCAGGGATAACCCCAATTAGTAGACCGTACAGAACTCCTAGTAAAAGAACTAGGATTTCCATGACTAGAACTTAACGACTATACTTGTTCCGAAGAAATCATCTTTCTTACTCAGTTTGTCATCTGCGACATACTCGTAGAAGATTCCCGCACTAATGTACTTGTTGAACTGCCAGTCCACTCCAAGGTCATTCTGTACACTTTCTAATCGACCACTCTCTGTACCCTCTTTACCAAAGGCAAACTTAGGTTTGACATCAAGGAACCACGATAGTTTATCGGTGATGTCTCCTCCGGTTTGAATGACAGGTGTTAGTCGTAGATAGGAATCTTTTTGGTCAGACTCCCAATCTCTCCACTCGGCACGTGGTTTCATAGTAACACCCATTAGGGAGAATACTTTGGGGGCTGTGATGCGATAACGGTTTTCGGTCTTTCCGTTAGATTTGGTGTTGCGATATCCGACTTTCCACTTACCAACTTTTTGTGCAACTTCAACCATAGTGAACTGGTCACCACTGGTGTATCCACGGTATTGGACAGATGTCCCCGTGTCTTTACTTACAAGTTTAAAGTTCTTTTCGGTATAGTCTCCTGCGGCAAAAGCAGGTGCGGCAAAGATTAGTGTCCCTGCCAAAAGGACATTTTTTACGTTTAACATTTCTCACTCTCTTAATATAGGTTTAGACGGTATTGTCTAAGGGTTATTTATACGATTTGTTTCATTAACTCTTCGACATTTTCTCCACCGTTGGGAAGTTTGTCCTTCAGGAAGAAGTGTACAAAGTGACACTCTTTTACATTATTGACCGCACCAAACAATCCATTCCATTTGCCTTCCATATGTTTGGTAGGTATCTTGTACTTCTTGAGGAAGTAGTTCAATAGTGTCTGGTCGGTACTCCATTTGTAAGCACCTATTCCATCAACAAAGTCCTTAAACTCATCTCTCATCAAGAAGTCGTGGGGTGACTGTCCCTTGAGGTATGGTTTGAATTGTTGTGAGTTCAAGAGAATCATCCCCATATTGAAGAACTCAAACCCTAAGTGATTTGGTACGAAGTCCCCCTGTCCGCTACCGTGTAGGTGACGATACTGCATTGCAGAGTAGTTTTGAATCTTACCAGTATACCAAGTTTGAACATCCATCTCACGTTCAGCAACAGCACCAAATGCGTAGTCGCCATCCATCTCATCAAAGATATTTGGTGCGTCTGGTCGGATATAGATATCAGCATCAATGATTGCAATCTGGTCGTAATCATCGAGGTACTCAAACGCATTCTCTTTCTCGTAGATAGGTAGATACCCACCATACTTCATGTACGACTCTTCGCTTCGTCCACTGGTAAAGATGTCTGGTTTGATTCTTAGTTTTGGTTGACTCAATATAATGTGTTTGATGTCGTGTCGTTCACAGTAATCACTTACCGATTGGATACAGTGTTCGTAAAGTTTAGATGGTTTCCCTACAGAAACCTGATATATCATTCTATTCATGGGTCATTGTGCCTCCAATGTGTTCATAGTATATAGGATTAGAATACTGTACTATCTTGTCTCTGTCTTGACCCATGAACTCCCACATATAATCGTCCACGAACTTAGTGATGGGGTCTAGGGTGACTGCGTAGAATAATGCCTCCGCAACATCGGGAGTGATGTAGTATGCGTGTGTGACAGGACACAGTGGCTCGTCTGTTCCCCAGTATGGATGACCCTTGAATCTAGTAGAATAGTTTCTCCAACCTTTCTCATCCTCGAAGTCTGCGAATGCAAAGAAGTTACCTATGATAGGCATATCCTTTTTACATTGCACCACATCATGTTCTATGATAGAAATAGGTCGGTCTTCCATGAAACACAACTGCCATAACTCTAGGTGACTGTAGAACCCTGCCTTCTCACTCTCACTAAACTCTCGTTGACCCCAGAACTTACCAAAGTTCAAGTAGTCAGGCATTGCCTCTGGAGTGTATGCATCAAAGAGGTTGACGTGACAATCCCATGTGGGAATCGACTGTTTTGCATAATGTTGTGATACCTTGTTGTCAGGTATCTGTATCATCCATAAATTATCGGTAATCATTTAAGTCGAACTCTGTTCCGTGCATCTTCATTAGGTCACGTTCGTGGTTAGTGTATACAAGTACTTCGGGGTCATCCAATAGAAAGTCGCAACTAAGACAATAATCAGGATAGTTTCCGCTAGTATGATCTTCACGGAGTTTTGTATATTCTTCTCCGTACCATATTTCTTCGATTGTGTTCTCAGAGGTGTGCCCCAGAACGGCCTTTTCGTCCTGACCGAGTACTTGGCAACAAGGTGCAACACCACCTCTTTTACCGTCAGTACCGCCAGCACGAATAACAACATCAGGACTAAATGGTCTACCACAACTTTTTACCTTCCCTTCTCTCTCATTGAGACCGATGTTGTATACACCAGACCAATTATGCATTTTCCAAATTTCAGTTTTGACACCAAGGTCATCAACCAAAGTTTTATACTGGTCAAGTTCTTTATCTAGGTTTTCGTTGTCAGTAATCAAGTGATAGGTTGCGACTACACAGTCACTTCCAGTCTTGTCCACATATGCTTTCATCTGTTTAATGTTATCAACAATGTTATTGAAGTTTCCTCCAATAGTATTGTTCATCCACTCATCATACTTCTCAGGGTTGTATCCAATGAACGAGAATCGAAAGAAGTCTAGTCCGGCATCAACACAGTCTGCCATGAACTGTCCATGCATACGGAATCCATTAGAGAACATGAAACACTTAGCTCCATACTTCTTAACAATCTTAATGTATTCGGGTAGATGTCTATTCAGTGTGGGTTCTCCACTACCTTCTAGGTTAACTACTCGTAGTCCATGTTTTGCACAATCAGCAACATTTCTCTCAAACTCTTCCAGTCCCATCTTCTTGAGAAAGTCTTTGTTTCTACCACCCGTTCTAGTGTCTTGAGGACACATAGTACAACTATAGTTACACGCACCATTAATTTCAATTACTGCTCTATCAATCTTCACTAAAGTATTCTCCAAGTGTTCTTAGGTATTTATCAGATTTATATTTCATATGTTTATGTCCCTCTTCAGTGAATGTAGATACAAACTTCATAGTAAGTTTCTTATTAGGTCTACATACTACTTGAGGGCAAGCATAACCACTGATGCCTTCCCATGATGGTATAAATATTGGTGTAGAGAAGTTCTTTGCGAGATAGTGCCACATTCCATCATAACAGAAGACATAGTCTGCATCTTGTATCTGTTTGAATGCTTCTTTTATAGGTGTACGATAAGTGAGTTCTACTAGTATCCACCCCTCCCTGCGAAGTAGCTCTATTATATCACCCCAATCATCTTTTGTCAAGAACCTTTTCCACTTTCTTGGTGGTTCTGAATTATAGGTAGGTGTCCATACAACTATCTTCTTGGTGTCGATATGATTTTTGTAGTGTTCTCTTTTCCAAGGCCAGTTATTGTCAGGGGCCTCGGTATCTTCAAACGCACCAGATTCGAAGTAGAATCTTCTTTTAGATTTATTAGGATTTACATTGCCAGAATCAAATAGGTCGGAGTTATAGACGTGGGTGACTGTTACATCTTCTTCACGATAGTATTTGGTATGTATCCACGTCATACGTTCTATGATTGTTTCAGGGTCTTCAGGGGTTTCTAAATGGTCTTCCCCGTGCTCCCAGTGCATCTCTAGGTTGAGTGTCGTATCGTTTTTATAACAATAGTTGTGACAGATATTGAGTGCGAGAATAACATCCCCCATTCCCCACGTGCCACGCCACCTAACCTTTTCCACTACTTGTTCTTATTATATGCTTGAGTACCAAAGAATGCGGCAACAATACCGGCAGTCGCTACAAAATACGTAGGTGCCATATTACCCAGTGTCGATTGTGCTTCAGTCAATCCCATTAGACTAGCTAGAACTACAGCAAAAGGATATAGTAACATACCAAACAAAGCAAACCACGTCATCTTACGTTGTGCGTCACGCATTGCGTCTTGGTCATCGAGTTCTTTTCGTTTGAACTCAAGGTACATTGCTTGTTCTTCTGCCGAGACGATACCGTCTCCGTTTGAGTCTGCGGGGTGAAAATCTTTTATTTTTTTATCTTCCATTAGAATACCTTTACTTTGTATTTGTTTTCCCACTCAATAGCCTCTTCTACGGTATTGACCATTGGTTTGTTACGGATGTTTAAAGATGTATTTAGTAACATTGGAACACCCGTTAATTTGTAATACTCTTCTAGTATCTGACGTAAGACTGATTTACAATCTGGTGTTACTAACTGAACTCTTGCGGTTCCGTCAGCATGTGTGACCGAAGAGTATTTGTGTTTAGCAACTGCGGTGAATTGCATATACTCATTCATTGGGCCAGAGAAGTATTCGTCTGCGTGTTCGGATAGAATTGCCGGAGCAAAGGGTCGGAACTTCTGTCTACGTTTAATAGTGTTAACAGTGTCATTGATGTCGGAACGAACGTCTGCAAGTAATGAACGATTACCTAACGCACGTGGGCCATATTCCGCACGACCATTCGCAACACCACATATTTTGTTATCTACAAGGTATTGTGCGACTTCTTTGGGGTCTATGTCACGGTCTATGTTGTGTCCAAGGTAAGGAGACCACTTTAGGTGTGTTCCCCCTGTTGCCTTATGCCATGAGTATGCAGCACATCCTAATGCGTTACCCGAATCACTTGGTGCGATTGCAATATGCATCTCATCAAACAGTTCACGGATTAAAGTGTTTGCAGTAACGTTCTGAGCACATCCACCACCATACACTAACTTACTACCATACTGCCGTGCAGTAGTCATTATCTTCATCACTTCAACTTCAAAGAACTTCTGCACAGTAGCAGACGCATTTTCGGGTGTGCAGTGTTCCGATATGTAATGTCGGAATCGAGTTTCATACTTAGCGTATTTTGCGGACAGTTCACTTTCTGCAAGACAATACCCTGCGAACTCTACATTCATCCGTACATCTTTACCTTGTTTACTTTCAAACCAATAGTAACAGTTGTGTAGTAGTTTATATAATTCGTCATCAACCTCACCATAGGATGCGAGTCCCATGATGATGTATTCGTCTCTTAGTGCTTTATAACCGAGTGAAGCGGTGACACCACCATAGATTGTACCCAAGGATTGAGGCCATTGTATGGTGTGTAGTGTATTGAAATTGTGATCTTTGATGGAGATTGCTTCGAGTTCACCCGAACCATCAACGGATACCATTACAGTATCTTCTTTGGATTCCCAAGGACGGGTAAAGAATGCTAGAGCACAATGACTTTCGTGGTGAAGATTAAAGTCATCGAATGACAACTGACCATACATTGGGGCTTTTGCTTCCCCAATCTCCAGTTCTTCATATGTTTTATCTTGATTTTGTTTACCCCACTGCCACATACCAAAGGTTCTGAGTCCGCCCATCTTAGTTCTACGTAGTTCGTAATCTTCGTAGAAAGTGACGTGATCGTCCTTGGTGACAAAATGCCACATCTCATCGGGAATGTTACCGTCATTCTTAATGCCAGTATAACGTTCCGACTGAGATGCGAATTCAACAGTACCGTCATCTTGAATGATGGCGAGACCTGCATCGTGATAAAACTCTGAGTAACCTACATATCTTTTTTTCATGTAGGTATATATCAGTTTCTTATTTTACCCTTCTAGGTATTCGTAGACATCTTTCCAGTTCTTCATCAGAGGGAACTCTTCATCGTTCATGTTGTAACCATGTTCCATGACCAGACTCTCTAGACCGAACTTCTTACCCGCAATTGCGTTTTCAACTTTGTCCTCAACCCAAGTATAACCTGTTCCTTTGTATTGTGCAAGGACTTCATCCTTGTCTGCACCTGTGTCCAGATAGATGAATTTAACGAATGCAGTCTCACCGAACAACTTCTTAATGTTCATTGTTCTTAGCTTCTGTGCGTTCTCGTCTTTACTCATACTAGTTATCAAGTGGAACACATAACCGTGTTCTTCGTGTAACTTTCTGACATACTGCATTGCGTCTCGCAGAGGGGGAACGAATCCCATGTGAGCACTCTCGTTGAATTCTCTTACGAACTTCTTACTCAAAACTCTTGGGATATCGTAGATTTTTGCGATGTCGTATTCGAGAGGGTATGCTGCTTTGTAACCTCTCTCTAACATCCAGACATCAAATGCGTAACCCCAGTTCAGGAGTACACCGTCTGCGTCTGTTAGTATTACTTTATGTACTTGATTGTTCAATTGTATTTCCTTCTTCATATATACCTTAGTTACTTTACTCTCAATTAGGTACTTATTATAACACTAAGAGTGGTACTTTGTCAAGCGTTAAACGTATTTAAATTTACCTTTCTTCCAATCATCCAACATAACAACCTTGTTACCACCCCCAGTATAGTGAAGGAAGTTTGCCTCATATCCACGATCATCGTCCCAGTGTGTAGGGGTATCGTTCCATTTCTGGTCAATACTCTGTATCTTGAATCCGTGTTTAGTCAGCTGGCCAGATATCCAAGGTTGGTCATTGTTCAACCAGAAGGGGTCACCATGTTTGTCACCATCCATCATATAACTGTACCAAGGGTCGAACAACTCCCGTGCTTTAAGACGTGCTTCCTTAGTCCATACCAACACTCCAGTATTGAACGTAGTGACGCAAGACGGTCTATATGGGGGTTCTGTGGGGACAATTGGCATACCATTACGTTCTAACTTGGTAATCAGTTGTTTCTTAGTCTTGTCATCGTGATCCCAAGTATTGTATCCACCGTCCTTAGATGTGCGTATCTCAGACTCGAATACTCCGGTCACCTCGTAACCATTGGTCTCATCAAAGATATTCTCTTCGGTATTACATATGATATCGGAATCAATGAATGCGACCTTGTCGTACTCATCGTACATCGGGTCATATATCATACGTAGACATTCGAACAACAAAACGGTTGACCCATTGAAGTTCTTGGTGTATACTTGGTTAGTTGAGTAGTGATGTTTACAACCAATCTTATCAGCATAGATTTGAAAGGACTTTGCCGACAGGTCACCAGTTACACGATACAGTTCCGAACGTGTACCTTGAGGATACTGTGGGACAGGAGATCGTTTCTCAGTCTCTTCGTTGGTAATCATATACTGAAAGATTATGTTCATTCAGGTAAACTTAAACTATACACGGTCTTGCCATCAACACGTTGTGCAGTCAAACACTCTTCGCGGTTCTCTTCTGAACTCACATATGACACATGAACCCAACCAGATGATGGGTCATTCTCTTCGTAGTACTCAGAGATTAGTTGATCAAACCCTAGGTTATCTCTAATCCACTGTGCGACAACAAGGTTATCCGCCTTATCACATTCCAAGTCAACTGCTTGACCCTTACAATGTTGTGACCGTGAAGACCCACCTACAGCTTCGTTCAATGCGGGCGAACGATATCCTGAATTAATTCGGGTTGTACCAAAGTGTTCCCTAACGGGTTGAACGACTTGAGTGAATAACTCTTGCGCTGCCCTCAGATGATCTCCTTGAGGTGTGTTATCGATACCCAGTCGAGTTGCAGTCATAGACTTGGTGAACTCTTGGAGTGTGAAGTTTTTACTTAAATTCATTTTAGGTTTCCTCGTTCAACCATATCCTTTGTCATTATATAGTCTCTGACGAAGTCCGAACGAACGATGTCCGCCCAACCAAATTCTACGGTTGTAAAATTATTCATCACTTCCATAATATTCATGAAGTGAAGTATTCCGTTTTTGTCCGACTCTTTATTTAGGTCAGACTGATAGTAATCACCACAGAAGATGATACGACTGTTCTTACCAACCCTTGTGATAATGGAGTCTAGTTCATGGAAGGTGAGATTCTGCATCTCGTCCACCATCACAATACAGTTATCAAGAGTAGTACCACGTATAAACGATGTTGATACAAACTCAACGACACCTTGTGCTTCCAGATTCTCGTATGCCATCTTCTCATTAAAGAGTTCGGTAGCGATAGATTTATAGGGTGCGGTATAAGGTGCGAACTTTTCTTCTACTGAGCCGGGCAGGTAACCCATCTCTCTGGTAGGAACGACACTTCTTACTATAACAAGTTTATCCTGTTCGTAAGACTTGTCGAGTACGTCCTGTAGTGCGAGATACATTCCAACAAAGGACTTACCAGTACCCGCAGAACCACAAAGAACAAGGTGATCTCCTTCTTTGAATGACTGGTATGCGATTCGTTGGTTTTCGGTGATAGGTTGGTACGTCAAGAGGTTGTCTATCTTTAGACGTTTCATGGTCATAATCTAGTTCTCGATGGTAGAAGATTTATCAGAACCCTTCTTGATGTTGCCAAGAAGTTGTTTAAATTCCGAGGAAGTCTTGTTTACGATGTTACCCGTATGGGATATCAGTGCGGGTGCACCAATCTGTTGAGTCCAGTCTTCGCCTAGGTCGGTTAATTTTTCCTGTAGAGAGTTCCAAGAACACATGATAGTTTGGGTATTTTCTGTCTTTCTGTTTTTTATAATATATAGGGGCATTACTTTTTTATTTCCTTAAATTGACGAATGGGGTGCCGAAGCACCCCACACGAGATACTGTATCACCTACCTTTTTATGCTAGAACATGAGTTGATTTTTCGTACTCAGCAATAGTTTGATTGAGGTACAATTTCTTTGCAGATAACTTATGCGCTAAGTTGTCTCGACCTTTCCTTTTGAGACGGTGAATGTATTGGTCAAGTTCTCTGCTATCGTTCTTCAATCGCTCTATTTGGTTTCTTGGCATTAAACGCGCTCCTGCTGTTAGTTGAAAGAAACATAACGAAAATCAATTAGGGTAGTAAGTTAGGGAATGCCTCTTCTACTATCTTAACTGTCAATCCTTTTACTGGTGGTTTTTTGGCCACCATGTCTAGAACAATCAATGCATCTTCGGCATGAATAGATTCTAGCATCTGAATGAATTTTTTCTCGATGTGCATTTGCCCCATACCTTCTGAAGTAGCACCCACAACGAATGTACTGAATTGACGATGCAACATCTTTAATGATGAGGGTACGCTTTCAGGTCTGTTCGGGGTGTACGGTGGTTTACCAACTGGTAACACAAATTTCAGACGGTCATCGAATGCGCCTCGAATGACATCTTTTACTGCGGGTACTAGATTACCCTGCTCACGGATAAAGAGTACCTTATCCTTTTTAGTTTTAAGTTTAGTGAAGTCCTCGAAAATTTCGAACACTTCTTTATTTGTAACGTGAATCATATATTCCTCTTAATATTATATATACGTTGAATGTTTTTCACTGAGACTTTAAATACGCTTTTAATTCATCATGCATCTGTTGATACTCATCAACTAACGTGGTATAGGTTGCAATCCTTACTAGGTTCTTTTCCACGATAGCAATAGCAAGTTCATCTTCCGCAGCGACCACTAACTCCATCGCCTTAGCGCATCGTTCTTCAGTTGTTGGTGTGGTTTCCATTTCTTACCCTTTTATATATGTCATGCGTAAAGTTTGATATCTGTGTAGTGACTTCTGTGGAAGTAGTCAGTCATTGAATCGTCATCGTTGAAGAAGTCTTTTCCTTCCATTGCAGACTTTAACTCAGTCAAGAACGCAACACCTTTCTCACAGTAGTTCTCACAATGCCAGTAAGTGTTAACATTATGTCCCCACTTCGCAGACTCTTCAAGGATTCTTTCAACAGAGAAGTTGTTGTAACCGTTCAACTCTCTCTTTAGTACTTTATTTGGAGTCATCTGAACGTCACAGTAACCTTTCATCAGGTCTTCTGCACCCTTCACTTTAGCAACAAGAGTGCTATGATGACGGATTGCTAAGGATACTTTGTATCCGTATTTCTTACAGACTTTCTTGATTTCGACTGCAAGGACTTTTTTCTCTTCTTGTGATACATAGGCCATGATATATTCTCTCTCTTCAACTCGATTAACTAAGTACTTATTATAACAACAACAGCAACGTTTGTCAAGGTTTTTTTAGTAAAGATTAACATTAAATTCGTCAGTCAGAATCATAGAGACTCTTTCTCTATCAAGACTATCACCTCCACCCCAAGTGACTAAATCAGTCAATGTAGTAATGTAAGTCATAATTGCAGCTTGAATCTGGTCAATAGTTGCATGATCATGCTTGGCGTAGATACCGCCTTGACCGTAGAAGGTGTTGACGTAGTTGGTGAATACTTCTAACTCTTGACCGAATTCTTTTGCGTTTTGGATCGCGTTAACGTGGTTCATAATATATTCTCTCTCAAATTGATTAACTAAGTACTTATTATAACAACAAGGGCAACGTTTGTCAAGCGTTATTTCAATAAATAGACACCGATAGGACTGTTATAGATCATGCTCATATTACGTAGGTCACGAAGCAACATGGTAAAACCACCTTCGCACCACATACGATCACCTTCGATCTTGGTAACAGCACGTTCTTCGGTTGGATGCATCGCACCCCAGTTACAATAAACAACATCACCAACTTCAATCATATTTCTCTCTCAACTCGATTAACTAAGTACTTATTATAACAACAACAGCACCCTTTGTCAAGCGTTATTTTCAATTAATTGAAGAAAGTTTCCAAATAATCTGCGAATTCCTTGTTTGCTTGCTCGTCAGGGTGACCATATTTTTTAAGTCTGCGAGAGTTGTTAAAGTCTATTAAGGTCTTACTAGACCCCACCAACCCAACCTGACACTCTGGCCGAAGTTTGTCTAGTGTTTCGAGTACCCATTTCCTCCAATCAATTACCTGATTGGAGGTACGATCCGCTTCCCTGTCTATTCTATTTAAGAACTTATTTAATTCTGTCCTGATATTTAGGTGGAATACTCCCTGTACCAACTTAATACCCATACTGTCACACAGGGTTTGCATTCCCAACATCAGTGATAATTGGTGGGTCATCCCTGTACAAAACGTGGATAGAAATATGTCAACAGTTCTTCGTTCGAGTTCAAAGTTTATTAAATTGTTATATAACATATGATTGGAGTGTTTCACAGCAACATTTTCTGACATAGAGAGTAACAGATCCTCTATTCGATTTTCGTGCCACTGTGTCATAGACATAGTACGAGGTGTTTCTAATTCTGAAGTTTCAACTGAATCCTTCACTTCAAGTAACGTTTCTTTTCGGATGGGGTCTGACCACAATATCATCATGTGTGACGGTGTGTCTTTACTACTAGTCAAGTAGTCTACAGTCTCTCGAAATATCTTTTGATTGCAATTACCACACGCAGCAATGTTATCATAATCAATGTCTAGTTTCTCCGCAAGTTGGTGACCAAATGTATGAGGCCAATGTGTTGGTGGTGTATTTTCATAACCTTCCAGTTCATCTCCCCAGACAAAACTACACCCGTTTAGTAATAACATTTAAGTGCCCTCTTAGTTGTTCGTAATTAATTTTGGTGTCTTGAAAGAACGGTGATATGTCAAATCCATCTGGTAGGTTGACATCAACATCACGAGAACTCATTAGAATATACTGTCCGTCAAATATCTCTATATCATCGTCAATGTACCTTGGTGCGTCCCAGAAGGGGTGTTCTACCTTCATACGTCCATTCTCAAGGGTTGTCTTGTAAAAGTCATCACATAGTACTCCTAGTGAATTGGGAATGACGATTGAGTCCTTGTCCACACGGTTTATAAACAATGGTATAGCAGTATCAATACTACCGAAATGTGACTGGAAACAAACATTGTATTCTCTCGCAAGGTCAACAAACTCCTCGTCCAGTACGAATCCACACATATTGATATTGACTGTATTACGGAATGCACCCCCAAATGTCTCTAAGAAATCATAGAGTTCTTCCTTGTTGGGTATCATAATATTGGATGGAGGTTCTCTCAGTAAGTCTTTGAGACCTACCATCCGGTCAGCATCTTCATCAGCACTCAGGTCGTGTCCAATCGCAAATGAACTGTGTGAGTACGCATTCATCAGTGCGGGAAACAGGTGAGTCAATATTGCGGATGCATGGTGTAGGTTTCTGGAATGTACCACCTTGGCATCATGTCCAAACCAAAACACGTTAATATTACGTTTGGATATGTCATAGACTTCTTGGTGTGAGAAGGTGATAGGTTTACTCGGGCCGGTGGTTCCAGATGTAGAACTTACCAAGAATGGGTCTGTTGGTAACACTTCCACATTTGGAAAGTCTAGGTAATCTGGTTCTGCTGTTGCGTCAATACCAAGACCACCATAACGTCCCAACATCTCATCGTGAAGACCGTTGTATATATTCTCGGTATCTTCTTGAGTACTGTATAGGTAGTAGTCGGATGGCCCGTGTAAAGCAAGTTTGGTAAACGGGAGAGACTCTCTGGTCGCAGGACTATCTAAGATAAAGATTCTCAGTCCTAATTCACCACACGCAAAGATCGATGCGATATGTGTAAGGTCTACCTCCATAATAGCAATGGTGACTAGGTCACCCTTGTTCGCACCAACATTACTCAACAGAGTCTTTACCGAATCTATCTTCTCATGTAGTTCAGACAATCCTCTGCCTTTATCAAAGACAATGCCACGTCCATGTAGACCTATCATATCACGGTTAATCATTTACTTTATCTTCGTAGAAATCTTTCATCCCCATTGGTTTCTCGGTGAACACACAGGCATAGATTCCCCTCGGTGCATTACTTTCATTCGGGTGTGATCTGTGTATTGTGTTGCCTTCAATAGCAAGAACATCTCCACATTTCAATTGTTCAGTAAGGTCTATCCACTCCCCATCCACCAGTATCTCAAAACCTCCACTCTCATGGGTGAAGTCGTTCAAGACCACACCTAGGTTTACGGTCTGGAATTCTCCGTTACGATTAGTGCCATAGTAGTTATCATAATGAGGTGCGAACGACAAGTTGTCATGGGGGATTTTCATTACTATCTGATCATTGAAGTAGTACATATCGTTGTCAAAAAACTGTCGTGCTATGGTAGGCATAAACTCACGATAGAACTCTAAGAGGTTCTCCGAGAACCTTCCCGCACACGATATACCCTGCCAAGTAGAATACCGATCCCAGTTCCGTCTTAGTCTCAACCCCTCGTCATAAATCATATCAGTAAGTTCAGTCGGTACTACTCCCTTCAGAATCTGATAACCGTTCTCTAACATCTTTTTAGTAACACCATCGTGTTAGGAACTATATCGTCACCACCTATATTTTGGGCATCATAGTCATACTTCTCTACAATTTTGTGTGTTGTTATGTTGTCCACTATCTCAATAATATGAGAGAACCATTTGTCATAATAGTCATCTATAAGAATGTACGGAACTCCCATATCACACGCAAAGTTTATATCACTGATCAAAGCTTCGGGTTGATGATCACCGTCAATGAAGACCATGTCAAACCCACTATAATCAGTGGCAACCAAAGACTTACTATCTCGCAATTCACTGGTGAAGTCGGAATACTCTTCCTCGGTCTCTTTCATCTTTACACGAGTTGATCCATAGTATCCGATATCTACCGAGTGTACCTTTGCTCCACCTTCAAGGAATAGTCGTGCCGAGTGACCTTGGTTAAACCCAATCTCAAATACGGATTTTGCTTGAGTGGTATTTAATATAGACGTGAACACGGACTTGGTAAGTTTGGTATGACTTACGTGTCCTTCTCCAACGGAACCTAAAGTTTTTCGTAATGCAATACCTCTCCGGCCGGATGTTGGTCTAGGTAATACGAGTGCTGTCGGCCTTGAGTTTACATCCGTACAGTCGTTTCCTTGAGCACTAATGTATGTCAAACCCTTTGCGTGAAACTCTTCCGACACACCCCAGACAAGGTCAACTCCGTTTCTCTTCATCATCAGAGTGCACGTTCGTCTCAGTCTATCCGTAATCGCATTAACATTTTCATCCAAATCGGTGTACGAATCCGGCACTGGTATTTCGAAAATTCTACGAGCAGACATTAGTGCGGGAAGGATACACAACTCAAAAGAGTTTTGATGGTGTTGACTCTTAGTAATCACAACCTTCTTTCCCGCATAACCAAAGATGTCGATACAGTCACGTGCCTTATCAACCATCTCTTTCTGTGTTATTGGATATACTAAACTATTAAAGGTCTGCAAACCAAATAGATCATTCTCGGTCACGTCCCACGGTGGTTCAATATCATGGTCGGGCATATCCACAAACTCGGAGTAGTTTATCGTTATAACTTCTCTACCAAACGAACCCGCTGCATAGTGGTATTTGTTTCCAATACCCCCCATGATATCACCCTTAGTCATTCCTTGTGCAATGGGGGTGAGCATATCTGACAATCGAAACTCTTTATCCCTGATGTTCTCCCACGTGTTTTCTGGGTCTGGGAGAATATTTTCCTTGTTCATGTAATGATCAGTACTGGCCCATAAGTTGTCATACAATAAAGGTGTATTACAACCTAACTCAGCAACAGCAAAGAATGCAGCAACAGAATCGGGGTTTGCTGAGAGACAGTCGATTCTAACAATATCATTCTTCTGTACGCCTCGTTGGAGTAATGCGTGTTTTACTCTATTGATTCTAACACACAGGTCATCATAGGTCAGGGGAACCCCTTCTCCAAATCCGATATAACCAATATCTTTATTTATTAATTTTCGGTCTAATGTGTTTTGCATGAATTTTACACCCTATAAATTCGTTAAAGTATTCGTCACTCAATAGAACATCGTATTGGAACTGTAGTTTTGCTTCGTAATATGAACAGTCACCTTTGGTGTGACATAGTCTGAGAACCTCTCTCCTGAAGTCCTGGCCACCTTCAACAAGGGTTTTTACACTTTCCGAGGAACCATAGTACTTACGCCAGTCCGATTGGACTCGTGTTCGTTTACGTCTCTTTCTTGTTTTTGTAACAGGGAGTATCTTGGGTTTCCAGAAGAATTTCTTACCGATATACTTTTTACCAGTACTTAACTCAGTCAAGCAGTACACGAATCCTTGGAATTGCTCCAAGAACTCGTCTTCTGGTTCAAACTCTTTATCTTCATATATCCACATGAAGTTATATATAACTAGGTTATATTGGTGTACCACACATAGGACAGTACTGAGGTTCCTCCTCACTGTTCACCACAAGTACTTCGGTCTGTGATTCACATACACCACAGTCCAATTCGTATGTTTCAGGTTCAAAGTCGATCATACGTAACTGGCAACATCACGTACAGGAGGTTCTTCGTCCCAACCCCAGTCACCTTCCATACCATTTACAGAATACTCGGTGACTCTCTTCTCAAAGAAGTTGTCGTGTGACGCACCATTCAGTACCCAGTCCAACCACGGTAGTGGATTGTCCTTCACACCGAACTTAGGTTTCATGCCAAGTTGTAGTAGTCTACGATCAGCAATGTGACGAATGTATTGTTTAACGTCATTCTCTGATAGTCCTTCAATCTCACCAGACTGGTATGCAAGGTGAATGAATCGTTCTTCTAACTTGACAGCATTCTTTGCCATCTCGTAAATCTTAGACTTCAACTCATCGTTAACGATACGTGGATGTTCTTCGCAGAACTCACGGTACAGCTTTGCGTTACCCTGTACGTGCATTGTCTCGTCACGTATAGACCACTCAACAATAGTACCCATACCTTTCATCTTACCGAAACGTTGGAAGTTCAGTAACATAACAAATGATGCGAACAGAGACATACCTTCGTTGAATACAGACTGTGCGAGTACTAGTGCTAGTCCTGTATGAGAGTGAATGTCACCCTCTTTCATAAAGTCAATCTTGTCTGCCATCTCTTTGTATTCCATAAAGGCAGAATGTTCTTCGTCTGGTAGACCAAGGGTATCATTCAGTAGAGCATACGCACGTTGGTGTACACCTTCACGGTTTGCGAACGAGGATAACATATTGCGTATCTCGTTGTTCTTAAACTTGGGTATCATCAACTCATGGTAGTTCTCACCAACCTGTACGTCCGACTGTGTGAACAATCGTAGTACCTGAGTAATGAATTCCTTTTCCTGTGTAGAAAGTTTAAGTTTCCAATCTTGGATGTCTTCAGATAAATCTGCCTCATCCTCTGTCCAGTGAATCTCTTCATGTTTCTTGGTCAGTTCTACGGCCCACGGAAACTTGAATGGTTTGTATGTTTTGCTAAATTCTAGTAGTGCCATCTGTCTTATCCCTCACAAGCGCGACATTCATCGTCTTCGCTTGTCTCTATTGGTTTATTTAAATATTCCATTAAGTCTTCATATCCACCTACATACTCACCTTCAATATAGATTTGGGGGACTGTCTTAACATCTCGTCCTGTTACTTCTTTTGCAGTCTTACCGATTTCTTTGAGGTCTATCTTATCATAAGGTATTCCTCTCAACTTCAGTTCTTCCATTGCCATTGAACAGAAAGGACAGTCTGCTTTACTATAGACTATACTACGCATATCACCCGCAAGTGCCACACGTTCTACCTTCTCAGATACATTCTCTGCTCTTTGTTTTGCTTCTGTGCGTAGGTAATACAGACCTTTAAGTCCTTCTTTCCATGCTTTTATGTGTACCTTGTTTACATATGACTTGTCCGCACCAGACGGGAAGAACAAGTTAACTGATTGACCCTGACAGATAAACGGTTGTCTCTCTGCCGCATGGGTAACAACCCAGTTCATGTCCAACTCTGCGGCAGTCCTAAAGATTGCCTTCTCACCTTCTGTGAAGAATGGTAGATGTTGTACCGAACCTTTGTTAGTGATAATTGATGTCCAGTTGGACTCGTTGTTCTGACCCTTATCAGTAAGTAATTGGTCAAGGTATTTATTCTTTACAAGGAATGAACCCGCACGTGTTCTGTGGGTGTATGCATTCGCCTTCAGTGGTTCGATGGACGGGGAGGTTGACAGGATAACACCACTCGATGCATTTGGAGCGATTGCAAGAAGGTGAGAATTACGTCTACCACTCCCTTCACCGTCTGGATACTCTCCACGTTCGGTGGCGAGTAACTCGGTTTCTCGGATAGCTTCGTCTTGAATATGACGGAACACGACTTTGTTGATTTCTCGTGCTGCTTCAGATTCCCATGCCACTCCATGTTTCTGTAATAGGGAGTGGAATCCCATTGCACCAAGTCCGATACTACGTTCACGGGAGGCACTAAACCTTGCACGTGAAATTGTGTCGGGTGCATTGTCAATGAAGTACTGCAAGACGTTATCCAACATACGGATAATGTCACGAACAATACTGGTATCTTTCCAGTCATCGTAGTATTCCAGATTTAGAGAAGACAGACAACAAACGGCAGTGCGTTGTGCATCTGTGGGTAAATGTATCTCATTGCATAGATTAGAGCCATGTATTTTCAATCCTTTATCTTTCAGTGGTTGGGGTAACGATGCGTTTGCGGTGTCAATGAAGTTCATGTACGGTTCACCAGTACGGAATCGTGTCTCTAGGATACGTTCCCATAACTTACGTGCATTGACAGATTCTTTGACAGAACCGTCCTTGGGGTCACGTAGGTCGAACGTGTTACCACTAGTAACCGCTTCCATGAACTCATCAGTAATATTGATAGCATTGTGTAGGTTCAATGCTTTACGTTGTACGTCACCCGTAGGTACACGCATATTTAAGAATTCGATGATGTCTGGATGACTCACATCCATGTATGCCGCATAGGAACCCTTGCGAGTCTTACCTTGACGGTACGCAATCATATCTGCGTCAACAGTATGAAGGAACGGCATTGGGCCAGGCGCAATATCAGATACAGTTCTTACATCAGACCAATGACCACCTACACCACCACCCATGACGGATAACCATCTTAACTCGGATGAGTGTCCAATCAGACCTTCTAGTGTGTCGGGTACATAGGTAAGGAAACAACTGATAGGCATACCTTTGCCTTTCTTATCACCACTAGGTGCATTAGATAGTACAGGTGATGCGAACATGAACCATTTATTAGAGACGTAATTGTATAGACGTTGAGCTAACTCATCGTCCATTTCATCTCGGTACTTACTCCATGCTTGTGATGCTCTTGCGAACCCCTCTTGAGGACTCTTTTCATTATCATTTAAATAAAAATCTTTTAACATCCCAACTGCGTATTCTTCTAGTAGGGAGTCTTTCTTCTTGTCAATTTTGAGGGGCATTTTCACTTTCCATAAGTATAGTTATTCTGGGGGGTAGTATTATATATACCCCTTAGATTTTTCAATTGGTGTATTATACCCCAATTAAGGGGTATAGTCAAGCTTATTTGAAATTTATTTTCGTGATTTGTCTATGGCGCGAGAACCGAACCAGAACGATATGATAGCGGCAAAGATTGCCTTGGTGTCACCATCCCACAATAGTCCCAGAGAATCTGCAAGTGGCATGCCACTATCCAGTGCTTCCCTTAGAAGTGCAATCTCGATTGTAACGAACAGACCGAAGAATGCGTATGTAATTACTGGACGTACAGATTTCTGTAGACCTGCAATGATACCTGTACCTTGGTTGATTGAAATGTCGTGTTGAATCAGACGGTCATGCTCTTTATCCGCACCCTGCTGTTCATACATCTTGACTTCATGGTCAAAACCCTTTGCACGGAGTTCTGCCATTTTCTCCATCTTCTGGAGTTCGAACTTGTTGTCCGACTTCTTTTGAAAGTGTCCGGTGATTGCGGGTACAACAGAACCACCAAATCCTAACAGACTACCTAATAATCCACTTAACATAATTTACTTCCTATGCGTTACACCCTTGTGTTCTTTACGATTAGCCATGAACCGTTTTACAACATCGGGTTTCTTCTTCTTCTTCTTTAGATGAACAGGAGGTTCGCCTGTAAGACCGGCCACTGAACCAACACTGGTCATCTCCTCATAAAACTTATTGAAATTTCTCATCGAACTATTTCTCCGGTTGTGAAATACACCCACTGGTTAGAGTTCAGGTGTATTCCTTTATAGATGTCAATACCTAATACTTCCATAATAGGTTCTTGATGACCCAGACATATTCGTACCTTGTCATCTTTCTTAACAACATCTTCGCATTGTATCGTATTCCCAGCGGAGTTTGCGGTGACAGTATCGTATTTCATGCGATAGATGCCGTGGGATAGTTCTTTGTTCTCAATCATAAACCACTGAGAGTCTTCTGCAAGACAATCCAAAATATCGATACCAGTGGCATTGTGTATCCTGTCTAGATTCTTATCAGACAGTTCACCGTGTTCTTTAATGAGTGCGAGTGCGGCACCATAACGTGCAATCACAGACGAACCGCCTGGCGCTTTCGCCATGATCTTCTTGAGGTTGAATACAAGTCGGTGGAAAGGTGTATAGTGTGAACGATACGCATCACGGTCATCAGTACTATTCGTATTGAATTCCTTCTTACGTTTACCGTTTATATCAATAATACCTTTCTTGAATGCGTCAGTGTTCTCAATCGGAGTGACTAACAGTTTCAAGAACCGAATCGTGTATACTAAGTCTGCTGCTGTTTTTAATATTCCCATAATACTATTTATACCTTAAATTCAAATGTTTTTAATTTATTTGTCTGTTATCGCTCGGAGTGATTCGACAACAACCTTATCCATTTCTATATTGGTATATTCGGTGTTGTTGATTGCCTTGAGGAATATAAGGAATGGTTTGAGTGTACCCCAGTGTTCGAGTTCTACCTTTAATTCAAGGATGTCTAATCCCGCTTGGTATCCAAACACGTTGAATATTACTATTAGATGGTTGAGTATGAGACGTTCAGATAATACACCCGTGTCTCTATAACGATTGAGTAACCGTTTTACGTACTTGAATTTCTTGAGGTCTTCGAAGAACTCTTCGCTATCAATACACAGGGGATTGACATAGTGTTGTGCAGCGTATAGAGTAAGGTTGTCTTTAGTGAGTTGCAACATTATGTAATTCCAAGTAAAAGGGGTATTTTAGTATACCCCTCTACTTAGGGTTTGTTTAAAGTAAGTCTTTTACTTCGTCAATAAGGTCTGACTTAGACTTTCTGCGGTCAAGTTCGATACCGTGGGTACGTCCTAGTGCTTCAAGTTCAATCTTAGTCATCTCGTCAAGAGACTTACCACCAACAGGTGCTTCAGTTAACATAGTTGGAGTTTTGTAATGACCCTGAGATTTTGTAAAGTCATTGACCGGAACTTCTACCAGTACTTCTGGTGCTTTCTGTGGTGCGGTTACACCGTGAAACTCTGCAATCTGTTCTGGGGTGAATCGTCCAGACGCATACACTTCACCAGTCTGTGGGTCTTCCCAACCGTTTGATGTTGGTACTGCGTTTTCGCACCATGCGGGAGCTTGAATAGTCATATTGTGTTCCTATAATTTAGTAAGTGAATCCAACTGCAACACCCTTGACACCAACATTGGCAGCGAAGATTTTATCAGTCGGTAATTTTCTTAGTTCAACAACACCCTTTGCTGTAAGGGTAAGTGTTCCGATATCAGTACCACCAGTTTGTTCCAGTGTTACTAGATGGTCAGAGGTGGTTGAGTTGTACAGTCGTACAATTGATGCACCACTAAAGTTTGATGCTGTACCTGTGGAATCTCCACAGGCAGCTTCTGTTCCAAGTAACTGTATCATGATTACGCTCTCTTAGCCATACGTTGTAGGAATGAACGTGCTTCTCTAGTACGTGCATCATGCGGGTTCTTTGATTTAGGTTCTTCCATTGCGGCAATCTCACTCATGGTCTTACCATCAATGATGTTTTGTGCTTGTGCAATAACGTTATCTGCGTCTTCTGCAACAGTTGACTTGACAATCTTGTTGTCACCGAGAGTGTTGTCTACATTACGCTTACCAGATGATGCTTTAGTTGCATCTTCGGCAGACTTAGATTTTACTTTTGCATCTTCTATATCATTGTTTACTTCTTCAGAACCTTTACCAGACTTCTTGGCAAACTCTTTTGCCTTGGGAGAGTCTTTAGAATCCATCTCTTCAGGTTTGGTTGCATTAGACTTACGTGCGGCAGATTCCCACATATTGTGGAGTTCTGTAACCGCATCGGTCAGGTCAAGGTCTTCACCAATCTTAGAGATTTCAGCAGTCTTGGCATTAGATGCGACTTTCTTCTTGTCATCTTTCTTACCAGCAACTTTAGGGTCTTTCACTTCGTCTTCAGACTCATCTTCGGAATCCTTCTCTTCACCATCGTCTTTCTTGGCAAATGGATTAGGTTTCTTCTTCTTATCATCTTCTTCTTCGTCTTGTGCTTCATAAAGGTCATCGGCATTTTGTTTACCGTACTTCTTAATGAAGTCTTTCTTAGACATCTTTTCGGAATCGTCAATCATCTTGCTTTTAACTTTACCTTCTTCAAGGTCAACGTCTTCCTTCTTGAAAGGATTAACACCCTTCTTAGGTTTAGCATTCTTGGCAGGTTTATCACCACCGTCAATTGCATCATCCGTTGCCGCACGTTTCTTGTGCAGGAACTCATCAGACGAATCAACATCACCATCGTTATCGATGTCTTTGTCTTTACGGTCTTTAAATTCTTTATCGTTTGCCTTATCGTCTACAGGGTCGAGTTTCTTCTTCTCAGAAAGAGTCCAACCTTTTGCAAGGTATTCTTTCTCTTTAGACTTATCGATTACGATGGTCTTACCACCTTTAGTAATCATAGAGTCTTTCTTTGGGTCTTTCATTTGACGTGCTTCATCTATTGCTACTTGAGGAGTCATAACGGAAGATATTGCTTCCATCAATCCTTTCATGTCTTTAGTTCTCATCATTGTTCTCCGTTACATCCACATTAATTTGATTGCGCCACCGATTACAGCGACAGTGATTAAATAAACTACTTTATTGATGATCGCAACAGTATGTGCGTTCTCATCAACCTTCTTTTCTATATCATCTAATTTCTGAGAGAACTTATTCATCCTATCATAGTTATTTTCATTGTTTCTTTCCAAGGAACTCATCTTCTCCTCAACACGGGCCAACGTAACTAATGCCTCGGCAAGTCTATCCAGTTTTTGTTCTAGACGGTCAAATCTAGCAACAGAGTCCATCTCTATTCTTGCTAACCTTGAAGACTGTGTTTCCGATGCCATGTTCGTGAACCCTGTGTTTAATTTGGTATAGTTCTATTTATAAGATTAATATTTTTAGTCCTATAAGAACTTATTTTATTTAACCAATTGATTGGATATGTTATCCCAAGGTAATCAGTTAACTTGTCTAATTCTTTTACCGTACTATCATCGTCTTTAAACAACAGTTCATACGGGTCTACTACGTGGACACTCTGTCCTTCTGGTATCATCTCCATGAACATATTATAATAGTATGCTTGAGATTCCCAAGGTCTATCCCAGAACTGTTCAACATCTAGGATACCATCATCTATCATATCTTGACCGGACTGGTGATCCGAGGTCTTAATTAGTTTCTTCTTAGCAAGACTCTGGGTGTAATCAAGACTTTCTCTTGTTACAGATAAGAACAATATAGTCTTGTTCTCATTACAATCTTTCCAGAGATAATCAATCCAGAAGTCTTGATTGATAGGAAAACCATATCCGTGGTCTAACCTTACATTCCATAGACTGCCATTCCATATCGGTCTCTGTACATCTCTAGGGTGTACTCTGGTCACCTCTGGTTCGTGTGACTGGTAATCTTCCCTCTCTAGAAACCATCTTTCGGTTTCAGTGTTATACCGCAATCCTTTGGTAGCAATACTATGATGTTCTGTTAACAATCCACCAAAGAATTCGCCACCAGCGCCACCACGATATAATACATTAAGCAGCTTCATATATTCTAATTATTAAATCACCGTCACCCTTTAGGATACGGTGATACTCCATCTTATCTATACTATAACTATGACCTTCCAACATATCTACGGGTTCTTCGTTGTCGCGTTGCAACATCCATCCATAACCCTCTATAACGTGGAAACTCCTATCCCTCTCATCCATATGCCAAACCAATTGTGATTCGGATACATCCTCTCGGAATACCCTTATCTTACCATTACTTACTGATAATTCGGTATATGCTCTAGTTACATAATTTACCAAAAGAAGTTTCCTCCTCCAGATAGTCCGAGTTGTTTGGCGTAACGTGGTAGGTTACACGCCCAGTATCCTGCTTTAGTCTTGTCCTTCTTGTTTGCACAATCGTGTCGTGCAGCGAAAGACTTACGTGCAGCTGGGTCATTCAACTTAACTTTGAGTCCAGTGGTGTCACCCCAAGAGACTTTCTTTACCTTGTCTCCGTCCTTGACATAAACATAGTACTTCTTTGCGCCACCCACTTTAGGTTTGTTCAACGGTGGGTTCTTCTCTTCCTCTTCGAAGATACAATCCAGCGCAACATTCTCACCTTTAAAGGTTGCGAACTCACCAAGATTACCCTCAATGATATCAATCTCACTGGGGTCTACTGTCAGTTCTCCAGCATGATATGCTTCACGAACATCACGGAAGTACTCGAAGTATTTCTCAGAACCAACCCTGTATTGATTATTCTCAATCAGAGATGATTCTTTTACACAACTGCAATGTTCGTCAAAGGATTGCATGGTTCAGTGTTTACCCAATCGTTTAAGAAGACCTTGAAGAGACTTCAAATCTTTTGAAATTATTTTCTGAAACTTTTCTTTGTCCTGTGGTTTCTTCAACATACCGAACAGTCGAGTCATCTTCTGTGCATCGTCTTGAGAAATCTTACCCTTCTTACCGTTTTCAAACTCAATATCCCCACCTTTGGGTAGGTCGGATGCTTTGCGTACTTGCATTAGAACATTCTTAGATGCCGCCTTGCGGTCATCATCGGTTGCGTCATTATCATCATCCGCACTGTCCTTACCACGTTTACCCATTGCTCTCATTGCGTCTGCTCTTGCAGATGCTTCATCAAGAGATTCCTTAGTAATCTTAAATGAATCAGCAGAAGCAGATTTAAGAGCAGGGTCTTTCCACAACTTCATAGCTTTATTAATTGCTTCAAAAGCAGAACGAGCATTAACAACTTGCTTATCACCTTTCTTAAGCTTATTAACTGGTTTTTGAACAGTAACTGTCCAAGTAGACATAGTTGCTTCACTAATATCTTTAAACGTTTTAATTGCTTCGGTAACAGTACCTTCAGCCATTTCTACACTTTCCGTTCCGTCACCAACTTTATCAACCAGTTTTTGAATCTTGCCACCGTCACCACCTTTAAATTCTATTTGCAACATGGCATCGCCTCGACTGGGTTTGTCAACCTTTATGTTCTTACCGCCACCCCTTTTGATTGCATCAACATAAGGTTTTTCGTCACCTCTGTCGTATTCGCCATCTTCGTATTCTTTCATGAAAAGATTAGCAGCTTCGTTAACCTGTTCAACTTTTCCAGCCTTGTGACCAAGGAGTTTATGAACAAGTCCAACAAGCTTGTTAATATCAGATGCTTCCATCTTCTTTTGCATTGCGGGGTTAACTTTATCGTATGCTTGGGTGACAACACTGGCGGTAAACATATCAATCATGACACCACCAACTTTACCCGCACTCTTATTCTTTACGATTTTTTGAAGGTCGGGGATGAGGTTCTTACCCTCTTGTAATTCGTTTGATTCTTTCATATCTTTCATGAAATCCTTTATTGCTTTGACATCGATACCAATCTTTTTAGAAATCCACTCTGCGGACTTCCCTGCTTTTACGTAACCATGAAACTCTTTCATCTTACCTTCGTCAAGGTCTACAGACTCATTGGCATACTTTTTCTTCAGTTTGTCGTGTTCAGACTTTCTATCCTTAGCTCTTTTATCCAAGTCCACTCCACCCTTCTTGAGTCGAGAAGTCAGTCTATCAGCGGCAGAAGGTTTCTTACCTTCTTCAACAGACTCTTTCATTGAACCAAAGCCGGGATCGAACCCAGTAATATCACGGAGGTTGGCAGTCGCGGCAAGACGTAAGTAACGCAACTTAACACTTTTGGTCTCAAACTCTGCGTGTTCAATCTCACCTTCACTTGACTTCTGAGATAGGTTATATAGAAGACCTTTCTTAACATCAATCTTAACTAACGGAAAGATGTCACCTGCCATACTATTGCGAGTAGCATAACGGAATACTGTTTGACCAGTCTTGACTTTTGCTTCCTTACCGACATACTTCTTGTCTCCCGCATCCAGACCGAACAGTACGATACCGTCTATCCTACCGTGGCCACATACACCGATCACTTTGTAACCTTTCTTTTCTCCGTAGGCAACTACCTTTTCCTCACCCCAGTTACTAGGTGACTTATCCAAGAATTGTTGATACGTTTCTAACAACTGCTTAATAGTTTTCATGTTATGCTAAATCCTTATCGTGGTTCAGACCACCCTTTTTCTTCTTTACTATGAAGGCATTTACACGGGCATATCCCCACTGTTGGGGAGTAGTGCCTGGCCGGTGACCAGTCTTCCATGCGGCAACACCACGATTGTATACTTTTCTTAATGTATCTACGGAGATACCCGACTTCTTAGACTTATCCGCAAGAGCACCCTCAATGAGTTCACCCGCCCGTCTGGTTAATGCCATCTTAATCATGGTTTTGTACTCGCGTTCTTTGCTTTTGCACGAGCAAGTCTAGCACGATCTAGTAGTCCATCATGCTTCTTCTTGTCGGCATCTTTTTCAGACTTGATTCTTTCCTGCGCTGCCTTGACTGCATCTTCAGACATCGGAGTATCTTTCTTATACTTCTTGATGAGTTTGTCTGTACCTTCTTCACCAGCACCACAATCTTCTCCTAACATCTTATGGAGAGTTCGGTCACTCATACCCTGATATGACTTAGCGACTTGTGCAGCGTAGTACTCAGTACCATGTCTCAGTTTACCACCACCCTCTTTCTTTTTGCGTATCAACAAAGTCTGGAGTGTTTTTAATGCGTCCTGATATGACTTCTTACCAATAGTTACTGATTTCAGTTTGTCGAGCATCTTACCCTCGTAAGTGAGAACTGGATCGGGTGACTTGAACCCCTTCTTACGCATTATTGTTTTGTTAACAACTTCGAACTCACCGTTCTTCCAGTTAACCACAACAGGTAGGTTTAGGTCAGACTGCATATCCTTGAGGATTGCTTCTGAGTTACCGTGCTTCTTAATCTTCTTACCCTTGTTATCTGCCATCTTCTTGAACAGACGTTCTATCTCTACAACAGTAATAGCAGGTTTGTTACGTTTGTCGTTCATACGGTCTTTGAAGTGACGAGTGAATTCGATATCAACATCAAACTTATTGAGTAATCGATCACCGAATTTTTCTAGGTCATCCAACTCTTTCTGAGAAACATCTTCTTTGACGCAGTCAGGAACAGTCTTGTTCCCTTTCTTCTTCATACCTACTTGTTTATACCCATCCCAACAGTCTTCATCATACATATCTTTGAATGCTTTGGTGTACTTGGATGGTTTAGTCTTGGCAGTCGCATCGCCTGGCGCAGGGCCATCTTTCTTTGCTTTGAAGTGTGCGTCACGTTTTACCTTGGTAGACTTCTTGAGTCCTGAATGATAACGTGCGGGTTGAGTTCCTTCACGGTCTTTGATGTCCTTGTCCTGTTTCTCAACAAGTTCAACAGCATCCAACCACTTGCGAACTTTCTTGTCACCGCATTCAACGATAACATAGTTCGCACCCAGTACAGATACCACACCGACTTCTTCGCTTTCTTTGATAACAACAATGTCACCAAGTTCAAACAACTTACCTTCAACATATGCTTCACGGATATCACCCGCAGAACCCATGTCAATATGACGTTTAAAAGATGTCTCTTCCTTGAGACCTAGTCCCTTCCGTACATCATTGAATAACTTCCGTGTATCTTTATCGGACATAGACGTTGGTACACCCTGAGTAAATGCGGTGTAATCATTCTCTTTTGCATTGGCACGTTGCTTAGACGCAGACATACCTTCAACACCTTCTGCATCTGGGTCTCTACGACCAGCAGATACAACAGATATCTTCTCAAAATTATAGAAACCGTGACGTGCTTTGGTTCCGTTATACTTGTTCAACAGGACTTCGAACTCACGTAGACGGTCTTCTCCGACTACCATAGTGATTCGTTTGTATCCTTGGTCATACAACTTAGTTGCGATATCGAACACACTTCGTACACCCTTATCAACCATGATGTTTCGACCATGTTTGGGTAACATCTTACGTAGGTGTTTTACCTTGTCAGAATATGACAGTGGGTCTTTAGGCCCTTGTGACTGGGATACGTAGACTTTATAGTCCGCACCCTTTGCCTTCTTTGCAATAACGTCTAATACTTTACCGTGACCGATAGTAGGTGGATTCATTCTACCAAACGTAAAATAAACCTCCCTTGCTTCTTCGGTTAGGTACGATTTAAAATCTTTAATCACTCTTGTTTCCGCCTCGTTTTCTAGCTAGTTCACCCTTACGTACCGCAGGAAGTAGTTTCTTTGCTAGTTTATCTATCTTAGGTTTAAACTTGGATAATCGTTTCTCGATAGACGCTCTACGTGCCATAGAGAGATCACCCTTTTCGACACCTTTAGTGATTTTCTTGAGGAAGACTTGACGTGCTTGTTTTTGTGCACGTTTCTTTAGAGTGGGCATATCAGCAACTTTACGTTCCGCACGTTTGCGACCCATTGCGATTTTTGCTTTGTTCTTCTTGAAGGTACGTGCCATCTTCAGACGTTGTTGCATATTCAATGCTTCGTCCGGTGATTCGAGTACCTTAATAAATTCTTTTAGTCCGATTAGTTTGGACATTGGTTTACCTCTTTGGTTTATCCCATTTATTTCTTAACTTTGTCCCAACCCTTTAGGATATCTGGACTAAAGTTATTATAAGAAAATTCTAGTCGATCAACTAACTTGACCGCGTCACCACCTAACTTGTCAATAGCAACAAACCCCTCTGCACCTGTACGAATCTTATAACCAGTTTTGGTCTGAACAAACGCATCGATTTTAGAGATACTATTAAGTTTATTTATAAGTTTCAGTTTTGCAAGTACAATACTTTTTTGTAAATCAAACATCGCAACTAGATTCTTTTGATTTTTGGTGGAGAAGAACTTCATAAAGTCATCCAACTTCTTCTGTTGGGTTGCCTTACCTTTCTCAGTACTTCTCTTATCTTTCTCTTTCTGAAACTTTGCATCCAACCACTTGATTAAACCCTGAACGTGCGCTTTAGTGTTAGTAATGACCGTTTGTTGCCGCACAAAAGTGTTGTTATACTGTTCAATTAGTGTTGCGAGGTCTTTATTACCTTCTAACTCACGGAGAGTAGAACCAGAAATCTGGTTAAATATCTTACCCGCTTTACTTAGGTGTTCCGTAACTTCCTTAGTTTCCTTCGCATCCATAGTCGCACCAGACACATCTCTTAACATTGCGTCCTGTGACCAGACATTCTTCGAATCCTTAAATTTGGATACGTCCACTCCATAGGATGCCTTGAGTGACTCGAAAGTATCACCTGTGTAGGTTGTGTGCCACACGACTCCAATCTTCGCCTTTCGTACATCGGCAGCTTGATCATAAGGTATCGCATATATGATGGTGTTGGGATGAAAGGTTGTATACTTGTCACCTTCAATAACCTCATTACTAGTATCTCCGGTTGAGAATAAGAAATCTCCCTGAATGATACCCTTGATACCAAGTTCAGGTACGTGTTTCAATGCGAGTTTCATCTTGACCGCAAGGTCACCCGAAAGTTCTGCATCAATCTCTTGAGCAGACTTAAAGAGTTGGGGATTCTTATTGAAGATGCCCTTCTTTGCAATAAAGAACTTTCCGTCACTAGGGTCTGTGCCACAGAAGATTGCGGGAGCACCGTCCCACTTGGTTGACAGTTTACTCTTAGTCTGACCAGACAACATATCACGGAGTTCACGTAGTGCATTGATTGCCTGTCGTGTACCGTTAACACCCCCATAGAGAACCTTATCCTCGATATGGGTCATGTGAGTATTCTTCTGCTCTGCGATAAAGTTCTTAAATTCCATTATTTGATACTCAACGAGTTATATTTTATTGCAAGGTTAAAGAACTGTCCCAGCTTCTTCTGTCCCGCACTACCAGACTTGTTCGTCCGTATTGTCATCTCCATTATAACAGATGTGTCACGAGATTTCAACTCTAAAAACCAGTTTTGTTTGGAAGACTTGGATGGGTATGCTTTGACGAACTTAACCATAGGTAAGAATACGCCTAGTTCATCATCAGCGGTGATCTCAGTAAAGTTATCTTTGACTGCTTTGATAACCTTGGTAGGAACATCAGGTGCATCTCTCAATATCTCGGAACGGATATAATCAAGTGTCGTATCTTTGTTCGCATTGAATAGGTCAATAACACTCTTACGACAAATCTCTAGATGTTGGTCATATAGATTTTCGTACCTTTTACTATCGTCTTTATTTAATTGAACCAACAGTTTAGATGTGGTTGATCTCTTGGACTTGTCATATTGACCAGAGGAAGGCATACCTTCGATATTTGAGAATACTTTTGAGTGTAGTTCTCTACGCAATGCAGACAGTTGACGCACCTGTTTGAACGCAGTGAATACTGGATTCACATAGGTATTGAGTTTAGGTTCTTTAGTACTCTTACCACCAGCCTTGAGTGATACCCCAAGCATCTCACCATCAATGAACTCAATAAAGATATCGCCAGGATGGTTCTTAGGAACACCTGTAGGTTTGGCACGATACCCCCAGTAGACTTGTTTAATCCTTTTAGACTTGTTCTCTTCCTGTAGATACTTGTAGACACCCATTGCGTTCAACATCTTCTCGGTGAACTTAGATGATTCAGATGCCTTCTGAATGGTAGCAACTGCGGCATCCAAGTCTTTAGGATTAACACATTTGAGTTTGGATGGGTCTTGTTCTAGTAGGTGGTAGTAGAAGTTATCAACACTGGTTGTCATTTTATAACCAGTCTCCCATGCGATAGCAGGGAACAACTCAGTGATAGATGCGTTTAGTGTAGTCTCACCAACACCACCAGACTTAGGTTTTATTAAGAGGATAACCGTAACATCAAAGTGGGAATCGATGAAGATCGGGTCAACACCCTGTCCCGCCTTTTCTCGCACTTCTGCCTTGATACCGGCTTGTTTTAGATTACGTAATATTTCGTCTCGGTCACTCAATCGGTCATCAGACCTAACGACAAAGACTGCGGTCTTGGAGTTCTCTGATTTCTTCTCTATAGAGAGTCCACCAAAAACTCCTTCGGGGAAGTCACCACTAGCGACTTCCTCAGATAAGAACTGTTGAAACGAAAACATTCGAGTATTCCCATAAGTAAAATGTTATTATACCACTATTTATAACAAAATGGAAGCAGAGTTTTCCTCATTATACTGTTTAATTGTATTTCTTAACGTATTAATCCAGTTATCACGATGTTCGATGAAGACTTGAGGTTCGTTATTATCAACAGAGATAATAGTAACCAACTGAGTAATCGGTTGACCAGTACGTTCTTCCCACATTACAGCATAACCTGCTTCCTGCATGAAGTAGTTCTTAACCCAATCGAGTTTCTTGGGTTTCATAGAAGTCTTGTAGTCAATGATGGATAGTTTACCATCGAAGATACCCACACAATCCACACGACCTGCAACACCCAGATGGGTAGAGTACAGGGGTGCTTCTTGTGCGTACACAGTAGTCAGACGTTCATCGAGGATTGGTTTAATCTTTAGGAAAGAATCGATTAGGTCAGGTGTGCGGGTAGTCAACGTTTGTTCCCCAGTGTCGGGGTCGGTTGCCATGAACTTGTCATAGGCTGGGTCGTTGTTCACGTACTTCTCACAGATTTCGTGAACAGATGTACCACGGGTCGATGCACGATATGAGACACGGTTCGCCTCTGCATCACCAACACGTTTACGCCACTTGGCGATGGAGTCACGTGACAAAATGGATAGCACCGTTGTAATAGACGGAAGGTTAATGCCTTCGGGTGTCATATACTTACGACCAGTATCAGTGGTCACTGCATTCATTTCAGTCAACGTGACTGGTTCATGTTTAAAATTCATAATGTATCTCCATAGAGTAATTGTATAAGGTTGCGGATGAGTAATAATAGTCCTACACTGTTCACAACGATTAATGCACGGTCTCTCCACAACATCGAAACCCATAACCATAGTATAACACCAATGACCGAGATTGTCAAGTCATATATTTGCAGACCGTCAATTCCTCTCATAGACATTCCGCATAGAAGCAAGATAGATGCCACCCACTTGAGATACCAATCCAAAGTTTGTTTGGGAGTTGCGGACTTGAACCATCGTTTACTGTTTGCAATCTCCTCAATCGGAGGCATGTCAGTTCTGACCGTCTCAATCTTGTGTGCGTTTTTCATATCATTATCTATTATACTCATATCACTCTCATTCATTCATTAGTTGTCTGCGTAAATTCGCAAATCTTTTTAGTGAGGGCCACTTACTCTCATCGACACCCCGTTCCTTACACAAAGTAAGGAATTCAAAATAGTCCATTTCCAGTTCTGCTATCGCGGGTGGGTCTTCGCAGTCATACTCTAATATACCTTTAGTCATGATGCGTTCTCGGCAAGCCACTTGGCATCACGCATTTTCTCCAGTCGTTCTTTAGTCTCGACCCACTTGTCAAACTCCTGCGGTTTCTTTGCGTCACCACTGTGGAGTTTCTTCTTCTTAAATTCTTCTTTGAGAGTCTTCTTCTCTTTCGCACCCATGAACTGACCAACCAAGGTCAACAGAGTTTGACGGAACGAACGGCCGTGGTGCATATGACCCAGAGTGTGAGCAAGTTCATGCAACAGGGTGTATACATTCAAACCACTAATCAAGTCTAGTGAGACAACCTTACCGTCAGTAGACCCCGCAAGTTTCTTACTGCGACTCTTACTCTGCACTACAGTAGGGTAGTTGTTGAATATACGACCAACATCTTCTTCGACAGATTTTGCCCAGAGGTTTGACCAAGTCTTACTTTTGTAAACTTTCTTCGCAAACTTCTCTGCGTCCTTAATGGACATGAACTCAGGGTTGGTAATCTTAGACTGGAAAGTCCACTCTGCTTGGTAGGTCTTTGATCGTTCGGTATCTTTTTGACGGAGACCGCACCAAGTGGCACCCTTATTCTGATTACGTGCGTGTTTTTCGGTGTACAAAGTGTACAATGTCCTATCACCTATTCTCATAATCACTTTCCTTTCTCATTATCAATACAAGTATTATACCACACAAAACAACAATCGTCAACCCCTAAATCACACCATTTTCTCAAACGGGAAACAATCGAGAAAGAGTTCACGTTCAAGACGATATGCTTCTTTCTCCCAAGGTTGGTTAGTGTAAGCGTAGTTGTCAGCATTGCGACCCTTCCACTTCCACACACCTACAGCACTCAATTGACCACGTAAGAACTGTCGAGCATGAACCATCTCGTGAGCAAGTGCTTGCATCTGTTGAAGGAAGGTCTGATCGAACTTGCCGATCTGAATGGTGGCATAATCTTTGTCACCCTCACATAGACCTTGAGCATAATTAGTCAATTCAGATTTGAACTGGACTGTTATCAACTTAGAAGTGAATCGGTGAATCTTCAAAGCTTGCATGAGACGGACAACGTACTCTTCGACAATCTCTGGTTTGGCATGACGACCTTCAATACAAAACATAATAACTCTCTCAACTCGATTAACTAAGTACCTATTATAGTCTATTGGGCACCTTTTGTCAACTTATTTCGAAAATAAGAATGCTATATAAAACAATGACTTACCGAAAAGTTCGAATTATTTTCAAATTCTTTGATGAAATCTAGTGGTATTTCACGGTCACAGATGACAATTCCGATACATCCATCCGATGAATATGGTCGAAATAACTTAGAAACTCGGTATTCTCCGTCAATGATGTCTAGTCCACAGGGTACAGAGACCCCATGTTTCTCGTGTAGATGGAAGGGATATATCGCATCTGGGGTTATGGGTTGTACTACAATCTTCTGAACGTCCCAAGGGAATGCGTTGCCAATGATGTCAGGTTCACCCTCCAACATCGATCTCAGATACTCGTCTCCCGTACAGAAGATCGGCAGACTATTCGATACAGCAAGTCTTGAGTTTATCTCAGAGAAATACCACTCACCGTTTTTGATTAGACCTGTCATCTGACCTTGAAAACTACCACCCAGTGTAGCTACCCAGTCCAGAATCTTAGTTGCGTTCTCAATTGTAAGGTCACGGTTCTCACCAGTCAACTTGGCAAAACTCGCTTGGTTAGTCCAGTGAGTGGTACGACCCACCAGTTTCGACACCTCTTCACCCATAGTCTGTTGACAGTGTTGGATAGACCACTTACCACCAGACACAACAAACTCTACATTAGTCTCAATAGCATTAGAGATGTACTCTTCAATATAACAAGATTGTATTGATGCCGGACTAGGATTTGTACGCACCCACTCCTTACCATATTCACCTAGTACAACGTATGTACACGAAACCGTGCCCATGTTGTTCGTGGTCTTTTTGGGTTTGATAACACAGGGTGTTTCGACAGTGTCCAACAACCTCGGCAGTTTAACCCCAAGTTTTCCGACCTGTTTCCGACACCACAATTTGCGAGTTTCTAAGTGGCAACCTAATGTACTAAGACCAATATAGTCGGCGGCATTATGATCATGTTTTTGTCGGAATACTTCTCGGTTTGGATCGAGGTTGATGATAGTGTTAATATCTTCAACCTCTATAAATTTGTGTAACCAAGATTCTCTACTACTAAGATAGTTATCAAGGGTGGTTATACCCAGAGATTTGTAATACGCAACCGGAGATTTATCGTAATCTCCGCTTGTCACGAAGACCTTATGACCATCCTTGGCCATTGCGATTAGGTTGTGAAAATTACTTAGTCCATAGTCTAGACAAAGAATCCTACGTTTCATTACAGAATAATACCACTCGTGTTAGTGGTGTATGCTTTACGCAGGTCATCGTTGACCAGTGTAACAAAACAAATACTACTCTTATAGATGTCCACCGAAGTAACATCTGCCTTACCAGTCACACAAATACCATGTGCGAAACCAAGACCCTGTTCATTACTCACGACCATACGAGGGTCGGTAATTGTAATAGTATTAGCACCTTCTTGTTTGAACTTACCTACATATTCACCTGAGTTACACATCACAGCAACTACATCGTTAAAATTAAATTCACTCATCATTTTCTCCATTAATAGTTTTTTGGGTGGATAGTTTCCACCATTCTCTGTACCATTCTACTTCGTCTTCAAGTTCTTTTATGTACTCCTCAACCACTTCACGTTCACACAGTGTCTTGCAACAAATGGATATCTGTTGTTTTGCTCGTGTCGCAAGTGGTTGTTTTCCCCTTCTCATTATATATACACCTATTGAGCAGTCGCCAATTCGACTGCTGTTTCAACTGCTCTAATCTTTCGAGTCTGGTTGACACCGAACCATGCAGAAGTCATACGTGAATCTGCTTCACGACCCATCTGGTGGTCAGTCAAGTAGGTCACACTGTTAAGTGCTTGCCACCATGAACCCTTTCCGAACTCAGCGCCAGGCTGTGACTCCAAGAACTCAAACGCTTTCTGACCGTTCGATGTCAAGTCCTGAACAGTTTTGACTTGGACTGTTTCCTTACCTTGGTAAGTTCTAGGGAACACGTTGTTGTAGTACTGAATCAATGCGTCCATAGTGAACTGCTTACCCGCAAGGAACTGAGCAACATCTTTGTATTGTTCAAACTTCTCGTGAGCAATACCCATAGTCTCTTTGACCATACGAGGATCGAATGCTTTACGGTGGTTAAGTTTCATTCCGTTAACCGCAGAACCTTTGATTGCCATCGCAAGGGTGTTCATACAAGTAACACGGATTGGAGTGAATCTAACATCGATTGACTTACCATACTCGTGTGGGTTAGAGAACAACAAGTAAGAATCTACTTGGTCACCCTTCAACACATCGAATGACTCGTTGATCTTGGCGAGTGCCCAGACCATCTTACCACCTTTCAGTGAACCCGCAGTGTGCATCTCCATACCACCCTCTAAGCAGTAATCATTGAAGAACTCAAACGCAGTTTCGTTCTGGACAGGATGCCAGTTCTTACCAACCTGAGTTAGAATCTTGTTGTCCGAAGACCTGACAAGTGCTTCCTGACCCGTAGGGATTTGTTCGTCACCCATGATTGCGAAGGTCGGGACTTTCTCGACAGACCAGTCAAGACCTGCCTTAGTCATAATTTGTTGTGGGGATAGGTCGTTTGATACTTGCGTACCAATCTCACCCCAAGGTGATTTGCCAGCGTAAGCCATAGTCTCAATTTGTAAAACGTCATTCATGCTCATAATATATTCTCTCTTTTCATTATTGGTTTCAATACAAGTATTATAACACACTTCTTGTAGTAAAGTCAAGCGTTAATTTCAACCTTCCACCCTATCGTGGATAGCAACCGCACCGTAGAACGTACTACCGAGTAACTGGTCACAAAGTCTTGAGAACCTTGAGTCAGAACCACCCGCATAGTTTCCACCGAACATGGTCATGTTGTTTCCCAACTTCGAAGTCGGAATCATTCTCAGGATTTTCCTACCACCAATTGGTTCTGCCATCACCAGTGTTGCGGACGGGTAGTCCTCACACGGTTCGAATGGCCCTTCTGCGTTTACAACACAGAAACCTTTTGCGTAACTTGACTCGCCACCAGCGGTGCAATCGTAGTCACCCTGCTTATAAATGTTTACGTGAATACCCATTATTTTAATCCTCCTAACTCAACCAATCGGTTGACAATTCGTTTGTACTCACTGTTGTAGTAAGTTTCATTGTAACACTCAGCAGCATCAATCAGCATTACTAGATCGTTCATTAGGTTACCAATTTCATTATCAATCATATTTCTCTCTCAACTCGATTAACTAAGTACTTATTATAACAACAACAGCAGTGTTTGTCAAGCGTTATTTGAATATAATTTGAAAAAGATTTTGTCAACTTCTTGTGCAGTCAGATAATTGGATACGATGATACGTTCCCAACCGTCTTTGCAGACCCAGTCATCTTTGTTACCAAACTTGTCCAACTCAGGGTTGTAGAAGTATTCATTGACATCGGTTTCCATTACCGCCATGTTATGAGTTATATTCCACAGGCCACCAACATGGGTAGGGATTACTTCAATACCATTTTCATTAATCATACAACATACTCCACATTCTTTTTAAGAAACCATTTTTCGATAACGGGACTGCCGTCATCATTTTCATCAGTCACAACGTAAGCAACAGTCTTCTTGACAGTGGCATAACGATACTGAAAGTCTAGACCACCAACCCATACTAAATGGGGGAAACAACACCACTCATCACACCCTTCTTTTCTATCGGGGTTCTCTGAGTAGTGGAAGTAGTTACCAAACTCTTTCTCGGTGAACTCACCTAATACGTTTTCAACATTCATCGGGGCAAGTGCCATATCTCTTCTCTCTTTTAATCGTTATAAGCAGGAGTGATAGCAAGAAGACCTGTCTTGCTCTTAGGAACTTTCATAAGTTGAATTGCTAACTGTTTTGCACCATAAAGGTCACAAGCTTCAGTCTTCTTTATTTCAACTCTCTTATTGTTATAGAAAGCAATCCATCCTGCAAACGTTTCGTTATTCATTACTTCACCTCCACTTGGAAGCGTGTCTGCACCTCCACTTGGTCAACCCAAGCGATACCATCTTCAATATAGGTCGCTCGGTATTTAAAAGCATCGACCATAGTGTCGAACGTCTTACAGTTAATTAACTGGTCATTAACAACATTTCGAAGTACATACTTTATCATAACAATTCTCTCTCTCAACTCGATTAACTAAGTACCTATTATAACCGAATAGGCACACTTTGTCCACTCTTATTTTCATAATGAGTAGACTAAGATCGAATAAAGGGGGTGTTACTTATAACTTTTTCTTATGAGAGAAGAAAGTCAGAACGGTTCGTTCAGTTCCGCCAAAGTGGGGATTGTGGTAGGTTAATGCGGGGAATGTCACTAATCGATTGGGTTTCCACTCAACATATTCAGTACCAATTGTAGTACCTAGTCCTACAGCACCTTCGTCAAGGTAGAGGACACCAGAGAACTCGAACAAGGCATCGATGTGTTGTTGAGTCTCCTGTTCGTATATGGGAAACTTCTCTAGGGGGTGGGTAAAGAACTCTAACCTAGAAATCTTTACGTTATAGTGAAGGTTGACCTTATCACTGAAAAAGTCGAGAAAGTCCACATAGTTGTCACTACGTCTACAACCATTCCATGTTTTCCACGCATAGTCGTTAGTCTTTGTACCATACTTCTTAGAATAGTCTTCAGCTTCGTGTAGATGAATATCTTTTGAAAGTTCCATAACTTCCGCGTAATCTTCGGGTGTTAGGAAATCATCGATTATGTGTATAGATTTCAATTTCTTCTTCCTTTCCTTTTACCTTAATGAGTCCTATCGGACTTGACTCTATATCTATGAGTTGGTCTTTGGTTGCTTTGGAGTAGATAGTTTTGTATTCAAGATAGTCTCCTCTTGCGGCAGTTGCTTCAAGTCTTGCGGCAAGGTTGACTGCGTCTCCGATGACTGAATAATCAAACCGTGACTCACTACCCATATTACCAACAATACAAGACCCAGTATTGATACCAGTTCCAACGTTAATCGGTGGTAAACCTTCCGCAATGTATCTCTGTCTAAGTTCATCTGTCTTCTCTTCTATTTCTATTGCGGACTTCACTGCCATCTCAGCATGATTCTCACAAGGTAAGGGGGCGTTCCAAAACGCCATGATACAATCACCCATATACTTATCTATGGTTCCACCGTTATTTAGGATAATATTAGTCATCTCATTTAGGTAGTTATTAATGAGTATAACCAACCCTTCCGCATCGTCCTTGTTTTTATAGTGTTCTGATATGGGGGTGAATCCTACAATGTCCATGAAGAGGAATGTCATCTCTTTTTTCTCTCCACCCAACTTCAGTAGACTGGGGTCTTTGGCCAACATATCTACCATGTCGGGTGATAGGTACGTACCGAACTGTCCTTTAATAAGTTGTTTAGCTTTGAACTGTACATAGAACTGAACAAAGGAACCGTGAGCAAACACCAAGGTCAATGTGATAATTGGGAATGTTGGGTCTAGTTGGAGATACTGGGTATTGAATAGTTCGTTGACCACATACAGAATACCACCAATTATGATGACATACGACACTCCTGAAATTAGTATATCAGCCTTCCCTAGAAGAGCTAGGATTATACCACATAATACAAGAGTTGTCAAGAGCTCATAGAAAATAAATTCTGGGGGTCGTTCGATGGTCACACCCCCGATCATTGTCTTGACCAGATTTGCTTGTACGTCATGCGGATACATAGAACCCATAGGTGTACTAACCACACTAGAACCTGCGTAACTCCCGCCTACGATGATTATAGACCCCTCTGGTATACTTGAGAGGTCAGTAAAGGAATATCTCTTGAACTCATTCCAGTATGCGACTGTAACGTTACCCTGACTATCTGTGGGTATTGGTGTGAACTTGGGAATACGAACAAACTGAATACCGTACTCGTCTGTTGATATCTGGTAGGACGAATCTCCGGCTGCAACCCTCAATACGTCTAACGCAAATGCGGGATAGAGTCTGTTGTCAAAGTTTTCTAGTAGTGGTTGTCTACGGATGATACCATCAACGTCCTGTGCGGATGAGATAGTTCCATAACCAAGTGCCGCTTCATGTATCACTGGTTGTGCAAAAAGCATACCTTCCACCAAAGGTCGGAAGTCTTCGGCATCTCTGTCACCGAACGTTGCGGTTCCGATACGGGGCGGTCTGTAGTCTGTGTTGGTTCTGTTGGACGGTGCAATGGCAACTACTGTATTCTTCCACGATAGGATGTCCGCAAAGTATTCGTCTCCACCCGCCCTGTCAGGTTCACTGAACAGAATGTTGAACGCAATAAGACTACCTTCTATCTTATCGATTTCATCTGCCATTACCTTACGTGGGATTGGGTACTGACCAAACTTTGCCAGAGTCTCCTCGTCAATATCAACAAGGACAATCTGTTCGGACAGTTGGGTCTCCTGACCACGTTGTAATGAGTCAAAGAATGAAAGTCGAGTACTCTCTAATAGGAACGGGTCAAGTAACCTCAGTCCCACCAGTATCACAAGTGTTACGAATACGTGCCATGTCTTCATTGTACTATACTTATCAAGTTGTCGATACCATTAAGTTTGATTGCCTCTAGTTCCTTACCATCCTGCTCTATACTTATAACTGTCGCAGCTGACTTGTCTACCGAGATAACCACCTTGTCATTCACCTCTCTGCGTATCGTCACCTTGTCGCCCTCTACTATAGTGGCAACCTGTGTGACTGGATCGAACCCTTCTTCAGTACCTTCGATACGTAAGTCGCCACTAGACTGTTGTTCTTGCAACACGTCCTCTCCCAAAGAATCGAAATTATCCAGTAGGTCTTCTAACAAGTCAACGTCCAAGTAGTTGATGTCGAGTTCATTAAATTCCAGATAGTCTTTCCCAAGTTCTTCTTCTTGTAACAAGTCTTCGTTAAGAAAGTCCACGTCTAACGAACTAATGCCCTTGGATGCGTTTATAGTATCCATGAAGTCTTCTTTAGACTGTTTCTCTTTAGGGGGATTGATAATCATAATGTTGTTCAACATATCCAGAGTAAGGTCTAGGATTGCTGGCGCACTAGGGGGGTTCTCCATCACGTCTACTGTGGTAGACTGGAAAGGTTTGTTGAGTGTGACTTCACCTGTCATTGTCGAAACAATAATCTCACCCGAAGAGATTCCGTTAACGTCTGGCAAAAGTACCACGAGCGTCTTACCGAACTCATCAACGGTTACTGTGAAGTCTGTACCCCTGATACCGATAGATGCGGTAGGGGTCTTGAGTCTGATATTCTCTTTGTCTACCTTACCCAACTGACCAGATATGAATCTTGCAGTACCTTGGGCAAAGGTCATCGCCAAGTCAGACTTGCTTGGGTCATCATCAAACACTACATTGTCAATCACAATACGTGTGTGTTCGGTCATTCTTAATTTACTGTCATCTCTGAATCGTACCTGCAAACGACCCTCGCCTGTGCGAAGATCGTCCTTAGATATCACCTCTTCACCCTTGTTGGGTTCTAAGGGTTGTTCATTCCTTACTATCTGTCTCCATCCAACTGCTCGGTCAACCAAACCTACGTCATTACTGGCCGCAAGTGTTGACGAAACCACCGTCAGACTGAACAATACAAATAGTAGCATCAGTCGTGCTTGTTCCTGAACCATCATAATTTAACTCCAAAGAATCAGACTGTAGAGTAGACTCTTGGATAACATCAATGTCCCAATAGTTTCCTGTACCAGTCAATATAAACTGATGGCCATCATAACCAGTTGCCGAATAATCTAGATTGGAATTATCTGATATCACATCCATGTTGAATGTAAGACTAGATGCATCTATGTTTATATCGCCAGTGTTAAAATCACCGTCCAATATAAAGTCAAAGTCCGTATCGTTTGCGGTATCAAGTGAACCAAAATCAAAGTCCACTGCGTTGTTACCACCAGTGATAGATACAAGATAGTTCCCGCCTGTAGCGCCATAGGCATTATCTTTATCAACATCAAAGAACAGGTCGTTACCTGACCCTGTCACGTCTACGTCTAGTACCGAATTAGAACCAATCACGGAACCAATCAAGTTGTTCGTAGAACCACTGAAGTTTAAGTTAATGTCCATATCGTCACCACTGAGTAACATCTTTGTTTCATCAGTGAGTCCGCCACCTATTTTGTTACCACTGCCATCTTGAATAATCTCGATAGCAGTACTACTTCCTACTTGATCAATATATATTTCATTGTCTGCATACACAGCACCAATCACGAACATCATAGCGAACATAGGAATCGCACCCGTTTGCTTTGCGTTCATTTTACTTCTCTCCATTAAGCGTCCAGAAACCATACTTACTTCCTCTCAGTATAAGTTCCAAGACTCCCGCTTCTATCGCCCTTTGTGTTGCAATGGAAACGGATTCGTTTTTTGTACTGCCCGATTCAATCTCAACCAGTTCAGTACCCTGTTCGATAAATTTAAACACATCTCCGCCAAAAGCGGTGGAGAGTATGGTCTTGCTTGATATCACATCAAGTAAAACCTCACCTGTTGCCACAGACACTAATCGAATATTGATAGTCACAGTGTCTCTACTATATTCACGGGAAGTACCGATGCCAAGATATCTAGCACCAGCTCCGCCTGTGTCAACAGAGGTATCGTACCCTACTATACCTCCTGCAATAATCATACCAGCAAAAGTGAGTGCTGGCAGCTTCTGAGAGTCGTTTCCCTCGTATGATTGTCGGGTTTGACGGATTAACTGTCGTTCCCTCGTCACATGGTCAATAATTTGACGGTCAACCACTCGGAAGAAGTTTCCGTTGGATGCACGTGTCAATGCTCTTATCAAATATACATTGGGTGCCTGAGTAACCGCAGAACTGAATGAGGTTCCACCACTACTGTTCTGTCTCTTCTGTCCCGTCTGGTCAGTGAATTCATACACTGCCACCGTGGGTTTCCTAGTCGGTTCCGAAACATTCTTTAACTCTTTCTGTAACAGAGTAAGTTGTACTTTCGGTTCTTCCACACTTGGTATCTCGAAATTACCTCCTCCGAGACTGGCACAACTAGATACCAAAATCACCAAGGGGAATAGTAATAGTCGTGACATTACCGTTCTCGTCTGTTATTGTTAATATTACGTTATCACCGTCTGTAACGTATGATATGCCCGTACCTTCAATGTTAAACGAACCCGTGTCGCTTGGGTTCTCTCCGAACATACCGTCAACGATCTGTCTGGATAGTGTAGAGTAAATACGTGATTCCACATTCCTAATAAATTTTGCTAGAGTAGTATTCTCTGCGTCCCTCTCCAGTTGTTCTTGGAGGTCTTCAATCTCTTGTTTTATCGCCTGTTTCCTAGAGGTCTCTTGGTTCTCTATCGTCAAATAGTGACTAGACTGATTAATACCACTGAAGGAAGGAGATTTGAATTTGTGTTCTATGGGTGCGGCAACTGATACTTCTGTGATTATCAACATCATCAGAATCATCGCAACTGTCAGTGACGTACCCTCAAAGAGTTGTATCCAACTATATCTCTTCTTCATCTGTTTTTCTCCTCATTTCGATTGCGGTGTCTAACTTCTGTTGCAATCTAATTATATCATTATCCAACATCCTGATACGGTCAATGAGACCTATCAACACCGTCATTGTTTCGGACAAGTTCTTTTCGACTTCGTTTGTAATGGTCTTCCACACAAAGTAAATCATATAAAGCATACCGACAGCCGCAACTATCGGAAAACCGAAATCGTTAACTACTGATACAACATCCATTACGGGATATTCGAATATATGAGTTTAAATACTATGAAGAATCCATAACCTAACACCAGTACTGATGTCCAACCAAGGGCGTTCCAGAAGAGTGACTTCCGTTTCCTCGCTTGTGCATACACGTTCCTTTCCCTCTTCTCTCGGATGTCTCTCCGTAACTGAGTTAATTCCTGATATGCACTGGGGCCATAGGAATAGAGTAAGAGCTCACGCAACTGGGTCTCTTGTTCTTTAATCTTCTTGTTAGAGATGAAGATGTTCATTGCTTCTTCTTCTACCGAAGACTTGTTGATCAACTTACGAAAGAGTGGAGGGTTCTCCGCCTGTCTCTTCGCTTCGTTAAAATCACTAACGGCACCGTACCACTTGCCAATCTGTGTAAACGTGTGTTCCATGTCTTGACCACGTTCTACTAATTTCTTAATACCATTGAATGCGGCAGTTGCTGTCATTACTGCGGATACTGGATCGATCATTAATCTCTCCTCGCATCGTTCTTACCGTCTGCACGACTAATACGATTGAGGTCTGGTCTTATTCCCAGAACAACACACATAGTAGTATCCATACGAATCATATCATGATTCATAGTTTTGACACGATTATCAAGGCTACCTACGATCCCTTTGAGGGATTTCACCTGACCTATCACACCATCCATAATATACTTTAGTGTCAGAAACATAAAGAAACCACCTATTAAGGCAGATGCAATAGGAAACCCCAATTCTGAAATGAGGGTTAGTATATCCATGTTGTTATTTATACAAGTTGAAGTTTTAAACGTAATTTTATTAAAAAAAAATCGACTGAGTAGTCGATTTAGAGGGGATTAATTGTCAAACCACACTTTGTCTACATCGAGACCCTTGATCTTAGATGCTTTCTTCTTATCAACGTGGGTAACAGGTCGATTGAACTTCTCCATGTTCTTTGCTACAGGGTTCTTATTACTACCTTTCTTGGTTGTTTTGGTTTTCACTATAAGACTCCATATCTGAACGAATCTCTTCGTACTGTTGATAAGCGATCTCTTTTGCGAAATCGAACAGTTCTGTATCAGCAAACTCCATTGCCAGTGCATCCGTTACGACATCAAAACTTTGAAAGGCGTTGTTCTCAACGACCTCTTGTACTTGTAAAACAAACGTTCCCATCTTGCTCATACGTCCTCCTCCATATTAAGTTTTATTGCACCGTGTAACGCTACAGGAACACCAAGCAACGCAACAAAAAACTCGACCAAAGGGAACGAGGCATCCATGTTAGTCTCCATTCCACCAACACCAAACATCATCATCAAACCACCAACTATTAAATACACCATAACAAACTCTCTTCTCATTATCAATACAAGTATTATATCAGATTATGCATCACTTGTCAAGCGTTATTTCTTGGTATCTAAGAACTTTATGAATAAAAGGTATGGAACATCGATCAAACCAAACCTAGATAGACTGGGGTTATCATGGTGGTTCTTGTGGTATAGTTCACCACTGTATAATAGTCCCAACCACGGTCTATTAGCAGGACTTCTATTTGGGTGACCTACAATATTGAGAGTGACTTGGAAGATGTATGCAACAGCAATAGTCGATAACCATAGTTCACCAATACCAATCACAAACATCAATGCCCCAAAGAGGATCGCAATTTCCCAATAGTATTTTAATTGGTAAAGGTACAGTAGGTCACGGAACATCCATCGAGGCCAACCATGTTTCGAGGGGGCAATGTTGAACGCCATGAAGTTATCCCAGACACTATGCACATTACCATGTGGGTCTTTCTCGGTATCGGTGTATCTGTGGTGATTTTTGTGAACAGATGCCCATCCCATATTCGGTATCAACACGAATCCGGCACACAGGAAAACACTGAGAACTTCAACGAACCTTGACGGTTGCCAACTCTTATGTGCACAGTATCGATGTTGGAAAGCAGAGACTAGATATCCGACAAAAGTATGAGCACCGACAAACCAGACTAAGAACTCGACAACTGATAATGTCGGCACCCACAACACAGTAAAGAGTACACACGTTATATAAAATATTGTATGTACGTACCCACTGTTTTTACCTAGATATTCAGTTATCATTCTACCTCCAGAACTAGTGACGAAGACCTTCCACTAAATGCGAACGAGTTCTTCACAGCAATTTTACTTGTCAATCGATGCTTGTATTTATAAACAAACTCATGGTCACACTCATCTATATTAAAGTTCTTCGGTATAACCCCGTTATAGAGACACAACAGACTATAGATTGTTTCATTGATACCACTGGCCGCAAGAGAGTGTCCAATCTTTGACTTGAAACTAATCACCGGAACTTTGGGTAAGACTTCCTGAATCGCATTGTACTCTAGGTCATCTCCCATTGGTGTTGATGTACCATGTGCGTTAACAAAGGCAACATCTCCAACTATATTCTGGGTGACAGATGTCATAGACGCAATTGATCCCGTACTGTTTGGGTCTGGTGCAGTAGGTGTACCAAGTGCACCATCTGAATGGTGAGACACGGTGTTAATGTACCCAATGATGTTTGCACCACGTAACCGTGCTTCAGACTCTTTCTCTAATAACAAGGCACCCGCACCTTCGCCCATGACGAACCCATCACGTTTCTTATCAAAGGGTTTTGACGCAGTGCCAAGCGCACCCAACTGACTGAAGATGAACATATTATCATCCATAGCAGGATTATCTGTCCCACCAACAATAACAAACCTATGTGTGTCCAGTAGGTGTATTGCATAATCAATAGAGTACAGTCCAGTCGCACAAGCGGCATCCATACTGACACACGCACCACGGAAGTCGAATGTCTGACTGATTACCCCTGCGGAGAAGTCCCTCAGATACTGTACAGCAGTTCGGGGGGATAGTCGTTTACCACCCTCCATCTTATTACAGAAGTCTGTATTCCTAACACCTTCCTTTCCTGCAATCGAACTGAATACAACCGCGACATCGGTACTGTCGATATCTCCCATTGCCTGTTGTACAACATGAAGAGCGTTTTTAGATGCTGTTGATAGAGAACCGAAGACTGGTTTACGAATACCATCTGGAATCGTATAGTTCACATCACGTGACTTGAAACACACCAATCCTTTGAGAGACTCTATATCTGTCTTAAAATCAACTGGGTGTTCATAGTGATCACTGATCATGTTCTCAAAACACTCCATTGGATATGTTCCGAGTGTGTCCACCAAACCAACACCAGTAATCACTATTCGATCTTTCATTAGATAAATGTTCCTATTGCGTAACCAACGGGCCAACCGATTACAAACCCGATTATTCCCCACTTAATATAAAATAATAAATCACTCATAATTATCGATTCTCGTGGTCGTGTACGTGGAGTTGGATGATGGCATAATGTAATACCTTCATTATATCTATGCGGTTAAAACCGTTCTTATTACCGTAACGTTGTGCATACTTCATGATGTTTCCGATACAGAAACCATCACCGTGGCCACCATCAATAATAAACTCAGTCGCCTGAAACTTATTCTTCGAGTAGTGTTCACCATACGTACCGTCAATGTAATCGGTCAATTCCTTAATTGCGTGGTGTTCACTATATTTGTAATCAATTTGTGGTTTCATTATCTCTCTCAGTTTAATTGTATTTAGGTAATTATAACAGAAGGTCTGACCATTGTCAAGCGGTTTCCAACTCTTCTACGAAATCTTTTAATGCCAGTAATGCCGAATCTTCGTTAACGTTATTATAGGGAAACTTAAATGCGAGTGTGAATCGTGGGGAGTTTGTCCATGCGGTATGCCAACAGTGATGTTGTGGTTCATCATAACGACCAAACCTATACCATCGTGCTTGCCACCCTTTAACGTCTTGTTCAGTGATGATAGTATCAGTCTCTTTATCATAATAAGAGAAGTAGCCATCACCATTCTCACTCCACGTTATGATGATTTGGTATGCGGATGCGTTCCAGTTGGTATGCCACCCCACAAATCCATTGGGTGGATAGTAGGATGTCAATGAGTTAGACCTCGCACCAAACATCATGGGGAGTTCATTCTTTGTCCAATGTTTAAGTGGTGTGAACACATCAGGTCTTTGTTTAACACCTTGTGCGACCTGAAAACCGTAACCAGTCTCAGGAAACCCCGCATGATCTACACCTGTAGCGATCATCTCGTGTAGGTAATCTTCCTTACAGAACTTCTCCCATTCCTCAACAGGAACGTCACGTTGTAGATTGTCCGACAGTTCTGTCATAAGTTCCCTATGTTCTAGGAACATCTCTACAGTATCATTGAGGGTCTGTAGTAGACCCTCGTTCCTGATAACTATCTCAGTCATTGTATACACTTATTATGTCGGGGAAGTGTGTGCCGATAATATCCCAACACTGTTCCGCAACAATCATATGTTCCTTCTGCGTACCGTTCGCACGTCTCAGGTCACAGTAGTGAATCCAACTACGTAGACTACCTGCCATATACAAGGTTGTCTCGGTCAAACCTTCGGGTAACAACGCACGTGCCTGTTCCTTTGCGATACCCATCTTGAGTGCGTCCTTATACTCTTTCTTCGCGAAGTTACGGACTCTTGCCTGTGCACGACCCCATTCACTCTTAATGTGTTGGTCATCCGTTACAACCGAGTTCTGACGGTTCGTCTCGTCCTGTAGACGTGCTTCACGTACTACATCGATGTTCTCACTTACCGCATACCGTTGAGAAAACTCTTGGAATGAGAACGAGCGGTGACGTAGAATCTGTCGTGCAATATCACGAGTCGTTTTGATTTCCATAGTCATATGCACCATCTCAAAGGGTGACCAATGATTCTCTTTCATCAGGTAACTCAGTAGTTTGGGTGCGGTCTTCTTGTTAGACTGGTTAGCTGGATTACTGACCCTTGCCGTATATGCCACGAGTTCGCCAGCGGTGTGACAATCAGTAATCGCAGACGGACTACTCAGTGCTATTAGACTTACCTGACTCATACTACTTCCCCGTACTAAATAATGTTTCGTACAATGACTCTAGGTCATCAAACTCAGTTCGCACTTCATCCATATTTGCTTTATGGTAGATTGATGCCAGTTTGCGGATGTGCTTCTTATCAATCTCGTGGTTCTCGAAGGTCACCTGTACGATGTCCTTAATTAAGTCTTTCTCTGCATCGATACGAGTCATGCTATCAGACAACTCTTTGATTGCACCAACGACTTTCTTTTGGTCTTGCGGGGATAGTTTGTTAATCATCATATTCAATTTCCTCTATATTAATATTATTTATTATCGCTAATTCGGTTGCGTCATCAATTACTAAATCATGTTCGGCTCTCATATATTTTATGAGAACCTTTGCGGTTGCTTGTGCACCCTGTTCACACCCATACGTGAACCCCTCGTCTTGACCATATCCGAACCCTACCACCTTTCCGTACCAAAAAGAAACGAACATTAAGAACAAGGTGAATAGGGGCCAACCATATTGAATATCCATCTTTTACCCCATCTTAAAGTTTTTAAAGTTCTCTGATTTAATTCTCTGTCCACTAGAGGTATTATCAAAGACTGGTTTATCATCCCAACCCTTATCGGGGTCATGGGGAATCATCATTTCGTCATCATCATCAGACAATCGCATCTTACTACGGTCAACCTTAATGGTGAACTTCTGGTTTGCACCAGTCGCATCATTGTAACGATTCTTCAACTGTTTAACCATAATCTTACCTAGGTTATTTAGTTCATCATTAGTGATGAGTGCGAACATCAGGTCAGCGGTAGCGGGTAGACCGAACGACTCGGATGTATCCTCTAGACCAACATCATCATTACCGTAACCTGAACGTGTAGTCTGGGTAGCAGACATGATGGGTACATTGAACTCTACTGCGAGTCCACGTAACTCTTCTGCAATACTCTTGATATAAGAATAAGAGTTAATCGCACCACCCATACCTTTCATACGAGATGACGAACAGATGTTCAGGTAATCAACAAAGATAATCTCAGGGACAAAGTTCTTCTTCAACTTCATCTCGTTAAGTAACGCACGGAAGTGAGAGGTGTTTGCCTGTCCAGTCGGGTATTCTTTAATGATAAGTTTACCTAGGGTCTTGGACGCAACTTGACGTACCTTGTCGGTGAACATATCCTTAGATAGATTCTCCAACTGACTGATATCTACGTTCAGTAGATTCGCATCAATACGTTCTGCAATACGTTCTTCTGCCATTTCCATAGTGATGTACAGTGCGTTCCGTCCTTGGGAGAGGGCAGATGCAGCCATGTGACACATGAAGAGTGACTTACCAACACCAGTACCCGCAAGGGCAATGTTGAGTGATTTGTTTGTTAGACCACCTTTGGTAATCTGATTGAACATATCAAGGTCAAAGGAAACACGTTCTTCTTGTTCGTGATAGAAGGCATAACGACCTTCGACATCCGCAAGGTAATCGTGACCAATGTTAGTATCGAACGTAACACCCAGTGCCTTGGATAAGACATCAGGGATTGCGTTCTTCTGTAGGGTTGCGTGTTTACCATCAATGATAGAGATAGACTCCATCACTGCATTGAACACTGCACGGTCTTGACACCACTTCTCAGTACGTTCAACTAACCACTCAAGGTTCTCAGGTTCGGGTTGGAAAAGGTCTTGGAGCAAGTCTGCCGCACCTCGATAGTTTTCATCACCCATCGAGGCGGCACTCTCATCCATTTCGATCTTGAATGCTTCAAGTGAAGGTAGTTTGTTATACTTTGCAACAAACTTGGTTACTTCCTTGAAGAGTCCCTTGTATACGCCTTGGAAGTAGTCGGGCGATAGAAACGCACCGACCTTCCGCATATAGGGGTCATTCGTTAGCAGATTCCTCAGAATCGTCTGTTCCAGATTGATGTTCATTATATATTGACTCCTGTTGGTCATGCATTTCTTGTGTTGCCATTATGTCACCAGTCTTGGTATCTTGTGCGACCAGTGTACCATCAGTCACTGCAACACGCAGTAAACTAGTAAGTATTCTACCACAGTACTCCTGTAAAGTCAAGTCCTCAACAGTTAAATCTGTATCTGGGGTAGAAACAATTGTAAAGTTAAAACTAATCTCGTCCTTACCTTCGACTAGTTCTATCACATCAAATGCTATCACGGTCTCAGGGTGTTCTTCCAAGAGACGAATATCCCACCCGTGAGGGTTCTCGGCTGGGATAATCTCATAATGAACATCTTCACTCAGTGTGTCTTCAATATCATTCATCGACTGCATTTACTATCTCTTCCATGTCAACTAGTTGTGCTTTTCCGATTGAGTATTGGGATTTGATGAAGTCTGCGAGGTCGGTTGATGCGAAGATTGGTTTCCAGAACTCTTCTTGCATCGTATCCTTCTCTCTAACTTTTGGTTGCATAAGTTCACCAGTATTCCTATCAACAGCACAATACCAACCATTAGAAGGCTTAGCAACATAACCCCCAGCGACAGCCACGTCAAGCATACCGCTATACTTCGCGATACCACCGTCCCACGATACTGTGATGGGGATTTTAGATTTCTCTTTAACATAACGAGATTTCTCCACGTTGATTATAAAGCGGTAACCTTTAATCTCTGTACCAACCTTATCTTGTTGTCTTCCCAGAATCCAGATGTTATCTGCACTGTAGTAAATACCAGTACCACCACCTACGATGTCTTTAGGGAATAGTCCAATTTCCTTATATGTGTGGTTGACGGCAAGCATAGGGATATTCTTCATTGCAAGATATGGAGTACACATCCTGAACAGACCCTTCAATGCTTTAGCACGGGACATATCTGCCACGGACTTCTCATCGATTGCATCTTGAAGTTCTTTCTTAGATGCAAGGTTACCAATTGAATCGATAACGATTATAACGTCATCTTTTCTGTCGATGTTCTCAAGCTGACCTACTAAGTCAAACTTTAACTCTTCAACATTGGTGATGGGCGTATGTAACACCCGTGAGGTGTCGATCCCAAATTGTTCAAAGTAAGATTGGGGACTACCAAACTCACTATCATAGAACAACAACACAGCGTCCTTCTTCGCTCTCAGATACGCACCTGCCATAAGCAGTGCGAACGAGGTCTTGAAGTGCTTACTAGGGCCTGCTAGGACTGTTAATCCTGGCGTGACACCACCGTCAATACTTCCGGCTAACGCGACATTCACCATCGGAACATCGGTCGTTACCATATCTTTTTCCGTGAAGAACTTACTTTCAGACAACACTTCTGCGGTCTTGATTTTACTATTCTTCTTTAGTTTGTCCATCATACTACTCATACTACTTCACCTATATCTGTTTTTGTATTCATAATTATAACACAATTATTCTTTATTGTCAAGTGTTTCCCCGTAACTAATATTATTAGATTGTTCGCGAGAGTCCAACTCATATGGTTTTCTGTATTCGTTATTGATAGTAACACACTTATCAATCAATGTCAAATCTTTATCAAACAAGGTAAATGCTTTTGTATCCTTGGGGAAACAAGCACCACCAAATCCACGTTTACCATCATAGCCGGGCACTCTCGTGTGACCTAAACCGATACGGGGGTCTTTACCAATAGCATTGACAATTGTTGGAAAGTTACAACCAAACTTCTCAATCGAATCGAATAATTGGTTGAAGAAGGTAACCTTGGTCGCAAGGTATGAGTTCACTCCATACTTAATAAACGCTGCTTCTGAACCACTACAGAAGAGAAACTCAGTTGCGGTACATAGACTGTACACTTCATACAACTGTGCGAGACCCTGTGCGGCATCGGGGTGGCCACCGATTACGTGATACTTTGCCATTACGAATGCTTCTTTATTAGCAGACTCAGTCAGGAACTCAGGGTTGATAGTCAGACGTTTAACATCTTCCTCAAATACCGAAGAATACAAACGGTCAACAATGTCTGGTGTGATAGTTGATTTAACAACAACACCACCTTCAGTGTGTTCCAGTAACTTCAGTACGGCATCTTCTACAATAGACGCATCAATAAACCCACTCTCTGCCATTGGTGTTGGCGCACAAACGAATGTCACATTCGGTTTCCAATCCAATAGGTCATCAATGGTCGTTCCGTGTTTAGGGTCTACATAGAACTTCTCGATGTCTCTATGAGTGAAGGCATAGTCCACTGCTTGTCCCACGAATCCGTGTCCCACAATACCCATTCGCAACTTAGGATATTCTCCGTTTGCGTCTAGTTCTTGTACTAATTCTCCAGTCATTTCTGGGTCGTTGTTGGTGTTAAAATCACCTTCTGTCACATTACTCATTTAATCTCTCCGTTTCCATAATAGTTTTTGAACCATCTAACAAAGGCAGCTACACCCTGTTCTATGTTCACTTTAGGTTCATAACCCAGTTTTCGCAATTTAGATGTGTCACTCCAAGTCTCTAAAGTATCAGCAGGATGTCGGGGCGCAAGAAGTATGTCTGCCTTTACCCCAACCTCTTTACTTATACTGTCGATGAAGTGCATCAACTCTACCTGTTTTCCTCTACCAATATTAAATATCTCACCAGACTCAATTTCAGAGAATAATACAAGTTTAATACCTTCGATGATGTCACCGATATATGTAAAGTCTCGTTTCATCTTACCATAGTTGAATGCTTGAATCTGTTCACCTACCGCAATTTTGTCGGTGAACTGATATAGTGCCATATCAGGTCTACCCCAAGGGCCGTATACAGTAAAGAATCTTAGTCCAACAGTGTTTAAACCAGAGATTTTAAACTGACATTCGTTACAATACTTGGTGTATGCATATGGGTTCAACTGGTGACCAGTAACCTCGTCCTCAGTCCAACCAGTATCAGGGATAGGTGTACCACCGTAGACTGAACTAGTTGACGCATATATCACCTTTGCGACATTATACATCTTACACACTTGAATAAGATTCTGTGTAGCAATGATGTTATCATTATGATATAGTTGTTCGTTACCGACCGAGTCACGTACACCTGCACGTGCGGCAAGGTGAATGACAATATCTGGTTGATATTCGTTAAAGACTATATCAAGGTCATCGAAGTCTTTTAGGTCACACTCCACAACATGATGACCAAAGTATGCTATGCGATCATGTTTTAGGGTAGGGTCATAATAGTCATTGAAGTTGTCCAACCCAATGACATCAAACCCATCGTCCAATAGGGTGTTTGATAAATGACTACCAATGAATCCTGCCGCACCCGTTATTAAAATTTTCATCACTTACTCCGTAGTTAGTACATTATATAGTCTTATCATACCGTCCTCCAAAGTTTAGGATTAGATAATACTCTCTCGTATTGTTTCACACCAATCTTCCTTGTATATAGCAAATCACCCGCTACACAAAATCTACTATTCCGCAAAGACTCCTTGTCCTTAAACGGTTGTACCACACTCTGACTATCTCCCTTTCTCATTTCTATATTGTGTAATAAATTTGAGGGAAATATGTACAACACCCCCTCTGATATAGGAAAAGAATCTACTTTGGGGTGACCGTGACATTCAAAGAAATGTTCATGCGGTTCGTTAGGTTGTGCCTTATGTGGGTATTGAAAATTGATGTTTCTTTCTTTACCATCAGCAATGTGAGGGTAGTATGTAAACGATATATGATTCTCTATGTGATCGTGTAAGTTGATCCCGTTCTGGTCAGTAACATTGAAGAAACATTTGGTCAACTGAATATCTAGTTTGTCTTGACGTATTCTAAGATGACGGAGATACTCGTCAACACCACTCTTCAATCTGTCCATAAAAAGATCACGAAACAACTCATCGGTCTGTACAGATTCAAAACCAACAAAGT